>VFQU01000362.1_pt1 | contig 42914 bp, 44 predicted proteins | sample 3512311 | NCBI WGS metagenome assembly VFQU01 (sample SAMN10412377, study PRJNA504923) | tailings metagenome | isolation source: Relicate 3 Philex TSF3 active mining site | place: Philippines: Tuba, Benguet | collected 2017-08-29 | reverse complement strand
GGCGCCGCGTCTCGCTGACGCCACTCCTGTCAGTGTCACGGCACACTATCCGGCCGCCAGTTCTGGCGAGCGTTCCCGCCGCTTCGGCTCCGACGGGTGCGCGGTGCCGGCCATGCCGGGGGTGCGACCCAGGCTTCTCCGTTCTCTTAGAATTGAGTCGTGCCCGCCGACCTCGTCCACCTCGTGCGGCACGGCGAGGTGCACAACCCCGCGCACGTGCTCTACGGGCGGCTCGAGGGGTACGGGCTCAGCGACCTCGGGCACCGCATGGCCGCCGCCGCGGTCCGCACGCTGGCGGGGCATCCGGTGACCGGGCTCTACGCCAGCCCGCTGCAGCGCACCCAGGAGTCGGCGCGGCCGTGGGCCGAGGCCTTCGGCCTCGAGATCCGCACCGACGAGCGCATCATCGAACCCACGAACCGCTTCGAGGGCAAGCGGATGAACGCACGCACGGTTCTCCAGCCCCGCCACTGGCCGCTGCTCGTGAACCCGCGCCGCCCGAGCTGGGGCGAGCCCTTCACGGAGGTCGCCGCGCGCATGCTCGCGGCCATGCACGACGCCCGCACCGCCGTCGACGCGGGCGAGGTCGTCATGGTCAGCCATCAGCTGCCGATCTGGATGGTGCACCGCGCCCTCGCCAAAGAACCGCTGCACCACGACCCGCGCAAGCGCCGCTGCTCGCTGTCGAGCGTCACGAGCTTCGCCTGGCGCGAGGGTGCTGACGGTCAGGGCGCCTTCGCTGAGATCGCCTATCAGGAAACTCCGCCAGACTTGCTGGCAGAGGCCATCGACCTGGGAGCCGTGTGAACCGCAACCTCCGACCCCGCATTGCCACGCGCGTCGCGGCGCTGGCCATCGTCGCTGCCGTGACGCTCGCCGGCTGCACGGCGACCGATCCGCTCGCCGAGCGGTACCGCTCGGGCACGGGCCAAGGCTTCATCTCGGGCGACGGCGCGTACACGGTCATCGCGCAGGCCGACCGTTCCGCCCCGATCGAGTTCGAGGGGGTCATCGAGAACGGGGACACGGTCTCGAGTGACGACTACCGCGGCGACGTGCTCGTTGTGAACTTCTGGTACGCCGGATGTCCGCCCTGCCGTCTCGAGGCGCCCGACCTCGAGGCGCTCGCGCAGCAGTTCGCCCCCGATGGTGTGCAGTTCCTCGGCGTCAACATCCGCGACCAGGCAGCCACCGCGCTGTCGTTCGCGGAGGAGTTCGGGGTCACCTACCCATCGGTTCTCGACGCCAACGATGGGCGAGTGCAGCTCGCCTTCGCTGGGCAGGTCGCGCCCAATGCCGTGCCGACCACGCTCGTGGTCGACCGCGAGGGCCGCGTCGCCGCGCGCATCGCGGGTCTCGTGAGCGAGCCGAGCGTGCTGCGGTCGATGATCACCGACACGCTCGCCGAAGCGCCGTGAGCCCGGTGGCGGCACTGCTCACGAGCGTTCTCGGCGGCCCGGTGGCCGCCGCCGCGGTGAACCCGATTGGCGAGGTCGTGCTGAGCGGCAACCTGCTGCTCGCCCTCCCGATCGCCCTCGCCGCCGGCTTCCTCGCCTTCGCCTCGCCGTGCGTGCTGCCGCTCGTTCCCGGCTACCTCGCCTACATCGGCGGGGTCACCAGCAGCGCCGAGCTCGAGCAGCGCCGCGGACGCCTGCTGCTCGGAGTGGCGCTCTTCGTGCTCGGCTTCAGTGTGGTGTTCGTCGGCTTCTCGATCGTGTTCGCCACCGCGGGGCTGTTCCTGCTCGCGTACCTCGACCTGATCACGCGGATCGCCGGGGTCATCGTCATCCTGATGGGCCTCGTGTTCATCGGGCAGGTGTCGTTCCTGCAGCGCACCATCAGCCCGCGCATCTCGGTGGCCACGGGTCTCGGCGGGGCGCCCCTGCTCGGCATCGTCTTCGGCCTCGGCTGGGCGCCGTGCATCGGCCCCACCCTGATCGCCGTCAACGCCCTCGTGCTCAACGAGGGCGACATCGGTCGGGCGGCCCTCATCGGCCTCGCGTATTGCCTCGGCCTCGGCGTGCCGTTCCTGCTCGTCGCCCTCGGGTTCCGCTGGGTGGCGGGGGCCACCGCGTGGCTGCAGCGCAACATCCGCATCATCAACATCATCGGCGGCGCGCTGCTGATCGTGATCGGCCTGGCCATGGTCACGGGTCTGTGGCAGCAGTTCGTCTCGAGCCTGGGAGCAGTGATCGGTGGAACCGTTACGCCCCTCTGACCACTACGAGACCGCGGAGGCCGCGAAGGCCGCTGCCGATTCCGCCGCGCCCGGCGCGGCCGCGCCCATCGCGCAGCCCCGGCTCGGGGCCGTCGGCTGGGCGCGCTTCGCCTGGCGCCAGCTCACCAGCATGCGCACCGCGCTCGTGCTGCTGCTGCTGCTCGCCGTCGCGGCGATCCCCGGATCGCTCGTTCCCCAGCGCTCGGCCGACCCGAACGGCGTCGTGCAGTTCGAGCGCGACAATCCCGAGCTGTTCACCGTGCTCGACTCGCTGCAGGTCTTCGACACCTACACCTCGGTGTGGTTCTCGTCGATCTACCTGCTCCTGTTCCTCTCGCTCATCGGCTGCGTCATTCCGCGCACCCAGCACCACTGGCGTGCGCTCCGGGCCGCTCCGCCCGTCACGCCCGCCCGCCTCGAGCGGCTCGTCGGCCACACCGAGCGCCGCACGCCCGGCACCGCGGCCGCCGCCCTCGACGCGGCCGAGCAGGTGCTGCGCCGCCAGCGCTACCGTGTCGCCCGCTACACCGACGCGCGCGGGGTCTCGTCGATCTCCGCTGAGCGCGGCTACCTGCGCGAGACCGGCAACCTGGTCTTCCACTTCGCGCTCGTGGGCGTGCTGGCCACCGTCGGTCTGGCGGGCGGCTTCGGCTACAACGGGCAGCGGGTGATCATCCAGGATCAGACGTTCACCAACCAGCTCACCAGCTACGACTCGTTCAACCCGGGCCGCTTCTTCGATGAGGCCCGGCTCGACCCGTTCTCGATCCGGCTCGACGCGTTCGAGCCCGTCTACGATCTCAACCCGCTGACCGGCGCTCCGGTTCCGCTCGACTTCACCGCCGCGGTCACCGTCACCGAGAACGGCGTCGAGCGCCAGGAGGTCATCAAGGTCAACGAGCCGATCGGCATCGGCGGCACCACGAGCTACCTGCTCGGCAACGGCTTCGCCCCTTGGATCACCGTGTACGACCCGGAGGGCGTCGCGGTGTTCAGCCAGCCCGTGCCCTTCCTGCCGCAGGATGCCAACCTCACGAGCCTCGGCGTCATCAAGGTGCCCGACGGCCTCGCCGAGCAGCTCGGCATGATCGGCTTCTTCTACCCCTCGGCGGCCCCGCTCGAGTCGGGGGCGCTCACCTCGATCTGGCCGCAGCCCGACCAGCCGGTGCTGACCCTCAACGCCTTCGTCGGCGACCTGCAGCTCGACGAGGGGATCCCGCGCAACGTGTTCGCCCTCGAGACCGAGGACATGACGCAGATCACCGGCGGCGACTCCGGTGCCGACTCCCTCGTGCTGGCCCTCGGCGACACCATGGAGCTGCCCGACGGTCTCGGCTCGGTCGAGTTCACGAGCCTGCCCCGGTTCGTCAGCATCGACATCCACCACGACCCGACGCAGCTGGGCGTGCTCATCTCGTCGACGCTCGCCTTCTTCGGGCTCATCGTGAGCCTGTGGGTGCCGCGCCGCCGCGTCTGGGTCGTCGCCCGCGACGATGCCGACGGTGTGGCGCTGCAGTACGCCGGCCTCGCCCGCGGGGAGGACCCGGGTCTCGAGACCGCGGTCACCGAACTGGCGGATGCCCACGCTCAGCTGCTCGGCGGAGCCCCCGCCGAGGCGGCCGACGCGGCTCCCGCCCGCTAGTTCAGGTTCTGCTCGACGAGCGCCACCAGCTCGTCGAGGGTCTGGATCGTCACCGGCTCCCCGTCGAGGAAGAAGCTCGGCGTGCCCTGCAGGCCGAGCCCGACGGCGTCCTGCCGACCGAGGGCGACGACCTCGAGGGTCGCCGGGTCGGCCACGACGCGGTCATACTCGGCGAGGTCGAGGCCGAGCTGCTCGGCCAGCGAGCGGAAGGCGGCGGCCTGCGAGCCCGTGCCGCCGCTCCACTGCTGCTGCGTGGAGTAGAGCGCCTGGTACATCTCGACCGCGGCGCCCTGGGCGGCGGCGGCCTCGAACGCGAGCGCCGCATCCACCGCGTGGGGGTGGATCTCGGTGAGCGGGAAGTGCCGCACGACGATCTCGACGCGGTCGCCGTACTGGGTCTTGATCGACTCGACGGCCTGGGCGGCCGCGGCGCAGGCCGGGCACTGGAAGTCGAGGAACTCGACCAGCTGCACCTCCGCCTGCGCGGGCTCGGTGAGCCGGTGCGCCTCGTCGCGGACGATCTGCGGAGTGCCCGCCTCGGGCGTCTCCGGCAGCGCGCTGCCGCCCGTCTGCCCGCCGAGGGTCGTGATGAGGATCGCGGCGATCGCGCCGATGAACGCGAGCGAGACGCCGACGGCGATGAGTTGCGCGGTGCGCGGCGACATCGCCTTCTTCGGGGTCTTCTTCTTCGAGCCGGGAGCAGGGGGTGCGGGAGGACGGGCCATTGCTCGAGCCTCCCACGTCCGGCTCGGTCGCGGGCAGGGTCGAAAGACCCTCGTCGGGCATCCGCACGCGTCTGCCTCTCAGGGTGAGCGCGTACCCTGGAGCCACCATGGAGAACCTCGCCGCGCTGTCGCTCGTCGCCGTCTACTCGGCGATGGGCGTGTACACGATCGCCTTCATCTTCTTCACGCTCGACCTGGCCAAGCGCAGCGCCGCGAAGCCCGTGTCCGCCGGCGCCATGAGCGTCGCATCCACCGCCCGCACCGTGCGTGCGAGCGCGGCGGGCGGCGTCGCTGTCGCCGAGCGGGTCGACACCTCGGCGACGGATGCTCCGCGCGCGACGAACGGCACCGTCTACGAGCGCATCGCCTTCGCGCTGGCGGTGCTCGGCTGGGTGCTGCACCTGGGCGCGACTCTGACGCGCGGCATCGCCGCGGAGCGCGTGCCGTGGGCCAACATGTTCGAGTTCGGCCTTACCGCCACCGCGATGGGCATGGGCGTCTTCCTGCTCGCGCAGCTCTGGAAGGACCTCCGCTTCCTCGGCGCGTACATCACGGGCTTCACGCTTCTCTCGCTCGGCATCGTCACCGTCAACTTCTACGTCGACGTCGTGCCGCTGCCGCCGGCGCTGCAGTCGGCCTGGCTCGTCATCCACGTGCTCGTCGCCACGCTCGCCACCGCGTTCTTCGCGATCGGCGCGGGCCTCTCGGTCATGCAGCTGATCCGCACGCAGCGCGAGGTGCGCAAGGTCGAGGGCCTGCGCTTCATGGACACCATGCCCGGCTCGACCGTGCTCGAGTCGCTCGCCTACCGCGTCAACGTGGTCGGCTTCGTGTTCTGGACCTTCACGCTCATCGCCGGCGCGATCTGGGCCGAGCGCGCCTGGGGCCGCTACTGGGGCTGGGACACCAAGGAGGTCTGGACCTTCATCATCTGGGTGCTGTTCGCCGGCTACATCCACGCGCGTGCCACCCGCGGCTGGCGCGGCGACCGCTCGGCCTGGCTGGCCATCATCGGCTTCTCGGCGGTCATCTTCAACTACACGATCGTCAACCTCTTCTTCAAGGGGCTGCACAGCTATAGCGGTCTTTAGGCCGCCCTACCCCGCCGGGGTCAGCGCCACTGGCACCCGCCCGCTGCCGGTGTCGAACTGGATCACCGGCGACGCCGGGTCGGTGCAGTCGAACGGCGCGTCGTTGATCGGGTCGCTCGCGATGATCGCGCCGAGGGTGTCGGAGGCGTCCTGGGTGACGCCCGCGATCGTGACGACGGTCGAGAGGCTGTTGTCGCCCACCGTCGTCGTGATGACGCCGTCCTCGGCGCTCCAGGTGCCGCCGATCGAGCCGGTGGTCACGCCCTCGCCGACGAGGCCGCTGACGTCGAGCCGCAGCACGAACTCGGGCGTGTAGACGTAGTCGGTCTCGGTGAAGCTCAGCCCGGTGTCGCCGTCGATGGTGAGCGCGAGCCCCTCGGTGCTCGACGACACGGCGTCGTAGAACACCTGCATCTGCTCCTGGGTGATCCGCCAGTCGCCGATGAGGCAGCCCGGGTCGCTGGGGTCGGGGGCCGCGCTGGGTTCGCCGCTCGCAGCCGGGTCGGAGGCGCCGGGGTCGGCGTCGTCGGGTTCCGCGCCCACGCAGCCGGCGAGGGCGAGCAGCACGACGGCGGCGGAGGCGGTGGCGGTGACGAACGGTGCGCGCATGGTGGCTCCCCGGATGAGGCGGATCGCGGTCGGTCGGGTTCCTCGAGGGTAGCGCCGAGGTCAGCGGCGGGGCTATGAGCAGAGTCTGCTCAGCGCTGAAGCAGGGAGTAGCAGCGGCTGAGGCGCTCGCGCCACCAGGCCGTGCGGGCCGGGTCGGCGGCGAGCCGGCGGAGGGCATCCGGATCGGCGACGACCGGCCGCACCGCGATCGCGCCGTCGACGGGCACGAGCGGGTCGGCGGTGACGTCGTCGGCGAGCAGGGCGGCGGTGCCGAGCCCGCAGTCGTAGTCCAGCTGCGGGAGGCGGGCGGCGAGCTCGGCGCCCATTGCGAGCCCGATGCTCGTGTCGAGGGCGCTCGAGATCACGGCCGGCAGGCCGGCCTCGGCGACGATGCCGAGGGCGCGGTCGATGCCGCCGAGAGGGGCGGCCTTGATGACGAGCAGGTCGGCGGCTCCGGCGCGCGCGACCGCCAGCGGGTCGGCGGCCTTGCGCACGCTCTCGTCCGCGGCGATCGGCACGCCGAGCCGGTGCACGCGCTGGCGCAGCTCGGCGAGCTCGTCGACGGTCGCGCAGGGCTGCTCGAGGTACTCGAGGTCGTACTGCTCGAGAGCGCGGATCGCGTGCTCGGCCTCGTCGAGGTTCCAGCCGCCGTTCGCATCGAGGCGGATCCGACCCTCCGGCCCGAGCAGTCGCCGCACCTCGGCGACGCGCGCCACGTCGTCGGCGAGGGTCTCCCCGCGCTCGGCCACCTTGATCTTCACCGTGCGGCAGTCGCCGAAGCGGGCCAGGGTCGCGGCGATGCGGTCGAGCGGCACGGCGGGCAGCGTGGCGTTGACCGGGATGCTCGCCCTGACCGCGGGTGCGCTCGACTCCTGCCACCCGACGCTCAGCGCCGCGGCCAGCCAGGTGCTCGCCTCGGCGTCGTCGTACTCGACGAAGGGGGCGAACTCGCTCCAGGCGACGGGGCCGTCGAGCAGCACGGCCTCGCGGCGCTCGACGCCGCGGAACCGGGTGACGAGCGGCACGCTCACGACGTGGGCGCGGGCCAGCACCTCGTCGAGCGGCGGGAGGGCATCCATACCGCCCAGTGTGGCACCGGGGTGCGCGCGTAGGCTGGCCGCATGGCCGAGCCGTTCGTCTCCGAGACCTTCGACGCCGCGCGCTGGGTGGCCGCGCCGGGCTTCGACGACCTGACCGACCTCACCTACCACCTCGACACCTCGGGGCGCATCGCGCGCATCGCGTTCGACCGGCCGGAGGTGCGCAACGCCTTCCGCCCGCACACGGTCGACGAGCTGTACCGCGCCCTCGATGATGCGCGCCAGAACCCCCGCATCGGGGTCGTGCTGCTGACCGGCAACGGCCCGAGCCCGAAAGACGGCGGGTGGGCGTTCTGCTCGGGCGGCGACCAGCGCATCCGCGGGCGGGCCGGCTACCAGTACGCCGAGGGCGAGACCGCTGACACGGTCGATACCGCGCGGGCCTCGCGCCTGCACATCCTCGAGGTGCAGCGCCTGATCCGCTTCATGCCGAAGGTCGTCATCGCGCTCGTCCCCGGCTGGGCGGCGGGCGGCGGGCACTCGCTGCACGTGGTCTGCGACCTCACGATCGCGAGCCGCGAGCATGCCCGCTTCAAGCAGACCGACGCCGACGTCGGCTCCTTCGACGCCGGCTACGGCAGCGCCTACCTCGCCAAGCAGGTGGGGCAGAAGGTGGCGCGCGAGATCTTCTTCCTCGCCCGCGAGTACGACGCGCAGCGCGCCTACGAGATGGGCACCGTCAACGCCGTCGTGGCGCACGCGTCACTGGAGGAGGTGGGTCTCGACTGGGCCGAGACGATCCTGACGAAGAGCCCGACGGCGATCCGCATGCTCAAGTACGCGATGAACCTCACCGACGACGGGATGGTCGGCCAGCAGCTCTTCGCGGGCGAGGCGACGCGGCTCGCCTACGGCACCGACGAGGCCGTCGAGGGCCGCGACTCCTTCCTGCAGAAGCGCACGCCCGACTGGTCCCCGTTCCCCTGGCAGTTCTAGGCCAGGGCGGCAGATTCGCCGCAAAGTGGCGGATGGTCGGCAAGCTAGCGCCCTTCTGGCCCAGATCTGAGCCAGGGGGGCGGATGCTCGCCGCGAGCGGCGCTAGGCCTCGAGCCCCGCGCCCACGCGGTCGAGCACCCCGGCGATGAGCTGCTCCCGCGCCCGAGGGTCGGGCACGAAGTCGCGCAGGATCACGGCGAGGCCGTGAGCGCTCGCCTGCGCGAGCATCATGCGGCTCGCCACGCGCTGCTCGTCGACCGCGCCCAGCGGCTCGAGCTCGAGCACGATGTCGCGCACGAGGTCGGCCGCGTTGGGGTCGTCGGGTCGATCGGGCGGCGTCGTCATGGGCATCGACACGAGCGAGAACAGGCGCGGCTCGGCGAGGGCGAAGGCAATGTACGACTCGCCGACCTCGCGCAGCCGGTCGATCGGGGCGCGGCCCGCGGCCGCGTCGAGCCGGGCGAACATGTCGCGCGCCATGATCTCGCGCGCCCGTTGCGCGACGGCCGCGATCAGGTGGTCGCCGCTCGGGAAGTGGCGGTAGACGGCCGCGGCGCTCACTCCGCAGGCCGCGGCGATGCGGCGCACGGTGACCCCGTCGAGCCCCTCGGACCGCGCGAGCTGCTCGCCCGCGTCGACGAGCGCCTCGCGCAGGGCACCGTGGTGGTAGCGCGGACGGTCGGCCATGTTGACAGTGTACACATTGATGCGCTACACATGACCCGAATGTGAACACCGATAACACGAGGGACGAGGAGACCCGCAGCATGACGACACGAGAGCAGCGCATCCGGCGGCTGATCACGCGGGCGGAGGGCGACCGCCGCACCGGCGAGGTGCTGTGGCGGGTGGTCGCTCCCGGCCGGCAGGGCGAGCACGCCCTCGACATCGTGCACGGCGACCCCGACCGGCCGTACTTCGTCGCGAGCGTCAGCAAGCTCTTCACGACCGTATGCCTCGCGCAGCTGCGCGACGAGGGTCGACTCGACTGGGATGCGCCGATCGCCGGGTATCTGCCCGACCTCGACCTCAGCGGTCTGGCGGTGCAGGGCGGCCGCGACGTCAGCGGCGAGATCACCGTGCGCGAGGTCATGGCCCACACGGCCGGCCTCGCCGACTTCTTCGAAGGCCCGCGGCCCGACGGCCCGACCACGCTCGAGCGCGCGATGGAGCAGGACTTCGGCTGGACCGAGAGCGACGTTGTCGCGTGGTCGCGCGCGATGACCCCCGCCCGCCGCGGCAGCGGGCTCTACAGCGACACGGGGTTCCAATTGCTCGACGGCGTCGTCGAGCGCCTCGACGGCCGGCCTTTCGCCGAGTCGGTGCGAGCGCGCATCGCCGAGCCGCTCGGGCTCGCGGGAACTTACGTATTCACGCCCGACACGCTCGATCGCTTCGACGAGATGGCGGTCATCCGTCATGGCGACCGCGAACTGAGGCTGCCGCTGCTGCTCGCCTCGTGCGGCGGGCAGGGCGGCGTCGTCTCGACTCTCCGGGATGGTGTGACTTTCCTGCAGGAGTTCTTCGACGGCCGGCTATTCGCCGCCACGGTGCTCGACGAGATGCTCACCGACTGGCACCGCATCTTCTCTCCGCTCGAGTACGGCACGGGCGTCATGCGGTTCCGGCTGCCGGCGGTGCTCACCGGCTTCCGCTCGTACGAGTTCCAGGGGCACTCCGGCGCTTCGGGCGTCGTCTGGTACCGGGATGCGCGCTCCGGCGTCATCGTCGTCGGCACGGTCAACCAGCTGAAGCAGCGGCAGTTGCCCTACCAGCTCATGATCCGCACCGCCGCGGCCGCCGGTTCCTGATCGACGGGTGCCAGATCTGGGACAAACGGGCGCTGGACGAACTGACGTGCGCCCGTTTGGCCCAGATCTGGGGCACACGGGCGGGGGCTCAGGGGCCCGGAGTAGCGTGGCAGGGTGACCCGCCCGCTCGCCGTCGTCGACACCGCTGACCCGCTCGCGTGCCTGGGAGCCCTGCGCGACGCGCTCGAGGGCGTCGGCCCCGCGGTACTGTTCCGCGGCGGAGGCGTCAACCCCGTGCACACGGCGCCGCTCGAGGTCGAGAAGCGCGTCGCGCTCGTCGTCGAGACGAGCGGCACCACCGGACGGCCCAAGCGCGTCGCGCTCAGCGCCGACGCAGTGCTCGCCAGCGCGGCCGCCACAGAGGGCGCCCTCGAGGGCCCCGGGCAGTGGCTGCTCGCGCTACCGGTGCAGTACATCGCCGGCAGCAACGTGCTCGCGCGGTCGCTCGCCGCAGGCACCGAGCCCGTGGTCGTGGCACCCGGGCGCCTGCGCCGCGACACGGTGCTGGCGGCGATCGCGGCGATGGAGCATCCGCGCCGGTTCACGGCCCTCGTGCCCGCCCAGCTCAGCCGCCTCGTCGACGAGGCCGAGGCCGACGACGACCTGCGCCGAGCGCTCGGCGGATTCGAGCGCATCCTCGTCGGCGGCCAGGCGACCCCCGCGCCGCTCATTGAGCGTGCCACCGCCCTCGGCTGGCGCATCACCCGCACCTACGGTTCGAGCGAGACCTGCGGCGGCGTGGTCTACGACGGGCGCGCGATCGGGCAGGCCGAGGTGCGCATCATCGACGGCCGCGTCGAGCTCGGCGGTCCGACGCTCGCTGAGTACTACCTCGGCGACCCGGAGCGCACCGCGACGGCGTTCGTCGAGCACGACGGCCAGCGCTGGTACCGCACCGACGACGCGGGCGAGCTCGACACGAGCGGCGGAGGCAGCGGCCTGCTGCGTGTGCTCGGTCGCCTCGACGACACCATCATCACGGGCGGGCTCAAGGTGCGGCTGGGCGACGTCGAGCGCATCGTGCGCGAGCAGCCGGGCCTCGCCGACGCGGTCGTCGTCGCCGGGCACCACCCCGAGTGGGGCGAGGTGCCGGTCGTCGTCACCACGCAGCGGCCCGAGCTGGAGGCGCTGCGCCGCGCAGTCGGTGCGCGACTGGCCCCCGAGGCGCGGCCCGACCGCATCCTGACGGTGGATGCCCTGCCGCTGCTGCCGAGCGGCAAGCCCGACCGCCTCGCGCTCGCGCGCCTGGTCGGCTCCTAGCCGCCCGCCGCTGACTAGACTCGCGGTCGTGGCAGCGAAGACGACGAAGAAGACGGCCAGGAAGAAGCCCGCGCGGGGTGCCGCGACGCGGACGAATCCGAGCAGGGTCAGCGCCGCATCCGGCAACCCCGCCAAGGTGCAGAAGGCGACCGCGCGCGACTGGATCGCCGGGGCCCGCCTGCGCACCCTGAGTCTCGCGATCGTGCCCGTCGCGCTCGGAACCGCCCTCGCGTACGTCACCCTCGGCTACAACCTCGCGCTCGCGCTGCTCTGCCTGGCGGTCGCCGTCTTCCTGCAGATCGGCGTCAACTACGCCAACGACTACTCCGACGGGGTGCGGGGCACGGATGCCCTGCGCGTCGGGCCGAGCCGTCTCACCGGCTCGGGCGCCGCGAAACCGCGCACGGTCCTCACCGTCGCGCTCGTGTTCTTCGGACTCGCCGCTGCCGCAGGCCTCGCGATCGTCGTCCTGACCGGCATCTGGTGGCTGCTCGCCGTCGGAGCCGTCGCGATCGTCGCCGCCTGGTTCTACACGGGCGGGAAGCTGCCGTATGGCTACCTCGGGCTCGGCGAGCTCGTCGCCTTCCTGTTCTTCGGGCTCGTCGCCACGATCGGCACCGTCTACGTGCAGATCGAGCAGGTTCCGTTCGAGACCTGGTTCGCGGCGGCGCTCGCCGGCTTCTTCGCGGCGGCGATCATGCTCGTCAACAACATCCGCGACCGTGAACTCGACGCCCGTGCTGGCAAGAAGACCTTCGCCGTGCGCGTCGGCGACCTGCCCGCCCGCATCGTCTTCGTCGTGCTGCTGGCCGGCGCGTACGGTGCGGTCGTGCCGTTCGCCCTGCTCTACACCTGGGCTCCGGCGGTCTTCTTCACCCTGCTGATCACAGCCCCGGTCGCGCTCATCGTGCTGCTCGCGAAGACACCGGGCGAGCTCGTGCTCGCGCTGAAGCTGACGTCGCTCGCCGCGCTGCTCACCGGTCTCGGGCTCGCCGCCGCGATCGCGTTCTAGCGAGCGTCCGCCGGATCGTCCGCGACGAGCAGCGAGAGCGTCGCATCCAGCGCCGGAATCGGGAGGCGGAGGAAACCTGCCGGTGGAGCCGTCACGAGGTCGCCCGGCGCGAGGCTGCTGGTGCTGCTGACCAGTACGCCGCCGTGCGCGTTGAGCAGGGCACTCGGCCGCCGCGCGAGGCGCAGCAGCGGCAGCAGCTCGCGCTCGAGCTCGGCGACCGTCATGTCGAGCCCCGTCACGCCGACGGCGCGACCGTGCACCTCGGCGCGCACCGTCGCGGTGACGATGTACTCCTCCACCCCGAGGTAGTCGATGTACGGCCCGGTCAACCACGGCCTCCCGGTCGTGAACGAGACCGTGAACCACTCGAGCGTCTCGTAGTCGTAGAAGCGCTGCCCGCCGGGATTCACCCCGAACTGGTAGCGGGTCACGTCACCATCACCGTCGCGCACCCACCACTCGGTGACGCCTTTGCCCTCGCCGCGCGCCGAGCGCGAGAAGATCAGACCCGCGCCGTTGACGCGCGGCCGCTCGCCCAGCAGCACGCGAACGCGGTCCTTGATGCCATCGCGCCCCGCCTTCGCCAGGCGCGCCACGTCGGCGGTGGGGTCGGAGGCGGAGCTCAGGATCGCCTCGATGTCGCGGTTCATGCCCTCGAGGTCGGCGTGCAGAGCCGCGAACCACTGCGCGACCGCATCGACCGCGGCGCTCGCGGTCGGGGTCGGGGTCGGGGTCGACTCAACGCTGCTCATGGGGCTCCTCGGTGCACGGGGCGTCTCTCACAGGTCGGGGTCGATCGAGAGCTTGGCGTCCATCATGCGCACCCCATCGTGCTGGAGATGCTCGCTCATCGCCAGCGCCGCGGCCGTGCCGTCGTTCGCACGGACGGCGCGGATGACGCTCTCATGGTCGGATTCGACGACCGAGCGCGTCTGCTCGAAGTCGGAGAGGATCCAGTGCAAGGGGGCCATCTCGCTCTGGATGCGCACCTCCGCCCGCAGCAGGCGCGGCGACTGCGCGAGCACCGCGAGCTCGATGTGGAACCGGCTGTCGGCGCTCGCCGCCTCGGCAGCGGTCGCGGCGCGAGTGACGCGCGCGGCCAGCGCGGCCAGCCGCTCGATGGAGGTGCCCCAGGCGCGGGTGGCGGCGAGCCGCGCGATCGCCGAGCCGACAGCGACCTGCTCGTCGCGCAGGTCGCGCAGGTCGACCAGGCTCGACTCCCGCAGACGCTCCCGAACCTCGTCGGGGGAGGGGAACGGTGCGCGCACGATGAAGGTGCCGCCGCTGCGGCCACGGCGGGTCACGACGATCTCGCGGTCGCGGAGCTCCGACAGGCCCTTGCGGAGGGTGTTGACGGCGACGCCGAATTGCTGGGCGAGCTCGACCTCCGGCGGCAGGCGCTCCCCGACCGTCAGGAGCCCGAGTGAGATGGAAGAGAGGATGCGCTCCGCCACGGCGGCGCCGCCTGCCGAGGGGCTCGCCTCGTCGGAGAAGGGGAGCGGCCCGTGCTCCTGCACCATTCCGCTCCCCTCCCCGGTGTCGTTCCTCTGCGGGGGCGCTCCGTCAGACGGGGCCCCGAACACGACGGCTCGTCGGTAATCGTAGTGTCGCGGCTCAGGCTCCCGGCTGGATGCCGCCGTCGGCCCAGGGATACCCGCCGGCGAGCGGGGCCCCGTCGTCGTACTGCGCGAGCCAGCTCACGGCGGACGCGTGATACCGGGTGAGGCCCTTGTAGTCGACGAGGGCCGGGTCGAGGGTCGCGAGCGCGCGGTGCAGGCGCTTCGCCCAGTCGGGCGCGTGCTCGACCAGTTCGGCGAGGCTCACCAGGTAGGTGCGCACCGGGAACACGATCGCGTTCGAGCGCGGCAGTCGGTGCAGCGGCTGCAGCTCGATGCGCAGGTGCACGAGGTCGCCCGCGTTCTCGTCGGTGACCGTCGCGCGGTCGGGCGCCCAGTCGGGCAGCGTCTCGACCGAGGTCTCCAGGCGCGGGTTGACGGTGAGCGTCCAGTTGACGCGCCGCACCGGGTGGCCCGGCTTCATGCGCAGCAGGAACTTCAGGGCGCGATCGAGGATGCCCATCTCGTGCAGCTTCGGAACCGGTCCGTGGAACTCGAAGAACCGCATCCCGACGTTGAAGCGCAGCGAGTAGTCGGCACGCTGAGTCGTCATGCCCGCCCCGATCACGAGATCGCCGTCGCGCTCTTCGAGCACCACGAACTCGCCCTGGGCCTGCCGGGTCGCGTACTCCATCGGCTCGAGCTCGAGCGTCGACGGGTCACCGAACGTGAAGGTGTCGTCGATGCCGAGCAGGCGGTTCTGCCAGTGCCACTCGTTGCCGTTCTTGGTGAGCGTGAAGTGCTCGGGATAGTCGCGGGCGTACGACTCGAACAGCAGCTCGAGCAGGTCCCACTGCGCCTCCATCATGTGCGGCAGCGCGACGTAGTGCACTCCGGGCATCTCCTCGAGCATCTGCACGCGGTGCCGGCACTCCGAGATGTAGTGCTCGTCGATGTCGAACGCCGCGCGCATGGCTCCGTCGCCGGCGGGCACGTGCGGCTCGAGGTTCATCGAGTACATGTACTCGTCGTCGGGGAACGGGAATGGCAGGCGGCGCACCCCCTCGCGCGAGTTCGCGAAGGTGTACTGCCCCTCGGGGGTGTACGTCTCGTCGGCCTTGAAGGCGGGGGGAACGGCGGTGTCGGTCATGGCTGCCTCCTAGGCGTTGATCACGAGTTTCGAGCAGGTCGCCCGCGAGACGCAGGGCATGATGATCGCGTTCGAGGCGCGGTCCTTCTCCGAGAGCCAGTCGTCCCGGTGGTCGAGAGTGCCGTCGAGTTCCAGAACCTCGGTCTCGCACTCGCCGCACGCCCCGCCGCGGCAGAGGTAGGGCAGCTTGAACCCTCTCTCCTCGACCGCTTCGAGCAGGGACTGCTCGGGCGAGACCTCGATCACGGCTCCCGACTTGGCGAGGGTGACGGTGAACGGCTCGCCCGTCGAGCCGGCATCCTCGAACTTCTCGTAGTGGATGTGCGAGTCGGTCCAGCCCTGCTCGTGGGCACGGTCAACCACGTCGTCGATCATGCGAGCGGGCCCGCAGACGTACACGTGGGTGCCGAGCGGACGCTCGGCCAGCACCGCCGCGATGTCCATCCGGCCGCGTTCGCCGTCGCCGTAGAGGGTGACGCGGTCGCCGTAGCGCTCGATCAGCTCGCGCCCCAGAGTCGCGTGCTCCGGACCGCGCACGGCCAGGTGCACCTCGAACGAGCCGCCCTTGAGGTTGAGCTCCTCGAGCTGGGCGAAGATCGGCGTGATGCCGACGCCGCCCGCGATGAACAGGTGGTGCCGGGCGTGCTTCGACAGCGGGAAGAGGTTCGCCGGGATCGTGACCGGGATGACGTCTCCGACGCTGATGCGCCGGTGCATCGCGACCGATCCGCCCTTGCCATCCTCGATGCGTCGCACCGCGATCTGGTACATGCTGGCGTCGTAGGGCGAGCTCATGAGCGAGTACGCGTTGCGGCGGGTGCCGTTCTCGGTGTCGATGAGCAGCGTCAGGTGGCTTCCGCCCGAGAAGGGCGGCAGCCACGCGCCGTCGGCCGCGCTGAGCGTGTACCGATTGATCTCCGGCGTCACCGGCTCGATGCGGTCGACGCGGAGGGCGAGCGTTCCGTTGTGGGCAGTGGTCATGTGTCCAGCTCCTCGATCTCGGGCAGTTCTCCCGGCACCTCGCCATCGGCCTTCACGCCCTGGAAGGCGGCGAGCCGGCTGGAGTAGTGGTCGCGGACGACGAGGTCGAGCTCGCATCCGGGGCAGCGGAAGACGCGCGTGGTCACGTTCTCGGTGTACGTGTCGCAGTGGGCGCACCAGACCCGGCGAACGAACGAGCCCGCGTGCTCGCGGAGGATCTCGTCGCGGTCGAGACCGTAGGCGCTCGCGACCTGCATGGCGGTGCCGATGAAGCCCTCCGAGCCGGCGAGGTAGAGGCGCGTGCCCATGTTGGCGGTCGACAGCACGTCGTCGAGCGCCTGGAGGGCCTCGCTGTTGGTCGCCACGACCCGCAGCTCGACGTCGTCCTGGTCCTGGAGTTCGCTCAAATAAGAGTTGCCAGTGAATGATTCTGTGGAGTAGACGACGGTCGTCGACGCCCGCTGGCCGGCCGTCATCTCCGCGAGGAGGCGGAGCACGGGCTTGCCGCCGCTGCCCTGCGCGACCGCGATATGCCGCAGTCCGCTGGCCATCGGCACGAGCTGGTCATAGACCGGGCGGCTCTTGATCCCGGTGATCAACATTGATCTCACCTCTTCCGTTCGGTTTCGTGCATAATAATGCCTTGATGCAGGTTTTACGCAAGTAGGCCGGCGCGTACCGTTCAATGACGATCGAAAGGCAGCCATGAGCCAGACACCTCCCCAGCCGACGACGCTGGGCGACGGCGAGCACCTCGAGGTGCTCGGATACGACGACACCTTCCAGCGCTCCATGAGCCTCTGGGCGAACTTCGCCCTCGGCTTCACGTACCTCTCGCCCATCGTGGGCGTCTACTCGCTCTTCGCGCTGTCGCTCAGCGTCGGCGGGCCGCCCTCCATCTGGTGGATCTTCATCGTCGGCGCCGGGCAGCTGCTCGTCGCCCTCGTCTTCGGCGAGGTCGTCTCGCAGTACCCGATCCACGGCGGCATCTACCCCTGGGCCCGGCGCCTATGGGGCCGCCGCTACGCCTGGCTCGCCGGATGGGTCTACATCTGGGCGATGATCGTCACGGTCACCGCTGTGGCCGAGTACGGGGCGGGCTTCGCCGCCAGCCTCATCGGGATCGAGTCGAACGCGACCTCGAACCTGCTGATCACCCTCGCGCTGCTGCTGCTCGCCCTGGGCATCAACTTCTCGGGCACCAAGTGGCTCGCCCGCGTGGCCCGCATCGGCCTCGCCGCTGAACTCGTCGGCGTCATCGGCCTCGGGCTCTACCTGCTGATCTTCCAGCGCCGCAACGACTTCAGCGTCTTCTTCGACTCGATGGGGGTGGAGGGCGACGGCACGTACCTCGCCGCGTTCTTCGGTGCGGCGCTCGCCGGCCTGTTCCTCTTCTACGGGTTCGAGGCCTGCGGCGATGTCGCCGAGGAGGTCGCGCAGCCCGCGCGCCGCATCCCGGTCGCGATGATCCTGACGATCCTCGTCGGTGGCGTCTCCGCGCTGTTCTCGTTCAGCGGCTACGTGCTCGCGGCACCGAACCTGCAGGAGATCGTCTCCGGGGCCGATGCCGACCCGATCCCGAGCATCCTCGAGGCCACGCTCGGCCCGGTCGGAGCGAAGGTCTTCCTCGCCATCACCGTCACCGCGTTCATCTCGTGCGTGCTGAGCCTCCAGGCCGCGGCCAGCCGCCTCCTGTTCGCCTTCGGCCGCGACGGCATGCTGCCCGGCCACCGCTGGCTGGCGAAGGTCTCGCCGCGCAACAAGGTGCCCGCCAACGCCCTGATCGTCGCCTGCACCATCCCGGCGATCATCGCCGTTCTGGTGTGGATCAACGCCGACCTGCTCGTTCCGGTCACCGCGTTCGCCGTGCTCGGCATCTACGTCGCGTTCCAGATGGTCGTGCTCGGCGCGCTCCGCCAGCGCGTCAAGGGCTGGCGCCCGGCCGGCCCGTTCTCGCTGGGCCGCGCTGGCTTCATCGTGAACGTGCTCGCGCTCGCCTACGGCATCTTCGCGATGTACCTGCTCGCGCAGCCCGGCGCGTCGGGCGACTTCTTCACCGACTGGGTGGTGCTCATCGGCCTCGGCGTCGTGGCCGTCACGGGTCTCGCCTACCTGCTGATCGCGCGGCCCGAGCGCGGGTCGACCGCGCCCGAGGGCGACGCGATCGCGGTGGCCGACGAGATCCGCCGCCGCACGGGAGCGATCCCGACGGTCTCCCGCGAGTCCTGACGGCGAGCGCCCTTCCGGCCGTAACCACGATCACGGCCGGAAGGGCGCCGTCGTGTCTACGGGGTGGGGGACGACGGTGAGGAGGAGGTCGGATCCGCGGCGGCGTCCTCGGCCTCCGCATCCGGGTCGGCGGCCGGCTTCTCGCGGCGCGCCGCGAGATCGAGTGCGACTGCGTCGCGGAGCCTCCCGAAGAAGATGTACGACACGGTCATGGCGATGATCGAGGCCACGATGGCGGCCCACCACCAGTCGAGCTGGATCGCCAGCAGCACTCCGAAGGAGACGCCGAAGAGGCTGAGGCGCAGCAGTGTGTACTGGATCCAAGGGCTCACCCGACCAGTCTAGGAGCGCCCTCTCGGTGCCCGCCCAGAAGCCCAGGCCTACACTCGAAGCATGACCCGCCTCCTGATCGTGCTCGTCGTGGTCGCTGTCGCCTTCACGGTGTACACGCTCGTCGACGTGCTGCTGACCGAGCGCGCGCGGGTCCGGGCGTTCCCGAAGCCGGTCTGGGCCATCGGCGTCGTGCTGCTGCCGGTGATCGGCGGAGTGCTGTGGCTCGCGGTCGGCAAGGCCCGCCGCCGCGGCGGTGTCGCCCGGCCCATCGCGCCCGACGACGACCCGACCTTCCTGCGCACGCTCTCCGCCGAGGAGCTCGCCAAGCGCGCCGAGCAGGATGAGCGTCTGCGCCGCCTCGAGCAGGAGCTCGCGGACCTCGACGATGACCCTCCCGCCGCCCCCGAGCGCTGACCCGGGTCCGGCGATGCCGACGCTTCCGGCCGCCGACCCCGCGCCGTCGCCCGCGAGCGCCGCGGCGATGGCTCTGCTCGCCGGATTGATCCGGCACGGCGTGACCGACCTCGTGCTGAGCCCCGGCTCGCGCTCGCAGGCCCTCGCCCTCGCCGCTGCCGCGCTCGCCCGCGCCGGGCATCTGCACCTGCACGTGCGCATCGACGAGCGGGTCGCCGGCTTCACCGCGCTCGGCCTCGCGGTCGAGACGGGCCGTGCGGTCGCGATCGTCTGCACCTCGGGCACCGCTGTCGCCAATCTGCATCCCGCCGTGCTCGAGGCGCACCACTCGGGCGTTCCCCTCATTGTGCTCACGGCCGACCGCCCGGCCGAGCTGCGGGGCATCGGCAGCAATCAGACGACCGTGCAGCCGGGCATCTTCGGCGACCTGGTACGGGCCGACTGGGATGTTCCCGCCCCGATCGGCGCTCCCGACGAGCCGGAGGCGGCGCAGAACCTCGCCGAGCTCGCCGTGCGCGCGAGCGCCGACGGCCCCGTGCACGTGAACCTCGCCTACCGCGAGCCGCTCAGCGGCGCGGTCGAGGTGCCCGCCGACCTGGCCCCCGTGGCGATCCCGACGCGGGCCCCCGGGCCCGAGGTCATCGAGCTGCACCCCGACGACGCCACCGTCGTCATCGCCGGGCACGCCGCCGGACCCCGCGCCGAGGAGCTCGCCGTCGCCCTCGGCGCCCCGCTCATCGCCGAGGTCAGCAGCGGCGCCCGGTACGGCCGGCACGTCGTCGTCGCCTACCGCGACGTGCTGCGCGGCCCGCACGGCGAGGCCGTCGGCCGCGCGATCGTGCTCGGTCACCCCACCCTGAGCCGCGAGGTGCCGCAGCTGCTGCAGCGCGGCGACGTCGAGGTCATCACGATCCGCACCCCGGGCGTCGAGCTCTACGACCCGGGCCGCAACGCCCGCGCCGTCGACGACGTGCGTGTCATCGGCACCCCCGACCCCGGGGTCGTGCGGCGCTGGGTCGGCGGCTGGGTGGCGATGTCGCGCGCCGTGCTGGAGTCGCAAGAACCCGACGACCCGGCGCCCGACCTCTCGCTCGCTGTCTCCACCGATCAGGGTGTTCGGGCGGCCTTCGCGAAGGCCGAGCTCGCGGTGCTGCGCGCGCCGATCAATCGTCGGATGCTCGCGCGGGCCCTGTGGGCATCCACCTGGCCCCACGACCGTCTGGTGCTCGCCGCCTCGCGCCTCATCCGCGTCGCCGACGCCCTCGTGCCGGGCAAAGCGATCCGCGTGCACGCCAACCGCGGGCTGGCCGGCATCGACGGCACCGTGTCGACGGCCACCGGCATCGCCCTCGCCGCGGCACGCGAGGCCCGCAGCGGAACGACCCGCGTTCTCGCCGGCGACCTCGCCCTGCTGCACGACGCCGGAGCCCTGCTCGTGCCGCTGCAGCAGCACCTCGACGCGGGGCTGCGGCTGCACGTCTTCGTCGGCAACGACCGCGGCGGCACGATCTTCGACGAGCTCGAGGTGGCGGCGACGGCCGACCCCGACGACTTCGCCACCGTCATGCGCACCCCGCACACGGCCGACCTCGCGGCGCTCGCCGCGGCGGGCGGCTGGGCGTACCGGAAGGCGACGACGCGCGCCGAGCTCGACGACGCGCTGACCGCGCCCGAGCCGCTGTTGCTCGTCGAGGTGCCGCTCGATGAGGAACCGCGCGAGCCGTGACCCTGCCGCTCGAGGCCTGACCCGGGCTAGCATCCGCCCATGCACGAAATGCTGCGGGTGGGCCCCGGATTCCGCCTCGACCAGGTCGACACGGGCGCGACGCCCGGCATCGACGCCGACAAGAAGACCGCCGAACGGATGCTCGCCGAGGGGGCCGAGCGCCTCAGCGCCCTGCAGGAGCGCCTGTTCGCCGACAGCCGTGCGGGCGGCACCCGTCGCGTGCTGCTCGTCCTCCAGGCGATGGACACCGCCGGCAAGGGCGGCATCCTGCGCCACGTCGTCGGCGCCGTCGACCCGCAGGGCGTGCAGCTCGCAGGGTTCAAGAAGCCGACGGCCGAGGAGCTCGCGCACCACTTCCTGTGGCGCATCGAGAAGCGCCTGCCCGAGGCGGGCATGATCGGCGTCTTCGACCGCTCGCACTACGAAGACGTGCTCATCGGCCGGGTGCGGCAGCTCGCCCCCGCCGATGAGATCGAGCGGCGCTACGACGAGATCCGTGCCTTCGAGCAGCGCGTCGCCGACAGCGGCACCGAGATCGTCAAGGTCATGCTGCACATCAGCAGCGCCGAGCAGAAGGCGCGGCTCACCGAGCGGCTCGAGCGCCCCGACAAGCACTGGAAGTACAACCCGGGCGACGTCGATGACCGGATGCTCTGGGCCGAGTACCAGGCCGCGTACCAGCTCGTGCTCGACCGCACCGATGCGCCGCACGCCCCCTGGTACGTCGTGCCCGCCGACCACAAGTGGTACGCCCGGCTCGCCGTGCAGGCGATCCTGCTCGCCGCCCTCGAGCGCATCGACCCGCAGTGGCCCGCCGCCGACTACGACGTCGAGCACGAGAAGGCGCGGCTCGCCGCGACCTAGCGCCGACGCGGTGCCTGTTGCGACACGCTCTAACGGAGCGCGTCGGCGACCGGCCGGAACTTCATGCGGGTCTCGGCGAGCTCGGAGTCGGGGTCGCTGTCGGCGACGATGCCCGCTCCGGCGTAGGCGGTGAGGTGCCCGTCGTCGTCGATGCGCGCGCACCGCAGCGCGATCACCCATTCGCCGTCGCCGTCCTGGTCGATCCAGCCGACCGGCCCGGCGTAGCGGCCGCGGTCGAAGGGCTCGAGCTCGGCGATGAGCGCGAGCGCTGCATCCGTCGGAGAGCCGGCGACGGCCGCCGTCGGGTGCAGGGCCGCGACGACGTCGAGCGCACTGGCTCCCGCCCCCAGCTGCACCTCGACGTCGGTGGCCAGGTGCCAGAGGTTGGGCAGCTTCAGCGTGAACGGCAGCTCGCTCGCCATCACCGCACGGGCGTGCGGACGCAGCGCGTCGAGCACGCTCTGCACCGCGAACGCGTGCTCGTCGAGGTCTTTGGGGCTCGTGGCCAGCCGGGCGGCGGCGGCCGCATCGTCGGCGCTGCTCGCGCCGCGGGCGGTGCTGCCGGCGAGCACGCGCGCCGAGCCCTCACCCGCGTGCACGCTGATCAGCGTCTCGGGGCTCGCGCCCAGCAGCCCGTCGACGGCGAAGGTCACGCAGTCGGGGTAGCGATCGGCGAGGTCGCGCAGCAGTGCCCGCCGGTCGGCATCGGGTGGGATGCTCGCCGTCGCATCGCGCGCGATCACCACCTTCTCGACCCGCCCCTCGCGGATCGCCGCGACGGCCCGACCGACGACCGCCGTGAACTGCTCGCGGCTCAGCGACGCCGCGGCGAGGGTCGCCCGCGGGCGCGCGCCGAACGGCCGGGGATCGGGCAGCAGCGCGGTGCCGGTGACCCCCGTCGGCGCGTCGGCGGGGGTGATGCTCGTTACCCAGCTGACCCCGGCGTGCCGGCCGACGATCACCTCGGGGACGACGAGCACGCTGTGCTCGGCCGAGTCGTCGGCGAAGGCGAACGATCCGAGGGCGACCAGTCCCGAGCCGGGGCGGTGCACGGCATCGTCGACGCTGGCGGCCTGCGCGATCGCGCGCCAGGCGGCGGCCGCTGCGCGCAGGCGGTCGGGGCCTGAGAAGGTGAGGCGCAGGCGCTCGCCGAGACCGACGATGCCGTCACCGCGGCGCAGGGCCACGAGCGGCGCGAGAGGGTCGGCATGCGCCAGCAGGATCTCGGGATCGGCGACCTCGACGGTCACCGCCCGCAGCGCGGCGACGGGCGCGACAGGGGCAGGCACATCGCCAGGGTACTCGGCACCCGACAGTCCCCCAGGCGGCTCCCGGCGAACCCGCGGGCGCCGCTCACTAGACTCGGGGTGTGACGAGAGCCGACCTGTCGAAGAGCCCGCGCGACGTCGCGGCGATGTTCGACGGCGTCGCCCGCGGCTACGACCGCACGAATGCCGTGCTCTCCGTGGGCAACGCCGCGCTGTGGCGCATCGCGACCGTGCGCGCGGTCGACCCGAAGAAGGGCGAGCGCGTGCTCGACATCGCCGCCGGCACGGGCACCAGCTCGGCCGCGCTGGCCAAGAGCGGGGCCGAGGTGATCGCCCTCGACTTCTCGCCCGGCATGGTCGAGGAGGGGCGCAAGCGCCACCCCGACCTCACGTTCGTGCAGGGCGACGCCGAGAAGCTGCCCTTCGCCGACGGCGAGTTCGATGCGGTCACGATCAGCTTCGGGCTCCGCAACGTGCAGCATCCGCAGGTCGCGCTCGCCGAGATGCGCCGCGTGCTCAAGCCGGGCGGCCGTGTCGTCATCTGCGAGTTCTCCCGCCCGCCCCTCGGGGTGCTGCGGGCCGGGTACCACGCCTACCTGCGGCACGTGATGCCGCTCATCGCGGGGGCGGCGAGCTCGAATCCGGATGCCTACACCTACCTGTTCGAGTCGATCCGCGAGTGGCCCGCGCAGCCGGAGCTCGCCCAGTGGCTCCGGGATGCCGGCTTCGAGCGCGTCGGCTACCGCAACCTGACCTTCGGCGTCGTCGCCCTCCACCGTGGCCGCACGCCCGACATCACCGCGCACTGAGCCCGCACCCTCCGCAGACAGATCGGCAGACCGTTGACCCGCCTCCCTCCTCTCGCCCGCCGTAGCAAGACGCTCAGCGCGTCGCTCGGACTCGGCGAGAAGCTGTTCGCCTCCAGCGAGGAGCGCCGCTTCGCCGACGCGATCGAGACCGGCCTCGCCGAGGTCGAGGAGGGCCTGCTGCGCGAGGTCGCCTTCGCCGACGACATGGCCGACGTCACCTCGCGCTACCTGCTCGAGGCGGGCGGCAAGCGCATCCGCCCGGTGCTGACCCTGCTCACCGCGCAGCTCGGTGAGGGCAACAACCCCGCCGTCATCACGGCGGCGCAGGCCGTCGAGATCACCCACCTGGCCTCGCTGTACCACGACGACGTGATGGACGAGGCGGAGATGCGGCGCGGCGTGCCGAGCGCGCAGAACGTGTGGGGCAACTCGGTCGCCATCCTCACGGGTGATCTGCTGTTCGCCCGGGCCAGCAAGCTCGTCGCCGGACTCGGCGAGGGCGCGATCAAGCTGCAGGCCGACACCTTCGAGCGGCTCTGCCTCGGCCAGCTGCACGAGACGATCGGTCCCCGCCCGGGCGATGACCCGATCGAGCACTACCTGCAGGTGCTCGCCGACAAGACCGGCTCGCTCATCGCCGCCGCCGCCCAGATGGGCGTCATCTTCTCCAACGCGCCGGAGGAGCTGTCGGCCCCGGTCGTCGCCTTCGGCGAGAAGATCGGCGTCGCCTTCCAGCTCATCGACGACGTCATCGATCTGGCCGAGCCGGAGGAGACCGGCAAGGCGCAGGGCACCGACCTGCGGAGCGGGGTGGCGACGCTGCCCCTGCTGTTCCTGCGCCGCGCCGCGCTCACCGACCCGGAGGCCGCCGCCCTCCTGGCCCGCATCGAGCGCAGCGTCGGGGCGGATACCGACGACCCGGAGCTCGCGGAGGCCATCGCCGAGCTCCGCGCGCACGCCGTCACCGCCGAGACCCTCGACGAGGCGCGCCGCTGGGCCGCCGAGGCGGTCGCGGCCCTCGCGCCGCTGCCGGAGGGCCCCGTCAAGCTGGCGCTCACCAAGTTCGCCGAAGCCGTGGTCGAGCGCAGCACCTGAGTCGTTCCCGCCGGGCCGCGCTCCGAGCCTCTCGGGGCGCCCCGCCACCACCCGCGCGCCGCGCCGCGCACTCATCCCGATCAGAGAAAGAACCGCACGCCGATGACCAAGCTCAGGCTCGCCATCGTGGGCGCCGGCCCCGCCGGCATCTACGCCGCCGACATCCTGCTCAAGCACGAGCGCCCGTTCGACGTCTCGATCGACCTGTTCGAGCAGCTGCCCGCCCCCTACGGCCTCGTGCGCTACGGTGTGGCCCCCGACCATCCGCGCATCAAGGGCATCATCAACGCCCTGCGCGAGGTGCTCGACTCGGGCGACATCCGCATCTTCGGCAACGTGCGCTACGGCGTCGACATCACCCTCGACGATCTGAAGCGCCACTACAACGCGGTCATCTTCGCGACCGGCGCGATCCGGGATGCGGAGCTCACGATCCCCGGAATCGACGCGCACGGCAGCTACGGCGCGGCCGACTTCGTCAGCTGGTACGACGGCCACCCCGACGTTCCCCGCACGTGGCCGCTCGAGGCCTCGTCGGTCGCCGTGATCGGCAACGGCAATGTCGCGCTCGACGTGGCGCGCATGCTCGTCAAGCACCCGGAGGACCTCCTGCCGACCGAGGTGCCCGACAACGTCTACCAGGGTCTGCTCGCGTCGCCGGTGACCGATGTGCACGTCTTCGGCCGCCGCGGGCCCATGCAGGTGAAGTTCACGCCGCTCGAGCTGCGTGAGCTCGGCGAGCTGCGCGACGTCGACATGATCGTGCACGAGGAGGACTTCGACTACGACGAGGGCTCGCGCCGAGCGATCGAGTCGAACAAGCAGATCACGGTCATCGACCGCATCTTCACCCAGTGGCGCCAGCGCGAGACCGGGCAGGCCTCGCGCCGCCTGCACCTGCACTTCTACGCGAAGCCGCTCGAGGTCGTGACGGACGCCGACGGCCGCGTCGCGGCATTCCGGTACGAGCGCACCGAGCCGGATGGCCAGGGCGGCGTGCGTGGCACCGGGGAGGTGCGCGAGGTCGCCGTGCAGGCGCTCTACCGAGCCGTCGGCTACTTCGGCTCGCCGCTCGATGGCATCCCCTTCGACGACCGACACGGCGTGATCCCGAACCACGAGGGCCAGGTGCTCGCGGACGACAACAGCGTCATGTCGGGCGTCTACGCGACCGGCTGGATCAAGCGCGGCCCGGTCGGCCTCATCGGCCACACCAAGAGCGACGCCATGGAGACCATCCAGCACCTGGTGACCGACCAGGCCTCGTGGTGGAACCCGGCCGAGCCGGACGAGCAGGCCGTCGTCGACCTGCTGCAGTCGCGCGGCGTGCTGTGGACCGATCTCGAGGGCTGGCACCGCCTCGACGCCCACGAGGTCGCCCTCGGCGCCCCTCAGGGCCGCGAGCGCATCAAGGTCGTCCCGCGCGACGAGATGATCCGCATCTCGCGCGACTAGCGCTCCGGCCGGGGTGGGTGGTCGCTCAGACGGCGTCGGCGGCCGTCACCTGCCACGACAGCGCCACGAGCTCGCGCAGCACGGCGAGGTCGAGGCTGTCGAGCCGGGTGGCGTACACACAGTCGACCCCGGAGGTGTGGGGGCCGAGGAGGTCGAGCAGCGGCCCCGCATCCGGATGCGTCTGCAGGCCGTAGAGCGACAGCTTCGCCTTCCGCGGCGAGAAGGCGGCGCGCGGCCAGACGCCCTCATGGCCGCTCGCGTAGCGGTACGCGTACTGCCCGAAGCCGATCATCGACGGGCCCCACATGACCGGCTCGGCCCCGGTGACCTCGCGGAACAGGGCGACCAGTTCGGCACCCTCCGCGCTGCGGCGCGCGTCGAGCGTCGCGAGGAACTCCTCGACGGGAACGTCGGTCGGCAGCGTTTTCTGCGTCATGGTGGTCTCCCTACTGAACGGTGGCCGTGACCCGGGCGAGGTCGTCGAAGATGCGCATGTGCGCCGGGCGGCGCAGCCAGGCGTCGAGGGTCAGCTCGCGCGAGTTCTCGCGGTACGACTGCTCGATCGCCCGCAGCTCTCGAATGATGGATGCCCCGCGCACCATCACCGACACCTCCAGGTTGAGGCTGAACGACCGCATGTCCATGTTGCTCGAGCCGATGATGGCGACCTGGTCGTCGATCGTGAAGTGCTTGGCGTGCAGCACGGTCGGCGACCGGTAGAGCCAGATGCGCACGCCGGCGCGCAGCAGCTCTTCGTAGTACGAGCGCTGGGCGTGGAAGACGAGCGTCTGGTCGCCGATCTCCGAGACGAACAGCTGCACGTCGAGACCGCTCTGCGCGGCGGTGGTGATCGCGTACCGCATCGACTCGTCGGGCACGAAGTACGGCGAGCAGATCTGGATCTGCTCCTGCGCCGCATACACGAGCGAGTTGAACAGGCGCAGGTTGTTCTCGCCCTCGAACGCGGGGCCGCTCGGCACCACTTGAGCGTCGAGGCCCTCGTCGGGGTCGAGCTCGGGCGGGATCACCGTCTCGCGCAGCAGCAGCTCGTCGGTCTCGCTGTACCAGTCGGTCGCGAACAGCGCCTCGAGCCCCGCGACGATCGGGCCCTCGAGCCGCACCATGAGCTCCTTCCACTCCAGGCGCGAGCCGTCGCGTCGCCGCCGGCGCCCGTAGCCGCGCTCGATGAGGTTCTGCGAGCCGGTGAAGCCGACCGAGCCGTCGACGATGAGGAACTTGCGGTGATTGCGGAGGTCGGGTCGCTGCCACTCGCCCCGGAACAGCGTGATCGGAAGCATGCGATGGTGCTCGGCGCCGATCGCATCGAGTCGCCGCCGCATGCGCCGATACCCGCGAACCCGCAGCGATGCGACGTGGTCGTAGAGCACGCGCACCGTCACGCCCCGCCGCACGGCGTCGGCGAGCGCGAGGAAGAACGGCTCGGTCTCGTCGTCGACCGACATGATGTAGAACTCGACGTGCACCGAGCGCTCGGCCTGCTGCACCGCCTCCGTCATCGCCGCGATCGACGCTGTGTAGTCGGTGAACACGGTCGCGGCGTTGCCGCCGACGAGCGGCATCGCGCCCAGGTTGCGGTTGAGCTCGACGATCGGCTGCAGCCACGGCGGCCACGCGCCGTCCTGACTCACCCTGTCCATGCCCTCGGTCGTCTCGAGGATGTACCGGTTGATCTCCTCCTGCTGCTTCCGCCGCCGCTTCGGCAGCCGGCGGGAGCCGAGCATCAGGAACAGCAGGAAGCCGATGAGCGGCAGGATGTAGATGAGCAGCAGCCAGGCCAGCGCGCTCTGCGGCCGGCGGTTGCGCGGCACGACGACGAGCGAGACGAGCGCGATCGTCACGATGAGCACCAGCACCAGCACGCTGGCGATCAGCACGGCCCAGGCTCCGGCCCCGCTGATCGTCACGTCGCCGGGCATGGTGGCCTCAGCGGAAGTTCACGAACTGCAGCGCGATATCGAGATCTTTGCCCTTCAGCAGCGCCATCGTCGCCTGCAGGTCGTCGCGGCTCTTCGAGGTGACCCGCAGTTCATCGCCCTGGATCTGCGCCTTCACGCTCTTCGGGCCCTCGTCGCGGATGATCTTCGAGACCTTCTTCGCGTCCTCGCTCGAGATGCCGTTCTTGAGCCCCACCTCGATGCGGAACTCCTTGCCGCTCGCATAGGGCGCACCGGTGTCGAGGCTGCGCAGGCTGATGCCGCGCTTGATCATCTTCGACTCCAGCACCTCGAGCACGGCCTTCACGCGCTCCTCGGCGCTGGCCTTGAGCAGCAGCTTCTCGCCGCTCCACTCGATCGAGGCGCCGACGCCCTTGAAGTCGTAGCGCTGCGCCACTTCCTTCTGCGCCTGGTTGACGGCGTTGTCCGCCTCCATCTTGTCGACCTTGCTGACGATGTCGAACGAGGAATCTGCCATGGCGCCCATGCTAGCGATGCACGGTTCAGCGGAGGCAGAGGAGACCGTGCTGGGCTGGAGGCATGAGTCCCCGCCGCACGCACGTCGCGCTCACCGCCGCGGCCGTGCTCGCCGCCGCGGCTATCGTCGTCGGCGTCGGGTTCGCTCCGCGCCTGACCGGCAGCGGGGCGGATGCTCCCCCGCAGCCTGCCGCCGAGCCCGCTCCCCGCTGGGCGGCGCCCGCGCCGCTGCCCGCGGAGGACCCCGACCGCGACCGCCCCGGAACCTCCACCCGTCCCGACCCGGCGTGGGTGAGCGCGGTGGCCGAAGCCGCGGGAATCCCCGAGCGTGCCCTCGCCGCCTACGCCGGCGCCGCGCTCGCCAAGCACGCCGAGCGCCCCGACTGCGCCCTCGGCTGGAACACCCTCGCCGCGACCGGCTGGGTCGAGTCGCGCCACGGAAGCCACGGTGGAGCATCCATCGCCGCCGACGGCACCGTCAGCCCGCCGATCGTGGGCGTCGCGCTCGACGGCGGCAGCACGGCCCTCATCGCCGACAGCGATGGCGGAGCGCTCGACGGCGATGCCGAGTTCGACCGGGCGCTCGGGCCCATGCAGTTCATCCCGCAGAGCTGGCGAAACTGGGCGGTCGACGCCAGCGCCGACGGCGTCGCCGACCCGCACAACATCGACGATGCCGCGCTCGCGGCCGCCAACTACCTGTGCCGCGCAACGCCGACCCTCGGGGATGAGCAGTCGTGGCGCGCGGGCATCGCCGCCTACAACGGCGACCCCGCCTACCTCGACGCGGTCGCGACCGCCGCGGCGCAGTACTCCGCAGCGGCCGAGCAGACGAGCCGGAACGGGGGCTGACCGCCGTGGTCACCGGCACCCCCGCCGCTCTTGTATTCTTGACGAGCGCGTCCGGTCGGTGAGCACACCGGTCGGGAGCGCTCCGGGCGAGTTACCCAAGCGGCCAAAGGGATCTGACTGTAAATCAGCCGGCGTAGCCTTCGGGGGTTCGAATCCCTCACTCGCCACCATGTCACCATCACCCCGCGCCACCGCCGAGTTGCTCTCGGTGGCGCGCGCGATCGCCCTCGAGGCCGGCCAGCTGGTCGTCGAGGCCCGTCGCGGTGCCGTCGAGGTCGCCGACCGCAAGTCGTCGCCGGTGGATGTCGTCACGCAGGTCGACCGCGATGCCGAGTCGCTGATCCGCGGGCGCCTCGCCGAGCTGCGCCCCGGCGACGGCTTCCTCGGCGAGGAGTCGGGGGGTGGAGGCGGCACGACCGGCCTCACCTGGGTGGTCGATCCGATCGACGGGACCGTCAACTTCCTGTACGGCATCCCGCACTACGCGGTGAGCATCGCGGTCGTCGAGGGCGAGGCCGACCCGCACACCTGGACGGCGCTCGCCGGCGTCGTCGTGAATCCTGCCACGGGCGAGCTGTTCTCCGCGACGGCCGGCGGCGGTGCCCAGCTCGGCGAACGTACGATCGCGGTCGCCCCGCCCGTGCCGTTGGCCGAGGCCCTGATCGCCACCGGATTCGCCTACCGCTCCGAGACCCGGGCCGAGCAGGGGGCGGCCGTCGCTCGGCTCCTGCCGATGGTCCGGGATGTCCGCCGCATGGGCACGGCGTCGCTCGACCTGTGCGCCGTGGCGAGCGGTCGGGTGAACGCCTACTTCGAGCGCACGCTGAATCCGTGGGACCACGCGGCGGGGGCGCTGATCGCCGCGGAGGCAGGGGCACGGGTCACCGGCATTGGGGGCGGACGACCCGATCATCGCTTCCTCCTGGCCGCGCATCCCGATGTCGCGGAGGCCCTGGACGGCGTGCTGGACGCGGTCGGGGCGGTGCCCGGCGAGGCCGTCGAGCCCGCTGTCGCGAGCAAGGATCGCCCGTGAGTCTCGTTCGCGGACTTTCGTTCCGGGCCCGGGGCGGTTACCCTTTACCAATCCGTGATATTCGCGTCAGCGGTACCCCCTGCCCTCCCGAGGCTCCTCGGAGCCGGGCACGGGTCGCCATCTGACCACCTGGACGAGACTGACTGACACCGTGACCGAACAGACCCCCTGGCCGCCGACCGGCTCCGAGCCGACGGCGACCCCCTCCGCAGAGGAGTGGTTCCGCGACCTCGCGAACCGTGCCTCCGGAGCCGAGGTCGAGGCGGCCCCCACGGCCGGAGCAGTGGTCGTGGCTCAGCCCGCCGGCCCGGTTCTTCCCGCTGCGGCCGTCGCTCCGTCCGGCACCCGTCGTGCCCACCGCGAGGCCGAGCGCGCCGACGCCGTCCGCAGCCGCCGCTCCCCTCGCCTCTCCGCCCGATCTGAGGCGGATGCCCGCACCGCGCCGTCCGCCGCTCCGCACGGTCGCCGCCAGGCCGCCGCCGCTCCTCGTTCCACGACTCCCCGCACGGCGGCGCCGTCCGCCGCGGCGGCCGCGCCCCGGGTGTCCGGAGCCTCCGTGGGCCGCGCGATCGCGAGCAAGGGATTCCCGGCCCTGGTCATGGCCAGCGTCGCGATGCTCCTCGTCGGGACGACGGTTCCCGCCAACGCCCTGTTCGACCCGGAGTCGACCCCCGCCTCCCTCGCCTTCTCCTCGCTGCCGTCGACCGAGGCTGCGACGACCGCTGAGCAGCTCGACGTCGAGGCGCAGGCCATCGAGGGCGAGATGTCCGAGGATCTCGCCACCGCGGCCGCCTCACGCGACGAGTGGGGCGTCACCTCCTACGCCGAGATGCTCCGACTCCGCTACGGCAGCACCAACTACGCGTACACGGCGTCCGGCAGCGGCGCCATCCGCTGGCCCTTCCCCTTCGCGGCGCCGATCACCTCCGCGTTCGGCGAGCGTGCAGCCCCCTGCTACGGGTGCCCCACCTATCACCGCGGCCTCGACTTCGATGCCGGATACGGCGCCCCCGTCGGCGCGATCGCCGACGGCATCGTCATCGCCGTGGGCCGCAGCGCGGCCTACGGCTACCGCGTCGAGATCGAGCACGTCATCAACGGCCAGAAGGTCATGTCGATGTACGCGCACATGATCGACAACAGCTCGGTTCTCGCCGTGGGCGACACGGTGGTCGCGGGCGAGATCGTCGGCGCCGTCGGCAGCACGGGTCTGTCGACCGGCCCGCACCTTCACCTCGAGATCCACGTCGACGATGTGGCGATCGACCCCTTCGCCTGGCTGAAGGCCAACGCCGGCTGACTCTCCCGCACGCGGAAGCGCGGGCCGAGGTGAACCCCGGCCCGCGCTGCGCATCCCCGACCATTCGGTCGAAGCGGTGATCAGTCGGCGGCGATCCAGACCGTGGTGTCGGTCGGCACCATGCCGCCCTCGAGCGGGTTGCTGGCCAGCAGCAGCGCGCCCTCCGGCAGGGCGACCGGCTCCGCGCCCAGGTTGGCGATGACGATGACCGAGCGGTTGCGCAGAGCCACGACGTCGTCGCCGTAGCCGGGCAGCCACTCGACCGCGCCGCTTCCCAGTTCGTGCTGAGCCCGCAGCGACAGCGCCGCGCGGTAGAGCTCGAGGGTCGATGCGGGGTCTCCACGCTGCACGTCGCGCGCGAACCGGGCGAAGGTCGCCGGCTGCGGGAGCCAGCTCTCCCCGGAGCCGCTGAAGCCGAAGGCCGGGGCCGCGGTCTCCCACGGGATCGGGACGCGGCAGCCGTCGCGGCCGTAGACCTCGCCGTTGGTGCGGTGGAAGGTCGGGTCCTCGCGCACGTGGTCGTCGAGCTCGATGACCTCGGGCAGGCCGAGCTCCTCGCCCTGGTAGAGGTAGGCGCTGCCCGGCAGCGCGAGCATCAGGGACGAGGCCGCGCGGCCGCGCCGGAGCCCCAGAACGTCATCCGGCTTGTCCTCCGTGCGCGGGCCGATGCCGCTCGCGGGGGCAGCGCCGTAGGTGCTCAGGCCGTACCGGCTGGTGTGACGCACGACGTCGTGGTTCGACAGCACCCAGGTACTGGGCGCGCCGACGCTCTCGAACGCGGCGATCGACTCGTCGATCACGGCGCGCAGGCGCGGGGCCTCCCACGGCGTGCCGAGGTAGCTGAAGTTGAACGCCTGGTGCATCTCGTCGGAGCGCACCCACAGGGCGGCCTTCGCGAGCGGCTCGACCCAGGCCTCGGCGCAGAGCACCCGGTCGCCCTCGTACTCGGCGAGCACGCGGTGCCAGTCGCGGTAAACGTCGTGCACCTCGGGCTGCGCCCAGTAGGGCACCTCGTCGGGCTTCATCATGCCCTCGGCGAGGCTCTCGCCGACCTCGGGCTCGGCGATGTCGGGCAGGCCCTCCTTCTTCATGAGCCCGTGAGCGACGTCGACGCGGAATCCGTCCACGCCGCGGTCGAGCCAGAACCGCAGGATCTGCCGGAACTGCTCCCACACCCAGGGGTTCTTCCAGTTGAAGTCGGGCTGCGAGCTGTCGAAGATGTGGAGGTACCACTGGCCGGGCGTCCCGTCGGCCTCGACCACGCGGGTCCACGCGTTGCCTCCGAAGATCGACTGCCAGTTGTTGGGCGGCAGCTCGCCATGCTCGCCGCGGCCCTCGCGGAACATGAACCGGTCGCGCTCCGGGGAGCCGGGGCCAGCGGCCAGCGCCTCCTGGAACCACGGGTGGTCGCTCGAGCAGTGGTTGGGCACGAGGTCGACGATGACCCGCAGCCCGAGCCCGTGCGCGCGGTCGCGCAGGGCATCGAAGTCGCTCAGGGTTCCGAAGATCGGGTCGACGTCGCAGTAGTCGCTCACGTCATAGCCGGCGTCGCGCTGCGGCGAGCGGAAGAACGGCGAGAGCCACACGGCGTCGACGCCGAGCTCGCGCAGCGCGGGCAGGCGCTCGGTGATGCCGGCGAGGTCGCCGATGCCGTCACCGCTCGCATCGGCGAACGAGCGTGGGTAGATCTGGTAGATCACGGCCGAGCGCCACCACTCCTGGCCGGGTGCGCTGGAGCGACGGTGGTCGATGGTGGTGTGCAGGACCGAGGTGGTGGACTCGTTCGACATTCCGCCACCCTAAGGCACCCCGGAGCGAAAAGTGGAATCGGTTCCATACCCGGATCCCGGTGATTCTCGCGGGCAGACCGGTTCGGAGGCGCCCGCGTCAGGTGCTAATCTTCTCTGGTGCCTTTCGCCGGATACGGCGAGCGGTCGCGCCCCGATAGCTCAGTGGTAGAGCACTTCCATGGTAAGGAAGGGGTCGTCAGTTCAATCCTGACTCGGGGCTCTGAACCTCCTCGCGTGCGAGGAGTTCTGCCCGGCGGGGTAGCTCAGGTGGTTAGAGCACACGGCTCATAATCGTGGTGTCGCGGGTTCGAGTCCCGCCCTCGCTACCGTTTCCGAATCCTCAGTAGCCGGTGCGCTCGTCCATGAGCCGCTGCAGGTCGGCGAGCACGCCCGCGATCGACTCGCGGCGCTCCTCCTCCGTCTGCTCGATGACCGGCTCGCGGGGGATCAGCCGCGCCTGCATGAGCTCGTCGAGCGTCTCCGACCGCGCCCGCAGTGCGAGCTCGTGGAGAAACTGCTCATCCTGCCGCGCCGCCTCGAGCCTCTCGACGACCCCGCGCAGGGTGCGGCTGCGCGCTGCGAGCCTGTCGGCCTCCTCCCGCTTGCGCCGCACGCGCGCACGGTCGCGCTTCGACGAGGCGCGGCGGGTCTCCCGCGGGGTCGGTGCGGCGCGCACGCTCTCCTCCGACAGTCGCGCGGCACCGGCGCGCTGCTCGGCGATGAGGGTCTCGAGCGCTTCGCGGGCGAGCGCGACGGCCTGCGGCTCGCTCCACGGGGCGCCGTCGCGCAGGATGTGCAGGATCACCCCGTTCTTGACGGCCAGGCGAAGAGCCGAGACGGCGACGAGGTAGCCCTCATCGATCTGGTGGCGCAGGTCGCGGGGCAGCTCCGGCGCGCGCGCGCCGACCGCGGTGACGGGGGCGGGCCAGAAGCGCATGGTCACTCTCGCGGCGAAGGGGCGGGGTGCCTCCAGGGTAGGGCCCGTGCCTGCGCGCACGCCCGACGGGCGCCCGGAGGGCATCCCGCCGGAATCGACCGCGACACGCCGAAAACACAACATCTAGGGGAATGACACGCGTGTGATTCCCGTTATATAGTGAGACCCCAGCCGCCGGGGGCGGAGGATTCACCACCAGAGGAGGTCCATCATGGACAACGACAACGAGACCGTCGGCGGCTACGCCGTGCCCGTCGACCCGATGGACCTGCTGCAGTGCGAGAGCTGCCAGTAGCCGCACGCTGACGACATCATCCGAGACCCCGGTCCGCCACTGACGGCGCACCGGGGTCTCGCGTAGAGGCGGTCGGCCGGACCCCGGCATCGTCGAGAGAGGGAGCGATGAGCATCGAGGCGGTGAGCGGCGCCATGCACGGTGCCGGCGGCGGTGCCGTCAGCGTCGACGCGCGCCCGCGACTCGCCAGCGACGCCGAAGTGCTCGACCGTGTCCACCGCACGCTCGGCCCCGTCGACGTCGTCGCCGAGCACACCGGCGCGCACCGTCTCTCGCGCGTGCTGCACGTCGTGACGCGCGGCGGCGAGCAGGCGGTCGTCAAATGGCATCGGGATGCGGGCCCGCACCGCCGCGAATCCGAAGCCCTGGCGCAGTACGCCGCGGCGCTCGGCGGGGACGCCCCGCGCATCGTGATCACCGAGCCTTCGCTGCGCATGGTGACGCTCTCGCGGCTGCTCGGAGAGCCCGCGGCCGGCACGCCGCACGAGCGCGCCCCCGACGTCCACATGCGCCTCGGCGAGCTGGTGCGGCGCCTGCATGACGCCGAGCCGCCGCGCCGTCACGGTCGCTTCGGCCCCATGATCGCCGCCGAGTTCGAGCGTTGGAGCCGCGCCGCGGACGAGCTGTGGGGTGACGGCCTCGACGGCCTCGACGAGCGGGCCGAGCGCCTCGCCGCCGAGCGCCACCTGCTGCGCCAGCACGTCGCTGCCGCCCTCGACATCGGCGAGCTCGACCATGTTCCGGCGCACCGACAGCTGACCGCCCGGCACTGGATCATCGACCCGGGCGGGCACGTGCGCCTCATCGACTTCTCGCACCTCGAGTTCGAGCCGCGCATCGTCGACCTGCTCTGGCTCGAGTTCGGTCCGTGGCGCGACGAGCCCTGGCTGCGCGCCGCCTTCCTGCACGGCTACGGCCGCACCCCGACCGAGCGCGACGACCTCGCCCTGCGGGCGGTCGCGGCGACGCGCGCGCTCGAGCTGATGGTGCGCGGCGAGAGCCGGGGGCACGCGGCCGAGCGCGCCCTCGGGCGGTCGATGGTCGACCGCCTGCTCGGCACCACCCTGTTCTGATCACCACCCTGCTCTGAGGCGCCCGCCTAGACTGGGCGGGTGCCCGTGAACCCCGATCTCGTCGAGCGCGCCTTTCCCTCGGCGGCGCCCTACCTCGTCGGTCGCGAGAAGGTGCGCGAGTTCGCGCGCGCCGTGTTCGCCACCGCCCCCCTGCACCACGACCCGGAGGCGGCCCGCGCTGCCGGCTTCGCCGACGTCGTGGCGCCCCCGACCTTTCCGATCGTCATCGCCGAGGCGACCCTTCAGCAGCTGCTGGCCGAGCCCGACGCGGGCATCGACTTCAGCCGCGTCGTGCACGGCGACCAGCGGTTCACCTACTCGCGCCCGATCGTCGCCGGCGACGAGCTCACCGCCACGCTTCGCGTGACGAGCATCAAGACGCTGGGCGGCAACAGCATGGTGACAAGCGAGTCGAGCATGGTCGACGCGCGCGGCGAGCACGTCGTCACGAGCGTGTCGACGCTCGTGATCCGGGGGGAGGACGCGTGAGCATCCTGAACGGTATCGAGGTCGGCCAGGTCGTCGCCGAGCGCGCCTTCCCGATCAGCCGCGACAGCCTCGTGCGCTACGCGGGGGCGAGCGGCGACTTCAACGCGATCCACTACCGCGACGACGTGGCGGCCGCCGTCGGCCTGCCGGGCGTGCTGGCGCACGGGATGCTCACGATGGGCCTCGCCGTGCAGCCGGTCGTCGACTGGCTCGGGTCGGCGGGCTGGGTCAGCGACTACCAGGTGCGCTTCACCCGGCCGGTCGTCGTCGACCCGCAGCACGGCGCGACCGTCACCGTGACGGCTACGGTCGGCGCGCTCGACGACGCGGGTGCGCGCATCGACCTCACCGCCGTGTGCGACGACCAGACGGTGCTCGGCAAGGCGCACGTGCGCGTCACGCCCCTGGCCTGAATGCGGATGCTGCTCTGATGCGTCTCGCCGACCTCACGACGCTCGGCGTCGGTGGACCGGCCGAGCGTCTCGTCACCGCGACCACCGCCGACGAGCTGGTCGAGGCCGTGCTCGCGGCGGAGGCCGATGGCGAGCCCTGGCTCGTGCTCGGCGGTGGCTCGAACGTGCTCGTCGCCGACGCGGGGTTCGACGGAACCGTCGTGCGCGTTGCGACCCGTGGCATCGAGCGGCTTCCGGATGCGGTCGGCTCGCCGCGACCGGTGCGTCTGCGCGTGCAGGCGGGCGAGCCCTGGGATGCGGTCGTGGCGCACACCGTCGAGCAGGGCTGGGCCGGCATGGAGGCGCTCAGCGGCATCCCCGGCTCGACCGGCGCCGCTCCCATCCAAAACATCGGCGCCTACGGGCAGGAGGTCGCCGAGAGCCTCGTCGCCGTCGAGGTGCTCGACCTCGACACGGGCGAGGGCCGCAGCATCCCGGCGCCGGCTCTCGAGCTCGGCTACCGCACCAGTGTGATCAAGCAGGGCTGGCGGGCAGTCGTGCTGAGCGTCGACCTCGCCCTCGAGCACGACCCGGCGGGTCTCAGCCGCCCGGTCGCCTACGCGCAGCTCGCCGACGCGCTCGGCGTCGCGATCGGCGACCGCGCCCCGCTCGCCGGGGTGCGCGCCGCGACCCTGCGCCTGCGGGCGAGCAAGGGCATGGTGCTCGATGCCGACGACCCGCAGTCGCGCAGCGCCGGCTCGTTCTTCACGAACCCGATCGTCAGCGAGAGCTTCGCCCGCACGCTGCCCGCCGACGCTCCGCGCTGGCCGCAGCAGCCGGAGCCGAGCCCCGTCGCCGTGCCGCTCGGCCAGGAGCCGGCGGCTCCGCCGCTGGTGACCGAGGGCACCGTGAAGCTCAGCGCCGCCTGGCTGATCGAGCATGCCGGCATCGCGCGCGGCTTCGCCCTGCCGGGCTCGGGCGCATCCGTGTCGTCGAAGCACACCCTCGCCCTCACGAACGCCAGCGGGCGCGCGACGGCTGCCGAGGTCGCCGAGCTCGCTCGGTACATCCAAACCCGCGTGCTCAGCGCGCACGGCGTGCTGCTGCACCCCGAGCCGGTTCTCATTGGGCTGAGCCTGTAGGCCCGCACTCGGCGCCGTGCCGCCGCGAGGTCCCGCTAGAGCAGCCCGCGCTCCATCGCGAGAGTGACCGCGCGGGTACGGTCGTTCACTCCGAGCTTCTCGAACGCCCGCAGCAGGTGGGTCTTCACGGTCGCCTCACCGACGAACAGGCGCTCGCCGATCGCGCGGTTCGAGAGGCCCTCGGCGACGAGCCGCAGCACCTCGGTCTCGCGCGGGGTGAGGGAGGACGGGGTGGGAGCGCGCATCCGTGACACCAGCTGCGTCGCGATCGCGGGCGACAGCGCCACCTCGCCTGCGGCGACCGACCGCACGCCGGCGATGAGTTCTTCGGCCGGCGCCGCCTTGAGCAGGTAGCCGCTCGCCCCCGCCTCGATGGCGGCGAGGATGCTCGCGTCGGACTCGTAGGTCGTGAGGATCAGCACGCGCACCTCGGGGGCGGCCTCGCGGATGCGCGCGGTCGCCGCGTCGCCCGTGAGTCCGGGCATCCGCACGTCCATGACGACCACGGCCGGCCGCAGCGCGAGCGCCCGCTCGACCGCCTCGAGACCGTCGGAGGCCTCGCCGACCACCTCGAGGCCGGGCTCGCCCGCGAGCAGCGCCACGATGCCCGCGCGCACCACGGCGTGGTCGTCAGCCACCACGACGCGCACCGTGGGTGCGGGGGCGGTCATGCGGTCGCCTCGCGGGCCGGGTGCGGGGCGGGGGTGCTGCTCACCGTCGCGCCAGCGCTCGGCATGCTCGCGGGCAGCTCGGCGACGATCACGGTTCCCGCCCCCGGGGTGCTGGTCACCCGCAGCGTGCCGCCGACGAGCGCGAGCCGCTCGCTCATGCCGCTGAGCCCGAAGCCGTCGGGCGCCGTGTCGGCATCGAAGCCGATGCCGTCGTCGGCCACCTCGAGGCGCACCCGCGCCTCGGGAATCGGCGTCACCGTGACGGCGACGCTCCGTGCTCGGGCGTGCTTGCGCGCGTTGGCGAGGGCCTCCTGCGCGCAGCGCAGCACCACCACCTCGGCGTCGCGCGACAGGGTGAGGTCGCCGGCGACCGTGAGCGGCACCTGCACGCCGGTCTCGCGCTCGAATCGCTCGGCCAGGCGCTGCAGGGCGCCGTCGAGCCCCAACCCGTCGGTGTCGAGCGCGGCACCCGCGGCGACCAGGGCCCGGGTCTCGCCGAGCGCGGCACGGGCGCCCTCCTCGATCATCGCGAGGGTGCCGTCGGATGCGGCGGCCTCGCGGCGGGCGCGCTGGGCGAGCATGACGAGGCCGGTGAGGTCTTGCGCGATGGTGTCGTGCAGCTCACGGGCGAGCCGCTCGCGTTCGGCGGCCGCGCCGGCCTCCCGGTTGAGGGCAGCGATCTGCTCCTGCGCGCCCTGCAGCTCGACCAGCAGCCGGCCGCGCTCCTCGCCCAGCGCGGTCATCCGGCTGATCCAGAACCCCATTGCCAGGCTGAACCCGAGCGAGAGCGTCTGGGTGAATGCGATCTGCATCAGGTCGCCGGGCTCGGTGCCGATGCTCACGGTGAACCCGAGGCCCACGGCGAGGCCCACGGCAAGGTTGCTGAGCATCGCGTCGCGGATCCTGCTGCTGAACACCCAGGCCACCGGGTAGGCGATCGCCTGCAGGATCGCGAGCGAGGCGAAGCCGGCGGTTCCTGTGCCGGCGGCGATGGCCACGCCCACCACGAGGGCGACGGAGGGCTCCTCGGCCTCCACCCGCCGATCGCCCCAGATCGCCCAGCTGGCGATGAGCATCCCGATCCCGGTGAGCGCCAGCGCGAGCCGCCACGGTGTCTGCAGCGAGACGAGCGCGAGCACGCCGGCGAGGGTCGCCATGCCGAGCACGGCGACCCACCACCAATGGCGGGCGGTCATGCGCACCGGTCAGCTGTCCTTCCGGATCCAGCGGAAGGTGAGGCTCGTCAGGATCAGCCCGGCGACGAGCCAGATGGCGAGCGCGAGGGCGATGCCCGGGTGGTCCCACGACTCGTTCTGCTCGAGCACCACGAGCTCGTCCGGCAGGAACACGCTGCGCATGCCCTGGGCCATCCACTTGAGCGGGAAGACCGCGGCGACGTTCTGCAGCCACTCGGGCAGGTCGCTGAACCGCAGATACACGCCCGAGATGAACTGCAGCACGAGCACGATCGGGATCACGACCGCCGTGGCGCTCTTGCCGCTGCGCGGCACGGCGCTGAGGGCGATGCCCAGGATGGCCGAGCACACGACGCCGAGCGTGAACACCCAGGCGAACACCCACCAGTTGGCGGGGTCTTCGGGCAGCGGCACCTGGAACACGGTGAAGCCGAGCACCAGGAGCGCCGCCGCCTGCAGCAGGCCGGTCACGAACGACTGCCCGAGTTTGCCGATGAAGTAGCTCATCACCGGCAGCGGCGAGCCCGCCAGCCGCTTGAGCGTGCCATCGCTCTTCTCGACGGCGATGTCGATCGCCAGGTTCTGCAGTCCGCTCAGCAGCACGCCGGCGGCCAGCATCGCGGGCAGGAAGAACCACGCCGCCGTGATCTCGTCGCCGTCGGCGGTCTGCCCGAAGCTCGCCTCGCTGAACGAGACCGAGAAGATCGTCAGCATCACGACGGGGAAGAGGAAGGTGAAGAACACCGTGTCGCCCTGGCGGAAGTATGCGCGCACCTCGTAGCCGATGCGGAGCCCGCCCAGGCGGACCGCCCGGGGGAGGGGGTTCTCGCGGCGCTGCGGGGTCACGGTGGACGCGTTCATCGGGCCGATTCCTTCTCGTTCAGGGCCTCGGAGCTGAGGTCGCTGGCGTGCTCGCGGCCGACCAGGTCGAGGTAGACGTCCTCCAGGCTCGGGCGGATCACCTCGAGGCCCTCGGGCTCGCCGCCGAGGCGGGCGACGAGCTCGGCCACGACCGCGGCCGGAGTGTGCGTGCGCTGCTCGCGGACGACGTCGCCCTCGCGCCAGCGCACGAACGGAACGCGGGCACCCGCGCCCCCGATCTCATCGATCGGCGCGAGGTCGACCATGCGACCGCCGGCGATGATGCCGGCGCGGTCACCGAGCTGCGCGGCCTCGTCGAGGTAGTGGGTGGTGAGCAGGATGCTCGTGCCCTCGCTCTGCAGCGTGCGGATCAGCTGCCAGAAGCTGCGGCGCGCCTCGGGGTCGAAGCCCGTCGTCGGCTCGTCGAGGAACAGCAGCTCGGGCCGACCGACGATGCCGACCGCGACGTCGACGCGGCGGCGCTGCCCGCCCGAGAGCTTGCGGATCAGCACGCCCGCCTTGCTCTCGAGCCCGACCGCGGCGATCACCTCATCGACATCGCGCGGGTTCGGGTAGAGCGCCGCGAAGTGCCGCAACTGCTCGGCGACGGTCACGTTGCCGCTCTCGCCGCTCGACTGCAGCACGATGCCGAGCCGCGCCTTCCAGTCGAGACCGCCCTTCTCCGGGTCGACGCCGAGCACGCGCACCTCGCCGCCCGAGCGGTCGCGGTACCCCTCGAGGATCTCGATCGTGGTCGACTTGCCGGCGCCGTTCGGGCCGAGCAGGGCGAAGGTCTCGCCGCGGTGGATGTCGAAGCTCACGCCGTCGACGGCGGTCAGGTCGCCGTAGGTCTTGCGCAGGTCGCGCACCTCGACGACGTTCTCGGTGGAGGTCATGGCTCCAGCATTCCGTGCCGCCCGCCCGCGGGGAACCTCCACCCGGCGGATTCCCGGGTCAACCGATCGGTGGACGCCGATATGCGCGCATTACTAATTTCTTTTCCAAGCGGTTATTCCGATAAAGTTTGCGTGGTTTATCACCAATACCGAGGGGGAATTCTCATGAAGCGCATTACGACCGAACTCGTCGACGACCTCGACGGCACCGTCATCGGCCCCGGCGAGGGCGGCACCGTGAGCTTCGCCCTCGACGGCGCGAACTACGAGATCGACCTCGGCCGGGCCAACCAGCAGGCTCTGAAGGATGCCCTCGCCCCGTTCATCGCGCGCGCCCGCTCGACCGGGCGTCGCGCTGGTGCCGCCCCGCGCACGCGTTCGACCGGGGGCGGCGACACCGCCGCCGTTCGCGCGTGGGCGCAGAAGAATGGCTACACGGTCGGCGACCGCGGCCGCATCCCGGCCGAGGTGCGCGAGGCCTACGCGGCCGCGCAGCGATAGCGCGGCAGCCGATCCTCGCGCGGCGCTGTGCTGATTGCTGGCCGCTCCTAGCGTGGCCAGATCAACGACACGGCGATCGCCACCATGACGACGGCGATGCCGGCGTCGAGCCAGCGCCAGGCGCGCGGGGTCGACAGCCAGCGGCCGAGGTAGCGCGCGCCGAAGCCGAGCGCGGTGAACCACAGCACGCTGCCGATCATCGCGCCCGCGCCGAACAGCCAGCGCTGCTCCTCCCACGTGCTCGCGATCGACCCGAGCAGGAAGACCGTGTCGAGGTACACGTGAGGGTTCAGCCAGGTCAGTGCGAGCGCCGTGATCAGCACCCCGCGCAGGCGGGGGCGGGATGCGGGCGCGGGCTCGCCAACGTTCGGTCGCCCGTCCCCGGGCGCAGTGGGCACCGACCCCTCCACGGTGAGCGCGCCGGTCGGACGCCACGCGCGGCGGGCGGCGAGCATCCCGTAGCCGACCAGGAAGGCCGCGCCCGCCCAGCGCACAACGTCGATGAGCCAGGGCACCACGTCGAGCAGGGCGCCGAGCCCGGCGATGCCGGCCGCGATGAGCACGGCATCCGAGATCGCGCAGACGATGACGACGGCGAGCACGTGCTCGCGCCGGATGCCCTGCCGCAGCACGAAGACGTTCTGCGCGCCGATCGCGATGATCAGCGAGAGGCCGAGGCCGAGCCCGGCCAGCAGCGCGGTCACGGAGCTAGTCGCGCGTGCCGAACAGCGCCTGCACGCGCTGGATGCCCTCGAGCAGGTCGGCGTCGC
>VFQU01000361.1_pt1 | contig 42972 bp, 43 predicted proteins | sample 3512311 | NCBI WGS metagenome assembly VFQU01 (sample SAMN10412377, study PRJNA504923) | tailings metagenome | isolation source: Relicate 3 Philex TSF3 active mining site | place: Philippines: Tuba, Benguet | collected 2017-08-29 | reverse complement strand
GCACCAGCAAGTGGCTGCTCTGTCTTGGAGGACTGTGGTGTCCCGCTTGAGGCCGGCCCGCTCTTCCGCTGGCCGCACCTTTGGGGTGACGAGTTAGAAGATTACGGTTCGTTCGGGTGCGGGGCAAATCTCGACGAATCCCGGGCGTGTCGCGCGGAGAACCGGGCTTTTCGACCTCCCGGCGGTCACCGGATCACGAGGCCCGCGAGCGTCTTCTTGCCGCGCCGCAGGACGCCGTAGCCGCCCGCGAGCGCGGCACCCTCGACGGTTGCGTCGTCGCTCTCGACCCGCACGTTGTTGAGAGCGATCCCGCCCTGAGCGATCGCGCGCCGGGCCTCGCTCGCGCTCGCGCAGAGACCCGTGGCGACGAGCGCGTGCACCACGGTGTCGGTCTCCGCGACCTCGGTGCGCGGCAGCTCGGCGATCGCGGCGGCGAGAGTCGCCGCATCCAGCGCAGCGAGATCGCCCTGGCCGAAGAGTGCCTCCGACGCCGCGATCGCGGCGGCCACCGCCTCCGCACCGTGCACGAGGCCGGTGACCTCGAGTGCCAGCCGCTTCTGCGCCGCGCGACGGAACGGCTCCTCGGCGACGAGGCGTGCGTAGTCGTCGACCTCTGCGCGCGGCAGGAACGTGAAGACCTTCAGGCGATCGATGACGTCGGCATCGTCGGTGTTGAGCCAGAACTGGTACATGGCGTACGGGCTGCACATCTCCGCGTCGAGCCAGATCGCGTTGCCCTCGCTCTTGCCGAACTTCGTGCCATCGCTGTTCGTGATGAGCGGGGTGCCGATCGCGTGAACGCTGCGCCCCTCGACCTTGTGGACGAGGTCGGTACCGCTCGTCAGGTTGCCCCACTGATCGCTGCCGCCCGTCTGCAGGATGCAGCCGTACTGCCGGTGCAGCTCGAGGAAGTCGTAGCCCTGCAGGATCTGGTAGCTGAACTCGGTGTACGAGATGCCCGCCTCGGAGTTCAGGCGCGATGCGACCGCATCCTTCTTGATCATCGTTCCGACCCGGAAGTGCTTGCCGATCTCGCGCAGGAAGTCGATCGCGCTCAGGCCCTCCGTCCAGTCGAGGTTGTTGACCAGGCGCGCCGCATTCTCACCCTCGAACGACAGGAAGCGGCTCACCTGCTGCTGCAGGCGCCCCACCCAGTCGGCGACAGTCTCGCGATCATTGAGCTGCCGCTCCGCCGTCGGACGAGGATCACCGATCAGGCCGGTCGAGCCGCCCACGAGAGCCAGCGGACGGTGACCGGCCAGCTGCAGGCGCCGCATGAGGAGCAGCTGCACGAGATTGCCCAGGTGCAGGCTCGGAGCCGTCGGGTCGAACCCGCAGTAGAACGTGATGGGCGACCCGTCGAGCGCCGACTTCAGGGCGACCGGATCGGTCGACACGTGCACGAGCCCCCGCCACAGCAGCTCGTCCCAGAGCGACGCGAAGGCGGGATCGTTCTGCAGGGGCGCGAGCGAGAGAGCAGGGGCGGCAGTCACCGCGCCAGCGTATCAGCGGGCTCCGGGCGCTCCCCCGCGCCGCGGGACAGCGTCAGGCGAGGGCGGCGAGGCGCGCGGTGAGCTCGGCACGCTGCGCCGCGACCGCGGCGGGAGCCGTGCCGCCGGCGCCCGAGCGGGACGCGATGGAGCCGGCCACGGTCAGCACGGAGCGGACATCCCCGGTCAAGCGCGGATCGATCGTGGCGTACTCGTCATCGCTCGGCTCGTGCAGCTGCAGCCCGCGCGCCTCGCAGTGGGCGACCAGGGCTCCCGCGATCTCGTGCGCCTCGCGGAACGGCACCCGCTGGCGCACGAGCCAGTCGGCGACATCGGTCGCGAGCGAGAAGCCCTCGGGGGCGAGCGCGGCCATGCGAACGGTGTCGAAGCGCAGGGTCGCGACCATGCCGGTGACGGCCGGCAGCAGCACCTCGAGCGTCTCGACCGCGTCGAAGACGGGCTCTTTGTCCTCCTGCAGGTCGCGGTTGTACGCGAGCGGCAGCCCCTTCAGCGTGGCGAGGAGGCCCGCGAGGTCGCCGATCAGGCGGCCCGCCTTGCCGCGCGCGAGCTCGGCGATATCGGGGTTCTTCTTCTGCGGCATGATCGACGACCCCGTCGACCAGGAGTCGTGCAGGGTGACGAAGGCGAACTCGCGGGTGCTCCAGAGGATCACCTCCTCGGCCAGGCGCGACAGGTCGACGCCGAGCTGGGCGGCGATGTAGGCGAACTCGGCGACCAGGTCGCGCGCGCTCGTGGCATCGATCGAGTTCTCGGTCGGGCCGGCGAAGCCGAGCGCGGTGGCGACGAGCGCCGGGTCGAGGCCGAGGCTCGACCCCGCGAGCGCTCCCGCGCCGTAGGGCGAGCGGTCGGCGCGGGCGCGCCAGTCGCGCAGGCGTTCGAGGTCGCGCACGAGCGGCCAGCAGTGCGCGAGCAGGTGATGCGCCAGCAGCACCGGTTGCGCGTGCTGCAGGTGCGTGCGGCCGGGCATGACGGCATCGGGATGCGCGTCCGCCTGCTCGGCGAGCGCCCCGATGAGCGCGCGCACCTCGGCGGCGATCACGGCCGCGTGGTCGCGCAGGTACAGCCGGATGAGTGTGGCGATCTGATCGTTGCGGCTGCGGCCGGCGCGCAGGCGCCCGCCGAGCTCCGGCCCGAGGTCGGCGACGAGGGCGGCCTCGAGGGCGCCGTGCACGTCTTCGTCATCGTCGCGGGGTGTCAGCGTGCCGTCGGCCCAGCGGGCGTGCAGGCGGTCGAGGCCGGCGAGCATCGCGGTGAGCTCATCGGGGTTCAGGTAGCCCGCGGCCGCGAGGGCGCGCGCGTGAGCCCGGGAACCCTGGATGTCGTACCCGCCGAGCTGCCAGTCGAAGTGGGTCGAGCGACTGAGCCGCTGCAGGGCGGGCGAGGGGCCGTCGCTGAAGCGCCCGCCCCAGAGTGCGCCCTCGTTCGTCGCGCCGCTCACCGGCCCGCTCCAGCCTTCTCGAGCAACCAGATGAGCAGAGCCTTCTGGGCGTGGAGCCGGTTCTCGGCCTCATCCCAGATGACCGACTGCGGGCCATCGATGACCTCGGGGGTGACCTCGTACCCGCGGTCGGCGGGCAGGCAGTGCAGGAAGAGCGCGTCATCAGCGGCGTGCGCCATCATCGCCGTGTCGACCTGGTAGGCGCCGAAGGTGGCGACACGGTGCGCCTTCTCGTCCTCCTTGCCCATCGACACCCAGGTGTCGGTGACGACGACGTCGGCCCCGGCGACCGCCGTGACCGGGTCGGTGGTCACGGTGATCGAGCCGCCCGTCTCGGCGGCGCGGCGCTCGGCGTCGGCCACCACGTCGGCGCGCGGGGCGAAGGCGGCGGGGGCGGCGATGCGCACGTGCATGCCCGCGGTCGCTCCCGCGAGCAGGTACGAGTGCGCCATGTTGCTCGCCCCGTCGCCGAGGAAGGCCACCGAGAGCCCGGCGAGCCGCCCGCGGTGCTCGCGGATCGTCAACAGGTCGGCCAGCAGCTGGCAGGGGTGGAAGTCGTCGCTCAGCGCATTGATGACGGGCACCCGCGTACCCGCGGCCATCTCCTCGAGCCCGGCCTGAGCGTAGGTGCGCCAGACGATCGCGCTCACCATGCGCTCGAGCACGCGGGCGGTATCGCTCGGGGTCTCCTTGCCGCCGAGCTGGCTGCTCGCCGTGGAGATGATCAGCGGCGCGCCGCCCAGGTCGGCGATGCCAACCGCGAAGCTCACCCGCGTTCGCGTGGACGACTTGTCGAAGATGACGGCGACCGTCTGCGGACCCTCGAGCGGGCGGCGCCCCCAGCGGTCGGCTTTGACAGCGACGGCCAGGTCGAGAATCTCGCCCTGCTCGGCGGGTGTCAGATCGTCGTCGCGCAGGAGGTGCCGCACGGCGGCGGGCGCGGGCGAGGTGGGAGGGGTCATCAGGCGGACTCCGTCCGATCGAGGGTCGAACCGACCGCGGCGAGCGCGGCGGCGAACAGGGTCAGGAAGCGGTCGACGTCGTCGGCGTCGATGATCAGCGGCGGCGCTAGGCGGATGCTCTCATCGTTGGCCGCGTTGATGATGAGTCCGCGTTCGAGCGCCGCCGCGACGACGGCGGGGGCGACCGGGGCGGCGAGGCCGACGCCGAGCAGCAGTCCGCGACCGCGCACCTCCGTCACGAGCGGCGCATCGAGGGCCAGGATGCCCGACCGCAGCTTCTCGCCGAGCGCGCGCGCGGCATCCACGAGCCCCGCGCGCTCGATCTCGGCGAGCACGGCGTCGGCGACCCCGGTCGCGAGCGGATTGCCGCCGAAGGTGGAACCGTGCTGGCCGAGGGTGAAGAGCTCGCTCGCGGCGCCGCGGGTGACGAGCGCGCCGACGGGGACTCCCCCGCCGATGCCCTTGGCGACGACGACCGCGTCGGGCAGGTCGTCGGGGTCGGAGAGCTCGTGCTGGAAGGCGAACCAGTCGCCGGTGCGCCCGGCGCCGGTCTGGATCTCGTCGACGATGAGCAGCGCCCCGTGCGCGCGCGTGAGGCGGCGGGCCTCGGCGAGGAAGCCGGGGGGCAGGGGCACGACGCCGGCCTCGCCCTTGATCGGCTCGAGGATCACGGCGGCGACGTCGGGCCCGAGAGCTGCGGCGAGCGCCTCGAGCTCGGTCGGCAGGTGCTCCACTCCCGGCACCATGGGCTCGAAGGGTGCGCGCAGCGCCGGCTTGCCGGTGAGGGCGAGAGCCCCCATCGTGCGGCCGTGGAAGCCCTGCTCGAACGCGAGGATGCGCGGGCGGCCCGTGCGGCGGGCGAGCTTCAGGGCCGCTTCGATCGCCTCGGCTCCTGAGTTGGCCGGGTAGACCCGCGCGGTCTCCCCCATGCCGGTCAGCCGGATCAGGCGCTCGGCGAAGGAGACCGCCTGCGGCGTCGTGAAGTAGTTGCTGACATGCACGAGCCGATGCGCCTGCGCGCTGAGCGCTTCGACGAGCGCCGGATGGGCGTGGCCGAGCGCGTTGACGGCGATGCCGGCCAGGAAGTCGAGGTACTCGGCCCCGTCGACGTCCCACACGCGCGCACCCTCGCCGTGCGCGAGTACGGCCTGCGGGCTCGGTGCCGACCGCATGGCGACCCGGGCGAAGCGGTCGCGGAGAGCGTCGGTCTCCGGCCCGCTGATGATCGGTCCCCCGGCCTGCGGAACGCCGCCCGCGGAGCCGCTCACGGCGTGACCTCCGTGCCGATGCCCTCCTGGGTGAAGATCTCGAGCAGAATCGAGTGCGGCACGCGTCCGTCGATGATCGCCGCCTTGCCGACGCCGCCCTCGACCGCCTCGAGGCAGGCCGTCATCTTCGGGATCATGCCCGACTCGAGGCGCGGCAGCAGGGCCCGCAGCTCGGCCGCGTCGATGCTCGACACCAGCGAGGAGGTGTCGGGCCAGTCGCGGTACAGCCCGGCGACATCGGTCAGGATCACCAGCTTCTCGGCCTCCAGCGCCACGGCGAGCGCCGCGGCGGCCGAGTCGGCGTTGACGTTGAGGCTCTGCCCGGGGGTGTCGGCGTCGGGGGCGATCGACGACACGACCGGGATGCGGCCCGCGTCGAGCTGCGCCAGCACGGCGGCCGGGTCGACCCCGACGACATCGCCGACCAGGCCCAGGTCGACCTCCTCGCCGTCGATGACGACACCGCGCCGGCGGCCCTGGAAGAGTCCCGCATCCTCGCCGGAGACGGCGGCCGCGAGCGGCCCGTGCTCGTTGATGGCGCTGACGAGCGCGCGGCTGATCTGGCCCGTGAGCACCATGCGCACGACATCCATCGCCTCGGGGCTCGTCACGCGGTAGCCGCCGCGGAACTCGCTCGCGATGCCGAGCCGGTCGAGCATGGCCGAGATCTGCGGCCCGCCGCCGTGCACGATCACCGGGCGGAGGCCGACCGTGCGCAGGTAGACCATGTCTTCGGCGAAGGCGCGCTGCAGCTCGTCGCTGACCATCGCGTTGCCGCCGAACTTGATGACGACGATGCGGTCGCGGAAGCGGCGCAGCCAGGGCAGCGACTCGATCAGGGTGGCCGCCTTGACGGCCGCCTGGGCATGATCATCGGTGACGGATGCGGGGTCTCTCAGCTCGCTCATCGGCAGGTCTCTCAGCTCGCGTAGGCGCTGTTCTCGTGCACGTAGTCGTGCGTCAGATCGTTGGTGTAGATCTCGGCCTCCGCGTCGCCCGCGTGGAGGTCGATGAGCACGCGGATGCCCCGCCCCGTCAGGTCGACCTCGGTGCGCGGCCGGTCGGGCGCGCCCGCGTGGCAGAGCCGCACCTCGTTGAAGGAGACATCGACCGCGTAGGGGTCGAACGCGGCGCTCGTGGTACCGATCGCGGCCAGCACGCGGCCCCAGTTCGGGTCGTTGCCGAACATCGCGGCCTTGAACAGATTGCTGCGCGCGACCGAGCGGGCCACCTCGACGGCGTCGGCCTCGGTCGCCGCGCTCTCGACGCGGATGCGGATGTCGTGACTGGCGCCCTCGGCGTCGTGGATGAGCTGCTCGGCGAGGCTCGCGCAGACCGAGCGCAGCGCCGTCGTGAAGAACTCCAGGTCGGGTCGCACCCCCGAGGCGCCGCTCGCGAGCAGCGCGACGGTGTCGTTGGTCGACATGCAGCCGTCGGAGTCGATGCGGTCGAAGGTCGCTCGGGTCGCCTCCCGCAACGCGGAATCGAGCTCGGCGGCGGTCAGCTCGGCATCGGTGGTGAGCACGACCAGCATCGTCGCGAGACCGGGAGCGAGCATCCCGGCGCCCTTCGCCATGCCGCCGATCGTCCAGCCGCTCGATGACAGCTGCGATTCCTTCGGCACCGAATCGGTCGTCATGATCGCGCGCGCGGCGTTAGGACCACCATCGGCGCTCAGCACCTGGCTGGCGACCGCCACGCCGTCGAGGAGCTTCTTGCGGTCGAGCGGCTCGCCGATGAGCCCGGTCGAGCAGACGAGGACGTCGCCCGCCGAGACGCCATCGAGCATGCCCGCGACGAACTCGGCGGTCGCGTGCGTCGTCTGGAAGCCCTCCGGCCCGGTGAAGCAGTTGGCTCCGCCCGAGTTCAGCACGATCGCGCTGACCTCGCCGTCGGCGATGACCTGCTGCGACCAGATGACGGGATGCGCCTTCGCGCGGTTCGTGGTGAACACGGCCGCGGCGGCCCGCGACGGCCCGTCGTTGACGACGAGCGCGAGGTCGAGGGCGCCGGAGCTCTTCAACCCGCAGGCGACGCCGGCGGCGCGGAACCCCTTCGGGGCGGTGACGGTCACGGGGCGACTCCGTTCACGGGCAGACCCAGCGACTCGGGCAGGCCGAGCGCCAGGTTGAGCGACTGCACGGCGGCGCCCGCCGTGCCCTTCACGAGGTTGTCGAGGGCGACGACGATCACGGCGCGCTGCGCGTCGGCGTCGAGGGCGAGCCCGATGAGCGCGGTGTTCGCGCCGAGCGCCGCGGCCGAGGTCGGGAACCGACCGGCGGGAAGCACGTGGACGAAGGGCTCGTGCGCATAGGCGTCGACCCACGCGGCGCGCAGGCTCGCCTCGTCGACGCCCGCGGCGAGTCGAGCCGTGACCGTGGCGAGGATGCCCCGCGCCATCGGTACGAGCACCGGTGTGAACGAGATCGTCGCGTCGCGCGCGCCGGCGAGCTCGAGATTCTGCACGATCTCGGGGATGTGCCGGTGCACCCCGCCGACCGCGTACGGCGCGGCGGAGCCCAGCCGCTCGCTCGCCAGCAGGTCGGTGCGCAGCGTGCGCCCGGCACCGCTCGGACCGACGGCGAGCGCGGCCGTCGTGTCGCGCGCCTCGATGACGCCGGCGCGGATGCCCGGCGCGAGCCCGAGCGACACCGCGGTCACGTTGCACCCGGGCACCGCCACGCGCCGCGCCCCGACGAGCAGCTCGCGCTGGCGCGTGCCATCGGCATGGATCAGCTCGGGCAGCCCGTACGCCCAGGCCCCGTGGTAGGCGCCGCCGTAGAACCGCTGCCACGCGGCCTCGCTCGTGAGCCGGTGATCGGCGCCGCAGTCGAGCACGAGCACGTCATCCGGAAGCTCGGCGGCGATCGCGCCCGACGCGCCGTGCGGCAGCGCGAGCACGACGATGTCGTGACCCGCGAGCGTCTGCGGGCTCGTCTCGCGCAACTCGAGATCAGCGTAGGAGCGCAGGTGCGGGTGCACGTCGATGAGCGGCTGGCCGGCGTTGCTGTGTGCGGTCACGGTGCGCACCTCGAGCTCGGGATGCGCGGCCATCAGGCGCAGCACCTCGCCGCCCGCGTACCCGCTGGCACCGGCGATCGCGACCGAGAGAGTCATGCCCTTAACTCTTCCATGACAATACGATGGCCATGCACACGGGCACGCACCTGCAGCCCCCGACACCTAGGAGCGGTCATGGACGATCTCAGCGGCCTCATGAAGATGATCCCGATCGGCGACATCGCCGAGAAGCTCGGCATCGACGAGAGCGTGGCCGAGGCCGCCGTCGCCGTCGCCGTGCCCGCCATCGTGGGCGGCATGGCCGCCAACGCCAAGGACGAGGGTGGAGCCGCCTCGCTGCAGAAGGCGCTCGGGCACCACAAGGGCAAGACGCCGAAGAAGCTCGCCGACATCGACGAGGCCGACGGCGAGAAGATCGTGGCCAACGTGTTCGGCGCGAAGAAGACCGATGTCGCGCGAGCAGCCGCTGCGAAGGCCTCGACGAAGGCCGCAGCCTCGGCCGACGGCATCGACATCGGCGGCATCGTCAACCAGGTGCTGCCGATCATCGCCCCGATCGTGCTCGCCTGGGTCGCCAACCAGTTCTTGGGCGGCGGCGCGAAGGCCGAGCCGGAGCCCGCGAAGGAGTCGAGCGGCAACCCGCTCGGTGACCTGCTGGGCGGTCTCATCAGCAGCAAGGAGGGGCAGGACCTGATCTCGGGCGCGCTCGGCGGCCTGCTCGGAGGCGGCCGCAAGTAGGCAGCTCGCGGCCCTGCGGATGAACGTCCACCCGACCGCGGAACGACGCTAGGCGCGGAGCGTCGCGCCGAAGCGCTCGGCGGCGAGCGCGAGCCCCGCGAGCTTGGCCTCGGTGGCCTCCGCCGCGGTGAGCGTGCGGTCGCTGGCGCGGAACCGCAGAGCGAGCGTGAGCGACTTCGTGCCCGGCTCGAGCCCGGAGCCGCGGTAGTCGTCGACGAGGGTCGCCGACTCCAGCAGCTCTCCGGCGCCCTCGATCACCGCATCCCGAACCGCGCCGGCCGCAACCGACTCGGCGACGACCACCGACAGGTCTTGCGTGGCCGCGGGGAAGCCGGCGATCACGCCCGCCTCGACGGCGCTCGAGCCGGCGGCCATGAGCGCGTCGAGGTCGAGCTCGAGCACGCCGACACGGCGCGGCAGGTCGCGCTCGAGCGCCACGGCGGGCAGCAGCTCGCCCGCGACCCCGACCGGCACGTCGCCGATGAACAGCGCGGCGGTGCGACCCGGGTGCAGCGCGGGGTGCGACCCCTGCTCGACGCGCAGCGCGGTGCCGGCGACGTTCGCGACGAGGTGCGCCGCGGCGAGAGCGTCGGCGACACCGCCCTGCTCGGGGGCCTGGCCGATTCCGCGCGGGCGACGATCGCCGACGAGCAGCGCGGCCAGGTACCAGGGCTGCGCCGGGATGCTGTGCTCGAGCGCGTCGAGCACGGGCCCCTCGGGGCGCGCCTGGATGCCCGGCACCGCATCCACGCCGTAGGCGCGACCGGCCTCGGGCTGGAAGACGTGGCCGATCTCGAAGACGGCGAGGTCGGTGAGGCCGCGCGCGATGTTGCGGTGCGCGATGCGGGTCAACCCGGGCAGCAGGCTGCGGCGCAGCTGCGCCTGGTCGCTGTCGAAGGGGTTGGCGAGCGAGACGCTCGGGGCGTCGCCGTCGGTGAGCGCGATGTCGTCGCGCGACGAGAACGGGTACGCGAGCACCTCGGTGAAGCCGCTCGCGGCGAGCGCATCGGCGACGGCGCGGCGCACCCGCTGCTCGCGGGTCAAGCCACGGCCGGGCGGGGCGACGGGCAGCACGGCGGGAATGCGGTCGTAGCCGACGATGCGGGCAACCTCCTCGGCGAGCGAGGGCGCGTCGACGAGATCGGGCCGCCAGCTCGGCGGGGTGACCTGCCAGCCGTCGGTCTGCACGTCGAGGCGGCAGCCAATGGCGGTGAGCGTGTCGGTGATCTCGTCGAGGGAGAAGTCGACACCGATCAGGCGGTCGACCGCACCCTCGGGCAGGTGGATCGGCGACGGCAGCAGCGCGTCGATCCAGACGGAGCCGAGGGTGTCGACCGTGCCGCCGGCGAGCTCGACCAGCAGGTCAACGACGCGCTGGGCGGCCGGCTCGGCGACGAGCGGGTCGACGCCGCGCGCGAAGCGGCGCGAGGCCTCGCTCGGCAGCTTGTGCCGGCGGGAGGTGCGGGCGATCGTGACGGCCTCGAAGTGGGCGGCCTCGATGAGCACGTCGACCGTGCTGTCGGAGATCTCAGTCGTCGCACCGCCCATGACGCCGGCGAGGCCGATCGGGCCCGACTCATCGGTGATGAGCAGGTCCTCCGGGTGGAGGGTGCGGGTCTGGCCGTCGAGGGTCTCGAGGGTCTCCCCCGGCGCGGCGCGGCGCACCGTGATGCCGCCCTGCAGCGCGGCCAGGTCGTAGGCGTGGATCGGCTGGCCGAGGTCAAGCATCACGTAGTTGGTGATGTCGACGACGAGCGAGATCGAGCGGATGCCCGCGAGCTGCAGGCGGGAGGACATCCACGACGGGGTAGGGCGCGACGGGTCGATGCCGCGCACGACGCGCGTCACGAAGGCGTCGCAGCCGCGGCGGCCGCGGATCGGCGCGCGATCGTCGACGACGACGCGGAAGCCCTCGGCGGGGGTCGTCGGGAGGGCCGCCGGGTCGCGGAAAACGGCACCGGTCGAGTGGGAGTACTCGCGGGCGATGCCGCGGATCGACAGCGCGTAACCACGGTCGGGCGTGACGTTGACCTCGACGGCGATGTCGTCGAGCCCGAGCAGGGCGATCGCGTCGGTGCCCACCGCGGGGTCGAGGCCCAGCGTCTCGAGGCGCAGGATGCCGTCGTGGTCGTCGCCGAGACCAAGCTCGCGCGCGCTCGCGATCATGCCGTCGGAGACATGGCCGTAGGTCTTCCGGGCCGCGATCGGGAACGGCCCGGGCAGCACGGCGCCGGGCAGGGTCACGACGACCTTGTCGCCGACGTGGAAGTTGCGGGCGCCGCAGACGATGCCGCGCACCTCGCCCGGCGCGGTCTGCACCTGGCACCAGCGGATCGTCTTGCCGTTGGCCTGGGGCTCCTCGACGAAGTCGAGCACCTGGCCGACCACGATCGGGCCGGTGAGGGCGGCGCCGTGGACGTCCTCCTCCTCAAGCCCGACCTTGACGAGGGCGGCGTGGAGCGCGTCGGCGTCGGCGCGGGCATCGCCCGACGTCGGCACGTCGACGTGCTCGCGGAGCCATGAGAGCGGGATGCGCATCAGACCACCATTCCGAACTGCTGCGAGAAGCGCACATCGCCCTCGACCATGTCGCGCATGTCCTGCACCCCGTTGCGGAACATCAGCGTGCGCTCGATACCCATGCCGAAGGCGAAGCCCTGGTAGACCTCGGGGTCGATGCCGGCGGCGCGGAGAACGTTGGGGTTGACCATGCCGCAGCCGCCCCACTCGATCCAGCGCGCGCCCTCCTTGAAGGTCGGGTGCCACACGTCGAGCTCGGCGCTGGGCTCGGTGAACGGGAAGTAGTTGGGGCGCAGGCGGATGCGCGCGCCCTCGCCGATGACGGCGCGAGCGAGGTGCTCGAGCGTGCCGCGCAGGTGCGCCATCGTCAGACCCTTGTCGATCGCGATGCCCTCGAGCTGGTGGAAGACCGGCGTGTGCGTCGCGTCGAGCTCGTCCTTGCGGAACACCCGACCGGGCGACACCACGTAGAGCGGCACGCCGCGGTCGAGCAGCGAGCGCACCTGCACGGGGCTGGTCTGGGTGCGCAGCAGCAGGTGCCGCTCCTCCGGCTCGACGAAGAAGGTGTCCTGCGTGCCGCGAGCGGGGTGGTCGGCGTCCATGTTGAGGGCGTCGAAGTTGAACCACTCGTTCTCGAGCTCGGGGCCCTCCGCGACCTCCCAGCCCATGGCGATGAAGATGTCGCTCATCTGCTCCATGAGCGTGCTGAGCGGGTGGCGGGCGCCCGGCAGGGCGCGGGCCGGGATCGCCGTGACGTCGATCGCCTCGGCGGCGAGCCGCGCGGTCTCCTCGGCTTCGGCGAGCTCGGCCTCGCGGGCGGCCAGCGCCTGCCCGACCTGCGCACGCGCTCGGCCGACGAGAGCACCGAGCGCCGCCTTCTGATCCGCCGGCACGTCGCGCAGCGTGTGGTTGAGCGCCGCGAGCGGTGAGGCCTCCCCGGCGTGCGCCGACTTCGCGGCCTTGAGCTGCGCGGTGTCGCCGGCGGCGGCGATCGCGGCCAGCGCCGCCTCGACGGCAGCGGCGACGGCCTGCTCGGAGATCACGGCGTTCGGGGAGTTCTCGGGGCTGGGCGGCACGAGAGTCGAGTTTAGTGCGGCGCGACCGCACCGCTCGCCCGCAGGGCGAACGCGCTCTCGTACAGGCACACGGCGGCCGCGGTCGCCAGGTTCAGCGACTCGGCCGCACCGTAGATGGGTACGATCACCGCACGGTCGGCGAGCGCCAGCTGCTCGGGGTCGAGCCCGCGCGCCTCGTTGCCGAACAGCCAGGCGGTCGGGCCGTCGAGCAACCCTTCCGAGCGCACGGCGAGCAGATCGTCGCCCGAGATGTCAGCGGCGAGCACGCGCAGCCCCGCGGCACGCAGGCCGCGCAGCGTCGGCTCGAGGCCGACCCCGGTGACGACGGGCAGGTGGAACAGCGACCCCGTGGTGGCCCGCACCACCTTCGGGTTGAAGACGTCGACGCTCGTGCCCGTGAGAATCACCGCATCCGCACCGGCGGCATCGGCCACGCGGATGATCGTTCCCGCGTTGCCCGGATCCCGCACCTCCTCGAGCACCGCCACCAACCTGGGCCGCGCGGCCACGAGGTCGTCGAGCTCGACCGTGCGCTGGCGGCAGACCGCGACAACGCCCTGCGGGGTGACCGTGTCGGCGATCACCTCGAGCACCGCATCCGTCACCCGCTCGACCCGCACGCCCGCAGCGTCGGCGTCGCGCAGCAGCGACGGGTGCCGGTCGAGTGCGGCTGCCGTGCAGAAGACTTCGACCACCCGGTCGGGGCAGTGCTGCAGAGCCTCGGCGACCGCCTGCGGCCCTTCCACGAGGAAGAGGCCGGTCTCGGCTCGCTGGTTCTTCTTGGCGAGCTTCGCCGCGGCGCGCACGCGGGGCGAGCGCGGGTTGTCGATCACGCGGCCATGGTAGCGAGGCGAGGATGAACCCCGGGTGAACGCGCGAACGCGGCGCGCCCCGGTCAGGGGCGCGCCGCGTTCGCGGGATGCGGACCGATGCCGCGGGCGGTGCTAGGCGGCGGTCTTCGGCGCCGAGGTGTCGGCCGGGAGGGCCTCCTTGGCGACCTTCACGAGCGCGGTGAAGGCCGCGGGCTCGTTGACGGCCAGCTCGGCCAGCATGCGGCGGTCGACCTCGACACCCGCGAGGCCCAGGCCCTGGATGAGGCGGTTGTAGGTCATGCCGTTGGCGCGGGCCGCGGCGTTGATGCGCTGGATCCACAGGCGACGGAACTCGCCCTTCTTGGCGCGGCGGTCGCGGTATGCGTAGACGAGCGAGTGGGTGACCTGCTCCTTAGCCTTGCGGTAGAGGCGCGACCGCTGGCCGCGGTAGCCCTCGGCGCGCTCGAGGATGACCCGACGCTTCTTCTGGGCGTTGACAGCCCGCTTGACTCTTGCCATTTCTTCAGTCCTTCAGATCGTGTCTCGGGCGTTACTTCTTGCCGATGAGCTTCTTGATGACCTTCGCGTCCTGCGGGGCGAGGACGACCTCGCGGTTCAGGCGGCGGGTGGTCTCGCTCGACTTCTTCTCCAGGTTGTGGCGCATGCCTGCGCCCTGCTTCATGACCTTGCCGGAGCCGGTCAGCTTGAAGCGCTTCTTGGCACCGGAGTGCGTCTTCTGCTTGGGCATTGCTTCCTCGTTTCTCGTGGTCGGGGTGCGAGACGCTAGGCGTCTGCGGGAGTCTCGGTCTTCGGTGCCGCGGCCTTCGGCGCGGCGGGCTTCCGCGCGGCGGGCTTCGCCGCGGCGGGCTTCTCCGCGGCGGGCTTCGCCGCAGCAGGAGCAGCGGCATCGTCGGCCGCGGACTTCTCAGCGGCAGGCTTCTCAGCGGCAGCCTTCTCCGCGGTCGGCGCCTTCTCGGCGGCCTCGGCCTCCTTGCGCGCGGCCTTCGACGCGGCGCGCTGGGCCATCTGCTCGGCCTTCGCATCGGCCTTGTTGCGCAGAGGGCCGATGATCATAACCATGTTGCGGCCGTCGATGGTCGGGGTCGACTCGACGCTGCCGAACTCGGCGACGTCCTCGGCGAAGCGCTGCAGCAGACGCACCCCCAGCTCGGGCCGCGACTGCTCGCGACCGCGGAACAGGATCATGGCCTTCACCTTGTCGCCGGCCTGAAGGAAGCCCTCCGCGCGCTTGCGCTTGGTCTCGTAGTCGTGCTTGTCGATCTTCAGGCGGAAGCGCACCTCCTTGAGGATGGTGTTCGCCTGGTTGCGGCGCGCCTCCTTCGCCTTCTGCGCCGCCTCGTACTTGAACTTGCCGTAGTCCATGATCTTCACCACGGGCGGCTTCGAGTTCGGGGCGACCTCGACCAGATCGAGGTCGGCCTCCTGCGCCAGGCGCAGGGCGACCTCGATCTTGACGACTCCGACCTGCTCTCCGCCCGGGCCCACGAGGCGGACCTCGGGCACGCGGATGCGGTCGTTCGTTCTCGGTTCGCTGATGCGATTCTCCTCTGTCGTGATCCGGTCGGATCAGTGATGATTCCGTCGGAGAGCGGGAGAACGCACCCTGGCATGCAGCCAGCACCACCCGCGGACCTCGCGCGACTGACGCCGACGAGCGGGGTGATTCGACCCGGTAACCTGGAAGCGGTCAAGCGCGGGTGGGAGGTTCCTCCACTTTCCTTCCGGGGTTCAGGCCCCGGAGCCCGCATAAGACTAGCAGGAGTGCAGCACGATCGGTACGACGGCCCACGTCGCGCCCTGCCGCACCATGACCCGGAAGGCCCCATGAGCGACTCCACCCCCGACCCCGCCCGCGATATCGCCGACGTGCCGGCCGTCGAGATCATCAACACGGTCGCGGTGCATCTGCTGAGCGCGGCGGCCGTGAAGTGCGGACTGTCGGAGAACGGCGAGGACGAGCTCGACCTGGCCGAGGCGCGCAAGCTCATCACCGCGCTCGCCGGGCTGATCACCGCCGCCGCTCCGGAGCTCGGCGATCACCACGCGCGCGTGCTCCGCGACGGTCTGCGATCGGTGCAGCTCGCGTTCCGCGAGGCCTCGCCCTTCCCCGACGCACCCGGCCAGGGCCCGGGCGAGAAGTACACGGGCCCCGTCAGCTAGTCGAGGGCCGCCGCGTCGGCGGCGGACCGACCGGAGCCGCTCGCGACGGGCTGAACGCTCATCGAGTCGATGCGCTCGGCGACGATCGGATCGGCCGCCCAGGCCGCGCTGAGCTCGGCGATGACCGCGCGCACGCGCTCCGGTGCCGTGCCGGGCTCGATCCCGAGCCGCACCACGACCTCCGGCGCCTCGCCGCGCGCCTGCGGATCACCCGCGAGCAGGCTGACACCCCAGATCTCCGGATGCTGTGCCGCGGGCCGCGCGACGGCATCGAGCACCGCGGGGTCGTCGACGGCCGGGCGCCACGGCTCGCCCCGGGCGATCGCCCAGACGGCCGGCCGCGGGAGCACGACGAGGGTGTCTGCGCTGCGCGGATCGATGACCACCCGGTCGGTCTGCTCGGCGGCCGCGGCCAGCGCGACGCGAACGGCATCGGCCGGAACGGGACGGGCATCCGGACGCCACCGGCGCATCGCGTCGACCGAGGAGAAGACGGGGAGGATCGCTCGGCCGTCCGGCCCCGCGACCGTGATGATCGAGAGCTCCTGGGTCTTGTCGATCAGGACGCCGTCGTCGGTGGTGCCGCTCTCCCCCGCGACCGCGACGAGGGGGATCAGGAACCGGCAGGCGCGCACGGCGTCGACGACCTCGGTGATCGAGGCCGACCCCGCACGGAACGCCGCCATCACCGCGAGGAACGACGCGGGCGCGGAGCCGTCGTCCGCCGCGTTCGGGTTCGGCTCGAACCGCCGCCCCTCCCAGGGTTGGCCGGCCGAATCGGTCGGCCGATCAGCGGCCGGCGACATCCAGCGCTTCGGGCAGGGTGAAGGCGCCGGCGTAGAGAGCCTTGCCCACGATGGCGCCCTCGAGGCCGAGAGGCACGAGCGACCGCAGCGCAGCGATGTCGTCGAGGCTCGAGACGCCGCCCGAGGCGATGACCGGGCGGTTCGTGCGCTCCATGACCGCGCGCAGCAGGTCGAGGTTCGGGCCCTTCAGCGTGCCGTCCTTGGTGACATCGGTCACGACGTAGCGCGCGCAGCCGGCTGCTTCGAGCCGCTCGAGAACCGTCCAGAGGTCGCCGCCCTCCTCGGTCCAGCCCCGCGCGGCGAGGGTGGTGCCGCGCACGTCGAGGCCGACCGCGATCGCCTCGCCGTACTCAGCGATGACATGCGCCGCCCACTCCGGGTTCTCGAGCGCAGCGGTGCCGAGGTTGATGCGCTTCGCCCCGGTCGCCAGCGCCGCCTCGAGGCTCGCGTCGTCGCGGATGCCCCCCGACAGCTCGATGTTGACGTTCTTCGGAGTGGTCTTGACGACCTTCTTGATGATCGAGCGGTTGCTGCCCCGGCCGAATGCGGCGTCGAGGTCGACCAGGTGGATCCACTCGGCGCCCTGCTCGGCCCACTCGTGCGCGGCATCGATCGGGTCGCCGTAGCTCGTCTCTGTGCCCGCCTCCCCCTGGGTCAGGCGCACGGCCTTGCCCCCGGCGACATCCACCGCCGGGAGGAGGGTGAGGGCGGGGACGGTCGAGAACTCGCTCATCGACAACTTTCTGATCAGGTCAGGAGGGCTGCACCGGCACCCGGCGGCCAAACACAGAATCGTACCCGCTCTGCCCGAGTGGGTCGGTCTCAGGCCGCTCTCAGAGCGTTCCGAGCCAGTTCGCGAGCAGCCGCAGGCCGGCCGACCCGGACTTCTCGGGGTGGAACTGCGTGGACATCAGCGGACCGTTCTCGACGGCGGCGACGAAGCGCTCGCCGTGCTCGGCCCACGTCACCCGGGGTGCGGGGATCGCCGGATGCGGATCGAGGGTCCACTCGTGCGCGGCGTAGGAGTGCACGAAGTAGAAGCGCTCGTCGTGAAGCCCGGCGAAGAGCCGCGAGTCGACGGGGGCGTCGACCGTGTTCCAGCCCATGTGCGGCACCGTCGGGGCGTGCAGCGCCGTCACCGTGCCGGGCCACTGACCGAGCCCCTCGGTCACTTCACCGCGCTCGTCTCCGCGCTCGAACATGATCTGCTGACCGACGCAGATGCCCAGCACAGGCCGCCCACCGGCGAGCCGGCGGTCGATGAGCTCGTCGCCGCGGACGGTGCGGAGGGCATCCATCACCGCACGGAAGGCGCCCACACCGGGAACCAGCAGGCCGTCGGCGGCGATGACCCGCTCGCGGTCGCTCGTCAGCTCGACACGGGCGCCGGCAGCCTCGACCGCTTTCGCCGCGGAGTGCACATTGCCCGATCCGTAGTCGAGCACGGCCACGCGCGGACGCGCCATGGTCAGAGCGCGCCCTTGGTCGACGGGATTCCCTGCACGCGCGGATCCGGCTGCACGGCCTGCCGGAAAGCGCGTGCGAACGCCTTGAACTCCGCCTCCGCGATGTGGTGCGGGTCACGACCGGCGAGCACGGTGAGGTGCACGGTGAGCCCCGCGTGCATGGTGATGGCCTCGAAGACGTGGCGCACCATCGAGCCCGTGAAGTGCCCGCCGATCAGGTGGTGCTCGAAGCCCGCGGGCTCGCCGCCGTGCACGAGGTAGGGCCGACCGCTGACGTCGACCACGGCCTGCGCGAGCGCGTCGTCGAGGGGGACGAGCGCGTCGCCGAAGCGGGCGATGCCGGCCTTGTCGCCCAGCGCACGCGCGATGGCCGTGCCGAGAACGATGCCCGTGTCCTCCACGGTGTGGTGCACGTCGATGGCGGTGTCGCCGCTCGCCGTGACATCGAGGTCGACGAGCGCGTGCTTCGCGAAGGCCGTCAGCATGTGGTCGAAGAACGGCACGGTGGTCGAGATCGAGGATCGTCCGGTGCCGTCGAGGTCGAGGCGGAGCGCGATGGACGACTCGCTCGTCTCACGGCTCAGCTCGGCGATGCGGGGGGTGCTCACCGGCCCATCCTAGCCAGCGCGTCGAGGAACTCCGTGGTCTCCTGCGGGGTGCCCGCCGTCACCCGCAAGTGATGGGGCAATCCCACATCGCGGATCAGGATGTCGTGGGCGAGCAGGTGCTCGAAGGTCGCGCGCGGGTCGTGCACCCCGCCGAAGAGCACGAAGTTCGCCCAGCTATCGTGCGGGGTGTAGCCGAGTGCGGCGAGGTCGACCACCAGCCGATCGCGCTGCCCGCGGATCGCGTCGACCGTGCGCAGCATCGCGGGGGCGTGCTCGAGGGCGGCGACAGCCGCGGCCTGCGTGATCGCCGAGAGGTGGTACGGCAGCCTCACCAGGCGCAGAGCGTCGATGATGGCCGGGTCGGCCGCGAGGTACCCGAGCCGGGCGCCCGCGAATGCGAACGCCTTGCTCATGGTGCGCGACACGATCAGACGCTCGCGGCCCGGCAGCAGGCTCAGGGCGTCCGGCTCGCCCTCGGGCATGAACTCGGCGTACGCCTCGTCGACCATCACGATGCCGCGGCTCGCCTCGTACACGGCCGCGATGGTGTCGAGCCCCAGAGGAGTTCCGGTCGGATTGTTGGGGGCGCACAGGAAGACGACGTCGGGGTCGTGGCGCTGCACCGCGGCCACCGCGGTCGCCGGCGACAGCCGGAAGTCGGCATCGCGGTCACCGGCCAGCCAGGTCGTGCCGGTACCGGCCGCGATGATGGAATGCATCGAGTAGGTGGGCGGGAACCCGAGCACGCTGCGGCCCGGTCCGCCGAAGGCCTGCAGCACATGCTGGATCACCTCGTTGGAGCCGTTCGCCGCCCAGATCTGATCCGCGGTCACCGCGCTCGGCGCGGCGGATGCGGTGCTCAGGTACCCCGCGAGGTGCTGGCGCAGCTCGGTGAACTCGCGGTCGGGGTAGCGATTGACCCCGTGCAGCGCCCGCTCGACGGCGCGCGTGACGTGCTCGATGACCTCGGGCGGCACGGGGTGCGTGTTCTCGTTGACATTGAGAGCGATGCGCACGGGCTTCTGCGGAGCACCGTACGGGGTGAGACCGCGCAGGTCGTCGCGGATCGGCAGGTCGGCCAGGCTCGTCACCCGGCCATCGTAGTGGCGGGGTGCTGGGCCGCAGCCCGAGCCCGAGGTCGAACCGCGACCCCGCCGGCGTCCCAGCCGGCGTATCAGCCGCCGTCTCAGTCTGCGTAGCCCGCCGGAATGATGAGTACCTGACCCGGCAGCACGGAGGCACCCTCGAGCGCGTTCAGAGCTACCAGGTCGGCGACGACGTCGGCCGTCGGGGCATCGGGAGCGATCTCCTCGGCGAGGCTCCAGAGCGACTGACCGGCCTCGACCGTCACCGTGCTCGGACCGGTCGACGACCCGGCGGCAGCGACGCCACCGTTGAGGACGACGCCGAGCAGGCCGAGCACGAGCGGCAGCGAGACGAGGGCCGCGACGACGGCCCGACCGCGCCGCGTCAGGCGGAGACGGGTGCGGACGATCGGTGCTCCGGCGAACGCCGGTGCGCTGCCGTAGGTGATGGTGGTCATCTCATCGCCCTCTCGGTTCGTCGGCCCTCACGCTCTCGGAGGGGTACAGGCCCCCCGGCGCCGGGGGGCCGCCGGGGGGTGCATCCGGTTCTCGGCCGGGAGAGCCGGATGCGAACCTGTGTTTCGAACATACCTTCTATCGAACACAGTTTCAACCCCTTCCGCCCGATTCGGCGCCGAATCGTGGGACACGCTCGAACAGATGTTTGAGCATCGCCGCCGAACTGGATAGAGTTTCGAGGGTTGCGGGACCAGTGAACCCTCGACCCCCGACATTCCGGCGGGAGATCCCGTCGGACGACCTCGACGATCGGAGCCGCCATGGCCGACGAGACAGAGACCGCGAGCGGCACGCGCCGCCGCACGACCCTGAGCGAGAAGCAGCGGGAGATCCTCGCGGTGATCCAGGCCTCGGTCGCGCGTCGCGGCTACCCGCCGAGCATGCGCGAGATCGGCGAGGCCGTCGGTCTCGCATCCCTCTCCAGCGTGTCGCACCAGCTCGGTCAGCTCGAACTCGCCGGGTACCTGCGCCGGGATCCGAACCGGCCCCGCGCCCTGGAGGTGCTGATCGACCTCGAGCACGAGGGCGGCGCGCCGGTCGGCCTGAGCGGCGAGACGGTCCCCGGTCCGTCGGTCGGCGACGCGGCGATGGTGCCGCTCGTGGGCCGCATCGCCGCTGGAATCCCGATCACCGCCGATCAGATGGTCGAGGAGGTCGTGCCGCTCCCCCGGCAGCTCGTCGGCAAGGGCGAGCTGTTCATGCTCACCGTCGTCGGCGACTCGATGATCGACGCCGCGATCTGCGATGGCGACTGGGTCGTCGTGCGGCAGCAGAGCACCGCCGAGAACGGCGAGATCGTCGCGGCCATGCTCGACGGCGAGGCGACCGTGAAGGTTCTCAAGCAGCGCGACGGGCACACCTGGCTGCTGCCGCAGAACTCGGCGTACGAGCCGATCCTCGGCGACCACGCCACCGTGCTCGGCAAGGTGGTCGCCGTTCTGCGCTCGGTCTAGCCCGCCCGGCCAGCGGGCGTCGGTCAGCGCGCGTCGGTCACCGCGAGACCGGTGGCGGCGAACGGCTCGACCAGGGTGGCGACCTCGGGCGGTGCGAAGGCATGCACCCGGGTTCCCTGCTCGACATACGTCGTCTCGACGATGCGGCCGCGATCGTGCAGCAGCGACACGAGGTCGCCCCGGTCGTAGGGCACGATCACGGTGAGCTCGACATCCGGGTTCGGCAGCAGCTCGGCGATGCGGCGCTGCAGCTCGTCGATGCCCTCGCCCGTCTTGGCCGACACGAAGACCGCGTCGGGCACGAGCCCGCGCAGCAGCAGCCGAGCGTCGTCGTCGAGGAGGTCGCTCTTGTTGACCGCGACCAGCTCGGGCAGCTCGCGCGCCCCGACCTCGCCGATCACATCGCGCACCGTCGCCAGCTGTGCGGCCGGGTCGGGATGCGCGCCATCGACGACGTGCAGGATGACGTCCGATTCCGCGACCTCCTCGAGGGTCGACCGGAAGGCCTCGACCAGCTGGTGCGGGAGGTTGCGCACGAATCCGACCGTGTCGGCGATCGTGTAGGGCCGCCCGTCGGGCGTCGTCGTCTTGCGCACCGTCGGGTCGAGTGTCGCGAACAGCGCGTTCTCGACCAACACGCCGGCGCGCGTGATGCGGTTGAGCAGGCTCGACTTGCCCGCGTTCGTGTATCCCGCGATCGCCACGCTGGGCACTGCATAGCGGTCACGATTGGCGCGCTTCGCCGCTCGGGCCGGCGCGAACCCCTTGATCTGGCGCCGGAGCTTCGCCATGCGCGTGTTGATGCGCCGGCGATCGAGCTCGATCTTGGTCTCACCCGGACCGCGCGACCCCATGCCCGCCCCGCCGGCGCCGACCTGCCCACCGGCCTGCCGCGACATCGACTCGCCCCAGCCGCGCAGGCGCGGCAGCAGGTACTCGAGCTGCGCGAGCTCGACCTGGGCCTTGCCCTCGCGGCTCTTCGCGTGCTGGCTGAAGATGTCGAGGATCACCGCGGTTCGGTCGATCACCTTCACCTTGACGACGTCCTCCAGCGCACGGCGCTGGCTCGGGGCGAGCTCGGTATCGGCGATCACCGTGTCGGCCCCGAGCTCCTTCACGATCAGGGCCAGCTCGTGCGCCTTGCCCTTGCCGAGGTAGGTGCTGGGGTCGGGGTGCGGACGACGCTGCAGCAGGCCGTCGAGCACGACCGCTCCGGCCGTCTCAGCGAGGGCGGCGAGCTCGCGCAGCGAGTTCTCCGCGTCCTCCAGGTCGCCCTGCGCGTAGATGCCGATCAGTACGACGTTCTCGAGCCGCAGCTGGCGGTACTCGACCTCGGTGACGTCCTCGAGCTCGGTCGAGAGTCCGCGCACGCGGCGCAGCGCCGCGCGCTCCTCGCGGTCGAACTGGTCGCCGTCGCGGTCGTCGAGATAGGCGGCGTCAGCCTGCAGGGCCGCGGCTCCGTTCACGACGACACGGCGGGCGCGCGACTCGGCGCTCGCCAGAACGCGCGCCACCGCATCCGTCGCCGCATCGCCGGCGTCGGGCTCGTGGTCACGGGGGGCAGGATGCTCGGTATCAGTCATGTGCCGTTCACTGTACTCGGCTCGGCTTCGGTAGATTCTGCGCATGGCTGCCGACCACTACTTCTCCGCTCAGCCGAGCGGGGAGCTCGTGGCACGGCCGCTGACCGTCAGCCTCGCCGGTCGGGAGGTCACCGTGCAGACCGCGGGCGGGGTCTTCAGCCCCAGCGGGCTGGACACCGGAACCGGCGTGCTGCTGGGCCACGTGCCGCCGCCCCCGCCGAGCGGCGACCTGCTCGATCTGGGATGCGGTTGGGGACCGATCGCCCTCACGCTCGCTCTCGAGTCGCCGCACGCGACCGTGTGGGCGGTCGACATCAACGAGCGGGCGCGCGAGCTCACTCGGCGCAACGCCGAGCTGCTGGGCCTCGAGAACGTGCGGGTGGCGGCGCCGGAGCAGGTTCCGGAGGACATCCGATTCATGACGATCTGGTCGAACCCGCCGATCCGCATCGGCAAGAACGAGCTGCACGGCATGCTCGACGCCTGGCTTCCGCGCCTGCGGGAGGCGGCGGACGCCTGGCTGGTCGTCGCGCGCAATCTGGGCAGCGACTCGCTTCACCGCTGGATGGACGACCGGTATCGCGGCGAGCTCGCCGTGTCGCGATACGCCACCCACAAGGGGTTCCGCGTGCTGCGCGTGCGCAATCGCTCAGGACTCACCGGGCCGATCTCGACGATCACCGGCTGAGCCGCACGGTCAGAGCGTGATCTCGCCCGAGTAGACCAGCTCGGCCGGGCCCGAGAGCGTCACGTGCTCGCCGCCCTCGGTCGGGATCATCCGCACGCCGAGCACACCGCCGGGCACGGTGACCTGCCACGCGCTGGGGGCACTCGCCCCGGCCCAGTGGCGAACGGCGAGGGCGGCCGCGGCCGCGCCCGTGCCGCACGAGAGGGTCTCACCGCTGCCGCGCTCGTGCACGCGCATCCGGATGCGGCCCACCCCGTCGACGACGAGCGGATCGGCGGGAACAACGAACTCGACATTCGCCCCGGCCGTCGGTGTCGGATCGAGGTGCGGCGCCTGGCCGAGGTCGAGCGCGTCGAGCTCCTCATCGCTCGCGAGCGCGACCACCACATGCGGGTTGCCGACACCGATGCCGAGACCCGGGCGGGCGACGGAGAGTCCGCGAGCCCGCACCAGCGGCTCGGTGCCGTCGAGGCGCCAGCGCCCCAGATCGGCGGCGAAGCCCGAGGAAAGCCGATGCACGTCGACGATTCCCGCACGGGTGGCGATGGCGATCGACTGCCCGTGAGGGAGCTCGGCCAGGCCCTCCTCGAGCAGGTAGCGGACGAACACACGGATGCCGTTGCCGCACATCTCGGCAGGGCTGCCGTCGGCGTTCGTGTAGTCCATGAACCACTCGGCGTCGGGCTCGTGCTCGAGCACGGCGCGCCCGGCGGGCAGGTGCTGCGAGCGGACGGCACGGATGACGCCGTCGCCCCCGACGCCGAAGCGCCGGTCGGCGAGCGCCGCACGCTGCGCGGGCGTCAGGCTGAGCGCGCCGTCGGGGTCGCTCACCAGCACGAAGTCGTTGCCCGTGCCGTGGCCCTTGGTGAATCGCAGCGTGGTCACCCGCCCATGCTAGTCAGCGCCGTCGAGCGCGAGCCGACTCTCGGCCGCGGCCACGAGGTCGTCTGCCGCGGCGTCGAGCCACGCGACCGTCGTATCGCGCCGGAACCAGCCGACCTGCCGACGGGCGTACCGCCGGGTGAGCGCCTGCGTCTGCGCGATCGCCTCCGCCTCGTCGAGCTCGTCCCGCAGCTGCGCGATCGCCTGCGCGTAGCCGATGGCCCGGCTCGCGGTGACGCCGCGCTCGAGGCCGAGCGGCAGCAGCCCGCGCACCTCATCGAGCAGCCCGGCCGCCCACATGCCCCGCACGCGGTCGTCGAGGCGCGGCACGAGCCGGTCGCGGTCGAGCGCGAGCCCGAGCTGCCGGTACGGCCGCCAGGGCCGCTCACGGGCATCCAGTCCCGCTCCGAAGGGCTCGCCCGTCAGCTCGACGACCTCGAGGGCGCGCACCAGGCGGCGACCGTTGTGCGGGCCGATGGCGGCGGCGGCGGCCGGGTCGCGCTCGGCGAGGGCGGCGTGCAGGGATGCGGGCCCGCGCTCGGCGAGCTCCGCCTCCCAGCGCGCCCGCAGGTCGGCGTTGGTGCCCGGGAAGCGGAAGTCGGTGAGCACGGCGCCGACGTACAGCCCCGAACCCCCCACGAGGATCGGCACCGCGCCGCGGTCGAGCACCTGCTCGATGGTCGCGCGCGCCTGCAGCTGGTACTGGGCCACGCTCGCCTCGTCGGTCACGTCGAGCACGTCGATGAGGTGATGGGGCACGCCGCGGCGCTCGGCCGCGCTGAGCTTCGCGGTGCCGATGCTCATGCCGCGGTAGAGCTGCATCGCGTCGGCGTTGACCACCTCGGCGGCGATGCCGCGCGCCGCCCAGCGCTCGGCGAGGTCGAGCGACAGGCCGCTCTTGCCGGTGCCGGTCGCGCCGACGATCGCGACGATCATGGCGCGAGTCCGCTCAGGCGCCCGGGGCGGCGCCGCTGCCGATGCGGAGAGTGGGGAGCCCGAGGGACACGGCACGCGCCCCGCCAGCCGCCGTGCCGCTGGTGGCCGGGGCGGGAACGCCGCAGCTCTCGGCCTGCTGGCGGTCCCAGGCGTCGCCCGCGCGCGTACGGCGGATGCGCAGGGGTGCCTCGTGATCGGCGATCAGATGGAACGGCGCAGCCTGGGTGATCGTCGTGGTGACGACGTCGCCGGGGCGCGGCCGCTCGGAGCCCGCCGGCACGGCGAGGTGCACGAGACGGTTGTCCTCCGCGCGGCCGGAGATGCGCTCGGTCTCCGCATCCTTCTTGCCCTCGCCCATCGCGATGAGCACCTGCACCTCGCGGCCGACCTGCGCCCGGTTCTCCGCGGCGCTGATCCCGTCTTGCAGGGCGATGAGCCGCTCGTAGCGCTCCTGCACGACCTCCTTCGGCACCTGGTCGGGCATCGTGGCCGCCGGGGTGCCGGGACGGATCGAGTACTGGAACGTGAAGGCGCTCGCGAAGCGCGCCTGCTCGACGACCCGCAGGGTGTCGGAGAAGTCCTCCTCGGTCTCCCCCGGGAACCCGACGATGATGTCGGTCGTGATCGCCGCGTGCGGGATGCGCGCGCGCACCCGTTCCAGGATGCCCAGGAATCGCTCGCTGCGGTACGAGCGACGCATCGCCTTGAGCACGCGGTCGGACCCCGACTGCAGCGGCATGTGGAGCTGCGGCATCACGACCGGCGTCTCGGCCATGGCGTCGATGACATCGTCGGTGAAGGCGGCCGGATGCGGGCTCGTGAACCGCAGACGCTCGAGCCCCTCGATCTGCCCGGCGGCCCGCAGGAGCTTGCCGAAGGCGAGACGGTCGCCGAACTCGACGCCGTAGGAGTTGACGTTCTGCCCGAGCAGCGTGACCTCGATGGCGCCGTCGTCGACGAGCGCCTGGATCTCGGCGAGGATGTCGCCCGGCCGGCGGTCCTTCTCCTTGCCGCGCAGGGCGGGGACGATGCAGAAGGTGCAGGTGTTGTTGCAGCCGACGGAGATGCTGACCCAGCCGCTGGAGACGGAGTCGCGGCGGGTGGGGAGCGTGGAGGGGAAGACCTCGAGCGACTCGAGGATCTCGAGCTGCGCCTCGCCGTTGTGCCTCGCGCGCTCCAGGAGCGCGGGGAGGGAGCCCATGTTGTGGGTACCGAAGACGACGTCGACGTACGGTGCCCGCTCGAGGATGGTGGTCTTGTCCTTCTGGGCCAGGCAGCCGCCGACCGCGATCTGCAGCCCCTCGTGCTCGCGCTTCTTCGCGGCGAGATGTCCGAGGGTGCCGTAGAGCTTGTTGTCGGCGTTCTCGCGCACCGCGCAGGTGTTGATGACGACGACGTCGGCCTGACCGCTCTCGACGCGCACGTAGCCCGCGGCCTCGAGCGAGCCGCTGAGCCGCTCGGAGTCGTGGACGTTCATCTGGCAGCCGAATGTGCGCACCTCGTAGGTGCGCGGACGCTCGGCGGGCGCGAGGTCGACGGGCGACAGCGTGGCGGTGCTCATGGTGCGCCCAGTCTACGGAAGCCGTCGCCCCGAGCCGTCGAGTCGTCGTGTTGTCGAGTGGTCAATCGACCTGTCGGAGCGTGTAGGTGCTCTGCCGGTTCGTGGTCGTGGTGTACTCGACCGTCAGTTCACCCGTTGCGGCGTCATAAGTCGCGGTGTGGGAAGCGACCCCGTACCGACCGCCGAAGGTCGCCTGGAACACGAGGGTGTCACCGTCCACGCTCCACGTATCGGCCGGATCGGTGAAGGTGCCCTCCGCCGTGCGGTAGGACAGCGAACCGTCCGTACCGAACAGGAAGGTGACGCGGTCGTTGTAGGTCTCGTCGAGCCCTGTCCACTCGGTGCCGCCGAGCTCGTCCAGGCTCGTCAGGACGTTCGACGAGGCGTCCTGCCCGTCGACGGAGGACGTCGGGGATGAGGCAACGACGGACGGCTCTTCGAGGGGCGGGCCGCTCGGCGCCGCGCATCCCGTGACGCCCGCAGCGAGCAGGACGGTCACCATTACCAGGCACTGAGTTCGCGTCATGTCGAGAGACTAGACCTGCCCGTCCTCGCGCAGGTCACGGTTGCGTGTCGATCGCGGGGACTACCGGAACTCCACGGGGCGACCGCCGCCCGTCGGTCCGGCGCCGTCGAGAGCGCGGCGGGCCGCCTCCCGGGCATGGGAGCCGGTGTGGCCCTTGCGGGCGAGGTAGTCGATGAGACGGCGCTCGGCAGTCGCTCGGTCGAGACCGCCGAGTCGACGGGCGCGGTCGCGCGCGAGCTCGTCGACGAGCTCGTCGTCGACATCGCTGTCCGCGATCTCGGAGAGAGCGGCGTCGATCGCCTCGCGATCGAGCCGCCGCCGCTGCAGCTCGGCCCGGATCGCACGGGCGCCGAGCTTCTTGCGGTCGCGGAGACGATCGACGAGGTCGCGCGCCAATGCCCCGTCATCGATGAGTCCGACCCCGGCGAGCCGCTCGAGCTCGGCCTCGACGACCTCGGCCGGCAGCTCGCGGCGCGCGAGGAGGTCAGCGACCTCGGCGCGCGACTGGCCGCGACGGGTGAGCGCGTGCAGGGCGACGTTCTCGGCCCGTCGCGCGGCCCGTGCAGCACCGGGGTCGTCGGCGATCCGACTCGGCAGCTCGTCGGGCGGCGTGCTCTCGATCTGCCGCACCTGCTGCTCGAGGGCGCGCAGCTCGTCCGCCGAAGGCCGACGGTGCTCGATGATCGCCAGCGCGGGAGGCTGGACGACCTCAGCGGGCTCGGCGCCCTCCGCCGCGGCCGCAGCCGAATCGAGGGCCTCAGCCTCGGCCTCAGCCGCCACGAACCCCGGCCCCGCGGTGCCACCGCTGCGGCGGGCAGCACGGGCGCCGGCGAGGGAGATCACCGGAGCGATGCGATCATCGCTGACCGGGGGGACTCCCTCACCGGCGCCGTGCGTGGGGGGCATCAGGCGTTGGCAGCCGGGCGGAGCGACGGGGCGTCGTCGGTGACCGGTCCGGCCTGGGCGGGCTTCACGGCACGCGCAGCGGGCTTCTCGGCCGCCTTCGCGGCCGGGGCCTCGACCGGAGCAGGAACAGCCTCGGGCTTCGCACCGATGCCGAGCTTCGCCAGGATCTTCTTCTCGATCTCCGCGGCCACCGCCGGGTTCTCGAGCAGGAACGTGCGGGCGTTCTCCTTGCCCTGGCCGAGCTGGTCGCCCTCGTAGGTGTACCAGGCGCCCGACTTGCGCACGATCTCGTGCTCGACACCGAAGTCGATGAGGCTGCCCTCGCGCGAGATGCCGACGCCGTAGAGGATGTCGAACTCGGCCTGCTTGAACGGCGGGGCCATCTTGTTCTTGACGACCTTCACGCGCGTGCGGTTGCCGACGGCCTCGGTGCCGTCTTTCAGGGTCTCGATGCGTCGGATGTCGAGACGCACCGAGGCGTAGAACTTGAGCGCCTTGCCGCCCGCGGTGGTCTCGGGGCTGCCGAAGAAGACACCGATCTTCTCACGCAGCTGGTTGATGAAGATCATCGAGGTGCCCGTGGAGTTCAGACCGCCGGTCAGCTTGCGGAGGGCCTGCGACATGAGGCGAGCCTGGAGACCGACGTGGCTGTCACCCATCTCGCCCTCGATCTCGGCGCGCGGCACGAGGGCAGCGACCGAGTCGATGACGACGAGGTCGATCGAGCCCGACCGCACGAGCATGTCGGCGATCTCGAGCGCCTGCTCGCCGGTGTCGGGCTGCGAGACGAGGAGCTGGTCGATGTCGACCCCGAGCTTCTGCGCGTAGTCGGGGTCGAGGGCGTGCTCGGCGTCGATGAAGGCGGCGATGCCGCCGGCGCGCTGCACGTTCGCGATCGCGTGCAGCGTGAGCGTGGTCTTGCCCGAGGACTCAGGCCCGTAGATCTCGATGATGCGGCCACGCGGAAGGCCGCCGATGCCGAGGGCCACGTCGAGGGCGATCGAGCCGGTCGGGATCACCGACACCGGCGCACGCTCATCGGAGCCGAGGCGCATGACGCTGCCCTTGCCGAACTGACGGTCGATCTGGGCGAGTGCGGTCTCAAGGGCCTTCTCGCGGTCTGCTGCTGAGGGCATTGCGGTCTCCGTTTCATCTCGTGCGCGGTGTGCCTGTCTTCTGTCGCTCCTCGTCCGGCCGATGGAGCAGGGCCGGACGGATCACGACAAGGCGTGACGGCGTTCGCCGACGAGACCGACGGTACGCTCCTCCCCCGACAGAACCGGGTTCGACGCGCATTCCGTGCAGTGACTCGTGTTCGAGTGCCGCTGGGAGGGAGTCTAGCCCGGAGGGGAACAGATGTTCGAACGACTCACCGGCGGCGTGTCGCGCGGCGCGGCGCGGGAGGGCGCGCGCTGTCCGGCGGCGCCGAGCCCTCCGGCCCGACCGGCCGGGTCAGTCCCTCCGCGGCTCCGGGCGGCCCGCCCCGTGCCAGCGCTCGCGCGGGACATCCATGGCGGCGCACAGCGCGACCCAGACCTCTTTCGGAGCGATCCCGACCGCCAGAGCCTCCTCGGCGGTGCGGTCGCCGAGCGCTCCGATCACGAGGTCGCGCACCAGGGTGCGTCCGTACGCGCCACCGAACTCGTCGTCGATGGCGCGGAGGAACTCGCTGCGGGTCACGCGGGGATCGAGCCGTGTCGGGCGGTGCCGGAGGAGCGGGCGGTGCGGTGAGCGCGAGGCTCAGCGCATCGCCAGGTCGGCGTCGAACTCGGCGACCAGCTCGTCGGGCAGCGTGTCGGGAACAGACGTCAGACCCTCGATGACCGCCAGGCGGTCGCCCACCTCGCGCATGATGACCGAGATCGGCGTATCGAGCGCCTCGGCGACCGAGGCGAGGATCTCGCTGGACGCCTCCTTCTGGCCGCGCTCGACCTCGCTCAGGTACCCGAGCGCGACGCTGGCGCGGCTGGCGACCTGCCGCAGCGTGCGCCCCTTCTGCAGGCGGACATCGCGGAGGACCTCGCCGATCTCTTGCCGGACCAGAACCATGGTGACCTCCTTCGCCGCCTCTCGGCCGGAACCTGTCGGGCCGGTAACGATACCCGACGCCGATTGCTTCACTGTAACCGTCGCCACCTGTGCGGCGGTTGTCAGTCTGCTGTCTGTAACACGACCGTGTCGTATGGCATTCCCGTGCACCGGACGACGGCAGGGGCCATCGATCACGCCGGCGGCGCCTCCGCCAGCAGGGCGAGGGCGGCGTCGACCGCTTGGCGGCGAACGGCCGCGCGATCGCCCGAGAATCGGTGCTCGCGCACGAGCGTGCGCTCCGCATCCGCCAGCGCCACGTAGACGAGACCGACGGGGGCGTCGCCCTGCGGGTCCGGTCCGGCCACGCCGGTCGTCGCGAGCCCGAAATGCGCGGGATGCCCGTCGATGGCCGCGACCGAGCGCACCCGCTCGGCCATCGCGGCCGCGACCGCGGGGTGCACGGGCCCGTGACGGGCGAGCAGCGCAGGGTCGACGCCGAGCAGCGTGCGCTTGAGCGCGGTGTCGTAGGCCACGACGCCGCCGCGCACCACCGCGGAGGCGCCGGGCACCCGGATCAGCTCGGCGAGCACCGCCCCGCCCGTGAGCGACTCGGCCACGGCGATCGAGCGATCCGCGGCGATCAGGCCCTCGACCAGCGCCGTCGTGGAGTCGACGCGGGGGCTCACGGTGCCGTGCGCGCGGTGCGGCGCGCCTGCACGAGGTACTCGATGCCGGTCACCACGGTCAGCACGACGGCCGCCGACATGAGCACGGTGTTGACGACGTGCACCCCGTCGCCGAGCACGGCCCACAGCGGCAGCAGCGCGAACGAGATCGCCACGGCCTGCACGACGGTCTTCAGCTTGCCGCCGCGCGAGGCGGGGATGACCCGATCGCGCAGAGCGATGAACCGATAGACGGTGATGCCCCACTCGCGCACGAGAATGATCGCGACGACCCACCAGGGCAGTTCGGCGAGCACCGCGAGCATCACGAGGGCCGCGCCCGTCAGCAGCTTGTCGGCGATCGGGTCGAGCAGGATGCCGAGGTCGGTCACCAGGTTGCGGCGACGGGCAAGCATGCCGTCGACGCCGTCGGTCGCGATCGCGACGATGAACAGCACGGCGGCCGCGATGCGCAGGGGACCGTCGGCTCCCCCGTCGAGCACGAGGAGCACCACGAACAGCGGGGCGAGCAGGATGCGCACCACCGTGATGATGTTCGCGAGGTTGCCGCTGCTCGCCGGCGAATCGCCCGCGCGCACGACGCGCCCCCGCAGCGAGTACGACCGTGTGCTCGCCTCGGGCTCGGTCACGCGGTCCTCCTGGTCGGGCCAGCGGCGAGGCGTCGGCGCCTCAGTCGCGGTCGGTCAGCTGCCAGGCGTCCTCGTCGGAGTCGCCCTCGACCTCAGGATAGCCCGCGGTCATGCGGGCCACAGGGTCATCGGCTGCGGACGGTGCGCGCGGAGCGGAGGACGACGAGGGAGGGGCATCCTCACCGCGCAGGCGCGCCAGCACCTCCGGAAGCTGCTCGGGGCTCACGAGCACGTCGCGCGCCTTCGAGCCCTCCGACGGGCCGACGATCTCGCGCGACTCGAGGAGATCCATGAGGCGGCCGGCCTTCGCGAAGCCGACACGCAGCTTGCGCTGCAGCATGGACGTCGAGCCGAACTGCGTGCTCACGACGAGCTCGGCGGCCGCGAGCAGCACCTCGAGGTCGTCGCCGATGTCGCTGTCGATGTCGCGCTTCTGCGCCTCCGCCGCGACATCGGCGCGGTACTCGGGCTGCGCCTGCTTCTTGACGTGGTCGACGACCGCCGCGATCTCCTCCTCGGTGACCCAGGCGCCCTGCACGCGGATCGCCTTGGAGGCCCCCATCGGCAGGAACAGGGCGTCGCCCTGGCCGATGAGCTTGTCGGCGCCCGGCTGATCGAGGATCACGCGACTGTCGGTCATGCTCGAGACCGCGAACGCGAGACGGCTCGGCACGTTCGCCTTGATGAGCCCCGTCACGACATCGACGCTCGGCCGCTGGGTGGCGAGCACGAGGTGGATGCCGCTCGCGCGCGCGAGCTGCGTGATGCGCACGATCGAGTCCTCGACGTCGCGCGGCGCGACCATCATGAGGTCGGCGAGCTCGTCCACGACGACGAGCAGGTACGGGTAGGGCTGCAGCTGCCGCTGAGAGCCCTCGGGCAGCACGATCTCGTTGGCGAGCACGGCACGGTTGAAGTCGTCGATGTGGCGGAACCCGAACGACGCGAGGTCGTCGTACCGCATGTCCATCTCCTTGACGACCCACTGCAGCGCCTCGGCCGCCTTCTTCGGATTCGTGATGATCGGCGTGATGAGGTGCGGCACGCCCTGGTAGGCGGCGAGCTCGACGCGCTTCGGATCGACGAGCACCATGCGCACCTCGGCCGGCTTCGCCCGCAGGAGCACGCTCGTGATCATCGAGTTGATGAAGCTCGACTTGCCAGAGCCGGTCGAGCCGGCGACGAGCAGGTGCGGCATCTTGGCGAGGTTCGCGACCACGTAGCCGCCCTCGACGTCCTTGCCGACCCCGATCGCCATCGGGTGCAGAGCCTTGGATGCTGCGCTCGAGCGCAGCACATCGCCGAGGCTGACGATCTCGCGGTCGACGTTCGGAATCTCCACGCCGATCGCGCTCTTGCCGGGGATCGGCGACAGGATGTTCACCTCGTTGCTCGCCACCGCGTACGAGATGTTGCGCGTCAGTGCGGTGAAGCGCTCGACCTTCACCCCCGGACCGAGCTCGACCTCGTAGCGGGTGACGCTCGGGCCGCGGCTGAACCCGGTGACGCGGGCATCGACCTGGAACTGCGTGAGCACCTCGGTGATCGCGGCCACCACGCTGTCGTTGGCGGCCGACTTGGCCTTGGGGGGATCCCCGGGCTTCAGGATGGTCGCCGCCGGCAGGCGGTACGGCCGTGCGCCCGACGGCCGGGGCATCGGCGGGGCGAACTCGCCGGCCGCGCCGCGCTCGCTCGCCGTCGTGGCAAAGCCGGGGAGCACGGCGGGGGTGGCGGGGTCGCGCGGGCCGGCAGGAGCATCCACCTCGCCGGTGAATCGGGCGACGGCCTGCTCGGCGGCCGACAGCACGTCGTCGAGGTTCTCGGTCACCGCCGCGCGCTCGGCGGGATCGATGACCTCCGTCACCGGATCGCGCTCGACGGGACTGTCGAACGCCGCCGACTCGCGCGTCGACCGGCCCTTGCGCCACCACGGCATCGAGCTGGTGTCGTCGAGATCGAGCCCCAGGTCGGTGAGCGAGCCGAACTCGACCGGCGCGGTCTCGCCACCCGGCTTCTGCTTCGGCTCGCGCGGGGCGAGCTCGGCACCGAACAGGTACGCGTAGAGCTCGCGCAGGCGGTCGCCGATGCGGTTCGGCGGCGTCTTGGTCATGATGAGCACCGACAGGGCGGCGAGCAGCACCAGTGCCGGCACGGCGATCCAGACCGTCGCCAGCAGCAGCACGCCGCCGAGGATCCAGCCGATGACGCCCCCCGCCTGGGCCAGCGCCAGCGGAGGGAAGGCCGGCTGCGGGGCCCCGAGCGCGATGTGGCACAGGGCGCTGACGCTCGCGATGAGCAGGCCGAGCCCGATGCCGATGCGCGTATTGTCGTGCACGCTCGCCGGATGCCGGAAGAGCCAGGCCGCGAAGACGATCATGATCACCGGCAGCGCGAACGAGACGCGCCCGATCAGGCCGCCGAAGGTCCAGGCGTTGAGCGCGACCGCGACGGGATCGGAGCGCAGGAACCACTCCACGACCGAGCCGATGACCGCGAGCACGACGATGAGGAACGGCACGCCGTCGCGCCGCTCGTCCTTGGCGAGCGTCTCGCGCCCGAAGAGCCGGAAGGCGGCGCCGGTCACGTGCGCGAGGCCCATCCAGGCGCGGGTCAGGATGCCCGGCTGCGGTTCAGCGGCCGGCAGCCTCTTCGTCGCCGCCGTGCTCGCGGTGCGCGAGCGGCTCGACGTCGACCCGGACCCGGCGCCGGTGCGCGAGGAACCTGCACGCGGGCGCGCCGACGATCGAGTGCTCGAAGCCATGGGGCCACGGTACCCGGGCCCGACGACGCGGGCCGGGCCGACACGCGCCCTACTGCTCGTCGCCGTCCGGCGGCGGTGCGGCGCCGTCTTCGGCGACCCACCCGCCGAGCGACATGAGCGAGTCGAGCGTGGAGGGGAGGGTGACGGCGAACTCGGGCGCGCACGCCGCGATGGCGAGCAGGAGGCCCGCCGACGGGAGGAAACGCGGATTCGTCACGTCGTCACCCTACCCGATGGGAGCAATTGCGCGACACTGTCTCAAAGTGCAGCACAGCGATCGAGGCTACGCCTCGGCCCGCGCCGCTGCGCGGCGCGGCGAACCAGCACAGTCTGGGTGATCGAGGCCGTCAGGCCTCGATCACCACGGGCACGATCATCGGGCGACGGCGGTGCTGCGTGTTGACCCAGCGCCCGACCACGCGGCGCACGACCTGGCTGAACGCGTGCTGGTCGCGGGTTCCGTTGGCCGCGGCGTCGGCGAGCGCCGCGACGATCTGCGGCTTCACCTCGTCGAACACGGCCTCGTCGGGGGCGAACCCCCGTGCGTGGATCTCGGGGCCCACGACGGCGCGCCCGGTCTGAGCATCCACCGCGACGAAGATCGAGATGAAGCCCTCCTCGGCGAGGATGCGGCGGTCTTTGAGGTCGGCATCGGTGATGGCACCGACCGTGGAGCCGTCGACGTAGACGAAGCCGATGTCGAGCTGGCCGACGATGCGGGCGACACCGTCGCGCAGGTCGACGACCGAGCCGTTGTCGCCGAGCAGCACGTTCTGCTCGGGCACACCGGTGGCGATGGCGAGGTCGGCGTTGGCGACGAGGTGGCGCTGCTCGCCATGCACGGGCATGACGTTCTTCGGCTTCAGCACGTTGTAGAAGTACAGTAGCTCGCCCGCGGAGGCGTGACCCGAGACGTGCACCCGGGCGGTGCCCTTGTGCACGACCTTCGCGCCGAGCTTCATGAGGCCGTTGATGACGCGGTACACGGCGTTCTCGTTGCCGGGGATCAGGCTGGAGGCGAGGATCACCGTGTCGCCCTCGCCGATCTCGATCTGGTGCTCGAGGTTCGCCATGCGCGCGAGCACCGCCATGGGCTCGCCCTGACTGCCGGTCGACATGTAGACGATCTGGTCGTCGGGCAGCGTGGCGGCCTTCTTGTGGTCGATCAGGATGCCCTCCGGCACCTTCAGAAACCCGAGGTCGGCGGCGATGGTCATGTTGCGCACCATGCTGCGACCCATGAGCGCCACCTTGCGACCGTTGGCGTGGGCGGCGTCGAGCACCTGCTGCACGCGGTGCACGTGGCTCGAGAAGCTGGCGACGATGACGCGGCGGCGGGCGCGCGCGATGACGTTCTCGAGCACCGGGCCGATGTCGCGCTCGAGCGCGGTGAAGCCGGGCACGTCGGCGTTGGTCGAATCGCTCAGCACGAGGTCGATGCCCTTCTCGCCCCAGCGCGCCACCGCGCGCAGGTCGGTGATGCGGTCGTCGAGGGGCAGCTGGTCCATCTTGAAGTCGCCGGTGTGCAGCACGGTGCCGGCCGGCGTCTCGACGACCACGGCGAGAGCATCCGGAATCGAGTGGTTCACGGCGATGAAGTCGAGGGTGAACGGGCCCAGCTTCTCGACCTGCCCCTCCGTCACCGTGTGGGTGTAGGGCTGGATGCGGTGCTCCTTGAGCTTCGCCTCGATGAGGGCGAGGGTCAACGTGGACCCGATGATGGGGATGTCCTGCCGCATGCGCAGCAGGTACGGCACCGCGCCGATGTGGTCTTCGTGCCCGTGGGTCAGAACGACCGCGAGCACGTCGTCGAGACGATCGCGGATCGGCCCGAAGTCGGGGAGGATCAGGTCGACCCCGGGCTGCGTCTCCTCGGGGAACAGCACGCCCGCGTCGATGATCAGCAGCTTGCCGCCGAACTCGTAGGCGGTCATGTTGCGGCCGATCTCGCCGACGCCGCCGAGCGGGATGATGCGCAGGGTGCTCGGGTCGAGGGCGGGCGGGTCGAAGAGGTCGTGGGGCATGGTCCGCCTGACTGGTCGTCGTGCTATGGAGGGGCTCGCGCCCCGCGGATTCGGTCTATCGGGTGGTGCCGGCCACCTTCGGCAGCGCGCCGCCGGCCGCGGCATTGCGGTCGGGGCGGAAGTTGCGCGGTTCGACACCGGCGACATCGGTGACGAGCGCCAGCTCGTCCTCGATGATCGCGGCCTCGTGGTCTTCCGGGCCGACGAGCGGCAACCGCACGCGCGGCGAGCCGATGCGCCCGAGGCCGTGCAGCACGTACTTGGTCGCGACGGTGCCGGGCACGTGGGTCATGACGGCGCGCACGAGGGGCTCGAGGCGCTGGTGCTCAGCCGTCGCCGTGGCCAGGTCGTTCGCGTTCACGGCGTCGACGATGGTGCGGTAGCTGCCCGGTGCGATGTTCGCCGTGACGCCGATGAGCCCGGTGCCGCCGATCGCGAGCGTCGGCAGCACGTTGGCGTCGTCGCCCGAGAAGTACATCAGGTCGGTCTGGTTCATGACCCGGCTGACCTCGCTGAGGTCGCCCTTGGCGTCTTTCACCGCGAGGATGTTCGGGTGCTTCGCGGCACGCAGGATCGTCTCGTATTTGATCTCGATGCCCGCGCGGCCGGGGATGTCGTACAGGATCACCGGCAGGTCGGTCGCGTCGGCGATCATCCGGAAGTGGGTGAGCACACCCGCCTGGGTGGGCTTGTTGTAGTACGGGGTGACGACCATCACGCCGTCGGCGCCCGCCTTCTCGCTGGCCTTGTAGAGCTCGATGGCGTGCGCCGTCTCGTTCGAGCCGCCGCCCGTGATGATGGATGCCCGGCCGCCGCTCACCGACTTGCCGACCTCGACCAGCCGCAGCTTCTCGGCGTCGGTCAGCGTGCTGGTCTCACCGGTCGTCCCGGTGACCACGATGCCGTCGGCCCCGCCGGTGATGACGTCATCGATGTGCTTCTCGACGCCCGCCCAGTCGACTTCGCCGTCGGGCAGCATCGGCGTGATGAGGGCGACGAGCACCTGGCCGAAGGGGTTGTTCACAGACACGTGCTTCAGGGTATCGCGCTCATGCCGCCGCATGGGCGCGCGGCCCGTGGCATGACGTCTGCACACCCGGATCAGTCGGGCGGCGAAAACCGAGCAGCGGCCACCTGAACACTGTAGGCACGCAACCGAGGACCCTCGGCGAAGTCAACAATGGTCAGGCTTGCAGGGTCAACTGGCACCATTAGCTCCGGCGCGAGCCCGATGTAGTGCCGGATAATCGCGCGAATGGGACCTCCGTGTGTCACAACGAGTGCCACACCTTCCCCTCGAGTCAATTCGTCTGCGGCGCGGACCACACGATCAGTCAGCGACTCGAAACTTTCGCCGCCCGGAGGCGTGTATCGTCCTGCGCGCCAGTCGGCATATGGCTCCCCCATCGACAGCAGCTCAGTCGCGGTGCGTCCCGTCCATTCGCCCAGATTGGCCTCCATCCACCGTGCATCGGTGGACGCCTCCGGATGCCCGAGTAGCGCGAGCGTGCGCGCGGCGCGCGCGAGCGGCGAGGCGACCGCCGAGGTCGGGCGGTGATCGTCGACAACCGGCCGCAGCGCGACCGCCTGCTGTTCGCCGAGGGCCGAGAGCGGCACGTCGCGCTGGCCCTGCAGCCGGCGCTCGGCGTTCCACTCGGTCTCGCCGTGGCGCACCAGCAGCAGCCTCATGCCACCGCTCCGACGCGGTCGATCGACTCGATGCGATGGCCGGTCTCGACGTCGAACCACGCTTCGGGCGCGGGCGGGAACGCGACGTGCACGACGTCGCCCGGCCGCGCATCCGGTCGCTCGTCCATGACGACCGAGACGCGGACGCCGTCGATGCGCAGCGTCGCGACATGCCGCCCGGCGAGGGGCGTCGACTCGGTGAACTCGGCGGGCACCGACCCCGCGGCCGCTGCCGGCAGCAGTCGCAGCGACTCGGCGCGGTACATCACATCGACCTCGCCGTCGGGGATGCCGCCGGGCAGGTCGACCGCGATGCGCGCGCCCCGGAACATCAGCACACCGCCCGCCGCGTGAGCCCGCACGACATTGGCGGGCGGTGTGCCGATGAAGGTGGCGACGAACGAGGTCGCGGGGCGCTCGACGAGCTCTTCCGGCCGCCCGAACTGCTCGACCTTGCCGTTGCGCATGAGCGCGACGTGCGTGGCCATCGTCATCGCCTCGACCTGGTCGTGCGTGACGTAGACGCTCGTCGCGCCCGCGGCGCGATGCACGCGCACGAGCTCGGCCCGGGTGTCGACCCGCAGCTTCGCGTCGAGGTTCGAGAGGGGCTCGTCGAAGAGCAGCACCGAGGGCGATGGCGCGATCATGCGCGCGATCGCGACGCGCTGCTGCTGGCCGCCCGAGATCTCGCCCGGGTACCGGGCCGAGAGCGCGGCGATGTCGAGCAGGGCGAGCACCTCGGCGACGCGACGCTTGCGGTCGGCCGGCGCCCACTTGGCGACCTTGAGCGGCCACTCCACGTTCGCCTGCACGGTCATGTGCGGCCAGAGCGCGTAGCTCTGGAAGACGAGGCCGGCCCTGCGCCTGCCCGGCGCGACCACCCCGCCGCCCGGCTCGACGACGATGCGGTCGCCGAAGGCGATCTGGCCGTCGGTCGGCGACTCGAGCCCGGCGAGCATGCGCAGGATCGTGGTCTTGCCGCAGCCCGAGGGGCCGAGCAGCACGAGGAAGGAGCCGGCGGGAACCGAGAAGCTCACGTCGTCGACGGCCGCTGCGGCCGCGCCGAAGCGCTTCGTGAGGTTCGAGATGGTGATGCCGGTGTCGAGGGTGCTCATCGGGCCTCCGCCCAGGGTTGGGCGGCGTTCTCAAGACGCCGCGCGAGAAGGGTCGCCGCGACGGAGATCGCGGCGATGATGACGGTGATGGCGGTCGCGAACTGGGCGAAGCCCTCGCTCGCGTACCGGAAGGTGACGACGGAGAGCAGCGGGGTCGCCGGCGTGACGAGCAGGACGACGAGTGACAGGTCGCGCACCATCTTGACGAACACCAGCACGGCCCCCGCGAAGAGCCCGCGCGCCGACAAGGGGATGACGATGCGGCCGAGCCGGCGGGCGAGCCCCGCACCGGTCATGGTCGCCGCCTCTTCGACATCCCCCGCGATCTGGCCGACCGCGGCGCGACCGGACTGCGCCGCGAACGGCAGCGTGTATGCGGCGCCCGCGATCACGAGGATCGCGAACGTGCCGTAGAGCGCGGGGATGGGGCCGATCGGCGCGGCGAACATCGCGATGTAGGCCGCGCCGAGCGCGACGCCCGGGATGAGGAACGGCAGGAACGAGAGCGTCGCGATTGTGTTCGTCAGCCAGGCCGCGCCCGCGAGGCGGGTGACGACGTAGCCGACGGCGAGCCCCAGCAGCGTCGCGCACGCCGCGACCGCGAGCCCGAGCCCGATCGTCGTCACGACGGCCTCGAGCACGACCGGGTTGCGCAGCACGCCGCGCTGCCCCTGGGCGATGCCGGGGTCGGACTCGCCGATCCAGTAGTGCAGGGTGAAGCCGCCCGTGAGCGAATTCGTTCGGCGCGCGAAGCTCGCGAGCAGCAGCACGAGGCCGGGCAGGATCGTCGTGCACACCGCGATCGCGCTCGCGAGCGCGACGAGCGGCCAGCGCCAGCGGCCGAGCTGGATCGCCGAACGGCGTCCGCCCTTGCCGGTGATCGTCGCGAACGAGCGGCGGCGACCGACGACGCGGGTGCTGAGGTAGAGGATGATCGCCGCGATGCCGATCAGCAGGATCGACAGCACGTAGCCGCGCTCGACATTCCCGGTCGATATCGCGCCGTAGAGGCGCGTCGAGAGCGTCTGGAACCGCACGGGCAGCCCCAGGATCGCCGGCGCCGCGAAGTTCGACACGCCCTCGGCGAAGGCGAGCATGGCGCCCGAGACGATGCTCGGCAGCACGATCGGCAGCGCGATCGAGCGCGCCACCCTCGCCCGCGTGGCCCCCGCCATCTCGCCCGCCTCGGTGAGGTCGCCGTTGACGGTCGCGAGACCCGCCGCGACGAGGATGAACGTGAGCGAGTAGTAGTGCGCGATGAGCGTGCCGGTCACGGGCACGGCGCCCCAGGCGAGCCAGTCGGGCACCGCGAGACCGAGATCCTGCAGGATGCCGACGCGGCCCCCGACGAGATCGTTGCGGAAGACCGTCTCCCAGGCGAGCGCGAGGGCGAAGCTCGGCAGCGCGAAAGGCAGGGTCGCCAGCACGCCGATCGTTCGGCGGAACGGCCCGTCGGTCATGACGACGTACCAGGCGACGTAGCAGCCGAGCAGCGTCGAGACGAGCGCGGTGCCCGAGCCGACGATGAGCGAGTTGACGAGCGGCTCCCAGAAGAGGTTGGGCGCCAGCCGACCCGTCAGCACATCGCGCCAGGCCTGCATGCCCTCGGTCGTCAGCGTCGTCGCCACGAGCCCGACGAGCGGGATGACGACGAGCACGGCGAGGATCGTCGAGGTGAGCACTCCGAGCAGCACGACGGGGTTCGTTGCGAGGCTGCGGAGCCGCGCCGCGCGGCGGCGGGCGCCGCGCGGCGTGGTGGGAACCGGGCTCAGCATCGTCGACTACTCCAGCGAGAGCAGGAAGTCGGCGACCTCGCTGCGAATCGTGATGGTCTCCTCGGGGCGGATCGTCCAACCGCCGAGCTCGTCGAGGCTCAGCGCGCCCTCGGGGGGCACGATGTCGGTGCGCGTCGGGTAGTCGCCCGCGACGTAGAGCGGTGCGAAGCCCGGCCCTCCGGTCTCGCTGTCGTCGCCCATCGCGAAGTCGATGAACAGGCGCGCCGCCGCGGGGTTCTCGCCGCCACGGACGAGCCCGAGGTAGGCCGGGAAGACGATGCCCGGCGATGGCGCGACGCCCGCGGCCACCTGGAGCGCCCATCCCTCGTCCTCGTTGTCGCGCAGGTCGGAATACGACGAGAAGCCGACGGGCGGATCGCTCTGATCGATGCCGCCGACCGCCGCGTTCACGGCATCGGTGTCGTCGACGAGGATGAGGCCGTTGTCGTAGAGCTGCTTGATCCACTGCTCGCCGGCGTTCTGGATGCCGTCGTCGAGGGCGACGGGCTCGCCGTACAGCTGCTCGTGGGCGTCCTCCATCTCATCCGAGCGCAGCACCACCTCGGTCATGAGATCGAGGTAGTCACCGCGCACGTTCGGGTCGACGAGGATGACCTTGCCCTGCCACTCGGGCTCGGTGAGCTGCCAGAGGTTCTCGATCGGCGAGCCGTCGGGGTAGGCGGCCTCGTTGTAGAGCAGCACCTTGGTCGACAGGCGATTGGCGACGAGCGGTGCGGTGAACTCCTCCGGGAGGGCGTCCGCGACGCGCTCGGGCACGTACGGGGTGAGGATGCCGGGCTCGACGAGATCACGGATGACGACCGGTGCGTCGGCGATGTAGGCGACGTCAGCGGTGGCGGAGCCCGCCGCATCCTCGGCCTGCAGGCGCGCGACCTGCTCGGTGGCGGAGATGTCGTTCGCGATGAGGTCGATGCCCGGGTACTCGGCCTCGAAGGCCTCTTCGATCGCGGCGATGCGGCTCGTGAAGGCGTAGACGACGAGCTCACCTTCCTCGAGCGCGAGCTCCTCGAGCTCGGCGATGCTGAGATCGTCGAGCGGCGACTGCTCGGCCGGCTCGACTGCCGGCTCGGGCGTCGCGGCGCAGGCTGAGAGGCCGAGGGCCGCGGTCAACGCGATGGCGGTGCCCGCCGCACGGCGACGGGCTGCAGAAATCCACATGGATCCTCCTTGATGTGTGGATGGTGCGCAGGTGCTGTCGTCAGTCCCCGAAGGTGCGGAGCAATCGGTCGAGACGCTCGAGGGCCGACATGGTGCGGGCTCCTCCCGTGCTGGCGACCGTCAGCACGAGAGCGTTCGCGACGGCCATCGGGACCGTCAGCGACTGGTACTCCCGTCCCGTGCCGCGGGGTGCCGCGAGCACGAGATCGGGACGAGGGCGCACGGCCGTGTCGACCGTGTCGGTGAGCAGGATGCTGGTGGCGCCGGCCTCGCGGACGACTGCGAGCAACGGGGAGAGGGCCCGTGGGGCGCGGCGAAGTGCGACGGCGATAACGAGATCACCCTTGCCGAGCGAGACGAGGCTCTCGGCCAGGTCGCGGTCGCTCGCCCCGAGGGCGTGCACATCGAAGCCGAACCGGCGCAGTCGTCGTTCGAGCATCGCCCCGAGCGCGGTCGCGTTACCGCGAGTGAAGAGCAGGATGCGGCGGGCGGCGAGCACGTACTTCGCCGCGATCTCAACGTCGGCGGTCGCAATCGCACGTGAAGCCGCCTGCAGCGCCGCGACTTCTTCGTCGACAAGCGAAACAAGGACGTCGTTTGTCTCGGTGTGGGCGAGCGTGTTGCGAATCCGATCGGCGGCGCCGACACCCTCGAGCAGCTCGGTCTGCAGCGATTCACGCAAGTGCGGGTAGCCGGCGTAGCCGAGCTTCTTCGCGAGGCGCGTGGCGGCGGCGACGTGAACGTTCGCGCGCGAGGTGATGCGGTCGGCCGTCAGGAACGCCGACTCGGCGGGGTGGCTGAGCAGCACGTCGAGCACGGCCCGATCTGCGGGAGTCAGACGGCCGGAGTACGTCTCGAGGCGTTCGCGGAGGAGCATGGCTCGACGGTATGGCGAGTGCAAGGTTGCCTACAACCTCGCATCTGCAATTTCTCTTGCAGGTTTTTGCAGAGTGGAGTCAGCGTGTCTGCGCGGCAGGCGCGGCTAGGGCGTGTTGATCAAGAGGTTCCGCTCCTCGGTGGGTGAGTCTTGAACGGTG
>VFQU01000360.1_pt1 | contig 43006 bp, 46 predicted proteins | sample 3512311 | NCBI WGS metagenome assembly VFQU01 (sample SAMN10412377, study PRJNA504923) | tailings metagenome | isolation source: Relicate 3 Philex TSF3 active mining site | place: Philippines: Tuba, Benguet | collected 2017-08-29 | reverse complement strand
CGAATTGCTGCGCGCCGTGCTCGACAATATGGACGAAGGCGTCGTCGTGTCGGATTCGGGCTTCAACGTCGTCGCGTATAACCAGCGCTTCCTCGAATTCTACGCCGTTCCCGACGAACTTCTGACCGGGCCCGATCCGCGCAAGGCGCTGACGCGATTCATGGTGGCGCGCGGCGCCCTCGACGTGCAGGCCGCGTTCCGCAATTGGCGGGCGGGCGAAAGCAAATCCTCGTTCGAAGTGACGCGCCCCGACGGGCGCACGCTGGAAGTCCACTCCAACCCGATGCCCGAGGGCGGGTTCGTGTCGACCTATGTCGATGTGACCGATCGCAAGCATTTCGAGCGCGATTTGCTGCTGATGGGCCAGCGCGCCGAAGCGGCGAACGAGGCGAAATCGCGCTTCCTCGCCTCGATGAGTCACGAAATCCGCACGCCGATGAACGGCGTGCTGGCGATGCTCGAATTGCTCGGTCAGACCGATCTCGACAGCGAGCAGTTTTCGATGGTCGAGGTGGTGCGCGACAGCGCGTCCTCGCTGCTCAAGATCATCGACGACATTCTCGACTTCTCGAAGATCGAGGCGGGCAAGCTCGATCTCGAAAGCGTCGATATGTCGCTGGCCGCGATCGTCGAAGGCGTGGCCGAAACCTTGATCCCGCAAGCGCGGCGCAAGGATCTGGCGCTGACGACCTTCATCGATCCCGCGATTCCGCGCGCGGTGAAGGGCGACCCGGTGCGCCTGCGCCAAGTGCTGTTCAACCTTGCGGGCAACGCGATCAAATTCACCGAAGCGGGCGAAGTCTTCATCGCGGTCGAAGCGGTCGCGGGTGCGCCGCCGGGCACGATCCGTATCGGCGTGCGCGATACCGGCATCGGTCTGTCGACGGAAGCGCAAGCCCGGCTGTTCCAACCCTTCAGCCAGGCCGATAGCTCGACCACGCGGCGCTTCGGCGGCACGGGGCTGGGTCTGTCGATCTCGATGCGCATCGTCGAGTTGATGGGCGGTCGGATCGAGGTCGAGAGCACGGAAGGCGAAGGCTCGGTCTTCCATTTCCAGATCGCGTTGCCGCCGGGGCGCGAAATGCCGCCGCTGCCCGACCTTACGGACAAGCGCGTGCTGGTCGTCGAAGACAATCGCTCGATGCGCGAGGCGTTCGCGATGTATTTGCGCGCCGCCGGTGCGGCGGTCGAAACCATCGCGGCGGGCAAACCCGCCTTGACGGCGATGGAGAAAGCGGTTCGCGACGGCAAACCCTTCGACGCCGCATTGATCGATTTCCGCCTGCCGGATATCGACGGCATCGTGCTGGGCGAGGCGATCCGCGGCACGCCCGCGCTTTACGAAACGCGCCTCGTGCTCGCGACCGCCTTCGACGAAAGCGGCCATCGCAAACGCGCGCTGGAACGCGGGTTCGACGCGTATCTGCTGAAGCCGGTGCGCCGCGAATCGCTGCTGCGCGCACTCGCCAATCAATTCGGGCCGGCGCGCAAATCCGCCCCCGCCGGCGCCATCGTGACGGCACCGGGTGCCCGCATCCTGGTGGCGGAGGACAATCCGACCAATCGCGCCGTCGTGCAGCGCCAATTGGTGCGGCTGGGCTATCGCGCCGAACTTGTGCCCGACGGCAAGCAGGCATTCGATCTGTGGCGCGAAGGGCGTTTCGACGCGATCCTGACCGACGTGCACATGCCCGGTATGGACGGGTTCGAATTGGCGCAAGCCGTGCGCGCGGCGGAAGCGGGCAAGGGGCGCCGCATTCCGATCGTGGCGCTGTCCGCCGCCGCGATGACGGGCGAGGCGGAGCGCTGCCTTGCCGCCGGGATGGACGAATTCGTCGTCAAACCCGCCACACTCGGCATGCTGGGTTCGGCGCTGGCGCGCGCCATGGGCATCGCGGATACGTCGGGCTTGGTCGAGGAAGACGTGCCCGCCGAGACGGGCCCCATGCGCGACGTCGATCTCGACGTGCTGCGCAAGCTTTACGGCGCGCAACGCGGCGAGATGGCCGAGGTGATCGAGATGTTCCTCGACAACGCCGCGCGCCAGATCGCGACGATCGACGAGCGGATGCGCGCGGGCGACGCTTCGCACGCGCAAGACGTCGCGCATGCGCTGAAGGGCGCGTCGCATTCGGTCGGCGCGCATGCGCTGGGCGAGGCCGCGTCGAAACTGGAATTGGAACTGCGCACGGGCGGCGCCAAGCCGGGCTCGGCCGAAACCTTGCGCGTCAAACTCGAGGCGGCGCGGCCCGTGTTGATGCGGGCCACGGAAGGGCAGTGATGGCGGACGAGCGTCCTTACGCGAAATTCGGCGTGCTGGTGATCGACGATTCCCCGGTCGTGCGCGCGATGGTGTCGCGCATGCTCGACCAGCTCGGCTTCGGCCGCGTGCAGGCGGAGGCCGACGGATCGGCGGCATTGACCTATCTCGAGACGGCCGACCCCGCGCCGAATTTGATCGTCTGCGATATCGGCATGAAGCCGATGGACGGGATGAAATTCGTCGAAGCCTTGCGCGCCTTGCCCGCGTTGCATCTGGCGCGCTTGCCGGTGATCTTTCTGACCGCGACGGCGACCGATGAACTTGTGCGCCGGGCGCGCGAGCTGAACGCCAACGGCTATATCGTCAAGCCGGTGACGCCCGAAGTGCTGGCGCTGCGCGTCGAGCGCGCGCTGGCCTAACTAAGCGACGATATCGAATTTGTGCTGGTTCGCCGTCTTGCGGCCGCGTTTCGCTTTGGCGCCCACGGCATTGGCGTCGTTATCGACGCTTTCGCCCGTTTTGGTGCCGTCGCGCGATTCCTTGGTGCCGGCAGCCCCGGCCCCTTGGCGCAATCCTTTGGCGGTCTGGGCATTGGCCGTTTGGGCGCCGGCCTGCATCGCGGCAAGCTGTTGCTGCTGCGCGTTCGGGGTGTGGATCTGTGCTGGCGTCACCGCCAGCGGTGCGGAGATCGGCAATACCGGCATAAAGCGAAATGTAACACGACTTACGCCATCGCGTCAGTTTCGGCTTCTACGTATATGAAATTATTGCTGTCTGACGCCGACGGCGATGTCGAAATCGAGGGTCGTGACCGGACCTTGGCCGAAGCTCGCGTCGATGCGCACATGGCGGCCTTGAGGCGGCACTTCGACGACGGCGGTGAAGCTGCCATCGGCGTTGAACACGACTTGGGCATCTTCGATTTTGAGGTCGGTCAGCGTTCCGTCGCCGCGCACGCGGCCGACCAAGCTGACGAAGCCGGGATCGGAGACGGTCATGCGCCGTCCGGTGCGGCCCGGATCCCAGGCGGGGAAGTTGATCTGGATTTCGCGCGGCGCGCGCGCGACCGAGGCGGTGACCGGCGGGCGCGAGCCGATGGCGGCCGAAGGCACGAACCCGACCAGGCCGCCGCCGGTCGCAACCAGGCTCCAGCCCGCGACGGTCGCTTCGCCCAGCCGGACCAGCGGCCGGCCGGCGGGCAGGATTTCGACATTGGGGCTTTGCGCGTCGGCGGCGGCGCGCAGTTCGACGCTGCGCGTCGTCACCACGTCGGCGACGAGCCCGCGCGTCGAAATACGCGGCGTGGCGACGAGCGGTGCTTCCGCCGCCGGCGGCGGTGCGGCGGCGCGCGCCGGCGTCGTCGTCGGGCGGCGGGCAAGCTCGCCTTCGACGCGCTGGATGCGTTCGATCAGCACGAGGTTCTCGGCGCGCAGGCGTTCGATCTCGGCGAGCGCGTAGGGGCCTTCGTATTCGTCGAGCTTGGCGCGCGCCATCGCATAGGCTTGGCGCAGCGCCTCGACCGACTCAGGTGCGCGGCCATCGATCGCGAGTTCGAAATCGGCGAAGATCAGCTTGCCGGTCAAGCGCCCATCGGCCACTCGCGCATCCAGCTTCACGCGTTGTTGCTGGTTGGCGGGATCGACCGCGTCGCCGGTGAAATGCCCGTCGGCGAAGCGCGCGGGCTTGAACACGATGCCGCGCGGCTGGATCTCGATCGTCAGCGCGCCATTCTCGCGGCGGATGTCCCATACGGCGCGCGGATTGCCCATGCGCGTGCGCAGATTGGCGCCGAACAACGGAATACTGGCGAGGGTTTCGTTGACGTCCGGCCCGGTCTCCGCGACCAGCCAGAACCCGGCGGGATCGTCGAGCGGCGAGGGCTGTTCCTGCGCCGCCACCGGCATCGCCAGCACCAGCGCCGCCGCCAGCAGAAATTTCGCGATCAGCCGACTTGCTTGCACGCCAAAATCACGAAGCCCTGATCCTGCGGGTAGCGCGAGCGGATCCGGGTGGTCGCGTCCTTTTCGCTATAGGCTTCGATTTCGATGAAATGCTGGTTCTGCCACTCGTCCTTGAAGAACTTGTGGTGCTCGCCGCGACGCACGGCGTCGCGCACGACTTCGTTATAGATGGCGAATTCGAATTTTTGCTTCTTGATCATCACGGTATCCGGCGGTGTGGGGCGCGGTCATTGTGGCTGATTTTTCGCGCGGCGCAAGACAAGCCAAAGCCAGCCGACACCTTGCATGGCGATCAGTCCGAGCATGACGGCACGATGGCCGTCGGCGGGGGCGCCGGGGAAATGCGACAATGCCACGCCGATGCCCCATTGCACGACGAAGGCGAGGGCGAAAACCAGCATGTTGATCGAAGCGCCCACGCGGCCCGCCATCTCCTTCGGAAAACTTTGCGTGGCGACGGCATAGCCCAGGATGGTGCCGCATCCGGTCAGGCCGAACAGCGCCCAGAAGCCGAGCGGGTTATGCGTCCAGCCCGCCGCCATCGGTATTTGCGCCACCATGAACAGCACCACGAAGACCGCGAAGATCGCGCGCGTGGAAATGCCGCGCGCGGCCAATCGGTCGGCCAGAATGCCGAACAGCGGATAGCCGATCGCCATGGTCGCGTTGACCATGAACAGGCCTTGCGCGACCGCGAACCGGTCGAGCCCCGCGACGTCGCGCATCCAAGGGCCCGCCCACAGGGCTTGATAGGAGAGGTAGACCGCGTGCGTGGCGGTCGTCGCCGGGGCGACGCGCCAAAAGGCCGATGCCGACAGCACCTTGCCGATGCCGCGCAATTGCGCGCCGAAGGTGACACCGGTCGGATGCGGCGTTTCGCGCGGGGCGGCGAAGAAAATCGCCAGCGCCACGAGCAGCGTCAACGCCGCCATCGCCAGCAGCACGAAGCGCCAGCTGGTCGCGGCGAGCATCAATTCGACCGGCAGCGTAGCCGCACCGGCCCCCAATCCGCCGAAGCCCATCAGCAAACCGTTGGCGAGCGGCAAGCGTTCGATCGGCCAATAAAGCGTGTTGGCCTTCATCGCCGCGATCAGGCACGAGGCGACACCGAAGCCGATCAACGCGCGACCCAAGGCGAGTCCGGCCACACCGCCGGCCAGCGCGAAAATCACGGCCCCGGCGGTCGCGAACAGCAGCAGCGTGAATTCCACGCGGCGCGGGCCCCAGCGGTCGAGCGCCACGCCCATCGGCAATTGCGCGGCGGCGAAGGCGGCGAAATAGGCGCTGGTGACGGCCCCCAACGCGGCGGAATCGAGGCCGAGTTCGCGCGTCATGTCGGGCGCGATCGCGCCGTTCACCACCCGGAACGCATAGGACAGGAAATACCCGGCCGCGAAGGGCAGATAGCAGCGCGCGACGCGCAGCGCGAAATTGTCCGGCACGCTCACGTCAGGCCGCGGACTCGAACAGCGCGCGGCCTTTGTCGGTGATCTTACAGACGAGCCAATCGGGCTTCGTCGGGTTGGAATACCAAGGCTCGCACCAGCCTTTGTCGAGGCAGGATTTAACCGTGCGGGAATCGATTTTCTGCCCGTCCTGCATGAACAACGGCAGCTTGCCGCCGGCTTGATCGAGCGCGCGCGCGAGCCAAGCGCGTTGCAGCGCCGTGGGTTCGCCCGGGGCGGGCGGCAGGCCTTTGGGTTTGGCGGCGGCGCGCGGCGGGGGCGGCGGCTCGTCGAAACCCGACACGCGGCGCACCGGAAACGGAATGGGTTGTGCGGACATTGATGTTGAGGACTTGTTTCTTTTTGTAACGACGGGAAACCGGAAGATGCAGTTTATCCCGAGCGTGAGCGAAGCACCAAGTGCAGCGCATTCGTCGAGACATTTCAGGCTGTTGTATGTTCCGGGCGATCGCCGCGCGGGGGCGGCGTGGGGTGCCGCGACAGGGTGCTTCAGGAACCTTAAGCGAGCGTTCAGGCGGCGGGCGCAATTTTCCGTCGAATCGCGCAACGGGCGCGATCAAGCACAAAGGAAGTGTCATATGGCCGCGAAGAAACTGAATGGCCGCCGGAAGAGTGCCGACCGCGTTGCCGCCCGCCGTTCGACCCCCGTTGACGTGCAGGTTGGCCGCAACGTGCGCAAGCGGCGCATCGAACTCGGTCTGTCGCAGACCGAACTCGCGCAAGCCTGCGGGATCACGTTCCAGCAGATCCAGAAATACGAGAACGGCGCCAACCGCGTGTCGGCGTCGCGTCTGTGGCAGTTCGCGGCGGTCCTCGGCCTGCCGGTGGGCGAATTCTTCGAAGGCCTGGGCAAGCCCAAGGTCGCGGCGGCCGCGCCGATTCCCGACGCTGCCGAGCGCAAACTCGACGACGAAACCGCGAAACTCGCGCGCCGCCTGGCCGCGATCCGCGACGTTCGTCTGCGCCAGCGCATCAAGACGATGCTCTCCGCGATGGCCGATGGGCAGCACTAGATACATCCCGCGCGTCGCGAAAGCGGCGGGAGCGAAGCGGCGGCTCGACGACATCGTCGAGCCGCGTTTCGTTCGCATCGGCACACGGCGCACCGCGTTGCGGCTCGAGCCCATCTTCTGGGCCGCGCTACAGGAGATCGCGGACGCGCGCGGCCAAGCGGTCGAAGAATTGTTGCGGGACATTGTGCCGCCGCCGCCGCCGCGCAATTTGACGTCGCGCGTGCGGGTCGCGATTCTGGCGCAATACTGGTCCGCGGATGACAATCCGCGTTTTGCTTAGACCGACCCATCTTGCGTAGATCGAATGCCGCGCGCAAAATGCGCGCCGTCATGTCGCCCCAATCCATTCCCGGTTCGCCCGCGCTCGCGCGCAGCTTCTCGAACGTCGGCCATGCGTATTCGCATCTGCTGATGATGCTGTTTCCCACCGTCGTTCTGGCGCTGGAAAAAAGCTGGAGCATGACCTACGGCGAATTGATCGTGCTGATGCTGGCGGGCCAGGTCCTGTACGGTGTCGCCGCATTGCCCGCCGGCTGGTTCGGCGATCGCTGGTCGGCCGTCGGCATGATGACGATCTTTTTCGTCGGCACGGGCCTTGCGACCGTCGCGACCGGCTTGGCGCGTTCGCCTGTCGAATTGGCGCTGGGCTTGGCGTCGATCGGCTTGTTCTCGTCGATCTACCATCCGGTCGGCATGGCGTGGCTGATCCGCATGGCGGAGAATCGCGGCCGTGCGCTGGGCGAGAACGGCATCTACGGGGCGGTCGGCATCGCGCTGGCGCCGTTGGTTGCCGCCGCCCTTACCGACGCGATTTCGTGGCGCGCCGCCTTTATCGTGCCGGGCGTCACGTCCGTATTGATCGGCCTCGGCCTTTGGGCCGCCTGGCGTATGGGCAAGGTCGTCGATGTCGAGGCCGACGCGAAACCCGTGCCCGAGCCCAGCAAGGGCGATGCGGTACGCGCCTTCTTCATTCTGTCGGTGACGATGACCTGCGTGGGCTTCGTCGGATCGACGCTCGGCGTCGTGCTGCCCAAGCTGTTCGAACAGCGTTTGACGGGGCTCGGCGACGGCGTGTTGGGCACGGGCGCGATGGTGGCGCTTGTGTATTTGATCGCGTCGACCGGCCAATTGATCGGCGGGCGTTTGGCCGACCGCTTCGCGATGAAGCGCGTCTACGTCGCGTGCTATTTCGTCGTGACGCCGTGCCTGCTGCTCGCGGCTTATGCGGAATCCTGGCCGCTGCTGGCCGTTGCGATGGCGGCCGTCTATCTCAACATCACGTCGCTGCCGTCGGAAAACGCGATGCTCGCGCATTTCACGCCGGCGAGCTGGCGCGCGACCGCCTACGGCGCCAAATTCGTTCTGGCGCTGGGTGTGGCGGCGATGGCCGTGCCGGTGGCGGGCTGGGTGCAGGACACCTACGGCGATTTCTTCTGGCTGTTCGTGTTCATGGCCGCGGCGGGCGTGCTGGTGCTGCTGTTCGGGCTGATGCTGCCCGACGACAAAAAGGCCGCGAAGCCCGAACCCGCGCTCGCGGCACAGCCCGCCGAGTAATCAGCGCAGCGGTTTTTTCGCCCGCAGCACGATCGCGATTTGGCCGCACACATTGTTGAAGTGGCGGATCGCGTCGTCGATCGCCGCACGGTCGACTTCGCCGGCGGCGAGGCGCTTGTGCCATTCCGGCGTCAGCTGGAAATCAACCTTCTCGATCACGAAATCGACGTCGAGCTGAAGGCCGAGCGGCGTGTTCGCCGCACCGGTCTTCGCCCATTCGCGGTTCAGCGTGCGGTCGAACAACGCGAGCCCATCGGGCGTGATCGCGCGGACATGGGTGGGATCGTTGAGGAACGCGTCGGAACGCGGATGCGGCACGACGATTTCGATCCGGGCCTCGGGCGCGCAGACGCGCCAGAGTTCGCGGATCATGCCGAGATAGCCATCCGTCGTGGCGCCCAGATGTTCGAGCGCGTGGATCAACGCGACATCGGTGACGGATGAATCCGCCCACGGCCAGGGCGAACGCTCGAGATCGACGACCTGATCGGGCGCGCAGCCGGCGAATTTATCGACATTGATCCAGCCGGCGCGTTTGGCGTTGCCGCAGCCGAGATTGAGTTTCATGTCGCGGCCAAGGCGGTGTCGAGATCGCGGATCAAATCGTCGACATTTTCGATGCCGATCGACAGGCGGATCACGTCGGGGCCCGCACCCGCGCGCACGCGCTGTTCCTCGGTCAATTGGCGATGGGTGGTGGAGGCGGGGTGGATGATGAGCGATCGCGTGTCGCCGATATTGGCGAGATGGCTGAACAACTCGACAGTCTCCACGACCTTCATGCCCGCGTCGTAGCCGCCCTTCACACCGAAGGTGAAGACCGAGCCGGGGCCTTTGGGCAGGTATTTCTTGGCGAGCGCGTAATAGGGGCTCGACTTCAACCCGGCATAGGAGACCCAAGCGACTTTCGGATGGGCGGCCAGGAACGCCGCCACCGCTTGCGCATTGGCCACGTGCGCCGCCATGCGCAGATGCAAAGTCTCGATGCCGGAGATCGTGAGATAGGCGTTGAGCGGGGCCATCGTCGGGCCCAGATCGCGCAGGCCCACGGCGCGCGTTTTCATCGTGTAGCCGAAATCGCCGAAGGTCTCGGCGAATTTGAGGCCGTGATAGGCGGGATCGGCTTCGGTCATCGACGGAAATTTGCCGGACGCGAACCAATCGAACTTACCGCTTTCGACGACCGCACCGCCCATCGCGTTGCCGTGGCCCGACAGGAACTTGGTCGTCGAATGCAGGATGATATCGGCCCCCCAATCGAAGGGCTTGCACAGAAACGGCGTCGCCAAGGTGTTATCGACCATCAGCGGGATCTTGGCCTTGCGCGCGACTTGCGCGACCGCTTCCAGATCGACGATCACGCCGCCGGGATTGGCGAGCAATTCGCAGAAGATCGCCTTGGTGTTCGGGCCGATTGCGGCTTCGAAATTCTTCGGGTCCGACGGGTCGACGAAATCGACCCCCCAGCCGAATTTCTTGAAGGCGTGGGTGAATTGCGTGACCGAGCCGCCATAGAGATTTCGGCTGGCGACGAAGCGGTCGCCCGGCTCCATCAGCGAGAAGAAGGCGAGCAATTGCGCCGCGTGACCCGAGCTCGTGCACACCGTGCCGCGCCCGCCTTCGAGACTGGCGATGCGTTCCTCCAGCACCGCGACGGTGGGGTTCGTCAGACGCGAATAGATATAGCCGAAAGTCTGAAGATTGAAGAGCGAGGCGGCGTGGTCCGCGTCCTCGAACACATAGGCCGTCGTCTGGTGGATCGGCGTCGAGCGCGCCCCCGTCGTCGGGTCGGGCGTGGCACCGGCATGCACGGCACGCGTGGCGAAACCGAATTTTTCGCGTGGAGCGCCGGGGCGTTGGTCGGGCATGTTTGGTTCTCCCAGGAGTCGGCGGCATGTTGCATCGCGGGCCCGGGGAAGGGAAGTTTCTCGTCATGCGCGAATGGCGGTTGGTGATCTGGCTTTCGCTCGCCCAGATGATTTCCTGGGGGACGCTGTTTTACGGCTTCGCGGTGATCGTGGGGCCGATGGAGCGCGAGCTCGGCTGGTCGAAAACCGAGATCTACGCCGCCGCGTCGCTCGGGCTGATGGTCTCGGGGCTCGTCGCGTTGCCCGTGGGCGCATGGATGGACCGGCATGGCGGCTTGCTGTCGATGACCGGCGGCTCGATCGCCGGCGGCTTGCTGATGATCGCCTGGGCCTTCGTGCAAACGCCGGCACAGTTCTACGCGATCTGGATCGGCATGGGCGCCGTGCTCGCTTGCGTGCTTTATCAGCCGGGCTTCGCGGTCGTCGCGGCGAATGTGCGCGATTGGAAGCGCGGCATTCTGATCATGACGTTCCTGGGCGGGCTCGCCAGCACGGCGTTCATTCCGCTGGGCCACACCATCAACGACCTGCTCGGCTGGCGCATGACGGCGATGATTTGGGGCGCCGTGAACCTCACCGTTTGCGTCGCGATCCATTTCTATTGGTTGCGGGGCACGCGCGCGAAAGGCGAAGCGGCGGAGAAGGCGGATGCCAGCGCTTCCGAATCCGCCCTCAAACTCGCGATGCGCCGGCCGGCGTTCTGGGGGCTCGGCTTCGTCTATTTCGTCTATAATTTTTCGGTCAACGCGATCACCTTCCATTTGATCGGGTTGTTGGGCGAACGCGACGTCGATCCCGACACGATCATGCTCGTCTGGGCGACGATCGGGCCGATGCAGGTCGCGGGCCGGATGAGCCTGTTCGCCTTCGGACCCAAGCTCGACGCGCGGCTCGTCGCGCGCGTGGCGATGGCGGGCTTGCTGATCGGCATGGTGACGCTGGCGACGGGTGCGGCCACATTGGCGCCCCTGCTGGTCTTCGCCTTCTTCCACGGGGCGGGGAACGGCTTGATGACGATCGTCAAAGGCACCATCGCGCCCGATATTTTCGGGCCGCGCGCCTATGCGACCGTCAATGGCGCGTTGACCGTGCCCCATCAATTCGCCGCCGCCGCGGCGCCGGTCGCCGCCGCCGCCTTGTGGGGCGTGTTCGGCTATGACGGCGTGCTGCTGATCTTGCTCGGCCTTTTGTCGGCGGGTTTCCTCGCCATGCTCGCGGTCACGACGGTGCGGCGCGCTTCATGAAGGAGATGCGTTTCGTCGTTTGGTTTTCGATCGCCCAGCTCATCGTGGGCGGCGCGCTCTACTACAGCTTCGCGGTGATCGCGGGGCCGATGGAACGCGATCTCGGCTGGACGAAGCCCGAGATCTACGGGGCGTTGACGCTCGGGCTGGTCGTTTCGGGCCTGTCGGCGCTGCCCGTGGGCGCGTGGATGGACCGATATGGCGGGTTCTGGCCGATGACGCTGGGATCGATCGCCGGCGGTCTGTTGATGGTCGCCTGGGCGTTCGTCGAAACGCTGCCCCAATTCTACGCGCTGTGGGTCGCGATGGGGATGGCGTTCGCGTGCTCGCTTTACGATCCCGCATTCGCGGTCGTCGCGGCGAATGTCCGCGACTGGCGGCGCGGCATATTGACCATGACGCTGATCGGCGGCTTCTCGATCACCGTCTTCGTGCCGCTGATGCATTATCTCAACGAGGCCTTCGGCTGGCGAAACGCGTTGATCGCGACGGGATGTCTGACCGCGATCACGTGCGGCTCGATCAATTTCTATTGGCTGCGGGGCGCCCGCGCCAAAGGCGTCGCGGCCGAAGCGGCCGATGCGACGCAAACCGGTTCGGCTTTGGCGGCGGCGTCGCGCCGGCCGGCGTTTTGGGGATTGGGCTTCGTCTATATCGCTTATAATTTCGCGATCGGCGTGGTGACGTTCCACCTGATCGGCTTGCTGGGCGAACGTGGCGTCGATCCCGATACGATCGTGCTGGTGTGGGCGGCGATCGGGCCGATGCAAGTCGTCGGGCGCTTGACGCTGATGGTGCTGGGCGCGCGCGTCGACGGGCGGTTGACCGCGCGGGTCGCGATTTTCTGCTTGTTGATGGCGATGGCGTTGCTGGTCTGCGGGATCGACGCGCTCGTGCCGCTGCTCGCTTTCGCCGCGATCTACGGTATCGGCAACGGGTTGATGACGATCGTGCGCGGCACGATCGTGCCCGAGCTGTTCGGCCCGCGCGATTACGCGACCGTCAACGGGGCGCTGGCGCTGCCGTTCAATTTGTCGCGGGCACTCGCCCCGGGGATCGCGGCCGCGCTGTGGCGCATTTCCGGCGGCTATGACGGCGTGACGCTGGCGCTGTTCGCCGCGTTGAGCGCCGCCTTCGTCGCGATCTGGCTGGTGACGATCAGGAAATGACCGTGCGCTTGCACGGGGCATTCAACGCCGCCGGCGCGATCTGTTCGGGCACCGCCCGGAACAAAGCCGCGATCTTGGCGAAGACCGCGCCAAAGGCTTGCGCGCGCAGCGTGCGCGCGTTGGCGATGTGGAACTCGAATTCGGCGGCGGAAATCTGCGGCATGGGGGAGCTCCAAGGCGGCGGGAACGGGATTGCGTAGCTGGAGCTTGTTACGGTTCGCCGCTGGCGATAATCACCGATTTTGGCCTATCATTTGTGAACCAACGTCACAAATGGGGCCGGTATGGATCAATCGGGGGAAATGGCCGCTTTCGTCGCCGCGGTCGAGCGGGGCGGGTTTTCGGCCGCCGCGCGGGCGATGAAGCTCACGCCGTCGGCGTTGTCGAAGCTCGTCGGGCGATTGGAAGCGCGGCTTGGCGTGCGCTTGCTGGCACGCACGACGCGCACCGTGACGCTGACGCCCGAAGGCGAAGCCTATTACGCGCGCGCCCGGCGCATCGTCGCCGATATCCGCGAAGCGGAGTTGGAGGTCGCGGGTTTCCGCGCGCGGCCGCGCGGCGTGCTGAAGATCAACACCGGCAACGCGTTCGGCTATCACCAGCTGGTCCCCGCCTTGCCGGAGTTCCTGGCGCGCAATCCCGATCTGCGCGTGCAGCTATCCTTCGTCGATAAGCGCGTCGATCTGATCGAGAGCGGCGACGATGTGGGCATTCGTATCGGCGAAGTCGTCGACGACCGTTTGGTCGCGCGGCGCATCGCGGAGGTGAGCCGCACGATTTGCGCGTCGCCCGCTTATCTTGCCCGGCGCGGCGTGCCCAAGCGGCCGGAGGATCTGCGCGACCACGATTGCGTGACCATGTCCGACATTCCGCACCTCGCGCATTGGCCGTTCAAATCGGGCATCGTCGAAGTGACGGGCCCGGCGAGCGTCGACAGCGCCAACGCGATGCTCGATCTCGGCATCGCGGGCGTTGGCGTCATCCGAATGGGCGATTTCGCGCTGATCGACGCGATCCGCGACGGCCGCTTGGTGCCGATCCTGACGGATTGGCATGTCCGCGATCCGGTGACGATCTGGGCCGTCTATCCGCAAACGCGCAATCGGGTGCCGAAAACGGCGGCGTTCGTCGAATTCCTGCAAGGCAGGTTCGGCCATGCCCCATGGCGGATCGCCTGACGGGCTGCTAAGAAGGCGCCGGAGAAACCGTCAGACGAGATAAATGATTCTTTCCGACAACGCGCGTGGCGCGCTGCTGCTGTCAAGCGCGATGACGATCTTCGTCGCCAACGACGCGGCGATGAAACTCGCCGCCCAGAGCATTCCGATGATCCAGGCGCTCGCCGTGCGCGGCGTGTTGGCGACGTCGCTGTTCTGTTTGATCGCGTGGCGGGCGGGCGCCTTCGCCAAGATTTCGACGCTGCGCGATCCCAAGATGATGCTGCGTACGGTGGCGGAGGTCGTGGGATCGATGCTGTTCATGCTGTCGCTGGCGCATATCCCGCTGGCGACGGCGGCGGCGCTGAACCAGGCCGTGCCGCTGCTGACGATCCCCTTCGCGATGCTGTTGCTGGGCGAGAAAGTCGGCTGGCGGCGCATCGCGGCGCTGCTCGCCGGCTTCGCGGGCGTGATGCTGATTTTGAAGCCGTCGCCCGCGGGCGTCGATCCGTGGCTGCTGGCGTCGTTCGCATCGGCCTGGGTATTCGCGTTCCGCGATTCGATCACGCGGATGCTGTCGTCGCATATCCCCACCGTCCTGGTCACGTTGCTGATGTCCGCCTCGATGATGACCGTCGGCGTGATCGGCACGATCGCGACGGGCTGGACGGCGATGTCGCTCGAAAGCTGGGGCCTGATTGCGATCGCGACGGTCGCGGTCGCGGGCGGCTACACGCTTCAGGTCGCGGCGTTTCGCGTGGGCGAGTTGTCGCTGGTCGGCGGCTTCCGCTACGCCGGGCTGATCGGTTCGGCATTCGCGGGTTGGGTCTTGTGGGATTATCTGCCCGATGCGCTGACCTGGACGGGTATGGCGCTGATCGTCGCGTCGGGGATTTACGCGCTGCATCGCAGCCGCGTGCGCGCGGGACGCGCGCCGTGACCCCAGGCAACCGCAACGGCATTTTGGCGGTCGTCGTGGCGATGACGCTGTTCGCCTTCTCCGACACGATCATGAAACTCGCCCTTGCCGACGTGCCCGCCGGCCAGTTGCTGTTCGTGCGCGGCATCATTCTGGTGATCGCCGGCTCGTTTCTGGTGTGGCGATCGGGCGGCTTCGCCCAGCCGCGCGCGTTTATCGAGCCGCATACGGTGCTGCGCGGGTTGATCGAGGCGGTCGCCGCCTTCTGCTTCATCGCGGCGCTGGGGCATATCCCGCTCGCGCTCAACGCTACGATCAATATGGCGACACCGTTGCTGGTGTTGCCGGTCGCGGCGGCGCTGCTGGGCGAGCGTTTCGGCTGGCGGCGCGTCGGCGCCATTCTGGCGGGCTTCGCCGGCGTGCTGCTGATTTTGCGGCCCGGCGCGGAAGGGTTCGACATTTGGCTCGCCGTGTCGTTCCTGTCGGCGGTTCTCTGCGCCGTTCGCGACGTCATCACGCGGCGCATTCCGCAATACGTACCCTCGGCGGTCGTGACGCTGGTGACGCTGGCTTCCGTCGGTTTGTTCGGCGGCGCGGTCGCGTTTTTGCAAGGCTTCGTGCCGATGCCGGGCTTCGCGTGGTTCGTGGTTTTCGCCTCCGCGCTGATCTCGGGCACGGGGATGTATTGCATGGTTCTGTCGATGCGCTTGGGCGAGGTGACCGTCGTTTCGCCGTTCCGCTACACGGGTCTTATCAGCACGACGCTGCTGGGCTGGGCCGTCTGGGGTTATCTGCCGGATGTCTACGCGTGGTGCGGCATGGCGTTGATCGTCGCGGCGGGGCTTTACGCGCTGTGGCGGGAGCGAAAGGTGAGGGCGGCATGAGCACCGCGTTGAAGATCCGGCTGGCGTTTTCCGGCCTGCTGACCGTCGTGATGACGGCGATCGTGTCCTGCATTTCGACGGTCCGTGTTCTCGGCCCCGCCGACGTCATTGCCGATCCCGCCGCGTTCTTCGACGCGTGGATTCATGCGTGGTTCTATTCCTGGATCGTCGCGGCACCCACGGTCTATTTCGTGGCGCCGTGGGCGCGCGGCAAGGTCGAAGGCTGGTTCGCGCCGAAGTAATTCAGCGCCATAAGCCCCGGCGCATCAGCCAATCCTGCACGCGCTCGGCGACTTGGTCCGAATTCTTGTCCATCATCGGCATATGGCTGTTGCCCGCGATCCCGCCGCGCGGCAGGTCGAGCACGTCGACCTGCGCGCCGGCGGCGCGCAAGACTTCGAAATAGCGCAATCCGTTGCCCTTGATCGCGGGCCAGCGCGTATCCTGTTCGATGTAGTCGCCGTAGATCGCCAACACGGGCACGCCCTTGATCTCGGCCGCACGTCCGGGATCGCCGAAACCCGTCGGCTCGATCGCCACGATCGCGCGCACCTTGTCGGGGCGCGCTTCGGCCGCGCGGAAGGCGAATTGCCCGGCCTGGCTATGAGCCACCAGCACGCAAGGGCAGCTGCGGTCGACCAGCGCGATATAGGCTTCGGTGATCGCGTCGTCGGTCGAGGTCCATCGCGGCACCATCTGGCGCACGAGCTGGTCGTAGGTATCGGCCGGGAATTGATTGCCGGCCAGCACCTCGCGCTTGGCGAAGGAGCCGGGCCCGTCGCCGATGCGGAAGCGCTCGAAGGCTTCGGGCTGCGCCAGGAACACCGGCTCGCCCCGGAAGATATCGGGAAATTGCGCCCAACCCGCGCGCCCGCGTTCGACCGCGTCGGCGTTGTGCACGGTCCAGCCGCGCCGTAGGAAGAAATTGAGCCAGCCATCGCGCCCGTCGGGCGTGGTTTCGTACTGCACGCCCGTCATGCCGCCGCCATGCATCAGCACCAGCGGTGCGGCACCGCGCTTCCAGCGCGGTTCGAACCATTGCGCGTACATGTGTTCGACCAGGAACGTGCCGTTGGGATCGATGCGCGCGATCGGCCCGCCGGGCGTGAACTGCACGTCGCGCACCGGCTTGCCCACGATCGTCACCGCGCGCCCGCCGACATGGTACGAGCCCATATTCGCGAGAACGATATCGCCTTTTGGCGACGATGCGGGCGTGCCATCGGCCGCGACGGTCGATCCGCCGCCGCCACCGCAAGCGGCGAGGGGCAACAGGCAAGCGACGGCAAGCGACAATCGGCGGAAAAGCGGCATGGCGGACCTCAACCCGGTGGAGTCAGCGGTTCTTTGATCGACTCGCCCCACTCGCCGATCAGCGCGGTTTGACGCTCTTCCAGGATCGCGAACTGTTCCTTTTGTTCGCGCGTGGTGATCGCTTCGCCGATCGCGGGCACGATGATGGCGACGGCGGTCCCCGCCATTCCGGCGGCGACGGGCACGCCCCAGGCCCACATATCGCCCATGATGAAGCGCGTGTGGTCGAGCAAGCCCGCCAGCACGACCGGGCCGGCGGCGGCCAGCGTCATCGCCGCCGAACCGATCCAGGCGAAGCGCCGCTTGCTGCCTTCCATGATGTAAACGGCCGCGCACGGCGTGAACACGCCGATGATATAGGCGAGCAGCGCGGGCTTCAGGATCAGCACCGCGACGGCAAGCACCGTGGCGCCGAGAATGGCGAGAGCGATCAGGATTCCGCGGAAGCCGAGCGATCTCATCGCGCCATCACCCAGAAATAAAGCTGTGCCAGCAGCGTGCCGACTGCCAGCGCCGATAGAACGGCGAGCGCGATTTCCTGGCCCTTGTCGCGGCCGATGCGCCGCGTCGCGTCGACGATCGCTTCGCGATGGTCGAGCACGCGCTGATTGGTGTCGAATTCCGATTTCACGGCCGCGAACTCGGCCTGATCCTGGCCGAACACGTCGGGATCGGTCGCGAGATCGACGAGGCCGGGAATATCGCCCGCATTCGCCAGCGCGTCGGATTCCGCGAGTTTGCGTTCGCGCAATTCAGGCTTCTTCAGCCGGTTGATCATCGTCTTCGCCGCATCGTGGCAAAGCTTGGTGAGGTTGGGCAGCTTCTTGCCCTTGGCGTCGACCGCGAAACGCATCGACGCCTTCAGCACGGCGGCGGCGCGGCGCTGATCCTTGCCGTCGAAGCTTTTGAGCGCGCCGATATCGGCGGCGGAAATGCCGCTGCGCGCGCCCAGGAACGCGACGACGTGCCCGTCGAAATCCATCTTGCCTTGGCCGATCGACGTCTCGATGAAGTCGAGCAGATCGCCCGCCTGATCGACCCATTTGCCTTGCACGGCGGGCGACAGGCACGGCGCGTCGGCGTTGAGGCGATATAGCGCCGCTTCCAGCTTGTCGACCTTGTTGGAGATGCGGTCTTCGACCTCCAAAAGCTTGCGCGCTTCTTCGTCGAGCAGGCCGAATGAATTGGCGGCTTTCGACCAGACATGGGCGAGGCGCCAGGAGAAGAACTCCTCCAACTGGCCGCGCTTGTTGGGATCGAGCATCGCGGCATGCGCGACGGCACCCGCCCCGCCCGGATGGAAGGCGAGGTCGCGATACCGCAACGGCCCGTGCGGATCGAGGCGCATCACCGTGCGCGACAGCATCACTTCGGGCGGCGGCGCGTTGACTTGCGTCTTGTCTTCGCCCGCCAGGGCCGCGACGCGCTGCACGTCGTTATCGCGGATCCAGTTCGTCACGTCGTCGCCGGTGACGGCGGCCTGACCTTCTTTCTGGAAGCGATGCAAGGCGAAGGCGAGTTCGGCGGGTTCCAGCGCGCTGACCGAGCCGATCTTCAACGGCGATCCGCGCCGCGCGATCGTCTTCTTGGTTGGCAAGGTCGGCCGCCGCCCGGCGATCCAATCGAGCAGCGTGGCGAGCGTCCAGCGCGATTTGAGATCGTCGTCGATCAGCGCCGTGATCGGATCGAAAATTTCCGACGGAATCTGCGACGTGTCGATCATCGTGCCGATCGAGCCGTAGGCGATGCGCCGCGCCATCAGCGCGTCGGGGTTCTGGCCTTCGCCCGGGTATTTCCCGGTCGCGAAGCAGTAAAGCGTCATGCCCAGCGCGAACATGTCGTCGAGCGCGCCGCCGGGGCCTTTGCCGTCGGGCGTCGCAAGGGCGCGTTCGATCGGCTCGAACACCGCCGGCTGGTCGTAGCCGACGGGCCCGAGCACGCAAGGGCCGAGGGTGAGCAACTGCCCGCGCGTATCCTGCATGAACACGTTGTCGGGGCGGATCGAGCCGTGGATCTCGTCGCGATCCGACATGTCCTTGAGGACAAGGGCGACCGGCTTCAGGAAGTTCTGGACGAGCGTGCGCGGCGCCCAGCCCGACCACATGCGGCGCGGCGGCGGCGGACCGACCGGCTTTTCCATGACGACGGCATAAGCGTCGCTCGCACCCGGCCGCTGGAGCACGCCTGTTTCGAGGATGGCGAGCATGCCCGAGCGCGAAATACCGCGTAAGCGCTGCGCCGCCCGGATGCGCACCGAACGATCGGGCTCGCACACGAAGGCAACATGCTGGGCATCGGCGAAGCGCTTATCGACGGCCGCGTAGGCTTTGGCGCCGGGCTTGTCGAACGCGGGCAGGGGCGTATCGAGATCGACCAGAACATGCTCGCCCAACGGCAAACCACCGCCGCCGGCGCCGTCGGGCGCGCGCAGAAAGGTCGGGCGTTGCACGAACGAGGTCACCACGGTTTGCCGGATATCCCGCGAAAGATTCGACGTTTCGAGAGTGCGCGAAAGGCGAGGCGGTCGCAACAATTCCGCCGACCGTCAACGAAACGGCCCGGTGCGGAACACCGGGCCGTTCGCGGCCGGAACCCTCGTGGACGGTTCAGGCGTAGGCTTTCTTCAAGTTCTCGTCGATCTTGTCGAGGAACTTGGTCGTCGTCAGCCACGGCTGGTCGGGCGAGATCAGCACCGCGAGATCCTTGGTCATGAACCCGGATTCGACGGTATCGATGCACACCTTTTCCACCAGCTTGGCGAAGTCGCTGACGTCGGGCGTGTTGTCGAACTGGCCGCGATAGGCGAGGCCGCGTGTCCAGGCGAAGATCGACGCGATCGGGTTCGTCGACGTTTCCTTGCCCTTCTGGTGCTCGCGGTAGTGGCGCGTGACGGTGCCGTGGGCGGCTTCCGCCTCCACGCAGTCGCCGGTCGGCGTGGTCAGCACCGAGGTCATCAGACCCAGCGAACCGTAGCCTTGCGCGACCGTATCCGACTGCACGTCGCCGTCGTAGTTCTTGGTGGCCCACACGAAGCCGCCCGACCACTTCATCGCCGCGGCGACCATGTCGTCGATCAGGCGATGTTCGTAGGTGATGCCCTTCGCCTGGAACTTGTCCTTGAACTCCGCGTCGAACACTTCCTGGAAGATGTCCTTGAAGCGGCCGTCATAGGCCTTGAGGATCGTGTTCTTGGTCGAGAGATAGACCGGATAGTTGCGCGCGAGGCCGTAATTGAGCGAAGCGCGCGCGAAGCCGCGGATCGATTCATCCACGTTGTACATGGCCATCGCCACGCCCGAACCCGGGAAGTCGAAGACCTTGTGGTTGATGTTCGTCTTGCCGTCCTTCGACACGAAGGAAATGGTCAGTTCGCCAGCCGACGGCACGACGAAATCGGTCGCGCGATATTGGTCGCCGAAGGAGTGGCGGCCGATGACGATGGGCTGCGTCCAGCCCGGCACTAGGCGCGGCACGTTCTTGCAGATGATCGGCTCGCGGAAGATCGTGCCGTCCAGGATGTTGCGGATCGTGCCGTTGGGCGACTTCCACATCTTCTTGAGATTGAATTCCTTCACCCGGCCTTCGTCGGGGGTGATCGTCGCGCACTTGACGCCGACCTTGTACTTCTTGATCGCGTTCGCCGCGTCGATCGTGACCTGATCGTCGGTCTTGTCGCGATACTCGACGCCAAGGTCGTAGTACTTCAGATCGACGTCGAGATAGGGAAGGATCAGGCGTTCGCGGATCAACTTCCAGATGATGCGCGTCATCTCGTCGCCGTCGAGCTCGACGATCGGGTTTGCGACCTTGATTTTCTTCATGGAATTACTTCTCCCAGCGGCGGAATAGGCATCGGAAATACTACGATGCCCCGTATGTTTCCAGCGATTTCCGGGCTGGCGAGGATTACTCTCCCGGCGCATGGAATCGGAACTGCTTCTGGTGCTTTTCGTCACGGGGCTGGCGGGCGGCGTGGTCACGGCGCTGGTTGGCGGCGCCACGCTCGTCACGTTCCCGATCATGTTGATGGCGGGATTGCCGCCGGTCGTCGCCGTCGCGTCGAATTTGGTGGCGCTGGGGCCGGCGAATTTCATGGCCGCCTTGGCCGATCGCGGCCGATTGCCGCCGTTCGACAAGCATGTCCGCCGGATCATGGCGGGCGCGTTCCTTGCCGGCGCGGCGGGGGCGGGGATTCTTCTGGCGATGCCCGAGAAAGCGCTGGAGGACGTGGTACCGGCGCTGATCGGCGCCGCGACGCTGCTATTCGCCTTCGCCGATAGGATCAAACGCCATGTTCAGCGCCGCCGCCAGGGCGTGGCCGCCGATATGCGCAATGTCGTCGCGCCGTCGATCGCGGTATCGATCTATGGCGGCTATTTCGGCGCCGGGCTCGGCGTCATGTATCTTTCGCTGTTCACGCTGGGCGGCATTTCGGATTTGCGCGCCGCGAACGCGCTTAAGAATCTCGTCAACGCGCTGAACTCCGCCGCCGCGATCGCGATCTTCATCGCCTCGGGCAGCGTCGATTGGCACGCGACACTCGCCATGCTCGCGGGCGGCTTGATCGGCGGCTATTCGGGCGGCGTCGCGATGCGCTACATCGCCCCGCTCGTGTTCCACCGTTTGGTGACGGCGATCGGGGCCGTGATGACGCTCGTCTACGCTTGGCGCTTCTGGTTCTAAAATTTCTGCGGCTGCGGCGGAATCGCGGGCGGCGGCTCGTCGCGCAGCAGCGGCAGGATTTCGTCGATGCCGTCGACGACCTTGTAGAACTCGCGGAACGACGGCTTGGCGTATTTCGCATCGATGATGCCGTCGATCAAACCGATCAGGCCGTCCCAATAGCCGCCGAGATTGCACAGCACCGTCGGCTTGTCGTGCAGCGCCAATTGGCGCCAGGTCAGCATCTCGAACACTTCGTCGAGCGTGCCGGGGCCGCCGGGCAGGGCGACGAACGCGTCCGAGCGCTGGAACATCATGGCCTTTCGCACATGCATGGATTCCACCACGTGCAATTCGGACACGCTGCCATGGCCGACTTCCGCGCGCATGAGATGCTCGGGAATGATGCCGACGACATGGCCGCCTTCCTCGATGGCGCCATCGGCGACGGCGCCCATCAGCCCGACGCGCCCGCCGCCATAGACGAGATCGATTTTCGCCTTGCCGAGAATCTGGCCGAAGCGCCGCGCTTCGGTCCGGTGCAGGACCGGCCCTTCGTTCGACGAACCGCAATAGACGCAAACCGACCGCAATGGACGCATGGACCTGCACCGGAAAATTACCGCGACGCCGGTCTGATTAGAGCGGTTCGCGGATAGGGACAAGAGGCGCGGGAATAATCTCGGATCGGGGGTGTATATCTTCCCAAGCGCGGCGTTCCCGCCGCGTGGAACGGCTCGCAAAACCAAGTAAACCGACCCAAAAGGGGACACCGAATGCGCTCGAAACTCCGTCTGGCCGCCATCGCGTTGGGCCTGACCTTTGCCGCCACGGGCGCCTTCGCCCAAGCGCCCGAAATCGGCCAGCGCCAGAACGCCATGAAGGCGGTCGGCGGTGCCGTCGGCCAGATTGCGCCGGTTATCCGCAACGAGCGTCCTTGGGACGGTGCGGCGGTCGCCCAGCAGGCCCAGACTGTCGCCACGAACCTGTCCGCCGCCAAGGCGCTGTTCCCGGCCGGTTCCACCGCCGACAATTCGCGCGCTCTGCCCGCGATTTGGGAAAGGAAGGCGGATTTCGATGGTCTGATGGATCGCGCCGCGGGCGTCGCCACCAATCTCGCCCAGCTCGCCGCCGCGAATAACGAGGCCGGTTTCCGCGCCGCGTTCCCGCAGCTCGGCCAGGCTTGTGGCGCCTGCCACACCCCGTACCGTCGCCCGCAATAATACCCCCCGGCGGACGCGACCCTACCCCGCTCGCCGGAGACCCTCTCCTCGGCGGGCGGGGTGGACGCGACCTCGCGCGACGTTCACAATCGACTTATGACTCGAACCCCCATCGTCGCCGCTTTCGCGGCGTTTTTCGTTTTCGCCGCCGGCGCCGTCCAGGCCCAGGACGTGAAGCGCGGCGAATACATCTTCGCGGCCTCGGGCTGTGCGGGCTGCCACACCGATACGGCGAATAACGGCCAATTGCTGGCCGGTGGACGCGCCCTCAAAACGCCGTTCGGCAATTTCTATGGGCCGAACATCACAGCACACCCCGATGCCGGCATCGGCAAATGGTCGGACGCCGATTTCATTACGGCGCTGCGCCAAGGCCGGCGCCCCGATGGCGCGCATTACTTCCCCGTGTTTCCGTATACGTCGTTCACCAAGATGACCGACGTGGATATGCGCGATCTCAAAGCCTATATCTTCTCGCTGCCAGTTTCGGATCGCCGCAACAAGGCGCACGATATAGGCTTCCCGTTCAATCTGCGCGCGTTGCAATTCGGCTGGAAGCTGCTGTTCTTCACGCCGGGCGAATTCAAACCCGATCCAGCGAAATCGGCCGAGATCAATCGCGGCGCTTACCTTACGCAAGCGATGGGCCATTGCGCCGAGTGCCATACGCCGCGCAATCAACTTGGCGGTTTGCGGACCGACATGATGTATGCGGGCGATCTCAACCATGCGGGGCAGGGCACGAAAGTGCCGAACATCACGCCGCATCCCACGACCGGCATCGGGTCGTGGACGCCGGGCGTCTACGAGGATCTGCTGTCGATGGGCATGACGCAGGACGGCGATTCCGTCGGCGGCGATATGGGCGAGGTGGTCGCGAATTCGACCTCCAAGCTCACGCCCCCGGATCGCGCGGCGATGATCGCTTATCTGCGCCAATTGCCGCCGATCGATCACCGGGTTCGTGGCGGGAATTGAACGATTTCCGGGAATTGAGTTTAGGTCCCATTCGGGCCTAACCTGAACCTATGTATTTCCCGAGTCCCGCGAGGGGGCAATGAGTAAGACCACCATCATCGCGATCGTCGGCGCGCTTTGCGTCGTCGTCGCCCTGTTGCTGGGCTTCCGTGGCTTCTTCGTGCCCGAGCCGACACCGCCAAACCGCACCCCGTCGCCGCCGGTCGCTTCGGCGCCGGCGACGCCGGCACCCGCACCGCAAGCGGCAGCCCCCATTCCCGTGCCGGAAACGGCGGTGGTTCGTCCGTCCTTTGACGTCGTGCGCGTGTCGCCGACGGGCGAGGCGGTGATCGCCGGCCGTGGCGCCCCCAATGCACCGATCGTGATTTTGGACGGCGAGAAGGAAATCGGCCGCGTCACCGCCGACGGTCGCGGCGAATGGGTTTTCGTGACCGTCGATCCGCTCGCGCCGGGCCCGCATGAATTGCGGCTGCGGATGGACACCGACAAAGGTCCGGTCTGGTCCGAGCGCAACGTCGCCGTCGTTGTGCCGCCGCGCGGGACCGGCACGGGCGGCGGCCCGCTGGTCGCCTTGTTGCCGGCCGAAGGGACCGGCCCCGCGACCGTGTTGCAGGTGCCGGGGCCTGGCGTGGGCAGCCAGCGTATGTCGATCGACGCGATCGATTACGGCGATGCGGGCAGCGTGACCGTGACCGGCAAAGGCACGGCGGGCGCCACGGTGCGCCTCTATGCCGACAACAAATCGGTGGGCGAGGCGGTGGTCGGTCCCGATGGGCGTTGGCGCGTCGACATCCCGCAATTGGGCGAAGGCAATTACACGCTGCGTGCCGACGAACTCGGCGCCAATGGCCGCGGCGTGGCGGCGCGCGCCGAAACGCCGTTCCAGCGCGCGGCGGTCCCCGCACCGGGGCCGGGCGAGCAGATCGTCGTCGTCCAGCCGGGCAATTCGCTGTGGCGGATTTCGCGGCGCATCTACGGCGAAGGCCTGCGCTACACCACGATCTACGAGGCCAATCGCGACCAGATCCGCAACGCGGATTTGATCTATCCCGGCCAAATCTTCGCCATTCCCAAGACGAACTGACGCGCCATAACGATCCCGACGCGGCCGGGCCGGGGTAGCGGCCCGGAGCGGGCTTTGTTATGATGCGGCTCAATATCTCGAAACCAGATTAACAGCGGCTTCTAATCTCATGAGCGATATGTGGAAATCCGTCGCGGCTCCGATCCATAAGGCGGGTGTGCCGTTCGTCGCGGCGGCGGTCGTTGCGACCTTCGTGCTGGGCTGGATTTGGGGCCCGCTCGCCGCTATCGGCGCGGTGGTGACCTTGTGGGTCATCTATTTCTTCCGCGATCCGGAGCGCACGATCCCGACACGCGACGGGCTGATCGTGTCGCCTGGCGACGGCATGGTGCAGTTGATCGTCGATGCCGTACCGCCGCCGGAACTGGAAATGGGCGATGCCTCGCGTCCGCGCATTTCGATCTTCCTGAACGTGTTCGACGTGCATGTGAACCGCGTGCCGATCGGCGGCACGGTGCTGCGTGCGCGCTATCAGCCCGGCCGCTTCCATAACGCCGCCCTCGATAAGGCGTCGGCGGAGAACGAGCGCATGTCGATCTGCGTGGGGCTCGCCGATGGCCGCGACGTGGGCTTCGTGCAGATCGCCGGTCTCGTCGCGCGGCGCATCCTTTGCGATCTGCGCGAAGGGCAGAACGTGCGCACCGGCGAACGCTACGGCCTGATCCGCTTCGGCAGCCGCTGCGACATCTATTTGCCCGAGGGCGTGTCGCCGCTGGTTGTGGTCGGTCAACGCGCGATCGGCGGCGAAACCGTGCTCGCTGATCTGCAATCGAGCGAAGCGCCGCGCCAGGGCGAGGTGCGCTGATGTTCGGCCGCAACCGTCGGCGCGCGCGTGATCGCGCAACGCTTCCCGGCGGCGGCACGATGAACCGCCTGATTCCCAACGCGATCACCGTTGGTGCGCTGTGCGCTGGCCTGTCCGGCATTCGCTTCGCGATGGACGGGCGCTGGGAATGGGCGGCGACGGCGATCGTCGTCGCGGCGATCCTCGATGGGCTCGACGGGCGCATGGCGCGCTTGCTGAACGGCACGTCGAAATTCGGCGCCGAGCTCGACTCCCTGTCCGACTTCGTTGCCTTCGGCGTGGCGCCCGCCCTCGTGATGTATATGTGGGTGCTGAACGCCTGGGGCGCCATCGGCTGGATGCTGTGTTTGGCCTATGCCGTGTGCATGGCACTGCGCCTCGCACGCTTCAACACCATGCTGTCCGACCCCAATCCGCCGAAATGGCAGGGCTATTTCTTCGTCGGCGTACCGGCGCCGGCGGGGGCCGCCTTGGCGCTGTTGCCGCTGATGATGCATTTCCAGGCGGGACCGGGTTGGTTCGACAAGGCTGCGATCGGCGGGCTGACGATGGTCGTCGTCGCGTTTCTGATGGTCAGCCGCATTCCGACCTTCTCGGCTAAGAAGGTCCATATTCCGCGCGGCTGGATGGTGCCGTCGCTGGTCGGCGTGGGCGTGGTGTTCGCGGGGCTATTCAACGCGCCCTGGGCGACGCTGGTGATTTTGGGCCTGATTTATCTGGGTTCGATCCCGGTCTCGGTCGCCATGCAAGCGCGTATGCGCGCGGCCGAACCCGCGCCGGAAACGCCGGCGAGCCACATCACCGTGACGGTGGAGCCGGCGGCGCCGACCCCGCGACACGGCGAGTCCGCTTGACGGGCGCGAAAAACGGTTCATCCTAATCGCTTGAAGCCGTTGGCGTTTCGGGCGAGTTTGCGGATCGTTAACCATCGGGCGCATAATTTGGCCCCGAATTGGCAATGCTAGGTTCCGGGGTTCCGGAACCGGCGGAGGAAATCGATGTTCGCGATCGGCGGTCTGGTTTTCGTGTTCTTGTGCGTGTTCGGGGGCTACGTGCTCGCCGGCGGCAAGCTCGGCGTGATCATGAAGGCGCTGCCCTTCGAGTTCATGATCATCGGCGGTTCGGCCGCGGGCACGTTCCTGATCGGCAACTCCGGTTCGATCATCAGCCACGCGCTGAAGGATTTCGGCAAAGTCTTCGGCGGGCCGAAATACAAGCGCGACGATTTCATCGATCTGCTCTGCCTCATCTTCACGATCCTGAAGCTCGCGCGGTCGAAGGGCACGCTCGCGGTCGAACCGCATATCGAGAAGCCCGACGAATCCAACATCTTCATGGCGTATCCGAAGATCCTCGCGAACAAATACGCGATCATGCTGATCTGCGATCACATGCGCATGCTGTCGATGGGCGTGGAAGACGCCCACCAGCTCGAGGAAATCTTCAACAAGGAACTCGAAAAGCACCATCACGAGACGCTGCGCGGCGCCCAGGCGCTCGCCACCGTCGCCGATGCGTGCCCAGCACTCGGCATCGTCGCCGCCGTCATGGGCGTCATCAAGACCATGTCGTCGGTGGACCAGCCGCCCGTCATTCTCGGCGGCCTGATCGCCTCGGCGCTCGTCGGTACGTTCTTGGGCGTGTTGCTGTCCTACGGCATTTTGGGCCCGATGGCCGGCCGCTTGAAGCAGTGCTACGAGGATGAGTTCAAGTACTACGAAATCATCCGCGACACGTTTGTGGCCCATCTGCAAGGCAACGCGCCGCAGATCTCGACCGAGATCGGCCGCAAGAGCGTGCCGAGCGAACTCCAGCCGACCTTCTACGAATTGGAAGAGGCGATCGCCTCCAAGCCCGCGGCGTGAGTTCCGACCCGGGGGGCGCCGCTGCGGCGCTCCAAGAAGGATTGGCGGCCGCACAGCGTGGCGACGCCGAAGGCGCGCTTAGGGCGTGGCGCCGCGCCCGCACTCTCGATCCCGCCGATCAAGGCACCATCCTGCGTCTGGGCGATTTGCTGATCCGCATCGGGCGTTTTGCCGAAGCGGACGATGCGCTCGCCGAAGGAACTCCCAATCCCGCCATCGCACGACGACGTGCGATCTGCGCGCTCGCCTTCGGCCATTTTACGGCGGCCGAGGCTTTCGCGCGCGCGGCGCTCGATGACGCGGCCGAAGGGGCGCAAGCCCGCCAGTTTTTGGCGAGCGTGCTGATCCAGCGCGGCGACGTGCAAGGGGCCCGCGAACAACTGGCGCTCGCCAAAGCCGCCGATCCGGCGTTCGAAACCGCCTATACCGACGATCTATTCGCCGCGAATTACGATCCGGCGATGACCGGTGCGGCGCTCAAAGACCTCTATGCCGATTGGGCGCAGCGTTTCTGCCCGCCGGAAGCGCCGCTTGCCGCGCCGGCACCGGGGGGACGGCGCTTGAAGGTGGCTTACGTTTCGCCCGATCTGCGCCGCCATTCGCTGCGCCACTTTATCTCGCCGATCTTCCGGCACCACGATCGCGCGAAGATCGAAGTTCACGCCTATTCGCTGAGCGGCACGCCGGATGCCGAAGCGGCGGCGCTGCGCAAACGCATCGATGTTTGGCACGATTGCCAAGCGCTCGACGATGATGGGCTTGCGGCCAAAGCGCGCGCGGACGGGATCGACGTCGCGATCGATCTCGCGGGGCACACGGCGGGCGCGAAACTCAAAGCCTTCGCGCGGCGTTTGGCGCCCGTGCAGGTCACTTGGCTCGGCTATGGCGGCACGACCGGCGTGGGCGCGATGGATTGGTATCTCGGCGACACGCATATGGCGCCAAAGGGCAGCGATGCTGCGTTTACCGAACGCGTCTGGCGCCTGACGCGCGCGGCTTTCGCTTTCGATCCGCCGCCCGAGATGCCGGCGGTTTCGCCGTTGCCCGCCCAAGCGAAGGGCCATGTGACTTTCGGCAGTTTCTCGCGCCTCGTGCGGATCAACGACGCGGTGATCGCGGCGTGGGCCGCGATCCTCGCCCAAGTGCCGGGCTCGCGCTTGATGCTGAACGCGCTGCCCTTCGTCGATGCGGCGGTGCGTGGCGATTACGCCGCGCGCTTTGCGCGTCACGGGATCGCCGCCGAGCGCCTGGATCTTATCTACACCTCGCCGCAGCCCGCGACCTGGGCCGCCTATGGCCAGATCGACATCGCCCTCGATCCGTTTCCGCATAATGGCGGCGTCACGACGTTCGAGGCGTCGTGGATGGGCGTGCCGATGGTCAGCCTGCGGGCGCGCCCGCCGCTCGGCCGCTACGGCGATTGCTTGCTGACGGCTTTGGGGCTCGACGATTTCTGCGTCGATACGGTCGAGGCCTATATCGCGCGTGCGGTCGATGCCGCGCGGGATTTGCTGACGCTGGCGGCGCTGCGCAGCGGTTTACGTCCGCGCATGGCGGCGAGCGAACTTTGCGACGGGAAGGGGCTCGCGGCGGCGTTGGATACGGCTTACGCGGCGATGTTCAACGCCCGGGCGGAATCTTCGTCCGGTAGCGTTTGACCGGCACGGTCTGGCCCGGCAGCCATTTCTTCACCGCCTGCGGCTTCGACGCCTTCTTGCCGATCGTCGCTTCTTCCAGCTTGTCGGCGAGGCTTTTGTAGTTGTCCATCGTTTGGGCCAGCAAATCGCGCTTGGCGATGCCCATGGCGATCGCGCTGTCGCCTTTCATCTGCGCTTGGCGCAGCAGATAGATCATCAGCCGCGCTTCGTCGCCCGAGATTTTCAGCGTGTAGATGGGGCCGCTCATGATCGATCCTCGATTCGTCGTCGAGGACCGATAATATCACGCGGCGAGGGGCGCGACCTTGTCGCGGAAGGCCTCGAAGCCCGCGAGGACCAGCCACAAGCGCCCGACTTCGGCCGTGCGCTTGGAGAGCGGGATGGACAGGCGCGAATAGCGCCACGTGCCTTGCGGGGTCTGCGCTTCGATCGTGTGCAGCAGCGGCTGGCGTGCTTGCACGATTTCGCGGAACTGTCCGCACAGCAAATCGCGGAACGCCGGATCGGGAATGGCTTCGATCTCGCAGCAGCCGTTCGACGTCTCGCCGCAAACTTTGAAGTCGCAGCCCATGCCGCGCACGTCGAACACGGCGAGCTTGTCTTTGAGGCCCGGCACTTTTTCGGGGTGCAGCGAGTCCGCGCAAACAAGCCCCGCCTGACGCTCGCCGTCGGCCCAGTGGAGCAGGGCCAGGCGTTGGGCCGGGTCCGCCGCTTGGCAGTAATGCGCGGAAGTGCCGGAAAAACGCGTCGTGCTGGCGATCGTCGAAGTCATGGCGGACGGGATTCCCTCGAAAGACCCGTCTTACATAAGGGTTTCGGCGCCGGATTAAAGGGGGTGCGCCCGGTTGCTCGACAATATGCCGCAAGGCGAACGCCAAAAACCGCCCCCGAGGCGGGGACGGTGCGGGTCGGCCCGATACCGGAAAGTCGCCGACGTTAGGCGGAGATATTCAGCTTCGCGCCGCGGCCCTGGAGGGACGCGATCGAATTGCTGGCGATCTCGTTACCTTGCGCCACGCCCTTGAGGATCTGGCCTTGGTAATTTTCGGCGAATTTTTCGGTCACGTCGCGGAACGCGGCCGTCTTTTGATTGCGGAAATCGATCACAGGCTGAGCGGCCTGCGAGATAGACGCTGCCATCGGGATTCTCCAGTGGCGTTGGTTTTCAAGACAATCAGTATAGTTAATGGCCGTTTACCAAGTCAACGACCGAGTCGCAATCCTGGATGGGAATTGCACTCGTTAAGTCCGCAAAATTTATTGGATTTGGGAAGCGAAGCGCCTTGGCGCCTTGGAAATTGGCTGGGGGACTAGGATTCGAACCTAGACAACCAGAGTCAGAGTCTGGGGTCCTACCGTTAGACGATCCCCCAGCGGGACGCGTCCGCCGGACGGGGCGAAACCCCGACCAAGCGGCGCTGTCTATATCGCCCTTCGCCCGGATCGTCAAACCCGGTTACAGTACTGGTCAAAATAGCGACGCGAACTTGGGGAGTTGCTTCTGTGGAGACGGCGCAAGCCCGAAGGGACGAGGGGCCGATACTCGCGGCCCTCGACCTCGGCACGAATAATTGCCGTCTGTTGATCGCCAAACCGGCCCCGGACGGGTTCCGGGTGGTGGACGCGTTTTCGCGCATCGTGCGCTTGGGCGAAGGGCTGGAACGTAGCGGCAATCTCGCCGAAACGGCCATGGTTCGCGCGTTGGACGCGCTTCATGTCTGCGCGGCCAAAATGGACCGGCGCGGCGTGACTAGTTTTCGCGGCGTGGCGACCGAAGCCTGCCGTCGGGCCGAAAACGGGGCGGCCTTCCTGTCGCGCGTGCGCGAGGCGACGGGCATCGAACTCGAGCCCATCGCGGCGGACGAGGAGGCGGACCTCGCCTTGGCCGGCTGCGCGGCGCTGCTCGACGCGGGCAAGCCGCACGCCATCGCCTTCGATATCGGCGGCGGCTCGACCGAAGTGATGTGGCTGGAACGCGACGGCGATTCGTGGCGGCGGATCGATTTCGTGTCGCTGCCGCTGGGCGTCGTGGCGATTGCCGAGCGCTTGGGCCCCGACAAAATCGCCTGCGAGGCCTATCAAGCGGCCGTCGCCGATATCTCGGCACGCTTGGCCGAACTCGACGCGCGCCACGATATCGGGGCCCAAATCGCGGCCGGGAATGTCGAGATGGTCGGCACGTCGGGCACGGTCACGACGCTGTCGGGCATCGCGATGGGCTTGCAGCGCTACGAGCGCGCGTTGGTCGACGGCTCGTGGCTCGATTTCGCGCAGATCAAGGCACTGTCGGCGGACCTCGCCGCCGCCGATCTGGAAGGGCGCGCGCGGCACGGCTGCATCGGCCGCGAACGCGCCGATCTGGTCGTCGCGGGCTGCGCGCTGCTGGAGGGGATTTGCGCGCGCTGGCCGGTCGGGCGTCTGCGCGTCGCCGATCGGGGCTTGCGCGAAGGCATTCTGATGGGTCTATTGCGCGGGCATGAGTGATTCCCGCCGCCTCGCCGAACGCCTGAAGACCGCCAAGGGCCGTTCCACATCGCAGCAGAACTGGCTGCGCCGCCAGCTCAACGATCCTTACGTCGGCAAGGCGAAGGATGCGGGCTATCGCAGCCGCGCGGCCTTCAAGCTGATCGAGATCGACGCCAAGGTGCGGCTGTTCCGCCCGGGCATGAAGATCGTCGATCTGGGGGCCGCCCCCGGCGGCTGGACGCAAGTCGCGATCGAACGCAAAGCCGGTACGATCGTGGCGCTCGATATCCTCGAGATGGATCAATTGCCCGGCGCCGTCGTGCTGCAAGCCGACTTTCTCGATCCCGCCGCGTCGGAAAAGGTCAAAGCTGCGTTGAACGGTCCGGCCGATCTGATCCTGACCGACATGGCGCCGTCGACGACCGGCCATCGCGAGACCGATCATTTGCGGATTATCGCGCTGGTCGAAGCGGCGTTCGAATTCGCCTGCGACGTGTTGAAACCGGGCGGCGCCTTCGTCGGCAAGCTGCGCCAGGGCGGCGAGGAGCAGCAACTGATGAAGGCGGTGCAGGCGCGTTTCGCCAAGCTCCAGCGCATCAAGCCGCCCTCCAGCCGATCCGAGTCGGCGGAGTTTTACTTCGCCGCGACCGGCTTCAAAGGCTGATTTCCCCGTCATTTCAACGCGATTCGACCCCATTTCGATCTTCACGAACGGGGTGTATAGATGCGCGCCACTTCCCGCGACCCCAGGAGGCGGCATGCATATCCGCGAAGCGCTTACGTTCGACGACGTCCTTCTGGAGCCCGGCGCCTCCGCCGTTTTGCCCGGCGACGTCACCACCCGGACGCGGATCACCCGCAATATCGAACTCGGCATTCCGCTCGTGTCCTCGGCGATGGACACGGTGACGGAAAGCGCGCTCGCCATCGCGATGGCGCAAGCCGGCGGCATGGGCGTCATCCACAAGAATCTCGATATCGAGCTTCAGGCGCAGGAAGTGCGCAAGGTGAAGAAGTTCGAAAGCGGCATGGTCGTCAATCCGCTGACCATCCGCCCGGACGCCACGCTGGCCGATGCGCTGCAGATGATGGCGGCCAATCACATCTCCGGCATTCCGGTCACGGAAGCGAATGGCCGCCTCGTCGGCGTGCTGACCAACCGCGACGTGCGCTTCGCCAGCGATCCGCGCCAGAAGGTCAGCGAGTTGATGACCCGCGACAAGCTGGTCACCGTGACCGAGGGCGTGTCGAAGGAAGAAGCCAAGCGCCTGCTGCACCAGCATCGCATCGAGAAGCTGGTCGTCGTCGACCAATCCTATCGCTGCATCGGCCTGATCACCGTCAAGGACATCGAGAAAGCGCAGCGTTTCCCTGCCGCCACGAAGGACGAGAAGGGCCGCTTGCGTGTGGCCGCCGCCACGGGCGTGGGCGATAAGGGCCTGGCGCGCGCCGAAGCGTTGTTCGACGCGGAGGTCGATATCGTCGTCGTCGATACCGCACACGGCCATTCGGAAGGCGTGCTGAATTCCGTGCGCGCGATCCGCAAGCTCGGCAATTACACCCAGATCATCGCCGGCAATATCGCGACCGCCGAGGGCGCCAAGGCGCTGATCGACGCGGGGGCGGACGCCGTGAAGGTCGGCATCGGCCCGGGTTCGATCTGCACCACGCGCATCGTCGCGGGCGTGGGCGTGCCGCAGCTCACCGCCGTGATGGATTGCGTCGAGGTGGCGCAGAAAGCGGGCGTGCCCGCGATCGCCGATGGCGGCATCAAATTCTCGGGCGATCTCGCCAAGGCGCTGGCCGCGGGGGCGGAATGCGCGATGATCGGCTCGCTGTTCGCAGGCACGGAAGAAGCGCCGGGCGAAGTGTTCCTGTTCCAGGGCCGCTCCTACAAATCCTATCGTGGCATGGGCTCGGTCGGCGCGATGGCGCGCGGCTCGGCGGATCGTTATTTCCAGCAGGAAATCAAGGATACGCTGAAGCTGGTGCCCGAAGGTGTCGAAGGCCGCGTGCCCTATAAGGGCCCGGTGGGTGCCGTCATCCACCAGCTCGTCGGCGGGCTTCGCGCCGCGATGGGCTATACGGGCAGTGCGACTCTCGCCGATCTGCGCAAGAACGCGCGGTTCCTCAAAATCACCAATGCGGGCTTGCGCGAAAGCCATGTCCACGACGTCGCGTTGATGCGCGAAGCGCCGAACTACTCGGGCGGTTCGGCGGCATGACACCCGGCGGGCGGATCGCGGCGGCGATCGAAATTCTCGATCTGGTTCACGCCCGCAAAGCGCCCGCCGATCGTCTCGCCAATGATTATTTCCGCGCGCGCCGTTTCATCGGCTCCAAGGATCGCACCGCGATCTCGGGGCTGGTCTATGGCGTGCTGCGCAAACGCGCCCAGTTGGAATGGTGGCTCGCGCGCGTGCGCGAAGGGGCGGCGCGTGTACCCTTCGCGCCCAACGGCCGTTCTTGGCTGCTTGCGTATCTCGCCATCGTCGAAGGCTGGGAAGCGGGGCGCATCGAACACGCGTTCTCGGGCGAGCGTTACGATCCGCAGCCGCTGAAAGCCCACGAACAGGCGAGCATCGCGTCGCTCGCGGGCCGTTCGCTCGACCATCCGGAACAGCCCGACTGGGTGCGCTTCAATCTGCCGCCCTGGGCCGCCGAACGTTTTACCCAGCGCTTCGGCGAACGCGCGCGCGCCGAAATGGCGGCGATGGGAACGGAAGCCCCGCTCGATCTGCGCGTCAACGTGCTGAAGGGCAAGCGCGACGCGGTGCGCAAGGCGCTGAAGGAAGCGGGTATCGCGACCGAGGCGACGAAGATGTCGCCGTGGGGTTTGCGGACCGAGGAACGCGCCAATGTCATGGCGAGCGCGCCGTACAAAGCCGGCCTCGTCGAAATTCAGGACGAAGGTTCGCAACTCGTCGCGCTGCTGGTCGACGCCAAGCCCGGCATGCGCGTGTGCGATTTCTGCGCGGGGGCAGGCGGCAAGACGCTCGCCATCGCCGCGACGATGGAGAACAGGGGCCAGATCGTCGCCTGCGATACCTCGGAAAAGCGCTTAGCGGGGGCGACCACGCGCTTGCGCCGCGCCGAAGTGCATAACGTCGAGCGCCGCTTGCTGGAAAGCGAGCGCGACGGCTGGGTGAAGAAGCACAAAGGCGGGTTCGATCGCGTGCTGGTCGATGCGCCGTGTACGGGGACGGGCACCTGGCGGCGCAATCCCGATGCGCGCTGGACGCTGGTGCGCGACGAGATCGCGGAATTGACCGCCAAGCAGGCGCGCATTCTGGAAAGTGCCGCGCGCCTCGTGAAGCCGGGCGGGCGCTTGATCTACGCGACGTGCTCCGTGCTGCCGGAGGAGAACGAAGCGCAGGCCGAAGCGTTCCTCGCCGCGCAAAGCGATTTCGCCGCATTGCCCGTCGGCACGGTCTGGGAAAAGGCCGGCGAGGGTACGACGCTCAGCTTGAGCCCCGCCAAGGACGGCACCGACGGTTTCTTCGTCGCGGTGTTCGAGCGTAAAGAGGCCTCGCCGCCCGCATGACGGTCACGCTGCTCAAAGCCACGCAAGGACATGTCCGCGGCATCGCGCGGGTCTATGTCGACGCGTGGCGGGCGACCTATGCCGGGCTGCTGCCGCCCAAAACGCTGGTCGGCATGGATTACGACCGCCAAGCGGTCGAATGGGCCTATCAGATCCGCCACAAGGCGCTGCACGCGCCCATCCTCGTCGCCTATGACGACAAGTCGGGCGTGGTCGGCGTCACCAGTTTCGGCCGCAGCCGCATCGAAGACAGGCCCGCGCGCCCGCCTTTCACGCAAGTCGGCATCACGCTGGGCTCGGGCGAGGTGTTCACGCTTTACGTGCACCCCGACCATCAGAACCGGGGGATCGGCGCGATGCTGATCGGCGGCGCGTTCAGCGGTTTGCGCGAACGCGGCCTCAACCAGGCCTATGTCTGGGTGCTGCACGACAATCCGGCGCGTTATTTCTACGAACGCATGGGCGGGCGCTTCATCGCCACGCGCCGCGAACGCCTGTGGGGCTCGGACGTGGCGCAAGCCGCCTATGGCTGGCCCGACCTCGCCAAAACCCTCGCTTTGCCGGGGCTTGTCCGCTCCGCCCGACTGGGATAAATCGCACCATGACCGACAAAATCCTGATCCTCGATTTCGGCAGCCAAGTCACCCAGCTCATCGCGCGCCGCGTGCGCGAAAGCGGCGTTTACTGCGAAATCCACCCGTTCAATACCGACGAGGCGAAGCTCAAGGCGTACGGCGCCAAGGCGATCATCCTGTCGGGCGGTCCCGCCTCGGTGACCGAAAGCCACACGCCGCGTGCCCCGGGCTTCGTGTTCGACGCGGGCGTGCCGGTGCTGGGCATTTGCTACGGCGAGCAGACGATGTGCGCCCAGCTCGGCGGCAAGGTCGAAAGCTCCGACCATCGCGAATTCGGCAAGGCGTTCATCGCCATCGAACGCGATTGCAAATTGTTCGACGGCATCTGGCCGGTCGGCTCGCGCGAGCAAGTGTGGATGAGCCATGGCGACCGCGTCACGGCGCTGCCCGACGGTTTCCGCGTCGTCGCGACATCCGAGGGCGCGCCCTATGCCGCCATCGCCAACGACGAGAAGCGCTTCTACGGCGTGCAGTTCCATCCCGAAGTCGTGCACACGCCGCATGGCGCGGCGTTGCTCAAGAACTTCACCCATCGCGTCGCCGACTGCTCGGGCGATTGGACGATGGCCGCGTTCCGCCGCCAGGCGATCGAGCGTATCCGCTCCCAAGTCGGCAAGGGCCGCGTGATTTGCGGTCTATCGGGCGGCGTTGATTCCTCGGTCGCCGCCGTGCTGATCCACGAAGCGATCGGCGATCAGCTCACCTGCATTCTGGTCGATCACGGCCTGATGCGCGAAGGCGAGGCGACGCAGGTCGTCGACCTGTTCCGCGGCCATTACAACATTCCGCTGGTGCATCGCGACGCGAGCGACATGTTCCTCTCGCGCCTCGAAGGTGTCACCGACCCCGAGACCAAGCGCAAGCTGATCGGCGCGACCTTCATCGAAGTGTTCGAGGAGGAGGCGAAGAAAGTCGGCGGGGCCGATTTCCTCGCCCAAGGCACGCTCTATCCCGACGTGATCGAAAGCGTGTCGTTCATCGGCGGGCCGTCGGTGACGATCAAGTCGCACCACAATGTCGGCGGCTTGCCCGAGCGCATGCGCATGAAGCTCGTCGAGCCGTTGCGCGAGCTGTTCAAGGACGAAGTGCGCGACTTGGGCCGCGAGCTTGGCTTGCCCGAAACACTGGTCGGCCGCCACCCCTTCCCGGGGCCGGGCCTCGCGATCCGCATTCCCGGCGCGATCGACCGCGACAAGCTCGCCATCCTGCGCAAGGCCGATCTGGTTTATCTCGAGGAGATCCGCCGTGCGGGCCTCTACGACGCGATCTGGCAGGCTTTCGCGGTGCTGCTGCCGGTGAAGACCGTCGGCGTGATGGGCGATTCACGCTCCTACGATTACGTCTGCGCGCTGCGCGCGGTGACGTCGACCGACGGCATGACGGCGGAATCCTATCCCTTCGACCACGCGTTCCTGGCCGCGACCGCGACGCGCATCATCAACGAAGTGCGCGGCATCAACCGCGTCGTCTACGACGTGACCTCGAAGCCCCCCGGCACGATCGAGTGGGAGTGAGGGGAATCGAAACTCTTTTAGCTTCGTAACGGCCAATCAAGTGGGATCAACGCTTTACCTGAAGCGCGCGACCATCGTTCGCGCGTGGCTTCCACATAGCGTGAATCGTCCTCAAAATAGGCATGTTCAATCAGAAGCACCTGGAGTCCGTTTAGGCGCTTGGTCTCTTCGAAGAGAAAATCGATGTGCCGGCGCATAGCCTTAATATCCTCATCTTCCTCACCGCCCGAGATGGCTTTTTCATCCTCTTGTGCTGATTGGGCTGGGAAATAGGGACGGCTGATTTGATCGAGCACTAGAATGCCTGGCACTGGGGAGTCAGTTTCGCCGAAATAGCGCTGAAGCCCGAAGGCGAGTGCAATATGAATTGCGAGATAGTTTTGATCTGATCCAACATCGGCCATGCGCAACATCGAACCCTTGCCACCGGCTTCAATTATTCGAACCTCTGGCTGTTTAGAAGAAAAATAAATATCTGACCCGACGCAGGGGGCAACCGTCGGCAGATAGGCAATTGCTTCGGAAGCATATTGTGAGATCTTGTTCTCAGCACGCTTCAAGCGAATCGCCTTGCTTTCCTGATCGACCTGCGATTCCAAATGCGCAATCTCATCTCGAAGCACAGACAGATCAATACTCGATTTCGTTCGATCGGCTTCGCTGGTTTGCAGGAAGAACGAAATCTTACCCAGCAGGTGTGCTTGCGCCTGTGCGATCGTCGTGAGGCGTCGCGTATCTTCGGTTTGCTTGAGCCAACTCGTGATCTTCTGATCGGTTTCACGCAAAGCTCGATTAAGTATATTTATCTCGGTCGATAGCTCTTCGTCATGGACTGCTAACTGTGGGCGCACGCGTTCTACGGCAAGACTCTCATCCCGGATTTTAGTCAACGTTTGAGTTAGCGCGGCTGCCGTCTCGCGCCCCCGCTGGGACGGAGATTCGCATAACGGACAGAGATGCGCGCTATCACCGAGTTTAAGATGTTCTGCGAGTTTTAACTTATTACGCTGTCGAGTGACCGTTTTCTCGAATCCGGAGGCATCATCCAGAGCGACTCTCGCTGCCTGACGTTTGCGTCGGGCTGCCGCAAGGTTAATTAATATCTCCTTCCGTCTCGCATGGAGAGTGCCTAGTTCGCCCTCGTTTGGATAGCTGGTGGGTTCGCTTTCCACTTCGGCAACAGCTTTCAGTTGGAGAAGCAAGTCATTCTCGTCCGCATTGACGGAAGGCTCAGCGGCAAGCGAAAAGCGATATGCTTCATTAAGCAGCCCGATGGCACGATCTTTGAGTGCCGTTTCAGATTCCCGACGGACCCGTTCTCTACTTTCCTCAATTGCAAGGTTTCGCTGCAATTGACGAAGTTTACGTTCCTTGAAGGCGCTTTGCTCATCCGACGCTCGCAGAAAATAAGGCATTGTCGCGACGATATCCTTTGCCTTGTCTGCTTGTTCAAGGCCATGCAGGAGAACTGACTCGCTATCTATGACCTCCTTAGTCACGAACAAATAAGGTGTGACATGGCGAACGCTTGTGCGGCCTTTAGTCTCACCCGAAGTATCTGGAAGATGACCAAGGTCGCCTATTCCGAAGGCTTTCTGGATAAAGTTCTTTGCAGCATCCAATGTCGTGGCGCCATCAAAATTGGCCAGGTTCGTAGGGAGGGATAGCCCTTTTCCTGCAGTCACGAACATACGCGTGCTAGTCGCTTGACCATCTGGCGGAATATACCGACCAGTGATCATCTCGTCCTCGCCAGCGACCCATTTGACGCCAACTGCGAGCGAATGCCGCCTCACATGAACTGGCAACTCACACTTGCTCGAACCAAGGCAATAGTCGATTGCTTTTATAAGAGCTGATTTACCGGTCCCTGAAGCACCGGTGATAATATTTACTTTGCCAGGAATTAACGAGATGACCTGCTGGCGATCCGCCATTCCGATGAAAAAAATATTAGCAATATTCCAACGGATCATACGGTGAGTCCCAGAATTCCAAAGATATTACGTGTCGAGCCGGCCATCGCAAACCAATACCCTAATCTCGCGGCGCGTCGGATGGAGCGTGCTGAAATCGGGTCAAGCTTGGCAATCGTTGTGGGTTTCACTTTTTGTGCACCAAGCTTGATGCGGCCATCTACCCCTAGCGCAAGTACATTAGAGAAACAGCCGTAGCGCAAAGCGGGTGTAATGATGTCGAGGCTGGAGTTGACTCGCTCAGAGAGAGAAACCGACATTTGTGGCGTCCGTTCTAGCCACTCGAGCAGCCCAGTTTTTTTGTTTGTTCCTTCGAAGGATCCTGCGAGATCTTCGGAAAGTGCGAGCGGCAACGCCAGGTAGATAAGCGGTAGATCAGGACCAGCGTTATTGATCTCAGTAAAAGTATTTAGAAACGCAGCCAGCGCAAAAGTGCAGAAGGCGGGATTTGTTTCGGCATAGAGATCGTGCGCGAGGGTCATTCGCCGTCCTTTAGGAGATCCCTATAATTGGGGTGCCATCCTACTTGGAGGCTGATTCCCAGTACTTGATAGCTGCCACGCACATAATAAGCTGCGCTGAATCCTTCCTCGATCGGCCTGACATTCATAGGCGCTTCATTATGGCTCCAACGGAGAAGTCCGAGGCCTAACTTGCATTTCTCCTCCTCCTCCTCTAGTGCCTTGCAATCCTCGGCAATCTGTTTGTGCCTATCTGACCAATGTTCGATTAAGATAGAATCATAATTAGCGATCTTGCTCGCTAATGCAGGATTCTCGGTTGTCCAACGCGCCCGTTGGGTACGGGCACGCCATTCTTCGCGGATTGCCTTGTCGATGTCCGCAGCGTTGCCTTTTACAAGTGCGATCTGGCGAGTGAGCATTCCATCAGGCTGATATTCGAGCGGCTTCGGTACTGTCTCATAATCCGCAGATAATTTTCCCTGCTCTAGTTCGCTCACAATTTCGCTGATCTGCGCTTGCAGTTCAGGCCGCGCAATGACACGTGCGCGCTTTCCGCACAAACTGTAGATGATTTGGCGATCCCACCATTCGATAAGCTTTTTGGCAACGTGCGCACGTTGCTCCGTTGGTAACAGTGTCAGGCGTGCTGCTATTTGGGTTTCAATTTCTCCGACGGTGGGACTTTTGATCTTTAGCGTCACTCTCTTCATCAGAGCTAGTCTATTGGTGGCCGATATCTTCAAAAAAGACTCGCATCCATTGATTCGATCGGCATAAGGCAGGGGAGATATGCCGTTGGTCTTGGCTTCTATGCGGGTGTCGATGACGTGCTGGGCTTCCTTCGTCATGGCAGTGACCAATTCACCCCGGTCTGTCTCAGGCTCAGTAAGAGCTATGAGTGGGTCGCCGTCTACAATTCCACCTACTGTTATAAGGTGAAGGCTGGTTTCAGCGAGATTAATATTTGGAAAAATATCAACCCAAATATTAATTGTACGCCACAACGATCTAGACTTGATCCCTACGGACGAAGGTTTCTCTGCAATCGAATGCTTTAGTTGATAAAAAAGGCTGTGACCATTCGCTGTGAGCGCCACATCATCAAGTTGCTCTATTCCGACTGCGGCATCATCAGAGTCCTTGGTAAGGAGAATGAGTAACGCATAGAGCGACTGGTACCAGAAGCCTAATGCGGATCCCTCAGCGGAATGCTCCATCTTTCTCAAACTCCCTAAATATTAGTCTATCCACTTCTTGTGCTTTTCGACAATGGAAGATTGCTTTTATAGTTAGTGCTCACGGATCCATTACGAAAAACTAATAGAGTTAAAGTGCTAGAGGTATGCCCTCAAGCATCAATAAGTTTCATTAATGAAACTTAGGTTTAATGCTATGAAATTGAGAAAATATTCTAAATGAACATAAAAGCGCGATCAAAATCCGGGCGTTCTGCGAAATATCGGATACTGTCTGAAGTCACGTTTTCTGGACTGCGCGCCGTGACCTCGACCGACGGCATGACGGCGGAATCCTATCCGTTTGATCACGCTTTCCTGGCGGCGACCGCCACCTGGATTATTAACGAGGTCCGCGGCATCAACCGCGTCGTCTACGACGTGACCTCGAAGCCCCCCGGCACGATCGAGTGGGAGTGAGATTTTCCCACCGAGCCAGCGCGCCGCCGAATTCGCGATCGCGCTGACGGGTCGGGGAAGGGCGGCGTTCTCACATCGCGCCGACGCTTCGGCACCAATCCACCAAGGCGGCGCGGATCGCATTTCGCGGAGCGGCGTCGCGTTTGAATGCCGTCCAGATAAGGGTGCCCTGCCAGACGCTGGCCATCTGCCATCCCATCCGCTCGGCATGTTTGGTTCGCGTCGTAAGGCGCCGGCCTAAGGCCCTGGCGAGCGAAGCCCCCCAAGCGGCACCGCGCTTGCGAAGTGTGGGGTTCCGGATATCTTCGCGCAGCAACAGAAGCCCGTCGGCCAGCGCATACTCCGTCCGGCTGGCCGGTATGAGTTCCAGCAATATCGAGATGGCCCCGGCCGGGCTCGCCTGCGCGTTGGCATCGGCCGCCGCCGTCGCCGCGTCGAGGCGATCCCAAGCATAAAGCAGAACGGCCTCGATCATCGCCTCGCGCGTTCCGAAGCGCTGCACCAGCGTGGGGGCGGATAGCCCCACGGCGCTCGATGCCTTGGAAAACGACAATCTTTCCGGCCCCGCCGTTTCCAGCGCGGTCAAAAGTTTGCCGAGCACCGCCTCATCCGAAATCGTCTTGCGTCTCGCCATATCCAAAAATATAAACGAATGTTCATTTATATTCAAATGGAGAAGCTCGATGGCCAAGATTCTGGGATACATCGCAACCAGCCTCGACGGCTTCATCGCCACCGAGCAGGACAGCCTCGATTGGCTTTTCGCGTACGACGATATGGATCTCGGCGCGTATGACTACCGCGCGTTCATCAAGCGCATAAAAACGATCGTCATGGGGCGCGGCACCTATGATTTCCTCGCCAAGGACGCTGCACCCTGGGCCTATGACGCGCAGCGCGTGTTGGTCGTGACGTCGCGGCCCATTGCCGATCCGAAGGGGAAGTTGGAAACGCGAAGCGATGTCGATGCTCTCGTCGCGGAGTTGCGGGGGCTGCGCGACGGCGATGTGTGGCTGGTCGGGGGCGGGCGGTTGCAGATGGCCTTCATCGAGCGATCGGCGCTGGACGAGATCGAGATTTACGTGATGCCCGAACTCATCGGCGGCGGGCGGCCGCTTTTCCCCTCGGCCGGCGTTCGAACGCGCCTGCGCTTGCTGCAGACGAACGCGCTGGACAAAGGTTGCGTCCGGCTTCATTACGCCTTCGATCAAGCGCGCCCGGCGGCGGCCGCGGTATAACCCTAAGTCGCGTAGTTCCACGTATTCTCAATTTCGCCACGGACGCGCTCTAGCGTCGGCATTCGTTCTCGAGCCAAGGAGGTGAAGATGCGCGTCATGGTGCTGGTGAAAGCGACGGCGTGGAGCGAGCAGGGTTTCTCGCCCGACGCGTGGACCGCCGAAATGATGGCGGCGATGGGCAAGTTCAACGATGAACTGCGCGCCGCTGGTGTCCTCGTGATGGGCGAGGGGTTGAAGCCGACGTCCCACGCCAAGCGCGTCGCGTTCGACGGGGCGGGGCGCAGCGTGATCGACGGGCCCTTCGCCAATCCGAACGAATTGGTCGCCGGCTTCTGGCTGTGGGACGTCAAGGATATGGACGAGGCCGTCGCCTGGGTGAAACGCTGCCCCAATCCCATGAAGGGGCCGAGCGAGATCGAAATCCGGC
>VFQU01000359.1_pt1 | contig 43026 bp, 48 predicted proteins | sample 3512311 | NCBI WGS metagenome assembly VFQU01 (sample SAMN10412377, study PRJNA504923) | tailings metagenome | isolation source: Relicate 3 Philex TSF3 active mining site | place: Philippines: Tuba, Benguet | collected 2017-08-29 | reverse complement strand
TCGTGCTGATCTCGCACAACATGCCGCATGTCTTCGAGGTGGCGGACCGCATCCATGTCCACCGGCTCGGCCGCCGGCTGTGCGTGATCGACCCGAAGCAGCACACCATGTCGGATGCCGTCGCCTACATGACGGGCGCGAAATCGCCGCCTGTCGAGCAGCTTGCCGCATGAGCCTCGCTTTTACCGCTTGCCGGACGCGCCGGGCCATGTAGCATCATGGGCAGGGAGGATCGTTGCAGACAATCGGGGGAGCGCCGGTACCCATCAGCCGGCAAGCGAGGCGACAATGATCCAGACCCAGAAGACGGCCAAGGCCCAGCCGAGCCAGCCCGATGCCGATGTCGACGCCCTGGCGAAAGCCGTCATCGACTGCCTGAAATATCGCGTCGGCAAGGAGCCCTCGGTCGCGACCCGGCACGACTGGCTGACGGCCTCGATCCTGTCGCTGCGCGACCGGGTGATCGACCGCTGGATCGATTCGACGCGCTCTTCCTACGACACCGACGGCAAGCGCGTTTACTACCTGTCGATGGAGTTCCTGATCGGCCGGCTGATGCGCGATGCCATGTCGAACCTCGGCATGATGGACGCGATGCGCGCGGCCCTTGCCAGGCACAATGTCGACATCGACATCATCTCCGAGCTCGAGCCGGACGCCGCGCTCGGCAATGGCGGCCTCGGCCGGCTTGCCGCCTGCTTCATGGAATCGATGGCGAGCCTCGGCATTCCAGCGCATGGCTACGGCATCCGCTACGTGCACGGCCTGTTCCGGCAGGAAATCCAGGATGGCTGGCAGGTCGAACTGCCCGAAACCTGGCTCGACCACGGCAATCCGTGGGAATTCGAGCGCCGCGAAGGCGCCTACGAGGTCGGTTTCGGCGGCGCGGTCCATTCGCTGACCTCGCCCGACGGCCGGCTGGAACGTCATGTCTGGAAGCCGCAGGAACGATTCCTCGCCGTCGCCTTCGACACGCCGATCGTCGGCTGGCGCGGGCGCCGCGTGAACACGCTGCGGCTCTGGTCGGCGATGCCCGTCGATCCGATCCTGCTCGACGCCTTCAACGCGGGCGACCATATCGGCGCGCTGCGCGAATCCAACAAGGCGGAATCGCTCACCCGCGTGCTCTACCCGGCCGACAGCCACCAGGCCGGCCAGGAACTGCGGCTGAAGCAGGAGTATTTCTTCTCCGCCGCCTCCATCCAGGACATCGTGCGCCGGCACCTGTCGCGCCATGACGATCTGAAGAGCCTGCCCGACAAGGCGGCGATCCAGCTCAACGACACCCACCCGGCCGTCGCCGTCTCGGAACTGATGCGCATCCTTCTCGACATCCATTCGATGGATTTCGACCAGGCCTGGGACATCACGCGGCGCACCTTCTCCTACACCAATCACACGCTCCTGCCCGAAGCGCTGGAAAGCTGGCCGGTGCCACTGTTCGAGCGGCTGCTGCCACGCCACATGCAGATCATCTACGCGATCAATGCCGAGGTGCTGCTGGACGCGCGGGCGAAGAAATTTTCGGACGATCGCATCCGTTCGATCTCGCTGATCCAGGAGGATGGCGAGCGCCGGGTGCGCATGGGCAATCTCGCCTTCTGCGGCTCGCATTCGATCAACGGCGTCTCGGCACTGCACACCGAACTGATGAAGGAGACGGTGTTCTCCGATCTCCAGGCGCTGTTTCCGGGCCGCATCAACAACAAGACAAACGGCATCACGACGCGCCGCTGGCTGATGCAGTCCAATCCGGAACTGACCAACCTCATCCGCGACGCGATCGGCGACCGCTTTCTCGATGATATCTCTGCTCTTTCGCAGCTCGACAAGCTGGCCGGCGACGCGCCTTTCCAGGAGCGTTTCGCTGCCGTCAAGCGCGCCAACAAGGAGCGGCTGGCGGCGACCGTCTTCAGCCGCATGGGCATCAAGGTCGATCCGTCAGCGCTTTTCGACGTCCAGATCAAGCGCATCCACGAATACAAACGCCAGCTGCTCAACATTCTCGAGGCCGTGGCGCTTTACGACCAGATTCGCTCGCACCCGGAAAAGGACTGGGCGCCGCGCGTAAAGTTCTTCGGCGGCAAGGCGGCGCCGAGCTACCACAACGCCAAGCTGATCATCAAACTGATCAACGACGTCGCGCGCGTCGTGAACGCCGATCCGTCGGTGCGCGGGCTGCTCAAGATCGTCTTCGTGCCGAACTACAACGTCTCTATGGCCGAGACGATGATCCCGGCTGCCGATCTGTCGGAGCAGATTTCGACCGCCGGCATGGAGGCGTCGGGCACCGGGAACATGAAGTTCGCGCTCAACGGCGCCTTGACGATCGGCACGCTCGACGGCGCGAACGTCGAAATGCGCGACCATGTCGGGGCGGAAAACATCGTCATCTTCGGGCTGACGGCCGGCGAGGTGGCGAAGGCGCGGCAGGGTGGGTACAGGCCGGAGGAGGCGATTGCCGCATCGGCGGAGCTGCGGCAGGCGCTCGACGCGGTGGAGAACGGCGTGTTCTCGCATGACGACCCGGATCGCTATCGCGAGCTGATGCGCGGTCTGCGCGAGACCGACTGGTTCATGGTCGCCGCCGATTTCGACGCCTACTGCGATGCCCAGCGCCGCGTCGATTCGATCTGGCGCGAGACGCCGCGATGGCTGACGATGGCGATACGGAACTCAGCGCGCATGGGATGGTTTTCGTCCGACAGGACGATCCGCCAGTATGCGGAGGACGTCTGGAAAGTCGGCGTCGCCGATCCGGCCTGACGCTTTTCGAGGGAGGCACGACGAAGAATGGAGAAGCGGATCCAGCCGCTGGCGCGCGACGCGATGGCCTATGTGCTTGCCGGTGGACGCGGGAGCCGCCTGTCCGAACTGACAGACAGCCGCGCCAAGCCCGCAGTCTATTTCGGTGGCAAGGTGCGCATCATCGATTTCGCGCTCTCGAACGCGCTCAATTCCGGTATCCGCCGTATCGGCGTTGCGACGCAGTACAAGGCGCATTCGCTGATCCGACACCTGCAGCGCGGCTGGAACTTCTTCCGGCCGGAGCGAAACGAGAGTTTCGACATCCTGCCCGCCAGCCAGCGCGTTTCCGAGACGCAATGGTATGAAGGCACGGCCGACGCAGTCTTTCAGAACATCGACATCATCGAGGCCTACGGCCCGCAATACATGGTCATCCTGGCCGGCGACCACATCTACAAGATGGACTACGAGCTGATGCTCCAGCAGCATGTGGAGCAGGGCGCCGACGTGACGGTGGGCTGCCTCGAGGTGCCGCGCATGGAGGCGACGGGCTTCGGCGTGATGCATGTCGACGGGCAGGACCGCATCGTCGATTTCGTCGAGAAGCCCGCTGACCCGCCCGGCATGCCCGACAAGCCGGACTACGCGCTCGCATCCATGGGCATCTATGTCTTCAAGACGCAGTTCCTGATGGACGAATTGAGGCGTGACGCTGCCACGCCGGGCTCGAACCGCGATTTCGGCAAGGACATTATCCCGTATATCGTGAAGCACGGAAAAGCCGTCGCGCACCGCTTCACGAGTTCCTGCGTGCGCTCTTCCTTCGAGACGGTCTCCTACTGGCGCGACGTGGGCACGGTCGACGCCTATTGGGAAGCCAATATCGACCTGACCGACATCACGCCCGAACTCGACATCTACGACCGCGACTGGCCGATCTGGACCTATGCCGAGATCAAACCGCCGGCGAAGTTCGTACACGACCAGGATGGGCGGCGTGGCACCGCCATCTCCTCGCTTGTTGCGGGCGACTGCATCATCTCTGGCGCCGCACTCAAGCGCAGTCTGCTTTTCACAGGCGTGCGGGTGAACTCCTTCTCGTCTCTTGAGGATGCCGTCGTTCTGCCGGACTGCCACATCGGCCGCTCGGCGACCCTGCGGAAGGTGGTGCTGGATCGCGGCGTGGTCATTCCCGAAGGGCTGTCGATCGGCTTCGATCCGGAAAAGGACGCCCAGCATTTCCGCCGCACGAGCAATGGCGTCTGCCTCGTGACGCAGAACATGATCGACCGGCTGTCCCTGTGAGCGTTCGCCAGATGACCGTCGGTGCGCATGAACAAGAAGAAGCGTAGGCGCCGGATGAAGGTTCTTTCGGTCGCCTCCGAGGTGCATCCGCTGGTCAAGACCGGTGGGCTTGCCGACGTCACGGGCGCGCTGCCAAAGGCTTTGAAGCAGCTCGGCATGGAGATGCGCACGCTCATGCCGGGATACCCCGCCGTCATGGCGCGGCTCGGCAGGGTGCGCGCCGCGGCGACATACGACGATCTGTTCGGAGCGAAAGCTCGGCTGGTGGAGGCCAATCTCGACGGGCTCGACCTCATCGTGCTCGACGCACCGCTTCTCTTCGACCGGGCCGGCGGACCCTACGCGGATGCCTCGGGCCGCGACTGGCCGGACAACTGGAAGCGGTTTGCGGCGCTGGCGCGAGCGGGCGCCGACATCGCGATCGGCGGCCTCAAGGGCTGGAAGCCATCGCTCGTCCAGATGCATGACTGGCAGGCCGGGCTGCTGCCGGCCTACCTGAAACATTCCGGCGAGCCGGCGCCGCCGACCGTGATGACGATCCACAATCTGGCCTTCCAGGGACGCTTCGACTACGACATCTTTGCCAGCCTCGGCCTGCCGGATGCCGCGATGAGCGTCGAAGGCGTCGAATATTACGGAGGCGTCGGCTTCCTGAAAGCCGGGCTGCAGGCGGCCGATGCCATTGTCACGGTAAGCCCCACCTATGCGCGAGAAATCCGCAGCCGTGACTTCGGCATGGGGCTGGAGGGCCTCCTGAACGGCAGGGCGGACGTGCTGCACGGCATTCTCAACGGCATCGACGACACGGTCTGGGACCCGCGGTCCGACCCGGAACTGAAGGCAAATTTCAGCGCCCGCAGCCTGTCGCATCGCCTGAAGAACCGACGCGCGATCGAAAAGCGCTTCGGCCTCGACCGAGGCGAAGGGCCGCTGATGACCATCATCAGCCGCCTGACCTGGCAGAAGGGCATGGACCTGGTCGCCGAAACGCTCGACCGCATCGCCGCGACGGGCGTTCAACTGGCGGTGCTCGGTTCGGGAGACCAGGCGCTGGAAGGCGCGTTCCTGGCGGCAGCGGGGCGCCATCCCGGGCGCATCGGCGTCGTGACGGGCTATGACGAGGGCCTGTCGCATCTTCTCCAGGGCGGCGCGGACGCGATCCTTATCCCTTCGCGCTTCGAGCCCTGCGGCCTGACCCAGCTTTACGGCCTTCGCTATGGCTGCGTTCCGGTCGCGGCGCGCACCGGCGGTCTTGCCGATACGATCATCGACGCCAACGACGCGGCGATTTCGGTCGGAACCGCGACCGGCATCCTGTTCGATCCGAATTCCGCGGACGCCATCGTCGCCGGCTGCCAGCGCGCAGTCGCGCTCTATGCGGACCGGAAAATCTGGACCGCCATGCAGAAGGCCGGCATGGGCGCCGACCTCTCCTGGCGCCGGCGCGCCGGGCAATATGCCGACCTCTTCACATCGCTTGCAGGGAAACCGGACCAGCCATGATCCGCATCGTCGAAACGACGCCGTTCACCGATCAGAAGCCGGGCACGTCCGGGCTGCGCAAGAAGGTGCCCGTCTTCCAGCAGCCGCGCTATGTCGAGAACTTCGTCCAGTCGATCTTCGATTCGCTCGCTGGTTATCGCGGCGAGACGCTGGTCGTGGGCGGCGACGGACGCTTCTTCAACAGGGACGTCGTGCAGACGGTTATCCGCATGGCGGCAGCCAGCGGCTTCGGCCGCGTTCTGGTAGGGCAGGGAGGCATCCTGTCGACGCCGGCCGCCTCCCACCTCATCCGCAAGAACGACGCCTTCGGCGGCATCATCCTGTCGGCCAGCCACAATCCCGGCGGGCCGCGAGAGGATTTCGGCATCAAGTACAATGCCGGCAATGGTGGCCCGGCGCCCGAGAAGCTGACGGAGGCCATCTACCGCCGCAGCCTCGAGATAGACCGCTATGCGATCGCCGACATAGACCCTGTCGATCTCGACGTTGTCGGAAGCACCGAGACGGCGACGGGCCTCGTCGTCGAAGTGGTCGATCCCGTCGCCGACTATGCGGCGCTGATGGAGAGCCTGTTCGACTTCGCCGAAATCCGTGCGCTGTTTGCCTCCGGCTTCACCATGTCGTTCGATGCGATGCATGCGGCAACCGGACCCTATGCGACCGAAATCCTGGAGCGCCGGCTCGGCGCGTCGCCCGGTACGGTGAGGAACGGCACGCCGCTGGAGGATTTCGGCGGGCACCACCCCGATCCGAACCTCGTCCACGCCAAGGAGTTGCTGGACCGCATGATGGCGCCCGGCGCGCCGGATTTCGGCGCGGCGTCCGACGGTGATGGTGACCGCAACCTCATCATCGGCAAGGGCGTCTATGTCGCGCCATCGGATTCGCTGGCGCTGCTCGCCGCCAACGCGCATCTGGCGCCGGCTTACAGGAACGGCATCGCCGGCATCGCGCGCTCCATGCCGACAAGTGCTGCGGCAGACCGCGTTGCGGCGGCGCTCGGCATCCCGCTTTTCGAGACGCCGACCGGCTGGAAGTTCTTCGGCAATCTGCTCGACGCCGGCAAGGTGACGATCTGCGGCGAGGAGAGCGCGGGAACCGGCTCCGACCATGTGCGCGAGAAGGACGGGCTGTGGGCCGTACTTCTGTGGCTCAACATCATCGCGGTGCGCCGCCAGAGCGTCGACGAGATCGTTCACGAGCACTGGGCACGCTTCGGCCGCAACTACTACACGCGTCATGATTACGAGGCGATCGATTCGAACGTCGCCAACGAGATGATCGCCGACCTCAAGGCGCGCCTGCCGGAGCTTGCAGGAAAGGCGGTGGCCGGCCTGACGATCGAAAAGGCCGACGATTTCGAGTACACCGACCCCGTCGATGGCTCGGTCAGCCGCAACCAGGGCATCCGCATCTTCTTCGAAGGCGGCTCGCGCCTCTTCTTCCGCCTTTCGGGAACAGGCACCAGCGGCGCGACCCTGCGCGTCTACATGGACCGACACGAGCCCGACCCCGCCGAGGTCGATCTCGACCCGCAGGCAGCACTTGCCGATCTGATCGCCGCAGCCGACGAACTGGCCGGAATTGCCGAAAGAACCGGCCGAAAGGAACCCGACGTCATCACCTGAGCAGGAGCGCATCTTGGCCAGATTTCAGCCGCCGCGTCTTGAACAGGGAGGAGCAGTATTCAGCGTATGGTCCGGAAGGGCCGAAGGAATTTCCGTTTCGATCTTCGACGACGGGGACAGGGAGGTTCGTCGCGTCGGGTTGCAGCGGAGCGGAGATGACCTGTTTTCCGGCTTCGTCGACGGCGTCTGCGTCGGCACGCGCTATGGCCTGCGCGCGAGCGGGCCATGGGACCCGACCAATGGCGATCGTTTCGACCAGGCCAAGCTTCTGGTCGATCCTGCCGCGACGCGGCTCGACCGTCGGTTCGTGTACGATCCGCGTCTTGCGCTCTCGCCCCGCGAGGCGTTCGACACGGCCCCGCTCGTTCCGAAGGCAATTATCGAGGACCTATCCGAGCTTCCTCATAGACCGCCCGTCTTCGCGCCCGGCAGCCTGATCTACGAACTCTCCGTGCGCTCCTTCACCCGTCTGCATCCGGCCGTGCCGGAGGCGGAACGCGGGACGCTGGCGGCGCTCCGCCATCCGGCGATCATCGAGCATCTGCAGCGGCTGAACGTGTCGGCCGTCGAGCTCATGCCGATCACGGCCGTCATTGACGAACGCCATCTGCCGCCGCTCGGCCTGACCAACGCGTGGGGTTATAACCCGGTCGCCTTCATGGCGCTCGACCCGCGGCTGGCGCCGAACGGCATCGCCGACCTGCGCGAAACCGTCGCGGCGCTGCGCGATGCCGGCATCGGGGTGATCCTCGACCTCGTCTTCAACCACACCGGCGAGAGCGACGAGCTGGGCCCGACGCTGTCGCTGCGCGGGCTCGACAATGCCGCCTTCTACCGCCATGCCGACGGGCGGCTCGTCAACGATACGGGCTGCGGCAACACGCTCGACTGCGCACACCCGGCCGTCATCGATCTCGTGATGACGTCGCTGCGCCATTTCGTGCGCCATGCCGGCGTCGACGGCTTCCGCTTCGATCTGGGACCGATCCTCGGCCGCGACGACAGAGGCTTTTCCCCCGAGGCGCCGCTGCTGAAGGCGATGCTCGAGGACCCGATCGTCGGCGACCGGATTTTGATCGCCGAGCCCTGGGATATCGGCCCGGGCGGCTACCAGCTCGGCAACTTCCCGCCGCCTTTCCTCGAATGGTCGGACCGCTACCGCGACGACGTCCGTCGCTTCTGGCGCGGGGATGGTTCGGTCGGGACGCTGGCGACACGTCTCGCTGGCTCGTTCGACATCTTCGATGCGCCCCGAACCCGCAGCATCAATTTCATCGCCGCCCATGACGGCATGACGCTCGCAGACGTAACGGCATACGAGCGCAAGCACAACGAGGCGAATGGCGAGGACAATCGCGATGGTCACGACGACAACCTGTCCTGGAATCACGGCGTTGAAGGCGAGACCGACGACGAGGCCGTGCTGGCCGCGCGCCGCCGCGACCGCATGGCGCTGATCGCGACGCTCTTCGCCTCGCGCGGCACGCCGATGCTCACTGCCGGGGACGAGCTCGGTCGCACCCAGCGCGGCAACAACAACGCCTATTGCCATGACGATGCGATCGGCTGGCTCGACTGGGAGGCCCGCGACGAGGTGCTGGAGGCCTGGACAGCGGCGGTTTCCCGACTTCGCCGGAGCTTTCCCTGCCTGCGTGACCATGCACGGCTGGTCGAGCCGGGCAGCGAAATATGGTCGGGTGCCGGGTGGTATGGCGAGGATGGAACGCAGCTCGACCCGACCCGTTGGGAGGAGCCCGGCCGCCGGTTCCTCGTGAAGGTACTTGCGACCGGCGAGGCGGAGGCACCGGCGCTGGCGATCATCATCAACGGCAATCACGAGCAGTGGGGCTATTCGCTGCCCGGTCGCGACGGCGGCGCATGGGAGATGCTTTTGACGAGCGTACCCGATACCGAGCCCTGGCTCGTCCCGCCGCGCAGCGTGACGTTCCAGATTTTCAGGACGCAGGACAAAGGATGACGACGATGAATGAGTGGTGGCGCGGCTGCACGATCTACCAGATCTATCCCCGCTCGTTTCAGGACACGAATGGCGATGGCGTCGGCGACATGGAGGGCATCCGCCGCAGGCTGAAGCATGCCGCCTCGCTCGGCGTCGATGCCGTCTGGCTCTCTCCCTTCTTCAAGTCGCCCATGGCCGACATGGGCTATGACGTCTCGGACTATTGCGACGTCGATCCGCTCTTCGGCACGCTCGCCGATTTCGACGCGGTGCTTGCCGAGGCGCATGGTCTCGGGCTGAAGGTCATCATAGACCAGGTGCTGTCGCACACCTCCGACCAGCACGCCTGGTTCAAGGAGAGCCGGTCGAGCCGCGACAACCCGAAGGCGGATTGGTACGTCTGGGCCAAGGCCAAGCCCGACGGCACCGCGCCGACCAACTGGCTTTCCGTCTTCGGCGGTCCGTCATGGGAATGGGATTCGGTACGGCGGCAATATTACCTGCACAACTTCCTGACCTCGCAGCCCGACCTCAACTTCCACAATCCGGAGGTTCAGGAGGCGATCCTGGCGTCGGTGAAGTTCTGGCTCGATCGCGGCGTCGACGGCTTCCGGCTGGATGCGATCAACTATTGCTTCCACGACGCGCAACTGCGCGACAACCCTCCCTTCGATGACGCCGAAAACAACGATGTGCCCGACACCAACCCCTATGGCTACCAGGACCACATCTACGACAAGACGCAGCCCGAGAACCTCGCCTTCCTGAAGCGCCTGCGTGGATTGATCGACACCTATCCGGACCGCATGACGGTGGGCGAGGTAGGCGACGGGCACCGCTCGCTGAGTACGGTCGCGGCCTATACGGCCGGCGGCGAACGGCTCGACATGTGCTACACCTTCGACCTCCTCAGCCCCACCTTCTCGCCGGAGCATATCCGCCGCTCGGTCAAGGCGTTCGAGGAAGAGGTTGCGGATGGCTGGGTCTGCTGGGCTTTCTCCAACCATGACGTGCCGCGCCACGTGTCGCGCTGGACGAGGCCCGGCGGCGACACCGACCAGACGGCCCGCTTCTCGATCGCGTTGCTCGCGACGCTGCGCGGCTCGATCTGCATCTACCAGGGCGAGGAGCTCGGGCTTCCGGAGGCCGACATCGCTTTCGAGGATCTGCGCGATCCCTACGGCATCCGCTTCTGGCCGGGTTTCAAGGGTCGCGACGGCTGCCGCACGCCGATGGTGTGGGAGGCCGGCGAGCCCCATGGCGGCTTCTCGCAGGCCAGGCCCTGGCTGCCGGTGCCGGCGGCCCATCTTTCGCGCTCCGTCGATCGCCAGGAAGGTGATCCGAACTCCATCCTTGCCTTCTACCGCCAGATGCTCGCGTTGCGGAAGTCGGAGCCGGCGCTTCTGTCCGGCAGCCTCGACTTCGCGGACGGCGCGGAAGGCGTGCTGGTCTTCTCCCGTATCCATGGCGGCGACAAGATCGTCTGCGCCTTCAATTTCGGCGAGGAACCGGCGGAACTCGGCATGGTCGGCGAGCGCGTGACGGAGGTGCTGACGACCGGCGGCGGTACGGTGGACGACCATCGCGGCCATGTCCTGCTGCCGCCCATCAGCTGGTTCGTAGCACGTGTCGACGTCACGTAAGGCGGGTCAGATGAGGCTTGAATTCTGCGCCCGTTGCCCGTAATAGCACCGTCGCGCGCGGTTGTAGCTCAGATGGTTAGAGCGCCGGATTGTGGATCCGGAGGTCGCTGGTTCGATCCCAGCCAACCGTACCATTCGCCCCTCCATCTTCTTGCGGTAACGCCCTGTCGCAGCAGCGCCGGACGGGTCCTCACTGCACCAGCACCGCCCGTCCGCATTGCGCCGCATGGACGCGGATGTCGGCTTCGCCGAGCGAGATGCCGAGCGCCGACAGCACAGAGTTGAGCGCGATGTCGATGGCCGGCGCCGCGGTCGTCAGGGATGTCTGCACCAGGCCCTTCAATCCGCTGGGCAGGCCGAGGCCGAGCCCCAGTACCTCCACTTTCACGTCGGCACTTTTCAGAAGCGAGGTGGCGAGACTGCCGACGATCGCGGTGGTCGCGACGCGCTTGACCGCGCCTCTATCGATGTCGGCCTTCGCGAAGGTAAGTGTTTTCGGGTTCTGGCTGGCGATCTCGGTAGCGGCAAAGCCGGTTACGGAGACGAGGAGGGGTACGGTGATGAGCTTCGCCCGCTGGCTGGGCGGCGGCGCCGAGAAGTCGCGCAGCGTCGCGGCCGAGACCTCGGCCAGCCGCAGATGGGCGATGCCGGGACGCGCGGCGATATCGACCTCGATCGTTTCCGGCCTGCCAGGCGTGCAGCGAATGTCGGCGAGTGTCGCTTCGGCCTGCGCGATATCCAGATAGAGCGGCACCTTGATAACGGGCGGCAGCAGCCCGCCGAGGCCTGCGATCTCGATTGCAAGCCGCATGCGAGTCTGGGCCGTGCGCACGATTTCGCCTTCGGAACCGACACGAACCCAGGGAGAATGCTGAGGCCGCTCGCCGATGACGAGCGCCAGATCCAGATCGACCAGACCCGGAATGGAGTTGTCGAGATCGATGGAAACCTGGTTGCTGCCGTTTGCGAGAGCAGCAACGTTCGACAGCGTCGCCAGCGTGCCGACCTTCGCGTTCACGCCGGCACCGAGTGTGCCCGGTACCATGATGCCGAGCGGGCCGAGCGCGATCAACTCGCGCAATCGAACACTGCCCTGCGGTCCTGCACTCGCGATTTTGCCTAAGGCAGTCTTTGCTGCGCCGTCCACGGCTTGGGCATCCTGCAGCGCACGGGTGATCTGCGCGGTTGTCACCGAGGCGGCGAGAACGTTGTCGTAGGTAGCGGCACGGAGTTCCGCCCGCGTATTCAGCGCTGTGAGAAACGCGAGCAGGTCGACATCTGCCGCGGCGAGTGCCTCATAGTCCATGAGCGTGAGCGAGAGCCGCGAGCCCGTCAGGGCGCCCAGTATCCGGTTGAGCACGCCGCCATCCAGGCGGAGCAGCCGCGATCCGATCGAGAAGCTGGCCGCCGTTTCCGTATGAGCGATGGCGCGCGTCCGGATCGTCGGGCGATCCATGATACTTGCGCCGAAGAAAAGTTCGCCACGCGTTGCGAATTCGACCTGAACCGCATTGGGTGGCGTCGCGCCGGCAACGAAGCGGTCCTGAACTGCAAGGACGGGATTGGCGGAATAGCGCCCGCGGATCAGACGCAACTCATGATCGCCCGACAGGACGGTAATACCCTGTCCAGGGGCGGCATTGGCATCTCCACCTTCTGCAAGTCTAACACCGTCGAAACCGTTATCCGTGAACGTTCTGAGCGCTGCCCGCTTGGCGTCTTCTTCGGAAGAGGCTGCGGCCGCTGCAATCGCCGAGAGATCGGTAATCGTCTGAGCGGAACGGCGTTCGAGGTACAGACTGCCGGAATCCACCGCAATGGCACCAAGCGCCACCGCCATCGGCAGCGTGATTGCCGTCAGCATTCCGACATTACCCCGTCTACCTTGCCAGAAGCGGAAGAGGATATGCGCCATCACACGCCTCCAATGCGGACGGTTGATCGCCTGACGATTGTCGTATCGGGGAGGGGGAGCGTCGTGAGCAGATTCCAGATCGGCAGGTCTTTCGCGTCATACGACACGGACACCTCGAACTGGGTCGGGTCCGCTACGCTGCCCTGGACGCGGACCCGCAGCTTTGAGCTGTCCACGAATGCGTATCCGTCGGCATTGCGAGAGATGAAATCCGAGGCAAGTTTCTGTCGTTCGGCTTCCGACAAGCCTGCCACCGATACTCGGGCGGCATCCGATGCCAATTGTTGGACCGAATGGCTGGCGCCAAAGTAAATTCCGTAAGCCAGCATCCCCGAAAGAAGCAGGATGTAAACAGGAGCGACGATCGCCATTTCGACGGCGGCGGCTCCATCCTTGTTTCGGTAAAATGCTCTGCAAAAAGGACCAGTTTGTAACAATGTGGCCATGGCCACCTCACTACGTTTGCTATTCCCCGCAAAGTAAATTTTGGCCTAGATTCCATAATGCACCATTAACGAGCATATTCGCAGGTTATACAACCTCTTAGCCGTGGAAGGTGGACATCCGGGGTCGATCTGGCCGATACAGGGGCATGGCGAGACGCGGTTCTTCTTTCGGTTTCATGGGGCGCTACGGTCGCTCGGCCGATCTCCGGCAACTCGATCAGGCGATGCGCGCGAGCGACCTCCATCCGGCGCTGGTGCCCGAGGGAGTGAAGCTGGCAGCTGTCAATCTGATGAAGGATCGATATGGCGACGATCCGCCAGCCGACGCCTATGCGCCGGTAGCCGACATGATCGCCTATTGCCTGCTTGGTGCAGGGGCTTTTTCAGGCGCCAACGGAATGCTGGCGACGGAAGTGGTGGAAGAGCGCATCGAGACAGCTTTGGACTCAGGTTCCGGGCTCGACGCCGAGACGATCCTTCTGACGGTTCACGCCAAGCTGATCCAGCCTTCGGTCGTTTCCCAGTTCGGCCTCGAAGCCGAGACCGACGAAACCTGACTAGGGCAGTTCAGCGTGCGGCGAGTCGCGACTCGTCGGCTGCCTGGATGAACATGCGTCGCGCAATGTGCGGCGACGTCTGGCCGACAGCCGCGCTGCGGCATGCACGCGTTGCAGCGTGGTACCACTTGCCGCGCGTCTCCGGCCACCTTTGCGTCAGCATCTCGTAGGCCTGGTCCGCCGACACGATTTGCTGCTCGCCCGCATTCCCGAAGAGCCGAACCGGTTCATGAAATGTTGCTTGCCGCATCGTCGCGTCTCCAGATGTGTCAGCCTGCGTAACAATGCGTGATAGGTAAATAGGTTCCGACGCGGAACGCGATCCTGCCTGCGCGCAACTGTCAGTCGGCCATAGGACACGAACGCGCGCGACCAACGTGATTTTCGAGTTCGGGTTCCCCTGCCTCACAATAAATTCAAGGTTATCGACCGAGAGGAACAAAGTTCTTGCTCGGGGCTTTCTCCCTCCGACAGCGCCACGCCGCGCTACAAGTTCAAAGGAGAACCCCATGAAGAACGCTGCAACAATTGCGCTCGCTACGCTGCTTAGCGCGTCTGTGTCCGGATTTGCTTTTGCCCAGACGAATGACGTGCCGGGCCGCGACAGCGACACGTTCGCAACGGATGTCCCGGTCGAGACGCCAATCGTGCTGCCCCAGGGCGCAGACAATTCCGTGACCGACGAGGAGCCGGGCCGTGATACGGACACTGCCGGTACCGAAGCTGGCGCAAACACGCTTCCCGCTACAGCCGCCGAGCCGTCTGCCGTGACATCGTCCGAGCCGGGCCGCGATAGCGATACCGCGCAGACCATGCAGCCCGGCGCTGCCGACACGGTCGCACAGCCAGCTTCTGGCGTCGTCGTGGACACCATGACGACCGCCGACACCGAGGCTGCTGATGAGGAGCCGGGCCGTGATACCGATACGGCCGGTACTGAGCAGGGCGGAAATGTACTTCCTGCAGCAACGGCTGACGGCGATGACGTCGCCGACGAAGAGCCGGGCCGCGACACCGACACGGCCGGCACCGAGCAGGGCGGCAACACGCTGCCGGCGGCAACCGCCGATGAGGAAGAAATCATCGACGACGAGCCCGGCCGCGACACAGACACGCCCACGCAGCAGCAGTAAGTCCAAGTTGCACGAACATCGGATCGGCGCCTTCGGGCGCCGATTTTTGTTGCGGGCAGATTTCGGGGGAAAGACTGGTCGGAGTGGCAGGATTTGAACCTGCGACCCCCTCGTCCCGAACGGGGATGGCTTCCCAGAAATTCAATGAATTCAACGAAAGCTTGTCGGACTGATCATGGTTCGTTCCGCTTTATCGGTCCGAAACGGTCCGGTATCGGTCCGGTCAATAAGCCTCGGCCGCAGCGCTCTGGAAGTCCGGATCGTTGTGCAGATAGGTGCGCTCGTATTCCGCTTCGGTCAGCCCTAGCGATGCGGCAGCTTCCCGGGGGGAGATGCGGGCCTGTGCCAGCCATGTACCGCGAGTGTGACGCAGGATGTGCGGCACGACATCGTCGCCCAGGCCTACGGCGGCGCGAGCGCTGCGGAACGCCTTTTGCGGCTTGATGATCGGCGCGCCGAGATAGTGGACGACGTAGCGCAGGCCTTCCCTGTCATCCTCCCATCCGTCGAGCCGCTTCCAGCGGCGCATGTGGGCCTGTAGCCGGCGCGCCATCTTCACCGGCGTCTTGCGCTTGTTGTGGGCGACGCGCTCGCCCTCGGCGCGGCGGAAGATGACGCCGCGCTCGAGGTCGACCCATCCGCCGCTTGTGTTGCGAATCCATTGCAGGTTGAGGATCGCGCCGAGGCGCGTTCCGGTGTAGATCCCGATCAGCACGAGCCGCGCGAGATGCGCGCGTTTCTGGTCGCGCCGGCGGCGCCAGATCTCGGTGTCGCCCTTGCGGACCATCTCCCAGCCGAGGCATGCCAGGAGCAGCCGCGCCGCCTCCGGCCGGGTCAGGTAGCGCTCGCGCGGCACGCTCTTTGCCGGCAGCGTGACGGCCGGCAGCATGTCGAGCCCGTGTTCCTTGTGGTAGGTGCGCAGGGCGGCGCGAAGCACCTCGAGGTCGCGCCTGGCGCCGGCATCGGTGCCGCGCTGCGCGGCGAAGTCGCGGCAGGTCTTGCCCTTGATTTCGGAAACGACCATGGCGCCGAAGAAGTCGTTGAGGCGGCTGATCGCGGCGCGCGTTTCCTTCGGCCGGGAAGTCTGGGCGGCGCGCTCCTCGTCGTAGACGAGAAGGACGTCGCCTATTGTGATTTCAGCGGAACGACCGCCGCGCGGCGCTTCGTACTTGCCGGAGATGTAGGCTGCGAGCTGTTGCTGTGCGCCTGCAATCTCAGCCTCAGCGCAGCCTGTGCCAATCCGTTTGGCGCCGTCCTTGATGATCCAGGTGGCGGTGTCGGGACGGAACCAGAGTCTCGGGGGCTGCGGCTTACGAGGCATTTCGCCTTCATATCCTCGATCGCGCGACGGGTCACGAAGTCCTTACGGGCGATCTGCATGATCACGAGATGGCCCTTGGCGGCCTCGGTGCGCAGCGCGCTCGGCGTGAGCCGCCCGCCGAAGAAGAGGTTGCAGGCCTCGGCCAATGTGACGGGCTCGTCGTCACCGATCTGCGTATCTCCATGTACCTGGTTCATGAAGCCCTCGGGATTGAATTGCCGCTGGTGACCACTCGAAAGCCGTCGGCGAAGACGAGGCAGACGGAGTTGAAACGCGGCGAGGCGGGTGTTCCGAAGGCGATTAACGGGGTGGCGGAGGCATGCGCACGCGAACGCGCCTCTACGGCGCAGCGCTCGCCCTTGCGGCCGAGGCGGTCCCAGCGGAAGCGGTAGGGCAGGTCGGTCACCGTCAGACCCTCATCGGCATGAGAACGAAGAGCGTCGCGTCGTCGGCGACGGGGCGGATCAGGGCTGGGCTGCCGGGGTCGCCGAGCTCGAAGCGGATGGCGTCGGACTTCGACGCGGCGAGCAGGTCGAGGCAGTAGCGGCCGTTGAAGCCGATCGAGACGGGATCGCCGGTGGCTGTCGTCAGCGCGAGCGTGTCCTCGGCGCTGCCGCTGTCGGGGTTCGTGGCGTCGAGCACGACGTCTTCCGGGCCGAAGGAGAACTTCACGGCGCTGCCGCGCGCGGTTGAGATCGTGGTGACGCGGTCGACGGCGGCCGACAGGGCCGCGCGGTCGATGGTGAAGTGGTTCGCGTTGCCGCTCGGCACGACGCGCTTGTAATCAGGGAAGGTACCGTCGATCAGCTTGGAATCGAGCACGATCGCGCCGCCGACCTGCTGGATCGTGAAGCGCACCATCTTTGCCGACACGTCCCAGCGCAGCTGCGTCTCGTCGTCGGGCAGGATCTTCGTCAGAAGCTCGACCGTGCGACGCGGCAGGATGATGCCGGGCATGCTCTCGAGGTCATAGGCCTGATTCAGACTGGTCTGCGCCAGGCGGTGGCCGTCCGTCGTCACGGCGACCAGCGCGCCCTCGGGCTCGCCGTGGAAGTAGATGCCGTTCAGATAGTAGCGCGTCTCCTCGGTCGAGATCGCGAAGCGGACCGTGTCGAGCGCGGCGCGCAGCGCCTTCGCCTCGATGTCGATCGCGTGCGTGAACTCCGGTGCTGCGAAGAGCGGGAAGTCGTTTGCCGGCAGCGCCGGCAGGCGGAAGCGCGAGCGGCCGGCCGACACCGTCCAGAAGCCGCCATCGCCCTGCAGGCGCACTTCGGCGCCTTCGGGCAGCTTGCGGACGATGTCGTGCAGGTTCGCCGACGGCAGGGTAATCTCGACCGGCGTGTCGGCCTTGCAGGCGGCTTCGACGCCAACCTGCGCGTCGAGGTCGGTGCCGATGATCGTCAGCGTCTCGCCGCCCGCGCGCAGGAGCACGTTGCCCAGGATCGGGATCGTGTTCCGGCGGTCCGCAGCGCGGACGGCGAGGCCGAGCGCGGGAAGCAGTGCCTCCCGCGCGATCGTAATCGACGCAGTCATTGGTTTGCCCTCACGCTGTCGCTCCGGGCGGGGCGCGCGACGTCGCGCGACGCCCGGTCGGGCTTGCGGCCTTCGGCCGAGATCACGCGCCCATCTCCGGCTTGCCCTCGAAGACCGGCAGCTCGGTGCGGTCGCGGGTGACGAACATCGTCTCGCGGACGTGCTCGGTGATGAACTGGTCGGGCCGGTAGACCTGATAGAACCAGGTGACGCCGCCGCCGACCGTGCGGTAGCGCAGCCGCACCGGCATGCGGACGGCTTCGCCCATGAAGAAGGGGGCGATCGACAGGATGAAGATGCCCGGCACCTTCAGCGGCTTGCCGTCGGCGTCCTGGTGGGTCTCTTCCCAGATGATCTGGCCTTCGCCCGACGACAGGGTGTGCGCCTGCTTGACCTTGCTGGCAACGTTGACCTGCAGGCCGCGCGACAGCTCGACGAGCTGCGAGGGCGTCGCCAGCGTCGTCGCGAAGTCGCGCTCGAAGCGGATCCTCTCCTCTTCCGTCGGCGAAGACAGTTCCGGAATCCGGTCCTCGAGGAACTCGGCGAAATCCTTCTGCGACATCGGCTTGCCGTTGTGCTCCATCCAAGCCTTCCATTCCTCGGAAAGCGGGAAGGCGTAGTGCACGCGGTGCTTGCCATTGTCGGGCTGTCCGGCCTCGCCGACATGGTGATAGTCGATCACCGCCGTGAAGGAGGGCTTGCGCCAGTCGGCATCGGCGAACACTGCGGAATTGCCCGTCTTGTGGCGGTTCACCATCTCGCAGAAGGAGTCGAGCGTCTGCGCCTGGGCGGTGCCGGCCTTGCGTGTCGGATGCGTGCGGTAGGCGTCGAGCACTGTGTCGAGCGCTTTGATGGTCGGATGCTCGCCGCGCAGGATGACGGCCGGGACCTCGCTGGGCACGCCGGGATAGCCGTCAGGCGGCGTGATCATGATGACTTCCGCGCCTTCCGCGCGGGCGCCTAGGCGGGCGGCTTCGGCAAGGTCGACGCCGAAGGAGGAGAGTTCGACTGTCGGTTCTGAAGGGGTCTGCGCGGTCTTCGTCATCGTGATGTCCTTTCAGGTGGGGAGGTCAGCGTTCGGCCGCGGCAGCGGGTTTCTAAGCCTGCGTGCCTGCGGCAGCGCGGGGGCCGGCGAACATGTCGGTCTGCTGCGGGTGCTCGGTGGAGAGCGAGCCGTCGTCGAGGACCCAGTAGAAGGACGAGCCGCGCACCGGCTTGGGGCGCTTGGAGTCGATGTCGCAGGAGATCGTCGCCGTGCCGGCCTCGACCTCGAGGTTGATCTTCAGCGTGACCGAACCCTTGGTCTTCGATTTCGGCCGGTCGCCGTTGAGCTCCTTCAGCTTGGCAAGCGTGTCGGTGATCTCGGTTCCGAGCGCGGCGGCGACCTCGCCGCCTTCGAGCATGCCGATGATGGTCTGCGCATCGCGGATGCGTTTCATGGTCCGTCTCCTCTAGAAGGGAATCTCGTCGTCGAGGTCGCGCGCCTGGCGCGGCTCCTCACGCGTGCTGGTCTGGCCGTAGGCGTCCGGATCGGTCGCGCCCTGCCGCCCGCCGCCGCCCTGCGGCATCAGGATCAGCTCGCCGTTGAACTGCCTAAGCACGACCTCGGTCGCGTAGCGCTTCTGGCCGGACTGGTCCTCCCAGGAGCGGGTGCCGAGCTTGCCCTCGACCATCACGAGGCTGCCCTTCTTGAGGTACTGCTCGGCGATCTTGGCGAGCCGGTCGTTGAAGATCACGACCGTGTGCCACTCGGTGCGCTCCTTCTTCTCGCCGGTGTTCTTGTCCTTCCAGACCTCCGACGTGGCGAGCCGCATATTGACGATCGGGTCGCCATTGGTCGCGCGGCGGATCTCGGGGTCGGCGCCGAGACGGCCGAGCAGCTGCACCTTGTTGAAGGAAGACATCAGGCGGCCCTCACGACGATGTTCAGGTACTTCTCGAGCCGGTCGAGGAAGGCGAGTTCGGCCTTCATCGGCCCCCATGGCGCGACCGGATGGCGGAGCGGCGGCACGGGCCGGCGCTGGGCCGGCAGATGCGCTGCCGCGCGCTTTCCGAAGAGCGACAGGCCCTCGGCGCGCAGCATGCGCTCGTCCATGTCCTTCACTTGGCGGACATAGGCCGGGTAGTGCTGCGGATAGCCGATGCCGGCGGCGGCAAAGATCGCGCCGTCGAGGCGCGTCTTCATGCGTTCGATCGCGTCGCGCACAATGTCGCCGAGCGTCGGCGAGCCGCAGACCGCGACCTCGTGCGCGATCAGCCTGGCCGTCGGGCTCGGCAGGTCGCCGATCAGATATTCGTGCCCGTCATGCAGCAGGCCGCAGCCGGCAAGCACCGCGTCGCCGCTCTCGGCACAGAGTGCGTCGGCCACGAAGACGGAATGCTGCGCGACTGAGTAGGCCTCGCAGCCATATCGCCCGTTGAAGCGGGCGATCTTGGACAGCGCCGAGGCCATTTCGCCGAAGTCGATATCGGCAGGGGCGATCGCCGTCAGGTCGACGACGCTTCCATCGGGACGGAAAGACGGGACGATCAATGCCGTGTCCCCATCGTTTCGGCGACGCGCGCGACGAGGTGGCCGGTGAGCGGCTCCCCGAGCGGTGTCTGTCGGAAGTAGGCTCGCAGCAGCATCAGGCAGCGCTCCCGCTGGCTCCCCCATGGATCGAGCACGAAGGCGGCGCGGGCGCGGCAATAGGCGTCCCAGGCGACGAGCAGCGCCTGCGTCTCGGTCGTGCCCTTCGGCATCGGTCGGCTGCTGGCGATCGCAGCCTTCGCCTTGGCGACGAGTTCGGAGAACAGATCCGCGCCCGGCGCGACCTGCCGCGTCATGGCGGACATAGCGAGCGCCTCGGCGTCGCGGAAATGCTCGGTGATCTCGGAGCTGGTGAAGCCTGCTCCGATCAGGCCCTTGAAGGTGTTCGTGCCCTCGCGCAGCAGCTCGGCCATCTCGACGGCGCGCGGGTGCATGGTGTCGGGATCGCGCGTCTGCGGAGCATCCGGCCAATCGGGCCGTGCCTGCGCGGTGAAACGGCCAGCAGGCCGCGCGGACATGGTGTGCGCGTTCATGGGAAGCTCCGGTAGTGCAGGATGAGGAGGAAGAGCGCGAAGCCGAGCGGCCCGAGCGACAGCCCGCCAAAGGCCAGCCAGAAGCGCCAGGTCAGGTAGGACGGCGCGGGGCCGTGCTGCTCGCAGTCGCGGTAGCAGCCGCAAGCCGGCCAGGTGCCGCAGAAGGCCTGGTCGCGGCGATCGGTGCGCAGCGCGTCGCCGAAGGCCATGGTCGGGGATGAGGGGAGGTGCTCGCGGCTCATGCCGGGATCTCCGGCAGGACGGTGAAGACGAGCACGAAGGAGACGGCCAGGCAGAAGCCGAGCATCGCCATGAGCGACACCGCGTCGCGGACGGGCGTGGGGTCGACGTCCAGCGCGCGCGACCCGCGGCGCAGGGTGTCAGCGTCGAATGATCCGAGGTGGGTCTTTGCGGGCTGCAAGGCGGCCTCCATCGATGAGTTCGATGGAGAGTGAAAGCATAACTTTCATTTTACCGCAAGCGTAAAGAAAGCAAAACTTTCATACGGCTCTGCCTCAACGGGGCGACATGTGCTTCACCTTGGCTGCCCACGCGATCTCGACGCCTTCGATGGGTTCCTCGTCGAGGGAGTTTGAGATGAGGTCAAAAAGACCCTTGAACCGGGCGGACCTCCGAATCTGCTTCACCAGGATGCGATCGTCAGGCAGGCCAACGACGCACAGGCGCCCGATCAGATCCGGCGTGATGGGGGATCGCACCTCGTCGTAGAAGACAAGCCACGTATTGAAGAGTGGTCCAATGCTGTTGCCTCGGACTTCCATTGCTACAGTCGATGGGGCTGAGTCAGGAGGTGCTGTCACCTGATCCAAATTGCTCTGGGATACAGCATAGTAATGGGCGGCCGCTCCTGCTCCGACGTATCCGACCACTGGAACCGTGCGCCCCTGCTCGCCTGTCTGATCGGGAGGGAAAGCGTCAATGTCGCCGTGGCCGTGGAGAATCCATTCTATCGACGTCTTGCTGATCTGCGCCAGTGCGCTGACGTGCTTTATGCCGATGGGTTTGCCCTGTTCCCAATTGCCGACGGCGCCGCGCGTTACCGGTTCGCCGGTCCGCTCCTTCATAAGATCCGCGAGGGAGCCTTGCGAGCTGAGCCCGAGCTTCTCCGCCCGCACGTAGCGAATGCGTTGGCCGCGGTCCGTATCGATCTTGCCTTTTGACATGATGGCATTGTGCAACATGAAAGGCTCGCTTTCATCGAAAGAGGTGCTTGCGCCAGTGTGAAAGTTATGCTTTCACTGTCGCCATGGAACAGGCTTTGGAACGTGCGAAGGCGAATGCCGGCGGTGCCGCTGCCCTCGCCAAGGGGATCGGCGGACTGACGCCGCAGGCTGTCTCGCAGTGGAAGCGGGCTCCTGCCGAGCGCGTGCTCGCCATCGAATCTCTGACCGGCGTTTCAAGGCACGAGCTGCGCCCGGACATATACGGGCCGATACCGAAGGAGGCTGCCGAATGAGCGGCCTCAAGAATTTCTGCGTGGGTAGAGCAGCGGTAGCTCGCCGGTCTCATAAACCGGAGGTCGCCGGTTCGAATCCGGCCCCCGCAACCTTCGATACTCGAGAGGGCGGCCTGGCACGGCTCGCAAGGCCTCCAGCACCCGTTGGGAACGGTTCGACCGTAGGCACGAAGTGCGCCGCCCGCATTCGCTCCGAGAGAGCACCGCCGTGAGGTGATGTGTGGCCGGTTGTTCATGACCGGCATCTGACGCGAATTCACGCTCCACATCATGGAAACAATGTAAGCCATTGTTTCCTTGACGGCGGAGCCTTGCCTGAAGGCTGACCATGATCGACGACATCAAGCTTCCGCGCCTGGCCGAACCCGCCGAGATTGCCCGGCTCAAGTCGGTGACCGAGCAGGCGATCAAGCTCTCCGGCGGCACGCAGTTCGAGACGCGGACGCGGGTGCGCAAATCGGCGCTGTCCAAGTATGGCAGCGCGAGCGAGCCCGATGCCTTCCTGCCGCTCGACGTGCTGCTCGAGCTCGACCGCCACAATGGCGCGCCGCTGGTGACGTCGGCCGTGGCCGGCATGCTCGGCTACCGGCTCGTGCCGGCCGAGGCTGTCGAAGAGGCGCAGCTGAACCTCGAGGACGTGCAGGCGATCGCCAAGGAAACGGGCGACGTCGTGAACCTGCTGCTCGGGCTGCTCACCAGCGGCAAGCGGCTGGATGCTGCCGACCGGCACCGGATCCTCCGCGAGGTCACCGAGGCCAAGGCGACGCTCTACGGGCTCGCCGCCAAGATCGGGTGCTCCCATGGCTGATACCTGGAGCGACGCGGAAGACAGGTACATCCGCGAGCAGGTCGCCGAGGGGGCCTCGGCCGGGCAGATCGCACAGGCGATGAAAGGCCGTTCGCGCAACGCCATCCTCGGGCGCATCCATCGCCTGCGCAAGGCCGACGGCGCGGCCGATCGCCCGACGATCGTCGCGTCGCGCAGGCCGGGCAGCGTCGGTTCGCGCAAATCAGCCAAGCTGCCGGGCTCAAGTTCGACGCGGACGCCGCATCTTCCTTCCAAGCCGTCCGCGTCCCGGCGGGAGCGTGTCCCTGCGCTCCCGCCGGTCCCCATGATCTGCGAAGGCGTGACCTTCCTCGACGCGGTCGACCGCGAGCGCTGCCTGCATTTCATCGGCAATCCCTATTCGCCGGACGGGCCGGACATGCCGGTCTGCGGCGCCGAGCGGGCAGGGGTGCTGAAGACGCGCTACTGCGCCTATCACCTATACTCGCAGACCGACCACGCGGCGCTCGCAGCGCAGCGTGAGCGGCGGAGGGCGGCGTGATGGCGGCTTCCGCCCGCGGACTCTTCCGCGCCACCGGCAAGCAGCCGAAGCCGGTCGCGCAGCGCATGCTCGACGGCTCGATCCAGAAGGTCGAGCACCTTGAGCGCGAGAAGGATGAGTTCTATCCGACTCCGCCCGAGCCGACGCGCGCGCTGCTGCATGCAGAGATCGACCGGCTTCGGGACTTTCCGCTGATCTGGGAGCCAGCAGCCGGCGACGGCGCCATGGTTCGTGAGATGCAGGCGCTCGGGCTGACGGTTGTTGCGTCCGACCTCGTTGACCGTGGAGCGGGCGCACAGATCCGAGGCTTCTACGAGTTCGACGCGGCACCTACGCCGGCGATCGTTACGAATCCGCCTTTCGCCGAATGCAACTGGCGGGACGGCAAGGCTCGGTGGTTGCTGCACGCGCTTGACGAGCTGCGTGTCGAATACATGGCGCTCCTGCTCAACTGGAGTTGGCTTGGTCCTGCAGGGCTTGCCGCATTCTGGGCGCAGTATCCGCCCGCCCGGGTTTACCTCATGCGCTGGAAGATCGACTTCACGGGGCAGGGACAGCCGCCGATGTTGAACGGCTGGTTCGTCTGGGACCGAGCCAGTCATGGCGAGACCGTGCTGCGCATGCTCGATCGGAAAGATGCTCGCCAGTCGGAACTGTTCTCGCGCGAGGCTGCCGAATGAGCGGGCGGCGGGAGCGGGCGGAATATGACTGGCGGGGGTTTGCCCGGCTCGTGCAGCAGCGGCTGCGGGCCGACGGGCGCAGCTATGGCGAGATCGCCGACGAGATCGGCGTGACGCTCACCGACCTGACGCGCGCCGTCTCGGCGCAGATTCTGACGGCGCCGAAGGTCATCGCGATCTGCGACTGGATGCAGATTGCCGTGCGGGCCTTCTACCTGCGCCCGCGCTCAGCCGCCGACATCGCAAGGGGAGGGGCACGGACATGAAGCCGGGTTTCGGACAGATGGGATCGATCGACGGCATGGCGCTGCGCGACCTGCCGGAACCGATGCAGCGGGATGGTCTCCTACTGCTCGCCGAGATGGGCTGCAGCGAGGCCGAGGTTTGTGAAGCGACGGGCTTCGACGACTGGTCGGTCAGCGCGATCCTCGCCGGCCGTGCGCGCTTCCGGCATGCGACCGAATGGCAGGGAGCGCAGAATGAAGACGCTTTTTGACGCCGAGGGCTTCGGCGGCTTCGACCATGGCGAGCCGCTGATCATCGACTCCTTCGCCGGCGGCGGCGGGGCCTCGACCGGAATCGAGATGGCGCTGGGGCGCTCGCCCGATATCGCCATCAACCATTCCGCCGACGCGCTCGCCATGCACGAGGTCAACCATCCCGGCACGCTGCACCTGTCGAAGAACATCTGGCAGGTCGATCCGCTGGAAGCCGTCGGCAACCGGCGCGTCGGACTCGCCTGGTTCTCGCCGGACTGCAAGCATTTTTCCAAGGCCAAGGGCGGGCGGCCGGTCAAACGGTCGATCCGCGACCTGGCCTGGGTGGTCGTGCTCTGGGCGCGGCGCGTGCGGCCGGAGGTGATCATCCTCGAAAACGTGGAGGAGTTCCGCGACTGGGGGCCGGTGACGGAAGAGGGCAAGCCCTGCGCGGAGCGAAAGGGGCAGACCTTCGAGCGCTGGGCGGGCGAACTCAAGCGGCTCGGCTACCGGATGGAATTCCGCGAGCTGCGCGCCTGCGACTATGGCGCGCCGACGATCCGCAAGCGCTTCTTCATGATCGCGCGGCGCGACGGGCGGCCGATCGTCTGGCCGGGGCGCACCCATGGCGACCCGAGCAAGGCGGCCGATGCGGAAGCGATCGCCAAGGGCAAGCTCAAGCCCTGGCGGACGGCTGCCGAGATCATCGACTGGTCGCTGCCGTGCCCCTCGATCTTCGACACGGCGGAAGAGATCATGGCGAAGCACGGCCTGCGCGCCATCCGGCCGCTGGCCGACGCCACGATGAAGCGGATCGCGCGGGGCGTGGTGCGCTACGTGCTCGAGGCGAAGCGGCCGTTCATCGTGGTGGCCAACCACGGTGGCGATCACTTCCGCGGCCAAAGCGTCGACGAGCCTGCAGACACGATCACCGCTTCCCGCGATGCCTGGGGCCTGGTGGCCCCTGTTGTGACAGCTGCGCAGCATGGCGGATCGAACCGGGCGGCCGATGCGCCGCTGCACACGATCACGGCCAGTCCGAAGGACCAGAACGCGATCATCGCCGCGCACCTGACGAAGTTCCAGACCGGCTCGACGGGATCTGCGCTCGACGAGCCTGCGCCGACGATCACGGCCAACAGCTACCTGCAGCGGCCGGGCGGCGCAGCGCCGATCGGAATCGTGGCGGCACACATGTCCCGCTTCACGCAGAACGGCGTCGGGCAGGGGCTCGACGAGCCGCTCGACACTGTCATGGCAGGCGCGCCGAAGTTCGGTGTCGTCGCCGCCACCATGGTCCAGACCGGCTATGGCGAGCGCGAGGGGCAGGCGCCGCGCGTGCTCGACATCGGCAAGCCGCTCGGCACGCAGGTCGCCGGCGCGGCAAAGCATGGCGTGGTGGCGGCGTTCCTCGCGCAGCACAACAACGACAGCCGGCGCATCGGTGGCGTGAATCCTGGTCGACCGGCTGACGAACCGATTGCGACCATCACACAGGCCGGTGCGCAGCAGGCAGTCGTTGCGGCGCACATGATGCGCCAGTTCGGGACGTCGATCGGCCACGACCTCGACGAGCCGGCGCATACCGACACGGCGACGGTGAACAAGTCCGCGCTGATCTCGGGCTTCCTGACCAAGTATTACGGCGAGGCACTGCCGAACCAGGCGCTCGACGAGCCGGTGCACACCGTGACGACGAAACCGCGTCACGGCCTGGTGACGGTCGAGCTCGACGGCGAGACCTATGCCATCGCCGATATCGGCATGCGCATGCTGACGCCGCGGGAGCGGTTCCGGGCGCAAGGCTTCCCCGACGACTACATCATCGACCACCGCGCCGACGGCACGCCTATCACTGCGACCGTTCAGGGCTCGTGCTGCGGCAATTCCGTCTGCCCGCCCGTCGCCGCCGCGCTCGTCGCGGCCAATTGCGGCCATCTGGCGAGGATGCTGGAGGCGGCGGAGTGAGCGCCGCGCTCGACCACTTCATCGAAGACGCCCGCTCGGTCACGGTCGCTGATGCGGCGGTCGCGCTCGGGCTGAAGTTCCTCGGCCGGCGGGCGGAGCATCCGCAGCCATGCCCTGCCTGCGGCGGGCGGGACACCTTTGCCTTCAATGTCGCGAAGAACAAATGGAACTGCCGGCATGGCGGTGCAGGCGGGGGCGATGCGATCGGCATGGCGGCGCATGTGCTCGGGCTCGACGTGAAGCGGCGCGAGGGGTTCCTCGAGGCCTGCGCCGCGGTGACCGGACAGGCTATTCCGGACGGTGAGGAACGCGAGAGCGATGACGAGCGCGCGGCCCGGCTGAAGCGCCTCGACGAGCAGCGGGCGCGCAATGCCGAGATCGCTGCGGCGCGGGATGCCGACCAGGCCGACTTTCGCGAGCGCGAGCGTGACAAGGCGCGCGGCATCTATCTGGGTGGCTCGATTGCGGCCAGGCATGAAAGCGGGCGTTTGGTCGGCGACTATCTGCGCGCGCGCGGCTGCGGCTTTCCGGGTGACCAGTGGATCCGGTTCTCGCAGAGGCAGCCCTTCTGGCACGGACAGGACGAACGCGGGCCGATCGCGCTGCATGAGGGGCCGGCCATGCTGGTGCCTTTCCTCGGTGCCGACGGCGCGATCATCGGCTGCCACATCACCTGGATCGACCTCGACCAGCCGCCGAAATTCCGGCCGCGGCTCGTCGATCCCGCGACGGGCGAAGCCCTGCCGACGAAGAAGATGCGCGGCTCGAAGAAGGGCGGCGTGCTGCCGCTTTGCGGGCGGATGGATGCGGAGCGCTGGCTCGGCGCCGAGGGGATCGAAAACACGCTGGCCTTCGCGCGCTGGGAGGGCTTTCGCGCCGACACCTTCTATTTTGCTGCTGGCGATATCGGCAATCTCTGCGGACGCGCGGACCCGAAGTCGCGCTTCGCGCATCCCGATCTGACCAAGGAAGACGCCAAGGGGCGCATGCGGCCGGTGATGGTGGCGGGGCCGGTGCCGCTCGTCGATGGCGAGGCCGACTGCATGGTCTTGCCTGATCGTGTGCGCGAGCTGGTGCTGCTGGCTGACAGCGATTCCGAGCGCGTGATGACGGCATCCGCCATGGCGCGGGCGAAGGCGCGGCATGCACGCCCGGGGCGGCTGATCCCGGTCGTCTGGCCGAAGCCCGGCACCGACTTCGCCGCGATGATGGCGGGACATGAAGGGGCGGCGTGTTGACGAAGAAGACCATGCCCGATGCCGTTGCCGCCATGCTGGCCGAGGCCGAGCGGCAGGCGCGCATCGCCGAGGCCGGAGCCCCATCCCCTTCGGAAGGCGCGCGTGAAGCGGATGCCGAGCCTCCCTCGGAGCTTTCCAAGGAAGAGACGCTGGCCGAATGCGCGCAGGAGCCGGAAACTGACATCGGCAACGGCCGGCGCTTCCTGATCCGCTACGGCACGCGAGTGCTGCACGTCGCGCGCGTCGGCTGGCACGGCTTCGACGGCCGGCGCTGGAAGGAAGACGAGGATGGCAGCGTGGTGCGTCCACTGGCACAGCGCACGGCCGAGATGATCTCCGACGAGGCGCTGCTGCTGACGGCCACGGAAGAGGAAGAGAAGGCGATCAATGCCGGCCGCGACGCCAAGGCGGAGCGCAAGCGCATGGGCCAGCCGAAGAAGGACTGGGACCCGGAGAAGCTCGGCCGCTATCTGCAGCTCGACGAGCTGATCGAGGATGGCGAAGAGGCGAAAAAGAAGGCGAACGGCCGGCGCGCCGCGCGCCACCGGCACGCGAAAAGCTCTGCCGGCTCCTCCAAGCTCGACAACATGATGAAGGAGGCGCTGCCGCATGTGGCGCGCATGGTCGGCGACCTCAACCGCGACCTCTTCGCCATCAACTGCCGGAACGGCACGCTGCGCTTCCACCGCGACGAGGCGGATGATTCGGACCCGGACGATCCGACCTTCACGCCCTGGACCGTGCGGCTCGACCCGCACCGCTCGTCGGATTTCATCTCCAAGCAGGTCGTGCATGACTATGTGCCCGGCGCCGCGGCCGACATCTTCGACGGGTTCCTGAAGACCGTGCAGCCGGACCCGGAAATCCGGAAGTTCCTGCAGCGCTTCGCCGGCTACTGCCTGACGGGGCTGACAGTCGAGCAGTGCCTGGTGTTCTTCTACGGCGCCGGCCGCAACGGTAAGTCGACCTTCGTGGACCTGCTCTGCGACATCCTCGCCGACTATGCCGTGACGCTCTCGATCGACAGCTTTGCCGGCGACACCAAGCGCGGCGGCAACGAGGCGACGCCCGACCTTGCCCGGCTGCCGGGCGCGCGGCTGGTGGCGGCCTCCGAGCCCGAGATGGGTGTGAAGCTGAAGGACGCGCTGATCAAGACGCTGACGGGCGGCGAGAAGATCCCCGTGCGGCGCCTGCACCAGGACTTCATCGAGGTCATCCCCCAGTTTAAGATCATGCTTTCGGGCAACCACAAGCCGCGCATAGACGACACGTCGGACGGCATCTGGCGGCGCGTCTACCTCGTGCCCTGGGAAGTGCAGATCCCGGTCGACCAGGTGGACCGCGACCTGCCGCGCAAGCTGCGGCGGGAAGCGGGCGGCGTGTTCGCCTGGATGGTGCAGGGCGCGCTCGACTATCTGAATTACGGGCTGGCGCCGCCGGAGAAGGTGCTCGCCGCCACGCGCGAATATCGCGAGGAAAGCGACCCGATCGGGGCCTTCATCCGCACGGGCTGCGTGGTGACCGGCCGGGAGGAAGACAGCGCGACGCCGGGCGACCTGCATATCGGCTACGCCAACTGGGCGAGCCGGGAAGGGGCGGCGGAGTTCAAGCAGAACACGTTTGCGCGGCGCTTCCCCGACTATGCGCGGCTCTCCTTCAAGGGGCCGGACGATCGCATGCATCAGTTCTGGAAGGCGAAGAGCGGGACGACGGTCTATCGCGGCATCCGCGTGAAGGACGAGTTCGTGCGACCGGGCGCGCCTGCGCCATCGCCAGAGGATTACGGCCAGTGATGCGCCGCTTCCCTTGTCCCCATCGGGTGGCGTGGCGGCCTTGCTCGCTGCTGCCCGGCGCGTGGCATGGGGCGCAAATGGGCTGCGAGGGACGGTAGCGGACGGCTTGGGGGCGGAAGCGCCACAAAAAGGGTCTGGGAAAACAGGGGCTTAGGACGCAAGGGACGCTAGGGACGGTAGATCGCGGGTTATGCATGCGCGCGCATGACAAGAGGTGTGGAGACCAGCCACGGAAAAGCATGTCCGTTGCTTCCATGTAGACACGAGATTTTGCGTCCCTAGCGTCCCTTGCTGCCCTCTCATCCCTTCCGGCCTTTGTTTTTGTTGATCTTTCTTCTTCGAGCCCTTGGGGCGGAAGAACGGAAAATGGGTCGATAGACCCGAAATTGGGGCGATTGGAGGTTCCGGTGCGGTCCGTGACGATTGATGAGCTTTTAAGCTGGGCCTTCGTGCACGAACTGCCGAAGGGCGGCGGCGTGGATGGGCTCGGCAACGCGAACTCGGCCTGGCGGATGCTGCAGGCCTCGTCCTGGGGCAAGGTGACCAGCTGGGCCGAGCTGATGACGTCGATCGACCTGCCGGCGCGTGACTACGACAATTTCCTGATCGAGCAGGGCGCGCCGCATGACGACGCGCTGGCCGTGGGCGAGGCGGTGACCGGGCTGGTGGAATGCGACCTCATATTGCCCGAGGGCTGGCACCCGTTGCCGGACTGGCCGCGCGAGGATCCGCTGATCGCGGAGCTGACTGATATGGCGGTGGCGGGCGCGGTGGCGCGGTTTCGCCTGCGGACGCGGGCGGCGATGGCGGGGCATCTCGTCAGCCTCGTCGTCGGGACCGCCGTGCTCGGACGCGAGCCGGGCTGGCAGGCGGAGGTGCCGGCCGTGCGCATGGTCGAGCATGCGGGCAAGCCGGCCTGGTTCGTGAGGCAGGCGGTGCGCGATGCGTTCGGGCGGCGGCAGACGATCGAGGTCGACGGCTACAACAGCAAGGCCGGCAGGCCGAAGCCGGGCGCGTACCGGCGCTACCAGTTCTCGACCGATCCGACGGGCGACATTCTCGGGCGGCTCGATCGGGAGCTCTGGGCGGTCGCTCTGCGCCACCTTGAGGCCGCGCTCGCGAATCGGCTGACCGGGCATCGGCTGCTGAATTGCGACGTGCCGGTGCGGCCGTGGCGCGGGCAGGGCCCGGCGATCATGCTCCTTTCGAGCCAAGGTGAGCGGCCTCGCAGGACCGCTTGACGTGCGGCAGAAAGTTGACTAGCTCTTGTCACGGATAAAAAGGTTCGAGCCCGCCCAGCGCTGCTGCGGCGGGCTTCGTCGTTTCAGGGGTCAGCGGAACTCGTCTTCGTTCTGGCTGACGACCGTCTTGACGGCTTCGAGCACGTCTGGCGGCAGCCGAAGGGCGCCGTCCACCGACTTGGGCGCCAATAGAACTGCCGCGTAGCGCGCAGCCTGGAGGTGGACCGGACGCACAGTCGAGCGACCCGCTTCGAGGTCCTCATAGGTCCGCAGCGGCACGCCCATCGATTGCGCCATGGCGGACTGGGTGACGCCCATGCGGTGACGGATGTCCTGAAGGCTCAGTGTCGTCATTGAATTCGCGCTCCGGTGAATGTATCTTTCCGGGACCGGGTGAGGTTTGGACCCCCACCCGGCTCCGGACTTACCGGCTAATGGAGAGTGTCAGTCTCCACTTGCCGATCCGGACTTGGAAGGTGAGCTTGACGCTCATGGTTGCCTCCAGTCCGTGCCGAAGCGGGATTGCTTCGGTAAGTTGTTATCCCACGAAAACCGTGGGAGCGCAATAGAAAACCACGGAAACCGTGGATAAAGTTGAAGCCGCTTCGGGTCCAACCGGGCGGCTTCGCTTTTGCAAGTCAGGGTCTGGTCTGGCCGGGGTCGTCAACATGGGAAGGCTGACAGGCCTGAAGCCACGCATCGCGACGCTGCAGCCGCGGATCGGACGGGCGCCCGGCGACGAGGTGGCGCGCAACCGACAGCGCGATGCCGAGCAGGCATGGCGTTCCTGGTACAAGACGGCGCGATGGCAGAAGCTTCGGCAGGAGGTCATCGTGCGCGACCTCTACATCTGCCAGAAGACGGGCGTGCTGCTCACGGGCAAGCATCCCGCGCCGAACTCGCCGGTCGTCGACCACGTCAAGGCGCACAAGGGCGACGAGCGGTTGTTCTGAGATACCGACAACCTGATGACGGTCAGCAAGGCGTATCACGACAGCATCAAGCAGGCTGAGGAGAGGCGCTCATACTGACATGCGATCGTGCTGTTAGATCACCAGCCAGCGTAGCGCGAAGATCAGCAGCTCGACGAAGATACGCGGCCCGTTGTTCTGAAGTGCCTTCGCAATCCATCGCGGTATCGATCGGCGCTGGGTCGCGCGACGGTTGCTTGCTCGGCGTCGGGTCTTCTTCAAGTCACACCTCTTCATTGATGAACATCAGGAAGAAGCGGCAAGAAAACTGCCACACGATTCGGTGGGGCATGGCAAGGCCGCGGTACGCCATTACCGGCAGAAGCGCGCGTCGAACGGTGGAGGCTGGGGATAGCGGGTACGCGGCGAGAAGGCCTAGCCGGGGGGCGGGTCGAAAGTTTGCAACCCGCCGACGCCCAGACCCGCGCCCCTCTCATTCGCGGATTTTTTTCTGATGAGCGAGAATTTCGACCTCTTCGGGCACCCCGTCCGCGAGGGGGCTGGCCAGCGTGGTCGCCCTCCGTATGAGCCTACCGAAAGCGACCGCAATAAAATCAAGCTTTTACTTGCGCTGGGCTGGTCGATCACCCGGATGGCGAACGGGATTGGGGTCTCGCCGGCGACGGTGAAGCGGTATTTTAGAGCCGAGCTCAAGGCGCGGGACGCTATGCGGGATCGGCTTGATGCTCGTCGGTTTCAGATCGCGATGGAGCAGGCGAATGCCGGCAACGTCGCCGCCCTGAAGGAATTGGGCAAGATGATCGATCGCTCCGACCTCATGTCGGCCGATCGTCGTCTGCAGGATGCGCAGGAAGGCCGGCGCGAAGAGCGCCCGGAGCGCGTTGGGAAAAAGGAAGCGCAGCGCACCGCGGCGCAGACGGCCGGTGAAGGCAGCGAGTGGGGCAGCGACCTGCTGCCCGGCGTCCAGAACCAAGGTATGCACTGATGGACACGGCCTGGGCGCCGGCGGCGACCTGGTCGACGGCGGTTCCCGACTGGAAGGAGCGGATACGCGCCGGGACTTCGCTGGTGCCGGTCCTTCCGCTTCATGACGCGGTCGCCGAAAAGGCCCTGCGGATCTTCAAACGCCTGCGGGTGCCCGACATCATCGGGAACCCGACCTACGGCGAAGTCTGCGACGAGTGGATATTCTCCTTCGTCCGCGTGATCTTCGGCAGCTACGACCCGGAAACCAAGCGCCGCGCGCTGCGCGAGTTCTTCCTCCTGGTACCGAAGAAGAATGGGAAATCGTCGATCGCCGCCGCGATCATCGTCACCGCCGCGATCCTCAACGAGCGGCCAGAAGCCGAGCTGCTCCTTATCGCGCCCACAAAGGCAATCGCAGACATCTCATTCAAGCAGGCCGCTGGCATCATTCGCCTGGACGATGAACTGGCGAAGCTGTTTCACCTACAGGACCATCTGAAGAAGATCACGAACCTGGTGACGCTCGCTGTCATCCTGGTCAAGGCTGCCGCGGCAGACGTCATCACTGGGTCGAAGGCGACCTACATCCTCATCGACGAGACGCACGTCTTTGCCCAGATGGCGAAGGCTGGCGACATCTTCGTCGAGATCAGAGGCTCGCTGGCGTCCAGGCCGGACGGTTTCCTGCTTCAGATCACAACACAATCGAAGGCCCCGCCGGCGGGCGTATTCAAGGCGGAATTGCAGAAAGCGCGCGACGTTCGCGACGGGAAGTTCTCGTTTCCGATGCTGGCGGTGCTCTACGAGCTGCCGGTTGAGGATGCGGTCGACGGGGGCTGGATGCGTCCGGAGACCTGGGGCCTCGTCAACCCCAACCTCAACCGTTCGGTCAGCGCAGACTATCTCAAGGGCGAGATCGAGACGGCAGAGCGCGAGGGACCGGAAAAGCTGGCGCTGATCGCGTCGCAGCATTTCAACGTCGAAGTGGGCCTTGGCCTGCATGCCGACCGATGGGCGGGCGCCCTCTACTGGGAGCGCGCCGGCCGCAAGGGACTATCGCTAGACCTGATTATCGACGAGTGCGACGTCTGCGTTGTCGGGATCGATGGCGGCGGTCTGGATGACCTAATGGCAATGGCCGTGATCGGCCGCCATGCGAAGACCCGGCACTGGCTGCATTGGGCCCGGGCATGGGCTCAACCCGACGTCTTCGAGCGCCGCAAGGAAATTGCTCCCAGACTGAGAGACTTTGACAGGGATGGAGACCTCGTGGTGTGCGAGGAAACCGACCAGGACGTCACCGAAATCGCAGAAACCTGCCACCGGCTCTTCTTGGCTGGCCTGCTGCCCGAGCGTGCAGGTATCGGGCTGGATGCTTACGGCATCGCTACGCTCTTGGACAAGCTGGCCGAACTCGGCATGGCCGGTGACCTGGTCACTGCGGTCGGCCAAGGCTGGAAGCTCCAGTCAGCGATCAACACGGTGCCGCGCAAACTGAAGGACCGCACGATGCAGCATTGCGGCCAGCCGCTGATGAATTGGGCGGTGGGCAACGCAAAGCTCGAGCTGAAGGGCTCGAACTACATCGTCACGAAGCAGGCAGCCGGCTCATCGAAGATCGATCCGCTGATGGCGACGTTCAACGCGGCGATGCTGATGTTCCTGAATCCGGAAGCCTCTCCGGCGTTCCACGCCGATGAATGGATCGCGAGCTACGCATGAATCTGATCAGGCGCCTGCTCCGGCTTTCGGGAGCGAAGGATATCGAGCCGTGGCGGGGCGGCCAGGTGTCGACCGAGCACGCCAACAATTTCGTGACCAACCAGGTGACGGTTGCCGACTATCGCGATCACCGGGCGGGACAGAATGGAGCGGCGATCGGTCTGTCGGCGACCTGGGCCTGCGTGCAGCTGATTGCCGGCACGATCGCTTCGCTGCCGCTAATGGTCTACCGGACCGATGCGTCGGGCATCCGCCGCGTCGCCAAGGATCATCCGCTCTACTACGTGCTGCATGACAGTCCGAACTTCGACCAGACCGCGGTCGAATTCTGGGAGATCATGGCCGCGAGCATCGAACTCTACGGCAACGCCTTTGCAGTTCTCGAGCGCCGCTCTTCAGGTGTCGTGACCGCGCTGACGCCGGTTCGTCCCGACCTGGTGAAGGTGCGCCGGCTGACCGATGGCGACCTTGAATACTCGTGGTCTGAGGCGGGCCGTACGGTCACGAAGCGCGGCGTCGACATGCTCCACATTCGCGGTCCACTCGGCGATGCGCTGTCAGGTGCTTCGACGCTCTCGATCTGCCGAAGCGTCTTCGATGACGCCCTTTCGTCGGAGAGCGCTGCGGGCGCGATGTTCCGGAACGGCGTCAATCCGAGCGGCATCCTGTCGACGCCCGCCTCGGTGCGCCTTTCGCCGGACCAGCGCAAGGATCTGGAGAAGAACCTCGTCGAGAAGTACCAGGGCTCGCTTCGCAGCGGACGCCCCATGGTTCTCGACAACGGTCTGACCTGGCAGCAGCTCGCGATCAATCCGCACGATGCGGAGATGCTCGAAAGCCGCAAATTCAGCGGCGAGCAGATCTGCAGGATATTCGGCGTTCCGCCTGCAATGGTCGGTTTCGGCGACAAGGCGTCGAACTGGGGCACCGGCAAGGAAGTCGACGTTCTCGGGTTCCAGAAGTTCACGCTCCGCAAGCGCCTGAAGCGCATCGAGCAGGCCCTGCTGAAGCAGCTCGTTCCGCTCGGCGAGCGGCGGGCTCAGGGGATCACGATCGAGTTCAATCTCGAAGGGCTTCTGCGCGGCGATACCGACAGCCGTTATGCGGCTTACGAGCGCGCGATCCGTATGGGGATCATGACCCGCAACGAGGCCCGCGCTCTGGAGAACCAGCCACCGATCGAGGGCGGCGATGTCGTCACCGTCCAGATGCAGGACATTCCGCTCGCGAATGCCATCAATGGAGACCGCGATGGACAAGAAGACCGCACCGGTTCTTGAGCTCAAGTCGCTCAAGGAGAGCGGCGAGTTCGAGGGCTACGGCAGCACCTTCGGCGGCGAGCCGGATGCCTATGGCGACGTGATCGCTGCCGGCGCGTACTTTGAGAGCCTCGCCGTCCACAAAGCCAAGGGCACGATGCCGAAGCTGTTCTGGCAGCACAATGCCGACCAGCCCATCGGGAAGTGGCTCGACGCGAAGGAAGACACACGCGGTCTCCTGATGCACGGTAAGCTGAACATGGATGTGCAGCGCGGCCGCGAGGCCTATGCACTCCTGAAGGAAGGTGACATCGACGGGCTTTCGATCGGCTACCGGATCAAGGAATACAGCGTCGATGTCGAGACGGGCGTCTGGACACTGGAGAAGCTCGACCTCGTCGAGGTCAGCATCGTGTCCGTGGGCGCAAACGAGAATGCGGTCGTGCAAAGCGTAAAGGCCGCTAAGGCTGCGCACGACCTGATGGAAAAGCTCAAGGCCGGGGACCGGCTGACGGAGCGAGAGTTCGAGACCTGGCTCAAGGGGCTGGGCTTCTCGAACTCGCAGGCGGAGCGCGCCGCGCGCACCCACCTGAAGGGGCTGGGGGAACCAGCCAAAGCGGACGAAACGCTCGCATTCTACCGGGCGATGCTGGGCTGACAGCCCTCCCTCAAGACCAGGAACATCACCATGAACACGAACTTCCGTGGCATCGCGGTCGCGATGCTTGCTGTCATCGGCGTTTTCGCCGTCACCTCTGCCCACGCGGCCCTTGGGCCCGTCGGCCTTCCCGAACTTGCGGGGCTCGCTCCGTTCGCTGCAGTCGTCGGCGCCGGCGGGATCGCGCGCCTCGCGTCGATGCCCTTCGGCCCGCAGATCATGTTCAAGCCCGAGGATGGCGGTGGATCGAAGAGCGCTGCCGAACTGGCGGCCGAGGTCAAGCGTGACTTCGAGACGAAGCACGACAAGGTCAAGGAGATCGCCGAGAAGGCGCTCGCCGAGGCTGAGAAGGGCCTGCAGATGTCCGGGACCGTCAAGGAACTGGCGGATCAGGCGATCACGAACATGAACGAGGCGAAGGCACGCCTCGACGAACTCGAGCAGAAGATGGCCCGCCGCGGCCGTGACGATGCTCCGGGCCTGTCGGCCGGCGAGCGTTTCGTCGAAGACGAATCGTTCAAGGCGTTTGCAGGTCAGACGCGCCCGCGCGGCCGTGCGATCGTCGAGGTGAAGGACATCACCTCGCTGACGACGGACGCGGCAGGCTCGGTTGGTTCGCTGGTGAGGCCCGATCGCGCTCCGGCGGTCGATCTGCCACGTCGTCGCATGACGATCCGTGCGCTGCTGGCGCAGGGCAACACCTCGTCGAACTCGATCGAGTACGACAAGGAGAAGGGCTTCACCAACAGCGCTGCGCTCGTCGCCGAAGGAGCGCTCAAGCCCCAGTCCGAAATCCAGTACGAGGAAGCGGTGGCGCATGTGCGCACGATCGCGCACTGGATGAGGGCATCGGTGCAGATCCTCAACGACGCGCCTGGGCTGCGCTCGATGATCGACAACCGTCTTCGCTACGGTCTCGCCTATGTCGAGGAAAGCCAGCTGCTCAATGGCTCCGGCACCGGCCAGAACCTCGAAGGTCTGGTGACCGCCGCCACTGCGTTCGCGGCGCCTGCCGGCGCGGCGGTTGCAGATCAGGAGATCGACACCATCCGCCTGATGATGCTGCAGGTCGCACTCGCCGAGTACCCGCCGAACGGCATCGTTCTCAATCCGATCAACTGGCACAACATCGAGACGCTGAAGGACGGCGAGGGGCGCTACCTCATCGGCAACCCTCAGGGCACGCTTTCGCCGACCCTCTGGAGCCTGCCGGTCGTTCCGACGCAGGCGATGGGCGTCGGCAAGTCGCTGGTCGGTGCTTTCGATCTCGCAGCACAGATCTTCGATCGCCAGGACGCGACCGTCGAGGTGTCGACCGAAGACCAGGACAACTTCGTGAAGAACAAGGTGACGATCCGCGCCGAAGAGCGGCTCGCCCTGGCGATCTATCGCGAAGAAGCTCTTGTCTATGGCGACCTCGCCCCGGCTGAGCCGGAAGGCGGCGCTTGATCGCTTGATCGGTTGAGCGACGGGCGGCCTGCGCCGCCCGTTTCATGAGCCGATAGGAGACGCGACGATGATGATCAAGGCAATCCTCACCAAGCCGCTCGACGGGCATCCGGAAGGCGCCGAGCGCGAGTTCAGCAAGGGGGACTTCGAACGCCTGAAGGCCAAGGGCGCCGTTCGCGATGCTCGTGAGGGCAAGGCTGCACCCGATGTTCGAAACAAGAAAGCTCCGGCTGTAGCCAACAAGTCAGGTTCCCCGGTTCTGCGCGACGACGGCCCGACCGTCGCCGAATACGTGGCGGCCGGTTATCTGGCCTCGAACTATCCGCCGGAGGGTTACGCCTCGCGGAGCACGGACGAGGAAATCGCCGCAGCCGTGGCTGACGAGTCGGCGAAGGCTGAGCTCGAAAAGCTTACCAACAAGCAGCTGCAGGAGCTGGCGAAGCAGGAAGACATCGCCGTCGAAGGCGATGACAACAAGGCGACGCTGGTGGGCAAGATCCTCGCCGGCCGTGCAGCCAAGGCCTGACCATGTCGATCGTCGTCGTCACGCCGCCCCAGCCTATCGTCAGCTTCGCCGAGGTGTCAAAGCACCTCGTCGATGTGCCGGCTGAGGATCAGGCCTATGTGGAGGCGCTGACGGCGGCGGCGACGGCATGGATCGACGGGCCGGCGGGCTGGCTCGGAAGGGCGATCGGCGTGCAGACGCTCGAATATCGCGGGGATTGCTGGCCGTGCCGATTGCCGTTCCCTCCGGCGATCGAGGTCGAAGAGGCGGCCGTCGGCGGTGCCGCCGTCGAGGGTGTGACTGTCCAGCTGGACGGTCGCCTTTCGCGTCCTGCAGCGCTGGGCGCCGGCGAAGTCGTCATCCGCTATCGGGCGGGCTACGCGACCGCTCCGGCGCCAATCAAGATCGCGATCATGATGCTTGTGGCGCAGTGGTACACCACGCGCGCAGCAGCGGTCGTGGGCGCGACGCCGACAGAAATGCCGTTCGCGGTCGATGCGCTGCTCGGCCCTTACAGGGTCTACGCCTGAGCCATGAGCGACGGGGGCGATCTCTTTCATCGTGTGGCCTGGGACAAGCCTGGCATCGGGTCGGACGGACACGGCGGGCGGCGGAGCGCGTTTGTGGAGCAGTTTCAGACGCGGGCGGGGTTCACGCCGCTGCGGGGCTCGGAGGCGGTCATAGCGTCCCGGCTCGAGGGGCGGCAGCCGATCGTGGTGCGGGTGAGGGCGACGAGCCAGACCCGGCAGATCACGCCCGACTGGCGCATGCGCGACGTGCGCAAGGATAGGGAATTCGCGGTGCGCTCCATTGCCGGGACGAAGGATCGGCTTTGGCTCGACGTCATGGTCGAAGAGGGAGTGGCATCCTGATGTGGATCCGGTTCACGAAGGACTTTGACTACGCCGTTCCCGGCAAGGGCGGGCGGGTGACAATCGCCTACAAGGCGGGCACGGTCATGAACGTCACGCGCGCCTGCGCCGACCTGGCGATAGCCGCCGATCGGGCCGAGCTACGCGACAAGAATCGCGACGATGAAGATCCTCGGCCGGCGCAAGCTTGAGCGAAGGCTTGCGCAGATGCCGGAGACGGCACGCGCGGAAATCCGGATCGCGATGGAGAAGAGCGCCGGCGAGATCGTCGCCGGGATGAAGCTGCTGGTACCGGTCGATACCGGCAAGCTGCGCGACACCATCGGATGGACGTGGGGCGAAGCGCCCAAGGGTGCGCTGATCCTGGGGCGCACGAAGAAGGCATCGATCGCTTCGCGCGCCGGGCTCTCGATTACGATCTATGCGGGCGACGAGACAACCATGGTCGGCAAGCGCAGCCAGTTCCAGCTGGCGCGGCTGATCGAGTTTGGCACCGTCGAGATGGCTGCGCAGCCCTTCTTCTTTCCGGCCTGGCGCCTCGGACGGAAGCGCGCTCGCAGCCGCATCGCGCGAGCAGCCAGCAAGGCGGCAAAGAAGGTGGCGGCAGGATGATCGGTGCCCAGCTCCAAAAGGCGATCTACGAGGCGCTGACGGCAGAGCCGCCGATCGCCGCCGGCGAAGTCTATGACGGCATTCCGGAAGGCGCGAAATTTCCTCGCGTCGTTATCGGGGAAGACCAGGTTCTCGACGACGGCGACAGCTGCAGCGACGGCTGGGAGGTCAATGCCGATGTTCATGTCTGGTCGCGCTCGACTGATGACAGTTTTGCGGAAGCGAAAGACCTCGCCGCGGAGGTCGCGGCGCGCGTCCGCGGCATCGGCGCTGTCGATGGCTTCACGGTCGTGGAGCATTCGATCGAGAACCAGCGCGCACTGCGCGACCCTGACGGGAAAACCCGACGCATCGTGCAGTCCTATCGCTTCCTGCTCGACCCAGCCTAACCACAGGAGACAATCATGGCCCCTCCGAAGACCCTCAGCGGGCGAAAGCTGCTCGTCCAGATCGGCGACGGCGCCGACCCGGAAGTGTTCACGCACGACTGCCTGATCAACACCGAGCGCGGCATCGCCTTTGGCGCCGAAACCAACCGCGAGACGATTCCGGACTGCGACGATCCTGACGCGCCTGGCTGGTCGGAAATCACGGTGACCGGGCAGTCGGCGACGATCACCGGCGCCGGACGGCTGCACACGACCAGCGTGAAGGACTGGTTCGAGTGGTTCACCTCGGGCGAAGCACGCAACGTTCGCGTGCTCCTCGGCGATGTCTCGCTTGCGAATGGCGGCGGACACTGGGCCGGCGCGTATAAGCTCACGCAGTTCGAGGTGACCGGCCCCGAGACCGGACGCTCCGCCGTTTCCGTGACGCTGGAATCGGACGGCGCCGTTACCTGGGTGGACGCCTCGGCATGAGCCGGCACGCCGCTATCGATCAGGATTTCGGGGACGGGACGTATACGTTCCGTCTCGGGCTCGACGAGATCGAGGAACTGGAGCGGTTGCGGGATCTGGGCATCTTCCAGATCGTCGCGCGGCTCTCCGCGGACAGTCGCACAGCACGGCTGAGCGATATCACAAGTATCCTGCGGCTTGGGCTGATCGGCGGCGGGATGAAGCCGGTCGACGCTCTCGCGAAAGTCCGGAAGTATGTCGACGAGCGTCCGCTCGACGAGAACCGCGACATTGCCTACGCGGTCGGTCTCGCTGCCCTGATGCGGTTGCATTCGAAAGAACTGGAGACGCCACCGGGGGAAGCTCGGGCGCCGGAGACGAGCGTCTCGACTTCGGCGCCATCCGAGGAAGCGCTGCCTTGATGGGTGTGCAGGAGCCGGGACGGCTCTCGCTAGGCGAATGGACTGCAATCTGCCGCCATTGGTCGAAGGCTCATGGTGACGGCAAGCCGGACGCGCCGACCGGTGACGAGTTCGACCGGGCGGTGATGCAGGCTAGGGGTGTGGCCTAGGGATGCGTTGCCAGAACCATCTGCGGCGCGTCCGACCTCCGCAAGACGGGCACCGATATGGGTTGGGCACGATCGACAGTGCCAGCCAGACAAAGAGCCAAAGTCCCAGCGTGAGCACTGACATCAGCAAGTGCAGGACGTGGTTCGGTGTCTCGCGCTCGGCCAAGACCATTCGGTTTTCTTCGACGCAAAGACGCCGCTGTTTCTCGATGCCCATAGGAGCGCCTTCTGAATGACGACCGAACGCATGGTGGCCGTTCTCGAAGCCCGTTTCAACCAGTACGAGCGGGCCCTGGCCAGAGCGCAGGGCAGCACCAATCGGTCGTTCACGGCCATCGAACGCCGCGGCAAGCAGCTCGAACAGCGCCTGAGTCAAATCGGGCAAGGCGCATCGCTCCGCGGGCTCATGGGTCCGCTGGCTGCCGGCGTTTCATTGCGCGGGGCACAGCAGCTGATCGATGCTGCCACGCGCACTCAGAATGCGTTGCGGGTGGCAGGGCTCGAAGGTGATGAGCTGACCCGCGTTTACAATCGCCTGTTCGAAACCGCTCAGCGCAATGCCGCTCCTATCGAGGCGCTTGTGACGCTCTATGGCAGAATGGCCGTGGCGCAAAAGGACTTGAATGCGACCAGTGACGAGCTGCTTCAGTTCTCTGACCTCGTCGCGATGTCATTGCGTGCAAGCGGTCAGTCGGCCGCAGAGGCGCAAGGCGCGCTGCTTCAACTCGGGCAGGCTCTTGGTGGCGGGAAAGTGCAGGCCGAGGAGTACAACAGCCTCATCGACGGAGCACGTCCGTTGCTGCAGGCCGTTGCTGCGGGCCTCGAAGAAGCGGGAGGCTCGGTCTCGAAACTGACCGCACTGGTCAAGGATGGCCAGGTCTCCTCGGAAGCGTTCTTTCGTGCGGGGCAGGCCGGCGCTGACGTGCTGCGTGATCAGCTTGCCGGTGCCGAACTCACTGTCAGCCAGGCATTCGTGCGGCTCCGCAACGTGCTTGAGGACACAGCGGGCGAGATCAACAGCGGCTCTGGAGCCAGCCGGGAGCTAGCGGAGGCGCTTGAAAATCTGAGTAACTGGATCCGCGACACGGATTTCTCGCCCCTCATCACAGGCGTCATGGAATTCGGCCGGGAAGTCGTGGGGGTCATCGGCGAGATCGAGCGTCTGGCCCGCGCCGCCGGCGAAGCGGTCGGGGCAGATGCGGTCGGCCGCTACATGCTCGGTACGCGCGGCGATAAGGTTGAGCAGCAGCGCATCGATAGTCGCATTGCGGGAGCCTTCGGCGACACTGGTCCTGCAGACAAGGGCCCACGGACTGTCATCGAGGTCACACCGCCGCGAAAGACCGTCACGCTCGCTGATTACCCGGTCACTGGCGGGGCTCGCGCTGGCGGCGGCGACTCGGGGCGCACGCGTGAAGATGCCTTCGCACGCGAGACCCGGCAGATACGGGAGCGGACTGCTGCTCTGCAGGCCGAGACGGGCGCCATGGCTGGTTTCAATCCGTTGGTTGATGACTACGGCTACGCTCTGGAGAAAGCGCGTGCCGCGCAGGACTTGCTCTCGGCGGCCGAACGCGAGGGTCTGGCAATTTCGCCCGAACTGCGCGCCTCTATCGACACCCTTGCTGCTGGATATGCCAGCGCGACGGTTGAGGCCTCCAAACTCGCCGAGGCGCAGGACCGGG
>VFQU01000357.1_pt1 | contig 43078 bp, 34 predicted proteins | sample 3512311 | NCBI WGS metagenome assembly VFQU01 (sample SAMN10412377, study PRJNA504923) | tailings metagenome | isolation source: Relicate 3 Philex TSF3 active mining site | place: Philippines: Tuba, Benguet | collected 2017-08-29 | reverse complement strand
TGTCGGTCGATACGCGCGCGATCAACGGGCGCGACGGCACGCTGCTGATCGATCCCAACGATTTCAATATCGCGGCGACCCTTGGCGACATCACAGGGGCCGCGTTGGCGGGCCTGTTGACGAGCAGCAATGTCACGATCGATTCCGATACCGGCGGGACCAGTGGGACGGGTCTCATCAACGTAAACGATGCCATTACCTATACCGGCGGCGTGACGCGCACGCTGACGCTGAACGCCGTCGGCACGATCAATATCGACGAGACGATCACTGCCTCGTCCGGCACCCTCAATCTCGTCTTGCAAGCGGGCGGCGACGTCTCGATCACCTCCGCGATCACGACGAATAACGGTTTTATGCTGGTCGAAGGACGAAACGGCGTCGGGGCGCTCGGCGGGCTCTTCAACAACTCCAGCAGCGGAACGCTTTCGCTCGGCTCCGGCGCGCTGACGCTCACGACGAGCGGCGCCATCATTTTCAATCGCGAGGTGACGACGTCCGGCACGGTGACGCTGATGGCCAACGGCGCCGTCACGCAGACCTACGGCATTCTTGGCACGCCCACTTTGGTGGTGGGCGGCACCGGCGCCGTCACGCTGAACGAGAGCACCAACACGTTCGGAAGCATCATGCTGAACCGGACGGCGACGACGGAGAACGTGTCGCTCAATACGTCCATCTCGCCGAACCTTCAACTCTCGACGCTGGGCACGGGCACCTATTTCATCGGCGGCGTGGGCTTCACCCAAAGCGGCGCGATCACCCAGGATGCGGGCGGCGGCGGCGTCACGATCCAGGGCAATGCGGGTACCGTTACGCTGTCGAACGCCAATACATGGACGGGCGCCCTGACTGTACTGGGCAATACGATCAACGTGACCGGCGCCCAAACGGCGACGAGTGCGGGGTCGATCTCGCTCACCGCGACGCGGAATGTCGCAATCTCGTCGAACGTCACGACCGCGACAGGCGATATCCTCGTCAAGGCGAACGTGTCGTCGTGGACCTTGCCGCATACCGGCACGGATCCCGTCTTCGGCGCGACGACCGGTACCTTCGACGGCGTGGCGGTGAGCGGCGGCGCTGATTTGACGACGACGGGCGGCAGCATCGCGCTGGGCGGCAAGGGCGGCACGACCGGCGGCCGGGGCGTTTTTATCGATTCCGGCAGCGTGATCACGACCGGCGGCACGGGCACGGTCGTCCTCGCCGGCGCTGGCACGGCGGCCAGCGCGCATGGCGTCGAGCTCTATCAAATCACGGCGGGCACGAATTCGATCGTCGCGGGCGGTGCCGTCACCATCAAGGGCGGCGACGGCGCCGGGGGTGACGCGAATTGGTTCGGCGTCGTGATGAACGGCGCACGCATCTCTGGCGCGGACGCCATCTCGATCACCGGCCGGGGCGGCGCCAACGGTTCCGGCACAGGCCTCAACATCATGAACGGCGCCGTCGTGTCGTCTTCCGGCGCCGGTTCGATCACGCTGGTTGGCGAAACCACTTATGCCGGTTCGTCCGGCTTCAGCCTGTCGGGCGGGTCGGTGTCGGCGTCGGGAACGGGCGCGATCACGATTTCGTCGGCGAAGAACGTCGCGATCGCCGCGAACGTAACGTCGAATTCCGGCGACATCACCCTGATGGGTAACGTGTCGTCGTGGACCGGCGACAAGTCGGTGAACGCCCCGACCTTCGGTGCAAGTTCCGGCACCTTCGTCGGTGTGTCGCTGTCCGGCGGGGCCGACATTACCTCAACAGGCGGCAACATCTTCATCGCCGGCCATGGCGGTACCACCGGATTGAATCAGTTCGGTGTTAGTGCGGCGGCAAGCTCTGTCATTTCGACGACGAGCGCCGGCAAAATCATTATCCATGGCGAAGCCGGCGCGTCGGCGAGCAACAATTACGGCGACGGCGGTTCGCATACCGGCATCTATTTGAACGGCGCGGCCCCCGGAACGGCGGTCGATATTACGACGCAAAACGGTTTGATCAAGCTGGTCGGCGCCGGCGATCAGTCTGGCGGTGCGACCGACAACAACGGCGGCGTGGCGCTACTATGGGCGAAAGCCCGCGCCACGGGCACCGGCAGTATCGAAATAACCGGCACTTCGGCGTCCGTCGGCACGGGGCGCGGCGTCTATATCGGCCTGACCGGTTCGGAAGTGACGACGGCAAGCGGCAACGTGACGATCACCGGCACGGGTGGCGGTGCCCTGGTCGCAAGCGATCCAAACTTCTACAGCGCGGGCGTGGAGGTCGGTTCGGACGGCATCGTGCGTTCGACCGGTGCGGGCAATGTGACGATCACCGGTATTGCCGGGTCGTCTGGCGCAGGCATCCATTTCAGCGGCTCGTCTGCCACGGTCGGCGATGCGGCGATGACCGGCAATCTCACGTTGCGCAGCAACAGCATCGCCAATTCCGCCTCCACGCTGTCGTTGCTGGGCACCAGCGGCGGGACGATCAGTTTCGCCGGCGAGACCGATAGCACCACCATCGGCGTCAACGGCGCGTCGGGAACGGCCGCCGTGTCGGCGTTGTTGCTGGGCTGGGTGTCGGGCTTCGGGACGCTTCAATTCGGCTCGTCGACCCAGACGGGCGACATCCAAATCGACAGCTCCACGTTCGGGCGCAATTTGACGATCCGCACGCAAGGCGCCGTCTTCACCAATGCCCTTACTATGGGCGCGAACGATCTGTTCGTCATCGCCGATGGCGGCTTCACGCAAGTGACGGGGGCGATCACGACCTCGGGCGCCGCGACTTTCTTCGGCCCCGGCAACGTGACGGCGACGAACGCGGGCAACTCGTTCGGCACGCTGGCGATATCCAAATCGGGGTCGAGCGCGATCGTCAACATCGCCACACCCGGTGCGGGTTTCAATCTCGGTGCCGTGGATATGGGGACCGGCGCGTTGACCTTGTCCGCGGACAGGATGACGCTGACCGGCGCGTTGTCCACATCGGGCGGCGCCGTCAACTTGACGGCGGACCGGTACATCAATGTCTCGCAGAGTATCAACACGCAAGGCGGCAATATCACGATGGCCGCGAACGTCGCCGGGACCGGGGGCGGCGAGGATTTCGCCGGCGTGTTCATCAACGGCGTGTCCGTTCAGTCGCGCGGCGGCAATATCAACATCACCGGCAAGGGCAGCGCCTCCGGCACCACCGTCGCCGGTCAGCACGGGATTTTCCTTTATAACGGCGGCGTCATTAGCAGCTACACGGGCGGCGGAGACGCGACGACCGGGACGATCACGCTGACCGGCGTCGGCGGCACTTTTGCCGGTGGCGACAATGGCGGCGTCACCCTTGTCGGCGCGGCGAGCACGATTTCGTCGCGCGACGGCAATATCACGATCAACGCCACCGGGGGCACGGGCGCTTCGGGCGGCAACGCGGGGCTCTATGTCGGCGGCGGCGTGATCAGCACCGATGGTGCCGGCACGATCGCGGTGACGGCGACGGGCGGTGAAGGGAACGCCTCGCGCGGCATCGCCGTGACCGGCAACGCGGGCGCCTATGGCCGGATCGAGACGATGGGATCGGGGAGTATCAACCTCACCGGCACCGGCGGCAGCACGGCCGGCAATAGCGTCGGCGTCTTCGTCTATGACGGGCTGGCGTCTGGATCGGACTACGGCCTCATCCGCGCCGCCGGCACGGGTAACTTGTCCATCACCGGTACGGGCGGCGTCGCGGCGGGCGCGAGCAATGTCGGCATCGCGGTGCAGAACACGAATTCTGCCATTCTGACGAATAGCGGCACGCTGACGCTCAACGGAACGGCGACCTCGTCGGGTAGCGATCCGCATGGCGTGTACGTGGCACTTGGCGGGGCGGTGTCGTCGGCCTCCGGCGCGATATCGATCACGGGAAATTCCACGGACGGGCAGGGAATCTCTCTCGGCGCCGCTACGGTCGCGACCGGTGGTGCAGGCACCCTCACCATCGGCGGCACATCGACGAACCAGTCGGGGTTTGTCGTCACCGGGCCGGCGACATTCACGACGGCCAGCGGTGCGATGACGCTCACGTCGAACAACGGCCTCAATTTCACCAATACGGCCCTCGTCTCCGGCGGCGGCTTGGTTCTGACCGGCGGTGCGGGCGCGATCACGGCGACCAACGCCGGGAACGCCATCACCGGCACCATCGCATTCACGAATTCTTCGGGCGGCGTTTCGCTGACGAATGGCGGCGCCAATTCGATCAATCTGGGGACATCGACGGCCGCGGGCAGTCTTACGGTCGTCGCGGGCGCGGGGATTACCCAATCGGGCGCGCTGACGGTCGGCGGTAATGCGAGTTTCACGGCCGGCGCCGCAGCAATCGATCTTGAGACAAACGGAACGGGCAACAGCTTCGGCGGCACGGTTTCGCTGACGAGCAGCGGCGGAAACGTATCCATCGCGGCGGCTGGCGACTTGACGCTGGCGTCCGTCTCGATGGACGGCAATTTCACCGCCACGGCATCCGGCATTGTCACGCTGAGCGGCGGCCTGACGATGACGACGACGCCGGGGCGTAGCGTTACGATGATCTCGACCAGTGCGTTGGCGGGGATCAATATCGAAGGCGCGATCACGCTCGACAACGGCAGCGTGACGCTCGCGTCCGACAACTGGATATCGATCGACCAGAATATTTCGACCGGCGGCGGCAATATTCTGCTGGACGCCACGGGCCTCTATAGCGGCGCCTATGTCGGCGTTTCAATCGTCAGTGGCGCCATCGTCAACGCGGGCGGCGGCAATATCACGATCAACGGCACCGGCGGCAATACCGGTGCGGGCCAGCACGGCGTGACGATGGATGGCAGCACGCTGACGACGTCGGGTGCCGGCACGATCTCCGTCACCGGCCAAGGCGGTCCGTCGACCGGCGGCAGCAGCCGGGGCGTCTATCTGCAAAGCGGCGCCGATATCCAAACGGTCGATGGCGCGTTGTCGGTCAATGCGACGGGCAGCACCACCGGCGGATTCAGCAACGACGGCATCTGGCTGGCGGGTTCGACGATCCGTTCGACGGGGAACGGCAACGTGACGGTGACCGGCGATGCCGGCAATTACGGCACCGGCTTCTATTTGACCGGCACCGGCGCCGCGGTCCGCACGGTCAACGGCAATATCAATATCTCCGGCCAAGGTATGCACGATTCCTCCGGCGTCGTGCTGCTCGATTTCTCGGGCACAGGCGTTATCGAATCCACCGGGACGGGCAATGTCAGCGTCACGGGCACGGGCGGCACGGCGCCCGGATCGACCGTCTATGGCATTCGTTTGGCCGATGCCGTTTCCATCACGTCCAATTCAGGCACGCTGACGCTGACCGGTACGGGCGGCTCGGGTGCGGGCGGCGGTGCCGACGGCATCAATGTCGGCAACGGCGCGACGGTTTCGTCGGGCGCCGGATTGCTGACGCTGGACGGGACCGGCGGCGCCAATGTGGGCGACGGCGTGAAGGTCGCGGGCGGCGGAACCGTCACGACGAATAGCGGCAATATCGCGATGAACGGCACGTCGACCGGCGGTTACGGCATCGCGATCGCCGGCGATATCGGCGACGGCGGGATGAGCGGCGACATCACGCTGATTTCCGATACTTTCAATATCACCACCGGCACCGCGACGATGTGGACCACCGGCGGCGTGACGATCAAGCCGTTGCTCGGCTCGGTCGGGATCGGCATCGGCGGCGGCAGCGGTACGCTGCAATTGGGGAACGACTTCACCTACATCTTGGCGAGCAGCCTGCATATCGGCAGCGCTACGACGCAGACGGTCGAAGTGGGGGCTGGCGGCCTGCTGGGCGCGTCGAACGTGCCGGTCTATCTCGAAGGTTCAGACATCGCACTGCTCGGCAATGTCGACGTGTTGGGCGGCAAGGTGACGTTGCACGCGCATTCGGGCGGCGTCGCGCAATCCGCCGCGTCGAACATCTTCGCGCAGAATCTGATCCTGCGCGGGAACGGAACTTTCGATCTGACGCGCGCCAGTTCCGGTTACAACGACGTCGCGCGCGTTTCGGCGGACGTGACCGGCAATTTGCATTTGGCGCTGTTCGGCAACGGCGGATATGCCGACGCCGCGATCGCGAGCGATACCGCCGGCACGGTCACGGGTATCGCCGCCACCGGGAACTTCACCTGGGAAGCGCACGATTCGATCGGCCAGTTGAGCGGTGCGGTGCTGAATATCGGCGGCACGACGCAGCTCGACGCGCTGAACGGCGGCATCACGCTTTACGAATCTGCCAACAATCTCGGCACATCGATCGACGCCATAAACGGCGCGGGCACGGTCTCCTTGCGCTCGGCGTCGATCGCCGTCGGCGCGCTCGGCATATCGTCGATGGGCGATTTGATCCTGACCGCAACCGCCGGCGGCATCACCCAGAGCGCCGCCGTTGCGGCTTCCGGCAATTTCGTCGCGTCGGCGTCGGGCGGCGGCATCTCGCTGGGCGGATTCACCAATCTTGTCTCTGGCAACACGTCGCTGTCCGCTTCCGGCGGCAAACAGAATATCGGCTGGGCGCAGAGCGGCCCGATGGTCGCGAGCGCCATCTCGGCGACCGGCGCATTGACGATCGATGTGACCGGCGGTTCGCTCAGCCAGGTCGGCGCGATGAGTGCCGCCGATCCTTCGTCGATATCGGTGACCGGCGGCAATATCGCGCTGACCCACGCGTCGAACGCGTTCGGCGGCGCTTTGTCGCTGACCGCGACGGCGGGTTCGATCGCGCTGACGAATTCCGGCGCGTTGACGTTGGGCGCCGTTACGGCGTCGAACGGTTTGACGGTCACCGCCGGCGGCACGCTGAGCCAGAGCGGTCCGATCGTCTTGACCGGCGGTTCGTCGTCGCTGTCGGCGACCGGCACGATGACGCTGACGGATGGGAGCAACAATTTCGGCAGCGCGTTGGCGCTGACCGGCGTGGGCGGCGATATCCAAGGCAGCGCGCCCGCGGTCGGATCAGTAACGGCGGTCGGCAATGGTTTCACTTTCAACAGCACGGCGATCGCGAATTCCAGCGGTAGCGGCGGCGGCGGCAACGAAGGCACGACGACCAGCACCGTCACGACCGAAACGCTGGCGCAGCTCATCACACAGATCCTGACCTCGACTGCCACGACGGCGTCGTCCTCGACCGCGTCGACCGACGCGACGACCGTCAACCCGGTCAGCCCGGCGGCGGTGCAGGCGATGCTGATCGCGATCCTGGCCGAAGCGGCCGCCCCCGCCGGTGGAACCGGCGGCGGCGAGCAAGGCGGCGAGGGCACCAACACGCAGGCCGGCAATACGGGGACGGGCAGCCCGCCGGCGGGCTCGCCGACCGTGACTGCCGATGCGGGTACGTTCGGGGCCGGCACGACGATCACGATCAACACATCCGGCGGCACGGTCCAGTCGATCACCGTCACGCCGGTCGGCGGCGGCGCGCCGGTCACGATCCTGCCGGGCTTGTTGAATCTGACGCCGCCCGCGATCCCGACCGCGACCGCGACGGGCACGCCCGGCATCTCGGGCAATTTCCCGCTCAGCTGGCGCCAGTAGCGCCGCGCGTCTTCGTCCACTATCGTGACGGCCGCTCGTGAACGAGGGAGTCGGCGTTGTCGCGCGTTCGGACGAAAACGAAGAAAGCCACGAAACCCCGCGCGCGGTTGAGCGCCGACCAGTCGCGCGAATTGATCCGCGGCGTGGCGCGCGATCTTTACGTGCGCAACGGCTATGCGGGGTTCAGCTTCGCCGATATCGTCGCTGTGACGGGCACGACGCGCGCCAATGTGCATCACCATTTCGGCGGCAAGCACCGGCTGATGGCGGAACTGGTCGCGCAATTCGCGGCGGATGCGGAGGCGCGCATCCTGTCGCATTGGGCGCGTCCGGGCGAAAGCTTCACCATGCGCCTGCGCCGCCAGTTGGCCGATTTGCGCGCGTTCTACGATCGCTACAACACCAAGCGCGGCGAACGCAATGTGTGGAGCCCGCTGGCACGGCTGCGCTTGGACCTGCCCGTGCTGGGGCCGCTGGCCGCGCAAGCGCTGGAGCGCGTCGACAAAGTCTACGAAAAGGCGTTGACCCAAGCGGTGCGCGAGGCGGTCGCGGCGGGGGAGTTCGCGCCCGCGACACCGGTCGCCGACGTGGCGCGACTGGTGCGATTCGTCGTTCAGGCCTGCCCGCCGACGACCCAGGATACCGGCGGATTCGAAAGCGTCGAAGCCACGTTCCGCGCGCTCGAAAGGGCGATCGCCGCCGCCTGGCGGCGCTGAATCCCGATATTGCGATGCGGCAAAGTGCGGCGGATTGACACGCCCTGTCCAATCCCCGATACTTACTTGCACGTAAGTCAGTTGCGATAGCGCGACGGCGATCGGGGAGGAAGCGAATGGCGCGCGAGACGAAATTCGAGCGGTTCCAGATCCGTCAGATGACGGGCACGATCGGCGCGGAGATTACGGGGCTCGATCTCGCCCGCGACCGCAGCCCGGAAACGATGGCCGAGCTCAAGCGCGCGATCCATCGCTTCCACGTGCTCGCGATCCGCGATCAGAAGATGGCGCTGGAGGACGTGCACCAAGTGCGCGCCGCGTTGGGGCCGTTCAGCGGCAATCCCGTGCACGAGCCGATCGACGGCTACGACGATCTGATGGTCCTCAACCGCGAGCCGGACGAAACCGGCAAGGTGATCGGTGAGGATTGGCATATGGATCTCGCTTGGCTCGCCAAGCCGCCGGGCATCACCATGCTCTACGGCCATGAAGTGCCGCCGGTGGGCGGGGACACGTGCTTCACCAGCCTCGAATGGGCGTATCGCTCGCTGTCGCCCGCGATGAAAGCGATGATCGAGGATTTCGTCGTCGTGCATTCGGGCAAGGGCGTTCTCGGTCAGCAATACGGCAGCGTGAAGATGCGCGCCGATGTGCACAAGATCGCGAGCTTCGAGGTCGAGCATCCGCTGGTCTGCAAGGACCCGGTGACGGGCGAGCGCTATCTGTTCGTCAGTTCCGTCATCGATCGCATCAAGGGCTTCACGCCCGCGGAAACGCGCCCGATCATCGATTATCTGTTCAAGGTCGCGACGCGCCCCGAGTTTAATTGCCGTCTGCGCTGGGCGCCGGGCACGCTGGGCATGTGGCTGAACCCGTGCGTCATGCACACCGCGATCAACGATTATCCCGGCTATCGGCGCACGATGTATCGCTCGACCATCGAAGGCTGGACGCCGATCGCGGCCAGCGGCGCGCGCGCGGCGGCCTGACGGATATCGGCGGTATGGGCTCGACAGTCACGAAACGGCAATTCGCCGCGGCCTTGCCGTGGATCACGCCGGCGCACGGGTTGCTGCTGACGGTGATCGTGATTCCGGCCGTCTACGTGATCTGGCTCAGCGTCACGAACTCGACCTTCGGCCGCGCGCCGAGCTTCGTCGGCCTCGTCAATTACGTGAAGGTGCTGAACGACACGTATTTCTGGCGCGCGTTGGGCAACACGATCTTCATCGTCGTTCTGGTCGTGCATCTGGAATTGCTGCTCGGGCTCGGCATGGCGTTGCTGTTCGCGTCGGGCTTGCCGTTCCGGGGTTTGCTGCTGGCGGCGGTGCTGGCCCCCTATGCCGTATCGGAAGTCTCGGCCGCCGTCATTTGGCGCTATCTGTTCGATCCTGATGTCGGCCCCGTTAGCGTGGCGATGAAGGCGATCGGCCTGCCGATCCTGGAATGGTCGATCGAACCGTCGCATGGCCTGGCACTGATTTCGCTGCTGTCGATCTGGCTGCATCTGCCGTTCACCTTCCTGATCCTGTATGCCGCGCGGCTGTCGATCCCGCGCGAGCTTTACGAAGCCGCGTTGATCGACCGCGCCACACCGTTGCAGATGTTCCGCAAGGTGACGCTGCCTTTGCTGGTGCCCGCCCTCGTGGTCGCGGCGCTGTTCCGTTACATCTTCGTCTTCCGCATGTTCTCCGAAGTTTGGCTGATGACCCAGGGCGGTCCGGCGCGCCAGACGGAGGTGCTCGCGGTCTATCTCTATCTCGAAGCCTTCCGCTTCAACGCCTTCGGCGAGGCGGCAGCGACGGGCTGGATCATGCTGGCGATCTCGCTCGTGCTCGGGGCGGGGTATCTGTTCGCGCTGCGCAAGGACATGACCTCCGATGCGCGCTAATCGCCTGGGTGTCGGCATCGGCAAGACCGCCGCCGTGGCAGTCATCCTGCTGTGGTCGCTGTTCCCGATCGCCTTCATGGCGCTATCGTCGCTGAAGCCCGCGCGCGAAATCTTCGCGGTCCCGCCGACATTCGCCTTCGTGCCGACGCTGGAGCATTACACGGCATTGCTGGTCCGCTGGCCCGATTTTTTCCGGGGCTTGTGGAACAGCTTGATCGTCACGGTCGGCGCGACGGTGCTGACGGCGATCGTCTCGACGATGGCGGGCTACGCCTATTCGCGCTTCCGTTCGCCGGCGTTGACGCGCTCGGCGTCTTTCCTCGTCGCCGTGCGCCTGCTGCCGCCGATCGTGCTGACGTTGCCGCTGTTCCCGCTGATCAACTGGCTCGGCCTCAGCGATACGCATTTCACGCTGATCGTGCTCTACGCCACGTTCTTCGTGTCGCTGGGCACGCTGCTGATGCGCGCCTTCATCGATAAGATTCCCGTCGAGCTCGACGAGGCGGCGCTGGTTGACGGGGCGGGGCGGGGCACATTGATCGCCAAGGTCATCGCCCCTTTGGCCTTGCCGGGCATGCTGGCGCTGTCGGTCTTCGTGATCGTGTTCGCGTGGAACGAATTCCTGTTCGCCTTCGTGTTCACCTCGACGCGCGCCAAGACCGCGCCGCTGATCGTTTCCGAAATGCTCGGCTCGTTCGACGGGGTCGATTGGGGCGTGTTGTTCGCCGCCGCGACGATCCAGTTGCTGCCGATTCTGATCTTCGTCTGCGTCATGCAGCGCCACCTTGTGGCGGGGCTGACGTCGGGCGCCACGAAAGGCTGAGACTTCAATAACAACCCCCGGGAGGAACCCAACGATGACGACCTTCAAAATGAATCGCCGCACGGCTTTGGGCATGGGCGTGGGGGCTGCGGCTCTCGCGACGGGCATGGGAAGCGCACGCGCCCAGGCCAAGACGCTCAACATTCTCGCCCATCGCGTGCACCAGGTAAGCCTGACGCAAGGCCCCGCCGGTGACCTCACCAAGCCGTGGCGCGACGCGAATTCGACGGAAGTGAATTGGGCGACGTTCGATTCCAATCCCTTGCAGGATCGCCTGTTCCGCGAAGCGAGCCTCGGCAGCACCGATTTCGGCGTCGGCTTCCTGGTCAATAGCCGCGCCACGCGCGACGCCGCCAAGCTGATGGCCCCGCTCGACGATTTGCAGCGCGCCAATCCGATCGAAGATTTCGCGGATATCGCGCCGGGCCTCGTGGAAGCGATGCGCTTCGACGGCAAGCTCGTCTCCGTGCCGTTCCGCCATGCGACGATCGGCTTGTTCTACAACGAAGCGCTGCTCGAGGAGCGCGGCATCAAGGCGCCGCCGCAATCGCTCGAAGAACTCGTCGATCAGGCCAAGCGCCTGACCTTCACCTCGGCGGCGGGCACGCCCGTCACCGGCATGGTGCTGGCGAGCGATCTGTCGGTGTTCCCGGTCACCTTCGCGCGCGCCTTCGGCGGCGATTTCATTTCCGGCGATCTGAAGCTGGTGCCCGATCGCGGCGCGCTGGAAAAGGGCCTCGCCACGATGCAGGACCTGTTCAAGGCGGGCGCCTTGCCGCGCACCTTCGCCACGACGACGAACGACGATCAGGTGACGTGGATCCAGCAGGGGCGTGCGGCCTTCACCGTGCTGCCCTTCGCGCGCTTCGCCCAGCTCAACAACCCACAGCAATCGAAGTTCCCGGGCAAGATCAAGGCGATCGAATTCCCGATCTCCGAAGCCTTGCGCGGCAAGGTGCCCTTCGCCTCGGTCGTCGAGTTCTGGGCGATGAGCATCCTGGGCAACGCCCGCGACAAGGACCTGGCCTGGAGTTTCATCCGCACGATGTCGTCGAAGGCGGTCACGACCGGGGCGGCGCGCAACGGCAACGGGCCGGTGCGCGTGTCGACCTATCGGGATCCGGGATTCGCGGCCGACCAGCCGCTCGCGGCCGTGGAATCGAAGGCGCTGGCGGGGGCCCGCGTGCCGCTGCCGGCTTTCCCGGAAGCCGCGCGTGCGCAGACGATCTTCCTCGAGGAGGTTCAGCTCGCCGTGCTGGGCCGCAAGAACCCCAGCGAGGCGGTCGGGGCGATCATCGAGCGCGTGCGTCCGCTGCTGCCGGCGTAAGCTCGGCGGATGACGAAGCGCGATCTCGCGATCGGGGTGGATGTCGGCTCGACGAGCGCGCGGGCCGTCGTCTATTCCCGCGACGGAAAGGCGTTGGGCGGCGCGCAAACCGCCTTCGCCATCCGTCGCCCCGCGCCGGATTTCGCGGAACACGATTCCGGCGAGATTTGGCGCGCGGTCGCGACGTCGGTCAGAGCGGCGATGGCGGCGTCGGGTGCCAAACCCGGCGCCGTCGCCGCCATCGGCTTCGATGCGACATGTTCGTTGGCGATGTTCGACGCGTCGCGCGCGCCCGTCGGCGTATCCGACGACGACGATCGCTGGAACGTGATCATGTGGGCCGATCATCGCGCGATCGGCGAGGCGGCGGAGATCACCGCCACGCAGCATCGCGTGCTCGACTATGTCGGCGGCGTCATGTCGCCGGAGATGGAAACGCCGAAGCTGATGTGGCTGAAGCGGAACCTGCCCGCGAAGTGGAAACGCTACGGCCTTGCGCTCGATCTCGCGGATTTCCTCGTCTGGCGGGCGACGGGGGAAGTGACCGGATCGGCCTGCACGCTGACCTGCAAATGGACCTATCTCAATCACAAGACTCCGGGTTGGCAGGCGGATTTCCTCGCCACGATCGGGCTCGACGGCGCTTGGGAAAAGCTGCGTATTCCCGCGAAGGCTGCCCAGCTTGGCGACCGCGCGGGGAACCTATCGGCTGAAGCCGCCGACGAACTTGGTCTCGAACCCGGGATCGCCGTCGCGGTCGGGTTGATCGACGCGCATGCGGGCGGGCTCGGGCTTCTGGCCGGAACCGCACCCGCCGAATTTGATCGCGCGATCGCGCTGATCGCCGGCACATCCAGCTGCCATATGGCGTTGTCGCCGCAACCCCGCGCCATTCACGGCGTGTGGGGCCCGTATTTCGGCGCGATGATGCCGGGGCTGTGGCTCAACGAAGGCGGGCAATCGGCGACCGGCGCCTTGCTCGACCATATTCTCGATTGGCACGCGGAAGGCCGCAATCTCGGCCCCGATCGCCATGCGATCATGGCCAAGCATATCGCGGCGCAAGCGCCCGACTATGCGGCCGACATGCTGGTGATTCCGGATTTCCGCGGCAATCGCTCGCCGCTCGCGCGGCCCGAATTGAAGGGCGCCATCTTCGGCCTCGAACTCGATTCATCCTTCGAGAGTCTGGCGCGGCTTTATCATGCGACGGCCGTGGGCATCGCCTACGGCACGCGGCACATCGTGGACGCGATGAACGCGAAGGGCTACGCGATCGACCGCTTGCATCTGACCGGCGGCCATTCGAAGGCGGATTACTTGACGAAGCTTTACGCCGACGCGACCGGCTGCGACGTGATCCTGGCGGGCGAGCCCGATGCGGTGACGCTGGGTTCCGCGATTGCGGCGGCGTCCGCCGCGAAGCTCTATCCCGATCTTGCGGCGGCGGGTGTCGCGATGTGCCGGGAAGGGGCGCGTCTGCGGCCCGAAGCGAAAGCCCGCGCGATACACGATAAAGGCTATCGCCGCTTCTGCGCGGCGCTGGACGCGCGCGATAAAATCTAAGCGCGGGTCTTGGCCGATTTCGGCGACAAGGCCGCGGCGAGATCGACGCGCTGCGGGGTGTCATCGACGAAATGATGCGCGTGCATGTTGGTTTGCAGATGCGCCTTCATCAGCGCGATGCATTCCTTCGCCTTGCCGGCGGCGAGCAGATCGACCATGCGCGTATGTTCGTCGACCACGCAGGAATGGCCATCGGGCAGATACAGCGTGGTGATGATCGCCGCGCGCGCGACCAGACCTTCCAGCAACTCCGCCAGCATGCGGTTGCCGCCGAGGCGCGCGATCTGCAAATGGAAATCGCCCGACAGATGGACGAACTCGCGTTTGTCGCGGCGCTTGCGCGCGGCCGCTTGCAACTCGATATGCGCGCGAAGTGCCCGGATATCGTTGGCGGTGCAGTTCTTCGCCACGTCTTCGATGATCGCGGCTTCGATGACCCGGCGCGCCGCGTAGACGTCGTCGGCATCCTTCACCGTCGGCCGTGCCACGAACGCGCCGCGCTGAGGCAGAATCTCGGCGATACCGCGGAAGGCGAGCTCCTTCAGCGCGTCGCGCACGATGGTGCGGCTGACTTCGAAAATGCGAGCGAGTTCGTCCTCGCCCAGCTTGGCGCCGGGCGGCAGACGGCCGTCGCAGATCGCGTCCCACACCGCGGCGACGATCGCTTCGCGGCGGTTTTCGCCGCTTCCGACACCGGGCATATTGACGACGGCCATGCGACTCTAAAGCTCCCCGAACCTGATACGCGTTATTGCCCCTTGGTGGCGGGTCACGTCAAGCCGCGCCGACGTCGCAGGTTGTGCGATGCACACAATTATGGCACGATGTATACAAAAATGCCCTTTTGCACGCCACACGAGGCCCCCGAAGCGGCGGTTTCCTTGGCATGGAACCTGCTGACCGAGGATTTATGAGCGCTTGTACCGTCTATCGTTTTCCGATGCGCGACCCCGACGACATGTCCGGTCTCGCAGGGCTATTGGACCAAGGGAACATTGCCGCTTCCGACATCAAGGCGGTGTTCTGTAAGACCGAGGGCAACGGTCTGAACAACGACTGGACGCGGCATTTCGTCGATCGCGCCGTGCGCGACACGATCGCCGCGCGCGGCGGCGACGATGCCGAAACATTGCGCCGCAAGGTTCTCGTGCTGATTTCGGGCGGCAGCGAAGGCGTCGTCTCGCCGCATATGCTGGTTCTTGTCGCCGTGCCGACCGCCGGAACGGAACCGGGGCTGGCGCTGGGCATGGATATCCGCGATCTTGCGCCCGCCGATCTGGCGCGTCGGGCGCATTCGGCCGTGACGGCCGACATGGTTCGCGCCGCGATGAAGGCGGCGGGTGCGCGCGATGCGTCGCAAGTCGGTTTCGTAATCGTGCGTGCGCCCGGCGACGCCGCGCAAGGGGCCTCGTCGCCGCGCGTGCGCGCCGCCGTGTCGCTCGGCGTCGCGCAAGCCTTGGGCGAGATCGCCGGCGAAATCGACGAAGCGGCGTTTCTCAAGGATTTTTCGAAATTCTGCGGCCGCGTTTTCGTCGTCGCGCGCGAAGATACGACGACGCAGCAAGTGATCGTCTTGGCCAACGCGCCCGGCGGCACGAAGGGCTTGCGCGTCGCCGCCGGAACGCTGCGCGATCCGCTGGACTCGCCCGGTGTCGCTGCTGTCCTCGCCAAGCTTGGAATCGCCGCTGCGCCGCAGGCGTCGCCCGATGCGAGTTCCCGGATCGTCGCGTCGCTGTCCAAGGGCGATCCGCCGGGCGATGGCTTTATCAGGGGTGCACGCCATACCATGAACAGCGATAGCGACATCCATGAGCATCGCCACGGCCGTTCCGCCTATGGCGCGATGATCGCGTCGGTGATCGGCCATTCCTATTGCTTTGTCTCGGGCGGGGCGGAACATCACGGCCCCGAAGACGGCGGTCTGATCGCGTTGATCGCGCGCGACGAAGGATTCTCGGCATGACAACGCAAGTACCGCCGCAAACATGCGATCTGATCGTCGCTGGCGCCGTCATCGTCACCGGCGAGGGTACAGCGATCGGCGACGGCGCTGTCGCGGTGACGGGCACGCGCATCGTCGCGATCGGCGAAACGCGTGCGATCGACGCCGCCTTTAAGGCGGCGCGCCGGATCGACGCGAAGGGCAATATTCTGATGCCCGGCCTCGTCAACGTCCACAATCACACGCCGCTGACGATCGTGCGCGGGATGGTCGAGGATCTGGGGTTCGCGCCCGCTTATACGCCCGGCATTCCGCAAGGCCATTGGCTGTCGGACGAGGAAACCTATCTGTTTGCGCGGCTGGGTGCGTGGGAATTGCTGCGCATGGGCACGACCACGGCCGTCGATTACTACCGAAAGCCGCAAGCTTGCGCGGCCGCGTTGGCGGAGACGGGTTTGCGCGGCTTCGTCGGCGGGCGCATCCACGACGCGGATACCGCCGCCTTGGCCGACGGTGCGTGGGCGCATGATCGCAAGCTGGGCGAAGCCACGCTGGCCGAAAGCCAGGACATGATCGCCGCCTGGGACGGCAAGGCGGAAGGCCGCATTCGCTGCTTCCATGCGCCGCATGCGCCCGATACGTGCTCGAGCGATTTGCTGCGTATCGTCGCGGATCTTGCCGCGAAGGACGGGCGCCAAGTGCATACGCATCTCGCCCAATCGCCGATGGAGGTCGAGCGCGTGACGGCGCGCGAAGGCAAAGGTCCCGCGCAATTACTCGACGAGGTGGGCTTGCTGAATGGCGATCTGGTCGCGGCGCATTGCATCTTCCTGAACGATGCGGAGATCGATCTGGTCGGCAAGGCCGGCATCAACGTGGCGCATGCGCCGGTCGGGAATGTGTCGTCGGGCATGATCGCGCCGATCGTGGCGCTGGAGAAAGCCGGCGCCACCATCGCCATCTGCACCGACACCAAAACCGGCGACATGTTCGAATCGATGCGCACGGCCTTGGCGGTCGCGCGCGTGCGCGGCGCTGGCTACGCTTGCGATGCGCGCACCGTGTTCGGCTGGGCGACGCGCGGCGGGGCGAAGGCGTTGGCGATGGTCGGCGAAATCGGCGTTTTGAAGCCCGGCGCTAAAGCCGATTTCATTCTGCTGGATGCAGCGGCGCCGAATCTGCGCCCGATCGTCGACGGAATTGGTATCGTCGTGCATAGCGGCATCGGACCGAATGTTTCGACGACGGTCGTCGACGGGAAAGTCATCATGGAAAACGGCAAGCCGACTTTGTTCGACGCGGACGAAGTGATCGTCGAAGCACAGAAAGCGGCCGACCGGTTATGGGCGCGCGCGGGCCGCCCCGGCGTGACGATGGAGATGGCTTGACCATGGCGCGCGATCTTCGCGGCTACGGTCCCAACCCGCCTTTCGCCGATTGGCCGGGCGGTGCGCGCGTCGCCGTCACCTTCGTCGTGAATTTCGAGGAAGGGGCGGAGCTATCGATCGCCGACGGCGACGAGCGCAACGAGAAAGTCTACGAAGTCGCGGACGAAGTCGTGGGCCGCCCGGACCCGTGTCTTGAATCCCATTTCGACTACGGCACGCGCGTCGCTTATTGGCGCATCGCCGAATTATTCGATCGCTACGGCGTGAAATTCACGTTGTCCTCCTGCGGGCGCGCGATCGAACGCTCGCCTGAGATCGCGATCGATGCGGCCAAGCGCGGCCACGAAATCGCCTGCCATGGCTGGCGCTGGGAAACCCACGCGACCATGCCATTGGAACAGGAACGCGAAGCGATCGCCAAGACCGTCGCGGTGATCGAGCGTACGACCGGCACGCGGCCCGTGGGCTGGCATACGCGCTCCGCCCCGTCGGCCAATACGCGCCAGCTGTTGGTCGAGCATGGCGGCTTCCTTTACGACAGCGACGCCTATGGCGACGAGTTGCCGTATTTCGTCGACGTCGCGGGCAAGCGCCATCTGGTGCTGCCTTATGCGTTCGACACGAACGACATGCATTTCCATCAGGGATTCCAGCGTTTCGCGTTGGGCGGCGATTTCGCGACCTATACGACCGACGCGTTCGATTGGCTGCATGACGAAGGGGCGAAGACGCCGCGCTTGCTGCCGATCGGCCTGCATCTGCGCATGGTCGGTCGGCCCGGCCGCATGGCCGGATTGAAGCGTATCCTCGACCACGTGACGCGGCCCGAAGCGAAAGCCTGGTGTGCGACGCGCGCCGACGTGGCGCGGCATTGGATCGCGCGTTTCGGCAGGTAGATCGCACGGTCTTGTGACCATCGGTTTAGAGGACGATCTCCTCGCGCGAAGGGTGTAGCGCCCCATCGCTGGCATGGAACTTGCGGAATATCGCCCACCTGAACAGGAGAGGAGAGGGCGATGAAGAAGGTCGAAACGACCGAGCGGCAATCGTTAAGCCGCCGTTCCATGCTGCGCTTCGGCGCGCTCGCCGCCGGCGTGGCCGGGTTCCCGGCGATCCTGTGCGCGCAGACGAAGGAACTCGTGATCGGCGGTGCGGCCAGCCACAAGCCGTGGATGGACTCGCACGTCATTCCGATGTTCGAAAAGAAGTATAACTGCAAGATCCTCTACGAAGGCACGCGCTCGACGATCAATCTGGAAAAGATGCGCGCCGCGAAGGACAAACCGATGATGTCCGTCATTCAGATGGACGATCCGGTGATGATCCAGGCCGTCGAGGAGAAGCTGATCGAGAAGCTGCCGGTCGCGCAGATTCCCAATCTTTCCAAGCTGCGCGCTTCCGCGATCCATATGGACGGCATGTGGGCGAACTATCAAGCACCCTGGTCGGGCCTCGCCTACAACACGAAGTCGCTGGCTTCGGGCGTGCCGAGCTGGACGACGATGTGGGAGCCCCGGATGAAGGGCAAGGTGGCGCTGCCGTCGCTGCAGAACACCGACGGTCCCTGGGCGCTGTACATGGCGGCGCATCTGGAAACCGGCAAGCCGCTGAAGGACGCGCAATACGATTTCGAAGCGGGTTTCAAGAAGCTGTGCACGCTGAAAGCGAGCCTGCTGACGATCTACACGAACCTGCCGCAGTCGTTCAATCTGCTGGAGCAGGGCGAAGCTTGGATCCACGGCACGTTCTCGTCCTATGCGTTGCTGCGCAAGCAGGCGGGTGCGCCGGTCGATCTCGCCGCCCCGAAGGAAGGCATCTTCGCCATGCCGTCGGGGATCTGCCTGGTCGCCAACGCGCCGAACAAGGATCTCGCGACCGCCTATATCAACGAGATGCTCGGCGCGCAGCTTCAGGCGGAGCTGACGCCGCTGACCTACTCGCTGCCGACGAACACCGACGCGCCGTCGACCGTTGCGCTGCCGGCGGGCGTCAAGGTCTTCGCGCCCGACTGGGGCTGGTTCACCAAGAACCGCACCATGCTGGTCGAGCGTTGGGACCGCGAGATGGCGATCTGACGAAAAGACGAAAGGGCGCCGTCGCCCGCGACCCCATGCGCGGGCGGCGGCATTTCTGCGAATGACACAGGCTCACCTCGATATCCGCGGCGTTTCCAAAGCCTACGGCGAAACGACCGTGCTCGACCGGCTCGACCTGTCCGTCGGGCGCGGCGAGTTTATTTCTCTTCTTGGTCCTTCCGGCTGCGGCAAGACCACGCTGCTGCGCCTCGTCGCCGGGCTGCTGAATTCCGATAGCGGCACGATCGCCGTCGACGGCAAGGATTTGACCGCCTTGCCCGCGCATAAGCGCAATATCGGCGTCGTGTTCCAGAATTACGCGTTGTTCCCGCATCTGACGGTCGCGGAGAATGTCGCCTTCGGTTTGGAAGCCAAGGGCACGCCGAAGACGGAAGTCGCGGAGATCGTGAAGCGCACGCTCGAACTCGTGAAGCTCGCCGAGATGGCGCCGCGCACGATTTTCGCGCTGTCGGGCGGCCAGCAACAGCGCGTGGCCGTGGCGCGTGCGTTGGCGATCCGGCCGAGCCTGCTGCTGCTCGACGAGCCGTTCTCGGCCCTCGACCGCAAGCTTCGCGAATCCATGCAGATCGATCTGCGCCGCTTGTTGCGCGAACTCGGCATCACCGCCGTGTTCGTCACGCATGATCAGGAAGAAGCGATGGTCATGTCCGATCGCATCGCGGTGATGAATCGCGGCGCCATCGAACAGCTTGCCGCCCCCAAGACGATCTACGATCGGCCCGCGACGGCCTTCGCGCTCGAATTCCTCGGCGGATCGACGCGTCTGCGCGCGACCGTCGCGTCGGTCGATGGCGATTACGTGCAACTCGACACGCCGCTGGGGAAAATCGCCGGCAAGGGACATTTCCTGCGCGGCGTGGATGTGCTCGCGGGCGTGCGCCCGGAAAAGATCGCCGTCAATCGTCCGCCGTCGCCCGATCGCAACGCGCTGGCCGCGCGCGTGATCGATCGCGTCTTCCTCGGTTCCAAGCTGATGGTGATTTTCGACGCGGGCGAGGGCGGCCAAGGTGTCGCCGAACTCAACGCGGCCGACATGCCGGAATTGCCGGCCGATGGCGTGGTCGAGTTCTCCTGGCAGATCGCGGATACGCTTATCTTCCCGGCCGAGGCGCCGGCATGATCGCGGCGATACGCCGCCTCGATCCGCTCGCTTGGCTGGCCGTGCCGGCGACGACCTATCTCGCTTTCGCCTTCGCGCTGCCGCTCGGCCTGCTGCTGATCAAAAGCGTGTGGACGGCGGATGGGTTCACGCTCGCCAGCTACGTCAAGTTTTTCTCGGATCCGTTCAGCTGGCGCGTGCTGACGAACACGCTGAAGATCGCGTTCCTTATCACGCTGGTCACGCTGTTTCTGGGCTATCCCGTCGCGTTCGCGCTGGCGCTATCGCGCGGCTGGCTGCAAGTGACGCTGCTGATCGCGATGATCCTGCCGCTGTCGATCGGCGCGGTCGTGAAGGCATTTTCGTGGCAGATCGTACTGCGCCGCGACGGCGTGGTGAACCGTTTCCTCGAATGGATCGGGCTGATCGACGAGCCGGTACGCTTCCTATTCACCGAAACCGGACTCGTCTTGGGGGCCGCGAATATCTTTCTGCCCTTCATGGTGCTGCCGATCTATTCGGTCGTGCGCTTGATCGATCCGCGTTTGAGCGAGGCGGCGGCGACGTTGGGGGCGGGGCCGGTCTACGGCTTCCTGCGCGTCACCGCGATCCTCAGCCTGCCGGGCGTGGTCGCGGGCATCGCCTTCGTCTTCTCGCTGTCGATTTCGATGTATGTGATCCCGTCGCTGCTGATCGGCGACCGCTATCAATTGCTCGCCACGCTGACCGGCCGCTCGTTCCTGTTCCTGCGCAACGAAACGCTGGGGGCGACCGTCGCGGTGATCCTGCTGATCATCGCCATCGCGGTCGTGATGATCAGCTCGTATCTCTCCAACCGCTTGCGGCCCGCGCGATGATTCGGGCACGCCGTATTGCCATTTTCTATGTCGCGGTCGTGACGGCGCTGTCGGTCGTATTTTTAATGACGCCGCTGGTCGTCACGGTAATCGTGTCCTTCGCCAACTCGACGGTGTTCACCTTGCCGCCGCCCGATTGGTCGTTCCGCTGGTACGAGCGCATGGCGGCGCGCGCGGGCTTGATTCCGTCGCTGCTGCTGTCGTTGCAGATCGCGGCGATCTCGACCGCGATATCGCTGGTCGCCGGCACGCTCTGCGCCATCGCCACGGTGCGCGGGCGCTTCCCCGGCCGCGACGCGATCGCGACCTTCGTCGTCTCGCCGTTGATGATGCCGGGCCTCGTGGTCGGCGTGGCGATGCTGCAGTTCCTGCGCGAGCTCGGCTTGCGCGACGCCTATACCAGCCTGCTGATCGCGCATATCGTCATCACCATGCCCTATGTCATGCGAACGGTGATGGCGAGCCTGTCGCTGTTCGATTTCTCGCTGATCGACGCGGCGCGCACGCTGGGCTGCTCCTATCCGCGCGCGCTGCGCAAGGTGATGGTGCCGGTGCTGGCGCCGGCCTTCCTGACCTCAGGGCTGTTCGCGTTTCTCGCCTCGCTCGACAATTATCCGATCTCGATCTTCTTCACCGATCCGCGCACCAAGACGCTGCCGATTCAGATGCTGCAATTCCTGGAGGAGCAGCCCGATCCGTCGATCGCGGCGATGTCGGCGTGCCTCATCCTGCTGACGATCGCGGTGCTGTTTGTTGGCGATCGTTTGGTCGGCTTGCGGCGCCTGGCGGATTTCTGATCGCCGCCAAGCGCCGCCGCCGTTCCGCTCACGCGGCCTGCGTCGCCGCGAAATCGGTCGAGATCGCGACCGAGCGCCATTTGTCGAGGATCGCGGCGTCGTCCTGGTGCTTGGCCGCGATCGCCGCCACCGTGTCGCTACCCAAAGGCAGCCGGACGGGCGGGTTGGGCGCATCGGCGAAGGCGACGATGCTGCGCGCCAGCTTTTCCGGATCGCCCGGCTGATTGTGGCTGATCTCCGCCGCCACTTGGCGCACCTTGCCGGCGGTCGCGTCGTAATCCGGAATCCGGACCTGACTGACCGACAGCGAGGTCGCATCGAGGAAGTCGGTGCGGAAATAACCGGGCTCGATCACCGTCACATGGATGCCGAGCGGGGCGAGTTCGTCGTGCAGCGCTTCCGACAATCCCTCGACCGCGAATTTGGTCGAGCAATAGACGCCGAACCCCGCGCCGCCGCGATAGCCGCCGATCGAGGATATGTTCAGCACGCGCCCCGACCGCTGGCGGCGCATATGCGGCAGCACCGCGCGCGTCACGGCCAGAAGGCCGAACACGTTGGTGCGATAAAGCGCTTCGATTTCGCGCGCCGTGGCTTCCTCGACCGCGCCCAGCAGACCGAAGCCCGCGTTGTTCAGCAACACGTCGATCCGGCCAAAGCGTTCGACCGCGCGCTGGGCGGCGGCGCGCGCTTGCGCCTCGTCGGTCACGTCGAGTTTCAGCGCCAGCAGATTGGGGTGATGGCCGAGCGTTTCGTCGATGGTCGCGGGATTGCGCGCCGTGGCGACGACATAGTCGCCCTGGGCCAGGGCCCGGCTGGCGATCCGCGCACCGAAGCCGCGCGAGGCGCCGGTGATGTACCAAGTCTTGGGCTGCATTTTCTGTCTCCTTTTTCGATCGGCGGGGATCGTCCCCGTCCGTGCGAAAAGGGATACGCCCGGATAACTGATGAGATAATCGACTATTAAATACGTGAAGTAATGAGTATAACTCATCAATGGATCGGATCGACCCCAGCGATTTGGCCGGGTTTCTTGCGATCGCGAAGCATCGCAGCTTCCGCCAGGCGGCGGACGAGCGCGGCTGCACGCCGTCGGCGCTGAGCCATTCGTTGCGCCTGCTGGAGGAACGGCTGGGCGTACGCTTGGTCAATCGCACGACGCGCAGCGTGGCGCTGACCGAGGCGGGGCGGCGTTTGCAAGCGCGCGTCGCACCGGCTTTTCGCGACATCGCCGACGCGATCGACGATCTGAACATGTTCCGGGATTCGCCGGCGGGCACGCTGCGCCTCAACACCGCCAACGCCGCCGTGCAGATCGTCGTACTGCCCTTCGTCGCGCGCTTCCTCGACGCCTATCCGGGCGTCAATGTCGAGATCGACATCGACAGCGCGTTGATCGACATCGTCGCCAAGGGTTACGACGCGGGCATTCGCTTCGGCGAAACCTTGGCGCAGGACATGATTGCGATGCCGCTGGGCCCGCGCCAGCGCGCGGCGGTCGTGGCGTCGCCCGAATTTTTCCATCGCCATCCGAAACCGAAAACGCCCGCCGATCTGAAGTCGTTGCCCTGCGTGCGTTTCCGCTTGGGCAGCGGGCGCGTTTATAGCTGGGAGTTCGAACGCGGCGGCAAGGAAACGAAGGTCGAAGTCGAAGGCCGTTTGACGCTCGACGAGTTAAGTCTGTGCGTCCAGGCCGCGGTCGAAGGCGTCGGCATCACCTACGCGTTCGAAGCCCAGGTCGCCGAGCATTTGGCGGCGGGGCGGCTGGTGCGCGTGCTGGAGGATTGGTGCCCGGAATTTCCGGGCTTCTATCTCTACTACCCCAGCCGCCGGCAATTGCCCGCGGCCTTGCGCGCCTTCGTCGAATTCGCGAAATCCGCGTAAGGCCGGCGGGGCTAGAGCGTTTCCAGCGCCAAAGCGATGCCTTGGCCGCCGCCGATGCACAAGGTGACGATGCCTTTGCGCAGGCCGTCGCGCTTCATCGAATGCAGCAGGCGCGTGGTCAGTACGGCGCCCGTGGCGCCGATCGGATGGCCATGCGCGATGGCGCCGCCTTCGACATTGACGATATCGGGCGGCAGGCCAAGCTCGCGCATCACCGCAAGCGGGACGGCCGCGAACGCTTCGTTGATCTCGACGCGCTCGACGTCGGAAAGCTTCCAGCCCGCCTTGTCGAGCGCTTTGCGCACCGCCGGGACGGGCCCGATGCCGAACATTCCCGGCTCGACCGCCGCGACCCCATAGCCGGCGAGCCGCGCGATCGGCTTGATCCCGGCTTTGTCGGCGGCGTCGCGCGATGCGACGACCATCGCGGCCGCACCGCTATTGAGGCCGGGCGCATTACCCGCGGTGATCGTGCCGTCGGCGCGGAAGGCGGGTTTGAGCTTCGCGAGCACGTCGATCGTCGTGTCGGGGCGCGGGGCTTCGTCGGCCTTGAAGCTTTCGATACCTTTGCGCGTCTTGATCTCGACCGGCACGATCTCCGAATCGAACTTGCCCGCACTTCGCGCGGCGGCGAAACGTTGCTGCGAGCGCGCAGCGAATGCGTCCTGCGTTTCGCGGGTCAATCCGTATTTCGCGGCGAGGTCTTCGGTGTGCCAGCCCGAATGCTTGCCCGATAACGCATCATGCAGCCCGTCGGTGAGCATCGAATCGAGAATCTCCGCCGGGCCCATGCGATAGCCCCAGCGCCCGTTGTCGAGCAGATAGGGCGCGCGATCCATGTTCTCCATCCCGCCCGCGACGATGAAATCGGCATCGCCCGCCGCGATTTCCAATGCGGCCGAAACCACGGCTTGCGCGCCCGAACCGCAGACACGGTTGACGGTCAGGGCCGGGATTGACACGGGCACATTCGCGGATATCGCCGCTTGGCGGGCCGGGTTCATCTTGTTGCCGGCCTGGATGACGTTGCCCATGACGACGGCGCCAAGCTTGTCGGCGCCGAGCCCCGCGCGCCGCAACGTCTCGCGCACGACCTGCGCGCCAAGTTCGGTCGCCGGCACGGTTTTCAGCGCGCCGTTGAAAGTGCCGATGGCGGTACGGATCGGGGCAGCGAGAACGATTTCCGGGCGGTTCATGATTTTCTCCATCCAGTTACTTGCATAATGATAGTTACGGTGCCATATCCCCGCAAGACCGGCGGAGAAAGAAAGATGAAGCGCAAGAGTTTCAAGACGATGACGTGCCCCATCGCGCGGGGGCTCGACCGCGTGGGCGAGTGGTGGAGCATTCTGATCCTGCGCGACGCCTTCGCAGGGCTGAAACGCTTCGACGAATTCGAGGACAGCCTGGGTATTGCGCCCAATATGCTCACGCGCCGGCTGAAGGCGTTGGTCGCTTCGGGCCTGTTGGAGAAGCGTCGCTATAGTCTGCACCCGCCGCGTTACGAATACGTGCTGACGGCGCGCGGCCGCGATTTCCGCCCGGTGCTGACCACTTTGATGGCGTGGGGCAACAAGCATTTCGCGCCCGAGGGCAAGAGCGTGCGGCTGATCCATGTGCTGACGGGGCGGGAGGCCGACCCGATCCTGGTTGACCGTGTGTCGGGCTTGCCGATCGCCGCACCCGAATTCCGCATGGCGGCGGGCCCCGCCGCCAATGAACGCACGCGCCGACGTTACGAAGGCGCGGAGGGCGCGCGATGACGGCCGCGACCGCGACGATGGATCCGCGCACGCGCCGCTTGTTGGAGGCGCCGATCGTGCCGCTGCTGCTACGCATGGCGTGGCCCAATGTGCTGATCATGATCGCGCAGGCCTCGACCGGCTTGATCGAGACTTGGTGGCTCGCCAAGCTCGGCACCGACGCGCTGGCCGGCATGGCGCTGGTCTTCCCGCCCTTCATGCTGATGACGATGATCTCGGCGGGCGCGATGGGCGGGGGCATCTCCTCGGCCGTCGCGCGCGCCCTCGGCGCGGGAAAACGCGACGCGGCCGACGCGATCGTGCTGCATGCCGTCGTCGTCAACGGCGCGCTGGGCGTTTTCTTCGCGGCGGTGTTTCTCGTCTTCGGCGAGGAAATCTATCGCGCCATGGGCGGAACGGGCGGGGAGTTGGAAGCGGCTCTCGTCTATTCCGACATCGTGTTCGCGGGCGGCCTCTTCGTCTGGGTGTCGAACGCGCTGGCGAGTGTCATTCGGGGAACCGGCAATATGCTGTTCCCGGCGATCGTCACCTCGATCGGTGTGGCGTTCCTGATCTCGGCATCGCCGTTGCTGATTTTCGGCTTCGGCCCGATCCCGGCCTTGGGCGTGGCGGGCGGCGGGCTCGCCGTGGTGACCTTTTTCGCCGGCGCCACGCTCGCCTTCGCCTGGTACATTCTGACGGGGCGCAACGCCGCAAGGCTGCGCTGGGTCCGATTGCGCTGGGCGCCGATCGCCGACATCCTGCGCATCGGCGCGTTCTCGGCCATATCGTCGATCCTGACCACGCTGGTGATCGCGGGCGCGACGGCGCTGGTCGCGCACGAAGCCGGGGCCGACGCCGTCGCCGGTTTCGGCACGGGCGCACGGCTCGAATATCTGTTGATCCCGCTGATCTTCGGTATCGGCGCGCCGATGGTGGCGCTGGTCGGCACGAATATCGGGGCCGGCAACCGCGACCGCGCGATGTCGATCGCGATGGTCGGCGGCGCGCTCGCCTTCGCGGTGACGGAAGCGATCGGCATCGTCGCCGCGATCTGGCCGGCGGCGTGGCTCGGCCTGTTCAGCGTCGCGCCCGCGATGATCGAAACCGGCAGCGCCTATCTGCGCATCGTCGGGCCGTTCTACGGCTTCTTCGGCCTGGGGCTCGCGCTCTATTTCGCGTCGCAAGGGGCGGGGCGGCTTTTCTGGCCGTTGCTCGGCGGGTTCCTGCGCGTGGCGATCGCGTTGGGCGGCAGCGCGATCGCGCTGCATCTGGGCGCGTCGATCGACTGGATCTTCGTCTGCCTCGCGGCCGCACTCGCAGCCTATGGCATCGTCGTTGCGCTCGCCGTGCGCGCGGGGGTGTGGTTCCGGTAAACGCCGCTCAGGGCACCTCGAACAAACGCCCCCAGCCTCGCGTCCGTCACGTAGGGCCGTCCGGTGGTCAATATGAGGCTAGGGCATTAAAAGGTAGGATAAACAGGCAAATAAATAAAAATATCTAATCAACTGAAATGTTACTAAGCTTATGCTTGGCTAATTAAACTGGGGCCAATCAGTGTCGTGCGATGCAAAAAGCAGTGTGGATTTGATTGTAGCGATAGTGGCAGCCTTTGCCGCTATTGTAGCGGCGGTGGCCACTTGGCGTGCCGCAACTTCGGCTGAAAAGGCCGCGATCGCTACAAAATCTGTTGCAACGGCGAGCATCCTTTCTAGCTTGATGTCAGAATACAGCGCACCAGAAATGCATCGTGCGTTAGAAGTTTTGTCATGTGGAACTGGTATCAGTAAATCTGAATTGTCATTCATTGGAATTGAGAGAGTTTGGCGCAATGCGCATCCGCAAGATTCAGCTGATGTGAACGTTAATGACTATCGACGTCGACTTCATTGGTATGTAAAGCGAGCCTGGGTACTTTATCGTAACGGCGCGATCGGAAAGGAAGAATTTAACGCTGCGGTAGTTTCTACGAATGGATACCAAATTTGGTTGGATGTTGCATTGCCGCTGGCTTTGAAAGAAAAACTCGGTGATGGAACGAAGCCCGATCTTGAATGGGCAGAGCAGCTAAAAAGCGAGTTCCCTAGGTTTTTAATGGGGAAACTAAGCTAACCATTGTTGGCGCGAAAATACGCGCGGCGCGACCTAATCGATCTCGAACAAACGCCCCCAGCCCTGGACGCGCGACGGTTTCTCGCCGACCAGCTTCAAGCCGGTCCACACCGCCGTCGCGACCGTGTCGAGAACGGGGATGCCGAGTTCGCGTTCGAGTTCCGCCGCGATTTTGCCGCCGCGCATATTGGTGCACAGGATGACGATCGCTTCGGGCTTGGCGGCCGCGACCTCACGGATCATGCCCGCGATCGTCGCTTCGTCGATCTCGGCGAAGGCGTAGTTGACGCGCTCGCCCGCGTGCCGCTCGGCGGCGCAAGCCAAGCCCTCGCGTTCGAAATTGGCGACGATCCGGCTTTGCACGTCGTCGAGATAGGGCGAGACAAGGCCATAGCGCCGGACGTTCATCGCGCGGAACAATTCCATCAGCGCCAGGACAGACGTGCCGGCCTTGGCGCCGGTGCGTTCCTCGATCCGCCGGCAAAGCTGTCGGTCGGCGTCGAGGCCCAGCCAGCTCGACGACGTGCCGTTCCACACGATGGCGCCCGCGCGCGCATCGGCCAACAGCTCGGCGGCGGCCAGGATCGGCGTATCGTCGAATTGCGCCAGTGCTTTTTCGCTCAGCGAAATTTCCGTCACCCGGAAACGGCCGAAATGGGCGGTCACGTCGGGCAGGCCCGCCAGCATCGCGGCGGTGACGGGTTCCAGCACCGTGTTGGAGGACGGCGTCAGCATGCCGATATGCTTGTAGGGCGGCTTAACGGGGGGCATGGAATCGACGTTTTATGTTAAAAGAGCGGCGACCATGACCCACGATTTGCTGATCCGCAACGCCCGCGTTGCATCCGCCGCCCGGCCGCGTTCGCTCGTTCCCGCCGACATCCTGATCCGCGACGGCAAGATCGCGACGATCGGCAAAGTCGCCGATCCGCCGGCGGGCGTCGAGGTCGTGCAGGCCGAGGGCAAGCTGGCGCTGCCGGGCCTGATCAACGCGCATGTGCATTCGCCCGGCAATCTGATGCGCGGTTGTCTCGAATCCTATCCGCTCGAAGTGTTCATGCTGTACGAGGTGCCGCCGCTGGCCGATGGCGCCACCGCCGGGCGGCTCGCCTATCTGCGCACGGCGCTGGGCGCGATCGAGATGCTGAAGCTCGGCATCACCACCGTCCTCGACGACGCGTTTTTCGTGCCGACCGTGTCGCCGGATGCGATCGACGCGGTGATGACTGCCTATCGCGATTCCGGCATGCGCGCGACGGTTGCGCTCGACCAGCCGAATATCGTCGAATACGAGAAGCAGCCGTTCCTCGCCGAGTTGATCGACGCCGAAACCCGCAAGGCGATGGACGCCGCCCCGCGCCAATCGGCCGACGAATTGATGGCATGCTACGCCCATCTCGTCGGCAAATGGCATGGCGCCGCGCGCGGGCGTTTGGGCGCGGCCGTTTCGTGTTCGGCCCCGCATCGCGTGACGAAGGATTATTTCGGCCGCTTGTCGGCGCTGTCGCGCGAACGCGATCTGCCGTTTTTCGTGCATATCCTGGAAACCAAAACGCAGCGCGTGTTCGGCGAGGAGAAGCTGGGCAAGTCGCTCGTCAAATACGTCGACGATCTCGGTTTCCTCGACGAACGCATGCTGGTCATCCACGCGATCTGGATCGACGACGAGGATATCGCCGTGTTGGCGAAATCGGACTGCACGATCGCGCATAACCCGATCTGCAATTTGCGCTTGGGCAGCGGCATCATGCCCTGGCGGCGTTTGCGTAACGCCGGCGTGCCCATCGCCATCGGCACGGACGAAGCGACGGTCGACGACACGCATAATCTGTGGCTTGCGGCCAAAGCCGCCGGGCTCGTCCACAATATCGCGCGCGAGGATTGGCGCGAATGGCCGTCCGCACCCGAAGTGCTCGACGCGCTGTTCGACGGCGGGGCGCGTGCGGCGCGGCGGCCCGAGAAGCTCGGCAAGCTGGAAGTCGGGGCGGCGGGCGACGTGATCCTGGTCGATCTGGAGACGCCGGCCTTCGTGCCGCTCAACGATATCGAACGCCAGCTCGTGTTCTGCGAAACCGGTTCGTCGGTGCGCGACGTGATCGTCGACGGCGAGTTGGTCGTGCATAACGGCCGCCTGCTGACGCTGGACGAGAAGGCGATCTATGCCGAGATCGCCGAACTCACGCCCAAGCTTGCGGCCGATATGGCGGCGTTGCGCGTCGAGGCCGCCAAGCTGGAACCCGCCTATCGCCAGATGTACCAGCGCGCGATGGCGCGCGACGTGGGCCTGCAACGGCGCGGCGGGCAGGGGTGATACCGGGTTTCGCGCGGATCGAAGCCGGGCGCATCGTCGAAACGCGTGGCGATGCGCGCTATTTCCAGGCGGCGTCGCTGGGCAAGATGGTGACCGCCGTGCTGGCGCGGCGCCATCTCGATTTGGACGGCCCGGTCGTTACGAAATCCTGGATGCCATCCTTCGATGCGCACGACATCGCCGTCCGGGACGTGCTGATGCATCGCGCCGGCCTGTCCGTGCCCGATTATCCCGGCCGCGAACCCGATGCGCCTATCCCCACATTGGCGCAATCGCTGAACGGTGTCGGCGCGCCGGCCCCCTTGCGCCGGACGGGACCGAATGGGCGCTTCGCCTATTCGGGCGGCGGCTATACTTGGCTGCAATTGGCGATCGAGGAAACGACGGGCCGCAGCTTCGACGATCTGGTTCGCGAATGGGATTTGCGGGCCAACCCGACGGGCCTGCCATGCGAAACCGGACACGACGCGGCGGGCAATTCGCTGCCGTTCTATCGTTACGACGGCGCGGCGGCGGGGTTGCTCGCCACACCGTCGTCTTTAGCACGATTCATGATCGATGCGCCGCTTGCGCACCTCGCCGCGACGACAATCGAGACCGGCGAGGTCGACGGGCTATGGCCGTTTTATGGGCTGGGTGTCGAGATCGATGGGCCGATTATCGGCCATCACGGGATCAATCGCGGCTGGCGCGCTTTGGCGGCGTTCGATCCGGCGACGCGCGATGGACTTGTGCTGTTCGCCAATCGCGACGGCGCGGAAGCCGAGTTGGAAGACGCCTATCGCGCGTGGCGGCGGCGTTAGAGCTTGAACACGCCGCCCCACGCGGCGGCGGCGGGCGACGGATCGACGCCCAGCATCTTCAACGCCTTCCAGATCACGATCGATGTCGCGTCGTGGAAGGGAATGCCCGTCTCGCCCTCGATTTCCGCCGCCACGATCGCGGCAGGGTAGTTCGTACACCAGCCGATCAGCACGTCGGGCTTCGCCTTGGCGGCGTCGCGCGCCTGCTCGCGGATCGTATCGAGCGGCACGAAGGCGTAGCTGAGATTGTCGGTGAGCCGCAGATTGGACCGCGACACGGTCTCGAACCCGAGCGCCGCGAAATTCGCTTCGACCTTCGCTTGATACGGGTCGAGATAGGGTGTCACGAAGCCGATACGTTTCGCCCCCAGCGCGTTCAGCGCATCGATCTGCGCGAACAGCGACGTTGTCGCCGGACAGCCGGCCGTTTCCGAGAGGCGCTGGACGAGTTCCTCTTCGACCTTATGGCCGACCGAGCCGCCCTTGCTGCCGTTCCACACGATGACACCCGGCTTGGCATGGCCGAGCAGTTCGGCGGCGCGGGTCATCGACTGCCAATCGTAGCTGCCGGGGAATGGGTCGCTGGTGCCGAATACGGGCGTGCGCGAATGCAGCGGCACGACCGCGGGGAAATGCGACAGCGCGCCGGCGGTGACGCGTTCGACGACGTTGTTACCGGACGGCGTCACCACCGCCAGATATTTGTTCTGGGCGAGAAAACGTTCGGTCGGCGTGGGCATCACATCTCCGCGATTTTGCGCAGGCCGACCATACGTTCGCAGAGCAACAACAGCAACAAGACCAAGCCGATCAACAGGCTGGAAATCGCCGCGATCGTCGGGTCGGGCTGTTCTTCGACCAGATTCAGCATCTGGATCGGCAGCGTTTTCGTCCACGCGTTGGTGAAAAAGATCGACACCGCGTAGTTGTCCATCGACGCGAGGAACGCGAAGATCCCCGACGTTAGGAACGCCGGTGCGAGGTTCGGGATCAGCACGCGTGTCACGGCCTGCGGGGCCGAGCAGCCCAGCGTGCGCGCCGCGTCGATCAGCGAGAAATCGAACAGCGTCAGCGCCGAATAGAGCGTGCGCGCGATATAGGGAATGGTGATGACGACATGGGCGAGGGCGAGGCTCAGCCACACATCGCGCAACCCGGCGTAGCGGAAGGCCTGCAGGAAGGCGATGCCGAGCACGAGGCCCGGCAGCATCAAAGGCGAGGTCAGGAACGCGGCGATCGCTTCACGGCCCGCGAAGCGCCCGCGCGCCAGCGCCGTCGCCGCCATGCCGCCGATCAACATCGAAACCAGTGTGGCGACCGCCGCGATCTGCGCCGAGACGATCAGCGAGCTCGACAATCCGCGCACATTCATCAAACGTTGATACCAGCGCATCGACCAGCCGGGCGGGGGCAAGGTGAACAGATTGCTCGAGCCGAACGACACGACGATGGCGACGACCAGCGGGGTCAGCAGGAAGATCACCGTCGCGGCGGCGATGACCCAGACGGCGATATTGGCGGTGCGTTCGGTCAGGGTCATCGCGAATCTCCCTTGCCGCGCGACAAAAGCGCGCTGCACGCGACGATGGCGACGGCCAGGAACAGCAGGATCGTCGCGGTCGTGGCGCCCAAGGCCTCGTTGCGCATCAACAGGAAGGCGCGGCCCGTCAGCGTCGCCAGCGTTTGGAACCGATCGCCGATCAGCAGACTGGGGATCACATACATCGACGTGGCGAGTGAGAACACGATCGACACGCCGCCGACGATGCCCGGCATGGCGAGCGGCAGCGCCACGTTGAAGAAGCGGAACACGGGCGGTGCGCCCAGCGTCGCGGCCGCGTCTTGCAAATTCGGGTCGGCGAGTTTCAGCACCGAATAGATCGGCAGGATCATGAAGGGCAGGAACACGTTCGCGGCCCCCATGACGAGGCCGTGTTCGGTGAACAGCAGCAATTTGGGTTCGTCCCAAATGCCGGTCGCGACGAGAATGGCGGCGACAATGCCGTCGCGGCGCAGCACGATCTGCCAGGCGAAGGTCTTGACGACCACGCCGACCGACAGCGGCAGGATGATCGCGATCAGCATCGTCACTTGAACCGCGCCCTTGGATCGCGCGAGGGCGACCGCCGTGGGATAGCCGAGAGCGAGGCACACGACCGTCGTCCAGAAGGCGACGCGCAGCGTGTTGCCGATGACGACCCAGTTGAACGGCTCGGACAGGAAGCTCGAGTAGTTCGACAGCGTGAAACCGTCCGCGCCCATGAAGCCGCGCGCGACCAGCACCACGACCGGGATGGCGAACACGATCACCATATAGATCGCCGCCGGCAACGCCAGCAGCAGGACCGGATCGAAGCGGAGCTTCATCGTCATGCGGCTTGGGCCTCGGCGGGATAGATCAACGTGTCTTCCAAACGCCACCACAAGGTCGTTTGCGTGCCGATGGCAAGGCCCGGCGGCAAAGCGCTGGTTTCGACCATCGCACTCGCGCCATTCGCGCCGGCGAGCAGCACATGGATGCGCGAGCCTTGGAAGATGATCTCCTTCACCTCGGCGTCGATATAATTGACCGCCTCGTTCGCTGGCGGGGCGCCCAGCGCGATGCGTTCGGGCCGCACAGCGAGGGTGACGGCGGAGCCGCGCGTGTAACCCGCTTGAACGAAGATCCGGCCGAATGCGGTGTCGACCGCCAGAATATCGCCTTCGGCGGGACCGGCCGTGCCGGCGATACGCGTCGAATGGCCGACGAATTCGAGCACGAAGCCGGTCTTGGGCTTGTGATAGATGTCGAGCGGCGTGGCGAATTGCTCGATCGCGCCGCGACTCATCACGGCGACGCGATCGGACATGACCAGCGCTTCTTCCTGGTCATGCGTGACCAAAACGGTCGTGATGCCAAGCGAGCGCAGCAGGCCTTTGAGCTCGATCTGCATATTCTCGCGCAGCTTGCGATCGAGGGCCGAGAAAGGCTCGTCGAGCAGCATCAGTTTGGGGGCGACCGCAAGCGCGCGGGCGACCGCCACGCGCTGTTGCTGGCCGCCGGACAAGCCCCGCACCGGCCGATCGGCGAAGGCGGTCATATGGACGAGGCCGAGGAATTTTTCGATCGTCGCCTTGTGCTGGTCCTTCGGCACTTTGCGCGCGCGCAAGCCGAAGCGCACATTTTCGGCGACCGAGAGATGGGGGAATAGCGCGTAGTTCTGGAACACGACGCCGACGTCGCGCAGATGCGGCGGCGTATTCGTGATGTCCTTGCCGTCGAGTTTGACGACGCCTTGATCGGGGCTCATCAGCCCAGAGACGATGCGCAGCAACGTGGTTTTGCCGCAGCCCGAAGGCCCGAGGAGAGAGACGAACTCCCCTCGGGCGATCTTGATATCCACGCCGTTGAGCACGCGATGGCCGGCGAAGGATTTCTCCGCGCCGCCGACATCGAGAAATCCTTCGTTTCCGGTCATCGTATGCTTCTTCGCGTAGCTTCGATCAGAGCGACATTTCCTTGTCCCAGCGGGTCACCCAGCTGGCGCGATTGGCCGACACATTCGCCCAATCGATCGGGTGGATGACCAGCTTGTCGAGACCGGCAGGAGCCGGCACCTTGCCGTTGGTCGGCAAGGCGTAAGTCGCGGCGGCCAGCTGCGCCTGAATGTCCGGGCTCAGCATCAGATCGATGTAAGCGGCCGCCATTTCGGGCATCGGGCCGTCCTTGACCAGCGCCACGCCGGACGGCATCGAGAACGTGCCTTCCTTGGGGGCGGCCAATTCGATCGGTGCGCCGCGCGCCTTGCGCGCCAGCGCCAGGGTCGAGATCGAGCCGTAGACCATGAACGCTTCGCCCTGTTCGAGCAGATTGTAGGCTTGGCCTTCCTGCGTATAGGCCATCAGCAGGTTCGGCTTCATTTCCTTCAGCTTGGCGAAGGCCGCGTCCATATCCTTCTGCGCTTCGGCCATCGGCTTGCCGGTCTTGAGGAACGAGGCGAGGAACAGGTTCATCACGCCTTCGGTGTTCTGCAAGCCCGGCAGGATGACGCGGCTCTTGTACTTGGGATCGTAGGCTTCGGCCCACGAGGTCGGTGCGGCCATGCGGTTCGTGTTGTAGGCGATGCCAACCCAGGGCTGCAGGTAGTTGACCCACATGCCGTCCATATGCGTGACACCCGGCTTCAGCGACGCGGCGTTCGGCACGACCTTGGGCAGCGGCGTCAGCAGGCCTTCGGCGACGGCGGTGATCATCACCGGATCGTCCATCTGGACGAGCGACAGATATTGGCTGCCCTTGTTCTTCTGCATCTTCTCGAGGTTCACGAGCGAGCGCGTGCCCTCGTACACGACCTTGATGTTGTACTTCTTCTCGAAGGCCGGGATCATGATCTCGTTGGTCCAGGTCTGCTGGCTGGACGCACCGCCGACGACCATTTCCTTGGGCTGGGCGCGGACGATCGCGGGGGCGGCGAGAATGCCGGCGCCGGCGAGCGACGCGGCGAGGAAACCACGGCGGCGCATGGCAAGGCGGGTCGGTTCTTTCATGAAGCTCTCCTGATCTGGATGGGCGCCCGTTTTCGGGCGGCGCGGGATGGGGCGACGCGTGCTGATGCCGGAATGGATCAGCAATGCGCGTGCCACGGCGCGACGGAGGCCGTTTTTCGGGCGTTCTTGCCGTCTTGCCGCAAGATTGGATACAATCATGTGTCCAATTCTCGCGATAAATCGCGATTGGCGCCGAATGTGCAACGCGCCGCGGCGGAGGCGCTCGGTATGGCGCCGTCCGGAAACGCGAACGACGGAAATCGAAGGGTATGCCGAATTCGAAGGCGATTGCCGCCCGCCCGGCGGGCACGCGGCGGAAAAAAGCGACGCCGTCGCCGAAGGCGGGGCCGCGCGGCCGGCGCGCGGGCGCCACGGCGGAGATCGTTTTCGAGCGCGTCGTCGAGGCGATCCAGTCCCATCGCCTGGCGCCCGGCACGCGCTTGGTCGAGGAGAAACTGGGCGCATATTTCGGCGTCAGCCGCACGATCGTGCGCCAGGGGCTGGCGAAGCTCGCCCAGGCCGGGCTGGTCGATTTGTCGCCGAACCAAGGTGCGCGGATCGCCTGGCCCGACGCCAAGCGCACGGCCGACGTGTTCGACGCGCGCCGCCTCATCGAAATCGAACTGGTCGCGCGCGTCGCCTCCAACGCGACGGCGGCCGATATCGCCAAGCTGCGCGGCCATTTGCGCACCGAGGATGCGGCGCGCAAGCGCGGCGACCGCATCGGCTTGGTGCGCTTGACCGGCGAGTTCCATCTGAAGCTCGCCGAGATGGCCGGGAACGCCATTTTGGCGCGCACGCTGGCCGAGTACGAGACGGTCACGTGCCTCGCCATTCTCGCGCATGACCGGACCGGCGAGTCCGCGTGCCCGCCCGACGAGCACGCGTCGATCGTCGATGCGATCGAAGCGCGCGATCCGCGCGCCGCGGCGGCGCTGATGCGCCGCCATCTCGACCATGTTCTCGCGGGGCTCGATCTCGACGCCGCCCCGCGCGATAGCGATCCGTTGGGGGCGGCCTTGTCGCCGCGTCCGGCGGTACCTCACCGCAGACGTCAAGGAAGGAGTCCGTTATGAAACTCGCGTTAGCCGCCGGCCTTTTGGCCGCGTGTCTGGCGGCCGTTCCGGCCGTTCAGGCGCAGCAAAACCCCAACGCCATGCGCATCGCCGGGAATTTCTCGTCGAACACCAAGCATGTCGACAACATCGAGAAGCCGTTCTTCCTGAATTTGCCGGCGTCGCTCGGCGTTCCGATGACGATCAACTACAACCCGATGGACGTGGTGAACGTCCAGGCGGCGGACGCGCTGCGCCTGCTGCGTTCGGGCACGTTCGACGTGATGTCGGTGCAGATCGGCATGGCCTCGCGCGACGACCCCTTCTTCGAAGGCATCGATCTGATCGGCGTGTCGACCGACATGAAGCAGCTGCGCGCGGCGGTCGACGCCTATCGCGAGGCTTTCGATCAGCGTCTCCAGACCAAGTTCAACGCCAAGGTCATGACGCTGTGGCCGTTCGGCCCGCAGGTCTTCTATTGCAGCAAGGAGATCAAGACGGTCGACGACGTGAAGGGCCTGAAGGTCCGTAGCTTCACGCCGTCGATGGCCGCGCTCGTCCAGAATCTCGGCGCCACGCCCGTGACGCTGCAATTCTCGGAAGTCTATCCGGCGCTGCAACGCGGCGTCGCCGATTGCGGCGTGACCTCGCCGACTTCGGGCAACTCGGGCAAGTGGCCGGAAGTCACGTCGTACTTCCTGCCGCTCTCGGTCTCGGGCTCGGTCCAGGGCCACTTCATGAATCTCGACCATTGGAAGCGCTATTCGCCCGCGATGCAGGCGAAGGTGCTGGCCGAGTTCAAGAAGATGGAGGATCAGATGTGGGATCTGGCCGAACGCGCGAACGGCGACGCGATCAACTGCAACGTCGGCAAGGATCCCTGCGTCGAAGGCACCAAATACAACATGAAGCTCGTCGAGGTTTCGGCCGCCGACGAGAAGAAGATCAACGCGGCGGTCACGGCCGTCGTTCTGCCGATCTGGAAGGAGACCTGCAACAAGGTCGACCCGTCCTGCACGGCGACGTGGAACGCGACCGTGGGCCGCGTCCGCGGCTTCAAGATCGACTGAACACGCGTTAAGGAAAGGGGCGGTCCGTTCCGGGCCGCCCCGTTCCCATCGAGGACGATCATGGAAAATCCCGTCGGCAAGATCGCCGTACCCGTCGCGCGCTTCGTCGCGATCCTTTGCGGCTACGGCGTGCTGATTCTCTCCTTCGCGATTACGGTCGAAATCGTGGGGCGGAAATTCTTCGGCTTCTCCTTGCAGGGGATCGACGATATCGGCGGCTACGCGCTCGCCATCGTCGCCGCCATCGGCGCGTCCTACACGATGGCCATGCGCGGGCACACGCGCATCGACGTGTTTTTGATCCGTATGCCGGCGCTCTGGCAGGCCGTTCTCAACGCCGTCGCGATGGTGACGCTCGCCGGTTTCGCGATCTTCGCGTTTTATCGCGGCCAAGACGTGCTGTCCGAAAGCATCGAATTCCGGTCCGTCGCGACCAATCCGCTGCAAACGCCGTTGTGGATTCCGCAATCGACATGGCTGTTCGGCGTGGGCTTGTTCGCGGTCTTCGCGTCGGCCTATGCCGCGCATTCGCTCTATTTGCTGTTTGCGGATCGCCGCCGTCTCAATCGTCTCTACGGTCCCGCGACCGCCAAGGACGAAGTCGACGCCGAACTCGAAGCGCGCAAGGAGGAAGGCCGATGATCGATCCCTCAACCGCATTGATCGGTTTCGTGTTGCTGATCGGCCTGATGGCGATCGGCCTGCACATCGCCTTCGTCATGTTCGCGATCAGCATGATCGGCGCCGTGATGTTCCTCGGCACGCCGGCGGTGATGAATTTCGGCAATCAGTTTTGGGGCGCCACCAACAATTTCGTGCTCGTCGCGATCCCGCTTTTCGTGCTGTTGGGCGAAATTCTGGTGCGCGGCGGTTTCACCGACCGGATGTACAAGGCGTTGTCCGATTGGCTGAACCCGCTGCCCGGCGGCTTGTTGCACACGAATATCGGCGCCTCTGCGATGTTCGCGGCCGTGTCCGGTTCGTCCGTCGCGACGGCGGCGACGATCGGGACCGTCGCGTTGCCGGCGTTCCGCAATCGCGGCTACGACGAACGCTTGGTGCTCGGCACCGTCGCGGCGGGCGCCACGCTGGGCATTCTGATTCCGCCCAGCATCAACATGATCATCTACGGCGCGATGACCAATACGTCCGTCGGCCGGTTATACGCCGCCGGTGTGTTGCCGGGGCTGGTGCTCACGGGGCTGTTCATGTTGGTCGTGATCGTGCTGTGCAAATGGCGCCCGGCCTTCGCGGGGCCGGTCGAAGCGCGCGATCCGTTGCTGGTCCGGCTTGGACGCCTCGTCGATTTGTTGCCGCCGGCGGCGATCTTCGTCGCGGTGATGGGCACGATCTATGCGGGCTGGGCGACGCCCACGGAATCGGCGGCGATCGGCGTCGTCGTGGCGCTGGCGCTGGCGGCTTGCTACGGCAAGCTCAGCTTTCGCATGCTGCACGAAAGCTTCGTGTCGACCGTGTCGATCACGGCGATGATCATGCTGATCGCGGCGGCGGCGTTCTATTTGAACTTCGTGCTCGGCTTGATGGGCGTGCCGCAGGCCTTGGCGAATTACGTCAAGTCGATCGGCGCGTCGCCCGGGCAGATGATCGCGATCCTGACCGTGTTCTATCTCATCCTCGGGTGCTTCCTCGACGCGCTGGCGATGGTGATCGGCACGATCCCGATCGTGTTCCCGCTGGTCGTGGCGATCGGCATCGATCCGGTATGGTTCGGCATCTTCCTGGTGGTGATGGCCGAACTTGCCCTTATCACGCCGCCGGTCGGCATGAATCTCTACGTCGTGCAGGGCATTCGCGGCACGGGCACGATCACCGAAGTCATCGTCGGGACGCTGCCGTTTCTGTTCATGATGCTGCTGCTGATCTGGCTGTTGTGGATTTGGCCCGATATGGCGTTGCTGCTGCCGCGACTGTCGTTCGGGTGAAGCGATGAAGCGGTTGGCGCATCCGGGCCGGTTCGACGACACGCCGCTGCCCCATCGCCCCGTCGGCACTTGGCCGAGCGGGGCGAAACTCGCGGTCTACGTGGCGCTCAATCTCGAAAGCTATGCGTTCGGCGAGGGCTTGAGCGAGGATATCGTGCCGGGCTCCGGTCAGCCCGACGTTTTGAATTGGTCGTGGCGCGAATACGGCAATCGCGTGGGCGCGTGGCGGCTGCTCGACCTGTTCAAGGAATGCGGATTGCCGCCATCGCTGCTGGTCAATTCCGCGATATACGATCGCCATGCGCCGCTCGTCGCCGCCTATCGCGACGCGGGTGCGGCGATCGTCGCGCATGGCCGCACCAACAGCGAAAGCCAGGCGGGTCTCGACGAAGCTGGTGAGCGCGCGCTGATCGCCGAGGCGCGTGACGCCATCGCCGAGCGAGAAGGCAAAGCGCCACAAGGCTGGCTCGGCCCTTGGATCGCGGAGACTGCGCATACGCCCGATTTGTTGCGCGAAGCGGGATTCGGCTATTCGCTCGACTGGTGCATGGACGATCAACCGGTCGCGTTGGCGACGCGCGCGGGCGACTTGCTGACCGTGCCGTATCCGCAGGAGTTGAACGATTCGAACGCCATCGTCGCGCGCCGACATTCGGCGAGCGAGTTCGCGGATATGATCGTGGCGCAGTTCGACGAGATGCGTGCGCAAGCCGCGTCGGGGCCCTGTCTTGTGATGGGCGTCGCGTTGCACGCCTATGTCGCCGGTCAGCCCTTCAGGCTGCGCGCGCTACGCGATGCGCTACGCCATATCGGAACGGCCCATGCGGATGTGTGGCGCACGACGACGGATGCGATCGCGCAAGCCTGGTCGAACGGCTAAGCGCGACTACAGTTCGGCGAGGGCCGCTTCGGCGGGTTTGCCCATCGGCGCGAACTCCGCGGCGCCGATGACCGCGGCCAATCGCCCGTCTTCGTCCGCCAACGGACACAGCGCCTGCTCGACGTTGCGCATCCAGTTCGGCGGCCGGAATAAAGTTTCGCCTTTGTAGTATTGCGGCGCACCGTCGGCGGCGATGCGCTGCAGAAGACCAAATAACGCGCGGCGCGTGCAGCCGGGTATTTCCGACTCGTTCATGCGCAGGCCGGTGAAGTCCGCGCCCGTCGCCTCGACCAGATAGGTTCCGTGAACGCGCACGATGAACTCCCGCGATTGCGCGTGGAAATCCAGCAGAAACAGATTTTTCCAGCTACGCGCGGGAAGGTCGAGCGGCGTAAAGCGCTCGCGCAACGGCGCTTGGCCATTCTTGGCCAGAATCGACCAATGCGTTGCGAGCGCGCGCACGGGTTCGCTGGCGATCTTCGGCCAGGCGAAACGGCGATTCGTCGGATCAAAAATAACGTCAGTCATGCGACGCTCAATTGGCGCGCGCACCGGCCACCGTCAAGGAAGACCGGTGTCGCGACACCGCATCCAGTCGCAAGAATACATACGGCGAGGGCGCCAGTTCAGGGTCCGCGAAGGAGCGGAGTTGGGAAGGTCGAAACATTCGGCGGAACTAGCTAATGCCGGACGAAATGTTTCGCGATATGATCGCCGCTATGCTTTTCCATCGTTTCAAGCGTTGCGTGTTGATCATGGCAGCCTGCGCGGCGCTGGTGACGCAGGGCCCGGCGCGCGCGCAGGGCAGCGGCGAATTGTCGCTGTATGGCGGCGCTGCGGGCGGGGCATTTTTGCCTTACGCGCAAGGCTTGGCGTCATTTCTAAGCCGCGATCGAGCGTTGCGCGTGCGCGCCGTCGAATCGGGCGGATCGATCGCCAATCTGACGGCCGTGCAACGCGAAGCGAACGCGATCGGCCTCGCCTTTCTGCCGACGGTGCAGGAGGCCGCGACGGCGACGGGTTTCGCGCAAGGGCGCAACTACGCCAATATCCGTGCGTTGTTGCCCGCGTTCCGCAGCACCTACCAGATCGCGGTTCGCGGCGATTCCGATATCGGCCGCATCCTCGATCTCGATCGCAAACGCGTCGGCGTCGGACCGGCGGGCGGGACCGACGAATTGCTGTTCGCGGTCGCCGCGAAGGATCTTTATCTCAAGCCCGTTTTCGTCAACGGGACGATCGCGAATCTCGGCGCGGCATTGCTCGACGGCGGGATCGACGCGTTGTGGGTGGGCGCGCGCAGCCCCATTCCCGCCATCGCCGACGTGACCGAAAACGGCGGGGCGCGTGTGATCGGGCTGTCCGCTTGGGACATCGCGGGATTGACCACGCGCTATCCCTATCTCACGCCCGCGATCGTGCCGGCGAATACCTATCGCGGTCAGGCGCGGCCGTTCGCCACAGTGGCATCTTGGAATCTGCTGGTCGTGAACAAGGACCTGCCGGAGGAAACGGCGCTGGCGATCGTCAAAGCGATTTTAGATACGCCCGATCCCGCCACGGAAATCCATCCCTTCGCGAGCGAAACACGTGTCGAGTTTTTGAACGAAAACCGCGTCGTCGATTATCATCCGGGATTGCTGCGTTATCTGCGCGAGCGCCCGGCCAAGCCGCGCTGAATCGTTTCGATCAAGCCTGCGATTTTTTCGGCCGACGCGCTTACCCGTTGCGGCGTGATTCGGCATGGCCGGGCTTCGATTCCGCAATGTCGTCGGCCCCGAAGCCTTACCGCCGGATGAGGGGGGATCCGTTGCGGCTTGCTAATTAACTTTATGATTATGTCGTAATATCAAGAAAAATAACGATAAAGTTATGATTTCTCCGCGCTCGTGCTCGACTTTCTGCGATTGTCGCATTGACATGAAATTCATATCCGTCATATGGAACTCCTGCGGCGGGCACACGCCGTAATGGGAGTGAAATGTCCGGTCGTACGCTCAGCGTGGTCGAGAATGGTGACGGCGAAGCCGCGCGGGAAATCCCGGGCGCGCAGGCGTTGCGCCGAGGGCTGTCGCTGCTCGATATCGTCGCCGAAAGCGACAAGCCGCTGCGCTTCGTCGAAATCGCCGAACAATCGGGCCTGTCCAAGCCGACGGCGCATCGCATGTTGGCGACGCTGGTCGAGGCGGGATTGCTGCGCGTCGACGAGCGCGACCAGACCTATCGGCTCGGCTTCCGCCTTTTCCGCATGGCCCATCGCGTGTGGAACGAATTCGATCTGCGCGGGGCCGCGTCGCCCGAACTCGCGCGGCTCGCGGATTTGACCGGGGAGGCCGTGCGCCTCGCCGTGCTCGACGACACGTCCGTCCTTTATATCGACCAGCGCGACAGCGCCCAGGCCGTGCGCTTGGGGCTGGGCGTGGGTGCCCGCGTTGCCGCCCATGCCAGCGGGGCGGGGAAGGCGATCGTCGCCCATCTCGATCCCCAGCATCGCCAGACGATGGTCAGCCGCCTGTCGCTGGAACGCTTCACGCCGAACACGATCGTCGATCCGATCGAATTCGCGCGCGAGCTCGAACTCACCAAGGGGCGCGGCTACGCCGTTTCGTTCGGCGAGCAGCATGCCGATATCAGTTCGGTCGCCGCCCCCATTTTCGATCACCGCGCGATCGCCATCGGCGCGATCGCGA
>VFQU01000356.1_pt1 | contig 43101 bp, 43 predicted proteins | sample 3512311 | NCBI WGS metagenome assembly VFQU01 (sample SAMN10412377, study PRJNA504923) | tailings metagenome | isolation source: Relicate 3 Philex TSF3 active mining site | place: Philippines: Tuba, Benguet | collected 2017-08-29 | reverse complement strand
CCTCGTTCTCGTAGTCGCCGAGCACGCGCTTGTAGATGGTCTTGAGCAGCAGGCGCGCGGCGACGACGTCGAAGGCGGGGTCGTCCTTGACGTTCTGCAGGGCGACCTGGATCACCGCCTCGTCGAGCTGCTGGGTGGTGATGCCGTCGAACAGCGTCAGCTCGAGCTCGCTCGCGATCTGCGTGACCCACGCGACCTGGTCGGGCAGGCCCTCGGCCGCGCGCTCGATCGCCAGGTTGATCTTGTTGGCGTCGTACGGCTCACGGCTTCCATCGCGCTTCACCACGGTGATGCTGCTCACGTGCCCACTCTCCCTCTCGGGGCCTCGCCGGCCCTGGTCTCTCGCGGCCGTGCTCAGCCGCCTGCTGTCGGAAAAAGCCCGGAAATCCGGGCCTGCTGCGCTGTTCCCCTCGCGCGGCTCCATCACTATATATCGGGGGTCTGACAAAGTTCCCACCCAATATGTAGTGGGCGTGTCGTCCCCAGCTGTGCATAACTCCGCCGACTTCTTCACAGCCTGTGGGGAACCTCCGACACCCCGCGGGCCGTAGGCTGAAACCCTTGTGAACGGCTACCGAGACCTGTTGAGAACGCCCGGCGTGGCGCGCATCATCGCGGCCCAATTGACGGCCCGGGTGCCCTCCGGGATGCTCTCGCTCGCCTTCCTGATCCACATCGAGCGCATCTTCGACTCGTACGGCGCCGCCGGGCTCGTGCTCGCCGCCACGAGCGTCGGCCAGGCCATCGCCGGCCCCCTCACCAGCCGCTGGATGGGCCGCTTCGGGATGCGCCCCGTGCTCATTGTGACCCTCATCATCTGCGCGGCCGGGGTCTTCGTCATCGCGTTCCTGCTGCTGCCGCTGTGGGCGTACATGCTGGTCGGCCTCATCGTCGGGCTCTCCACCCCGCCGATCCAGCCCGCCGTGCGCACCATATACCCGAAGATGGTCTCCGGCCGGCAGCTCACCCCGCTGTTCTCGCTCGACGCCTCGGCGCAGGAGATCATCTGGGTCACCGGCCCGTTCATCACGGTCGTGCTGGCGACCCAGCTCTCCCCCGTCGCCGCGCTGAGCGTCGCCGGCGCGTTCATGGTCGGCGGCGGCATCTGGTTCATCGCCAGCCCCGAGGTCGGCAAGGTCCGGATCCCGCCGAGCCGCCGCAAGCTCGGCATGGTGCTGCGCAACCGGGCCGTGCTGCTGTCGACCGCCGGCGGGTTCCTGCTCATCGGCTCCGCCGCCTCGATCGAGGTCGGGGTGGTCGCCGTGTTCGGCGAGGGCGGCACCGAGGCGGGCATCCTGTTCGGGCTGTGGGCCATCGCCTCGCTCGTCGGCGGCCTGTCGATGGGACACCTGCCGATCGGGCCGTGGGCGATGGCGAACCGCTTCGCGATCGTCGTCGTCGGCATGCTGCTGGCGCCGTTCGCCCTCGAGTTCTGGTGGCTCGCGCTGGCGCTCATCGTCGCCGGCATCGGCATCGCGCCCGTGCTCGCCGTCATGTTCGCGATCGTCTCGGCCAGCGTGAAGTTCAGCGAGACGGCGGAGGCCTACGGCTGGCTCGGCACGGGGCAGCTCATCGGTGCCGCGCTCGGCTCGGCCATCGCCGGCTTCCTGATCGACGGCTTCGGCGCGATCGGCGGCTTCTGGGCGGCGATCGCCTTCGCCGTGATCGGGATGCTCGTGGCCATCCTGTTCCGCGGCTGGCACCCCGACCTGCGCGGGCGCGACGCGTCGCCCCTGCCCGACACCGAGCCGGTCGAGACCGTCAGCTAGAGCGCGCGGAGCGGCCTCAGCGCCTCCGCGTAGCGGCCGAGCGCCTCGAGCATCTTCGTCAGGGTCGCGTCGTGCTTGGGGTCGGGCGTGAAGACGCCGTCGGCGACGTGCGCGTGCGGGAAGTTGATGGCGACGTCGACGGGCACCCGCACGAGTCCGATGGTGGTGAGCACCGCATCCAGCGCCGCAGCGCCGCGCAGGCCGCCGGAGCCGCCGCCGTAGCTGACCACGCCGACCGGCTTGCCCTGCCACTCGAGCATGAGGAAGTCGAGCGCGTTCTTCAGCGCCGGGCTGTAGCTGTGGTTGTACTCGGGGCTGACCAGCAGCACCGCGTCGGCCTGCTCGACCCGGGCGCTCCAGGCGATCGTGTGCGGCTTCGTGTAGGCGCGCTTCGCGGGGTGCTCGGGCTCGTCCATGAACGGCAGGTTCAGCTCGACCAGGTCGACGAGGTCGACCTCGTGGCCGGCGGCCTCGACGCGGTCGCGCACCCACTGCGCGACGGGGAGGCCGATGCGGCCGGGACGGACGGAACCGATGATGATCATGACGCGGGACATGCTGGGGGCAACCCCGTGGGGCCCCCGTCGATTCCCGCGCTCAGGATTCTCGCGGCGAGGCCGGGCGCGGCGAGTAGGGTCGAGCCCATGAGCACGGTGACCCTCCCCCGCCTGCACTGGGGCCCCGCCGATTCCCCCCGACGCGCGCTGCTCGTGCACGGCCTCGGCTCGTCGGCGCAGACGCAGTGGCGGCTGGCCGAAGGGCTCGCGGAGCGCGGCTGGTCGGCGACGGCCGTCGATCTGCGGGGGCACGGCGACGCGCCGCGGGTATCCCGCTACCGCATCGACGACATCGCGGCCGACCTGCTCGCGACCCGTCCGACGGAGGGCGGCGCCTGGCAGCTGGTTGTCGGGCACTCGATCGGCGGCGCGGCCGTGGCGCAGGCCACCGCGCTCGATGCGGCGTGGACCGAGCGCCTCGTGCTGCTCGACCCGGCGATCGTGGTCGACGCGGAGGCGCGCGCAGCGGTGCTCGCCGGGCAGCTCGCGAACCACGACGGCGCGACGGTCGCCGGCATCGCGGCCGACTTCCCGCACTGGCACCCGCAGGACGTCGAGTTCCGGGTGCGGGCGGCCAAGGCCGCGTCGCGGTTCGCGCTGGAGCGCATGGTGCACGACAACGATGACTGGGATGTCCGTGCCCACGTCGCCCGCGTGACCGTGCCGACCCTGGTCGTGGCCGCCGACCCGGCGCACGGAGCCATGTTCGCCGGCGCGCTCGCCGACGAGGTGCTCGCCGCGAACGCGCGCGTGAGCGCGGTGGTCATCGACGGCGCGGGGCACAGCGTGCACCGCGACAACCCCGCCGCGACGCTGCAGCACCTCTTCGCCTTCGCCGACGCCTGACGGCGACGGCCGCGCGCTCAGCGGCGCCAGTAGCCCTTGACGACGGCGCGCTCGACGTCGATGCCCCACGCGGCGAGCGTGCCCCGCGCCGCGGCGACGAGCGACTGCTCGCCGCAGGCGAAGACGAAGCGCTCGAGCGGGTCGGCCGGCGAGGGCACGGCGGCCAGGGCCGCGGCGAGCGCCGCGCTCGGCGCCTCCGGGTCCGGCTCCCGGATGCTCACGCGCAGCCCCGCGGGCACGGCGAGGCCGAGCGCATCAGGGTCGAAGGCGGTCTCGAGCAGCAGGTGCCCGGTGACGCTCGGCCCGAGCATCCGCAGGTAGCGGCGCACGGCGGGCAGGGCGCTGTCGTCGCCGGCGAGCACCACCTCGGCGGGTGCTCCGGACAGCACGACCGAGCCCTTGGGGCCGTGCATGAGGGCGGGCGACCCGATCGGAGCCTCCGCCGCCCACGGGCCGATCACGCCGGGCCGCGGGCCGCCGTGCACGAGGATGTCGAGCTCGACCCAGCCCTCCTCGACCGAGTGGTCGACGATCGTCTCCGTGCGATCGGCTCCCTCGACGACATCGACGCGCACGTGGTCGCCGCCGCCGGGCGCGATGAAGCCCGCGAGCTCTCCGGGCTCGGCCTCGACGAGCCGGACGCGCACGAAGGACTGCTCCCCGTCGGTGGCGAGCACCGTGCGCGCGCCCAGCGCCATCCGCCGCGCGGCGGGCGGGAAGGGGTGGCGGATGAGGTCGTAGGGCACGCGCGGCCTCCGATCAGGCGGCCGGCACGACCGGATTCGCTCCGGTCATGGGGGGCGGCGCATCCCCGTTGTCGATGTCCTCCGGGTTGGGCAGCGTCATCAGGAACCGGTAGAAGATCAGCCCGAGCACCGTGATGCCGGCACCGCCCACGATCCACGGCACGGTGAGGTCGATGAGGGCGAGGGCGCCGCCGAGCAGCGAGCCGATCGGCATCGTTCCCCACAGCAGCGTGCGCCAGGTGCCGTGCACGCGACCGAGCAGCCGGCCGGGGATGATCGCCTGCCGGAACGACATCATCAGCACGTTCCAGATCGTCGTGGTCGAGGCGCCGAGCGCGAAGAAGACGATCGCCGCGATCGGCGTGGGGAACAGCCCCGTCAGCAGCACGAGGACGCCAGCGAGCAGGTTCATCGCGGCCATCACCGGCCCGAGCCCGAAGCGGCGCGCGAGCCGGGAGGCGACCACCGAGCCGAGGAGCCCGCCGAGAGCACCAGAGAGCAGGAACAGGCCGAACGCCGCCTCGGGGATCCTCAGGGTGTCGAGCACGAACAGCACGAGGGTCGCCCCCGACGCCGAGAACAGGATGGCGACCGGGATGCTGACGAACCACAGGGTGCGCAGCATCCGGTTGCCCATGATGAAGTGCCAGCCGTCGGCGAGCTGCCGGCGGAACGGCACGACCTCGGCGATCTCGCCCGTCGCGACCGCGGCGTGGAACTGCTTGCCCGAGGCGACCGCGGGCAGCAGCGCGGCGAGGAGCGCCGCGAGACCGAACGCGGCGACGAGCCCGCCGACCGGGATGAGCACGGCGACCGCGAACAGCGCCGAGGTGAGGGGCGCGGCCGCGAAGTTCTGCACGACCAGCTCGGCACCCTCGATGCGGGCGTTCGCGCGCGGCAGGTTCTTCTTGGCGACCACGCTCGGCACGACCGCGCGGATCGCGCCGTCGTAGAGCGTCTCGCACACCCCGTAGACGAAGATCACGAGGTACAGCCACCAGATGGTCAGCGAGTCGGTCGCGACGAGCACGACGAGTGCGACGGCGAGCAGGGTGCGCACGCCCGCCGCGAGCGCGAGCGCCTGACGGCGATCCATGCGATCGACGAGGATGCCCGCGGGGAGCGCGAAGAAGAGCCAGGGCAGCATCGCCACCGCGCCGATGCCCGCGATGAGCACCGGGTCGTCGGTGAGCCGCGCGGCGAGCAGCGGCGAGGCCGTGCGGGCGATGCCGTCGCCCAGGCTCGAGGCGAGGTTGGCGGTGAAGACGTTCGCGAAGGTGCGGCCGAGGCCGCGGCGCTCGGCGCCGGACCCGGTGCCCTCCTCGGGAGCCGAGCCCGCGCCGGGGGTGGAGCGCGCGGTCACGGTCGGCCTACCAGCGGTCGTGCACGAGGGCGCGGATGCGCCGGTCGTACAGCTCGACGACGCGGGCGTGGAACTCGGGGCCCAGCTCGGCGACCGCTCCGGCGGCGGCGTTCGCGCGCGCCTGCTCGGGGTTGCGGGCACCGGGGATCACCGTGCTCACGCCGGGCACCTCGGTGAGCCAGGCGAGCGCGGCGGTGGCCGGCTGCAGGCCGTGCTCGGCGGCGAGCGCCGCGAACTCCTGCGCGGCCTCCACACCGGTCGCGTAGTCGACCCCGGCGAAGGTCTCGCCGACGTCGAAGTGCGACCCGTCGCGGTTGTAGGTGCGGTGGTCGTCGGCGGCGAAGACAGTGTCAGCCGTGTACCGGCCGCTGAGCAGGCCCGAGGCGAGGGGCACGCGGGCGATGATGCCCACACCGGCCGCGATCGCGGCGGGCAGCACGGCGTCGAGCGGCTTGAGCCGGAACGCGTTGATGATGATCTGCACGCTCGCGACGTTCGGCCGCGCGATGGCCGTCAGGGCCTCCTCGGCCGTCTCGACGCTCACGCCGTAGTGGCGGATCTTGCCCTCCTCGACGAGCTGGTCGAGGTCGTCGTAGACGCGGTCGATCGAATAGACCGGGGTCGGCGGGCAGTGCAGCTGCACGAGGTCGAGGGTGTCGACGCCGAGGTTCTTCAGGCTGCGCTCGTTCCAGGCCCGGAAGTTCGCCGTCGAGTAGTTCTCGGGCACCTGCGGCAGGCGGCGGCCCATCTTGGTGGCCACAAAAACCCCGGCATCAGGATGCTGGCGCAGGTACGCCCCGATGATCGACTCGCTGCGGCCATCGCCGTAGACGTCGGCGGTGTCGAACATCGTGACGCCCGACTCGACAGCCGCGTCGAGCACGGCGTGGGCATCCTTCTCAGAGACGTCGCCCCAGTCGGCACCGAGCTGCCAGGTGCCGAGGCCGATCGCGGAAACCGTGGCGCCCGTGCGCCCGAGAACGGAAGTCTTCATGGGCTTCAGCCTATTCGCCGTTCGACGGCCCCCACGGTGCGGGCGGCAGGGCGATGACCTCCGCGACCGCTCGGGCGAGCTTCGGCCGCATGAGGTGCGCGACACCGGAGACGCGGTGAGCCCGCACGTGCCGCAGCTGCTGGACGATCGCCAGGCCTGCGGGTGCCAGAAAGGGGTCGAGCGCGCCGAAGACGAGATCGATGGGCACCCGCACGCGCGACAGGTCGGCGAGCGTGGTCTGCGACTCGATCGCGTTCTGCAGCGACAGCATGAACGGCTGCCAGTTCTTCTCCGTCAGTTCGAGCACGTTCTTGATGGGCGCGATCGCGGCGAGGGCCGCGGCGGTGCGCTGCGTGAAGACCGGGTTGCTGCGCAGGAACTCGTAGACGGTGAAGTAGGCGTCCATGCTGGCGCGATCGACCCGGTCGCCGAGCAGCGCGGGCGGCAGGTAGATGGGAGAACTGACGAGCACGAGCCGGTCGAGCGCACGTCGATGCGTCGCCGCGTAGCGGGCGGCGATGAGGCTGCCGAGCGAGTGGCCGACGAGCGTGAACGGCTGCCGCAGCCCGAGCGCACGGATCGTGCGGTCGAGGGCCGCGGCGTGCTCGTCGAGCGTGTAGGTCGACTCCGGTGGGTTCGGCGAACTGCCGAAGCCGAGGATGTCGATGGTGATGACGCGGTGGTCGGCCTCGAGCAGGGGCACGAGGTGCACGAAGGTGACCGACGAGGAGGCGATGCCGTGGATCATCACGACGACCGGGCCGCTGCCGGTGTCACCGGTGACGGCCAGGAGTGGAGCATCCCGTCGCCACCATCGCCAGCCCGCCATGCTCCGAGTATGGCGGAGGCGGCCCGGGATTCGGCGATGCCGGAAAGAGAGGAGGGGGCCGGCTGAGCCGACCCCCTCGTCCTTCGCGTCCACCCCTAGTCGCGTAGGAATAATCAGAAGTTATCCGCCGGTGCGCGGACATGGTGACTTTCCCTCCCATCGCTCTGGGTTCTCACGGGTACGGCACAGGTTCGCCGATCGCGCCGCCCGGTCACGATCGCGTATCGCCGCGAAACGTTGGGTGGTGCCGCGTTCGCGCGCGGGTCTACCGTGTGCCGCATGAGCACTCGACGCCAGCTGCCCCGCCCCGTCGGCCTCCTGGCCGTGACCGCGCTCGCCGCGCTGCTGCTGGGCGGCTGCGCGGCCGCCGCCGAGTCGAGCGACTCGGGCGGCATGCCCGGCATCGGGGGCCCCGACGTCGGGTACGAGGAGGCCCCGGTCGCCGAGGACGGCGGCGCGATCGGCGGCGACCTCGACGGCGAGCAGAGCGGTGATCCGGATGCGGGCGACCGCTCGATCGTCACCACCGGCTACCTCTACTTGACGGTCGAGGCGCCGCTCGACGCCGCGGCCCAGGCGGTCGCCATCGTCGAACGCGCCGGCGGTCGCGTCGACGGGCGGCAGGAGTACGCGCCGCGCGAGACCAGCGACGCGAGCGACGCCGGCGGGGCGGAGCTGGTGCTCCGCATCCCCGCGGCGCGCCTCACCGCGACGCTGGAGGACCTCAAGGAGCTCGGCGAGGTGGAGGAGCTGCAGCTGAGCTCGACCGACATCAGCCGCGAGGTGCAAGACATCGACGCGCGGGTCGAGGCGCTGCGCTCGTCGATCACGCGGCTGCTCGCCCTGCAGGGGCAGGCCGGCACGGTCGAGGACCTCATCGCGCTCGAGACGGCCATCAGCGACCGGCAGGCGCAGCTGGAGAGCTACGAGGCGCAGCAGCGCCTGCTCGCCGACCAGGTCAGCCTCTCGACGATCACGCTCGTGCTCGGCTCGCCCGAGGTGGCGCCGCAGGACGAGCCCGACACCTTCCTCACCGGCCTCGCCGCCGGCTGGGAGGCGCTCGTCGGATTCGGCTCGGTGCTGCTCGTCATCGCGGGTGTGCTGCTGCCCTGGCTGGTCGCGCTCGGGCTGATCGGCCTGATCGTGCTGCTGATCGTGCGGGCCGCAGTGCGACGGCGGCAGCAGAGCGAAGCGAGCGCGGCGACGGATGCGGCGCCGCAGCCCGCGGAGCCGGACAGCGCGAGCACGCCTCAGTCGTAGACCTTCACCACGAACCAGCGCGCCGGGTCGCCGTCGTCGCGCACGTCGAGCACGCACGTGCGGCCGTCGTCGGCCGTGGCCTGGAACCGCCAGCCGGTGCAGGCGCGCGGGGCGAGGTGCGCGGATCGGGCATCCGGGTCGAGGCGGCGCCACCACGAGACCGGCTCGGTGATGACCGTCGGACGGTCGGTGACCCGCCACCGGGTGCCGGCCCAGACAAGCCGCAGCGGGCGGCCGTCGGGGTCGGCCCACACGATCGCGACGGGGTCGGCCGCGGCGCGGGTGCGGGAGGGCGGGGGGACGTCGGGGACGGAGGATGCGGCAGCCGGCACGGCAGTCTCGCCTTCTGGGGTCGCGCGCGCTCCGGCCCGGCGCTGGTCTGAAGGGACGGTATCGAACATACGTTCGACTGCCGACAGTACGCCGGGCGACCACGACACGCCAAGCGCGAGCCCCGCATCCGGCGCTAGCCTCGACCCATGCCGCTGACCGGAGAGTACGCACCGAGCACATCCGCCTGGGCCCGCGAGCAGGCCGAGCTGTACGAGCGCACGAACGGCGCCGAGGGCAACGACCTGCGCGGGCGGCCGATCATCGTGCTCACCACGCTGGGCGCGAAGACGGGGATGCTGCGCAAGACCGCCCTCATGCGCGTCGAGCACGACGGCCGCTACTGCGTGGTCGCCTCGAAGGGCGGCGCCCCCGACAACCCCGTGTGGCACCACAACCTGCGGGCGCACCCGCTGTGCGAGCTGCAGGACATGGCCGAGAAGCACGACTACCGCGCGCGGCTGCTCGAGGGCGAAGAGCGCGCGGCGTGGTGGGAGCGCGCCTGTGCGGTGTGGCCCGACTACGCGGCCTACCAGGAGAAGACCGAGCGGCTCATCCCGCTCTGGGTTCTCGAGCCCGTCTAACTGCGGCCCCCGGCCGCGCGCGACTGGCCAGATTCGCCCCAAAGTGGCAGAAGGTGCGCGCGATAGCGCCCTTTCGGCCCAGATCTGGGGCTAGGCGGCGCGGCGCTGGAGGAGGTCCTCCGCGGCGACCCAGGCGAGCATCGCGCACTTCACACGCGCGATGAACTTCGAGACGCCGCTGAGCGCGGCTGCATCACCGAAGCGCTCCTCGTCGAGCGGCGTCGCGCCGCGCGAGCGCAGCGCCTCGCGGAACTCGTCGATGAGGGCCTGCAGCTGCTCGGGCGTCCACGCGGCGCCGGCCTCCGCATCCTCGTCGGCGAGGGTCGACAGCAGGGAGGCGCTGGCCTGCGAGATCGAGCATCCCGAGCCCTCCCAGGCGACCGACTCGATGCGCTCGCCATCGGGGCTCCAGCGCAGGGCGAGCGTGATCTCGTCGCCGCAGGTCGGGTTCAGCTGGTGGCTGGTCTCCTCACCCTCGACCAGGCCGACCCCGTGCGGGTGCTTCGCGTGGTCGACGATGATCTGCTGGTACAGCGACTCGAGGCTGCTCATCAGGTGTCCTTCCCGGCATCGCCTGCATCGGAATCGAGGCCGAAGTACGCGCGGATGCCCGCCACGGCCGCGACCGCGCGATCGAGCTCGTCGGCCGTCGTGTGCACCCCGGCGCTGAGGCGCAGACTCGCGGTGGCCCCCAGGCGGCGGTGCAGCGGCTGGGCGCAGTGGTGACCGACCCGCACGGCGATGCCCTGGTCGTCGAGCACCTGCCCCGCGTCGTGGGCGTGCACGCCCTCGACGACGATGCTCGCGAGCGCGACGCGCTGCCCGGCGGGTAACGCGAAACCGCCGAGAACGCGGATGCCCGGGATCGCCGCGAGTCCGGCGTGCAGCCGCTCGGCGAGCACGTGCTCGGTCGCCGCGATGCGGTCGAGGCCGATCTCGGTGACGAAGCGCACGGCCTCGGCGAGCCCGATGGCCTCGGCGATGCGCGGGGTGCCCGGCTCGAAGCGCTGCGGTGCGGGCAGGAAGTGCGCCTTCTCGAGCGTGACCGTGGTGATGGCCGAGCCGCCGAACAGGTGCGGGGGCAGAGCGTCGAGCACTGCGGCGCGGCCGTAGAGCACGCCGATCGCGGTGGGTCCGTACAGCTTGTGGCCGCTGAACACGGCGAGGTCGACGTCGAGCTCGCGCGGGTGCAGCGCGAGGTGCGGTGCGGCCTGGCAGGCGTCGAGCACGACGAGCGCGCCGACCGCGCGGGCGAGCGGCACGATGCGCTCGAGCGGGGTCACGAAGCCCGTCACGTTGCTGACGTGGGTGACCGCGACGACGCGCGTGCGCGCGGTGATGAGGGCGGGCACGGCGTCGAGATCGAGCATCCCGTCGTCGGTCACGGGGATGTGGCGCAGGGTCGCGCCGGTGCGCGCCGCGAGCTCCTGCCAGGGGATGAGGTTGGCGTGGTGCTCCAGCTCGGTGGTGAGGATCTCGTCGCCGGGCCGCAGCGCGTAGGTCGGGAAATCGGCGCCCGCGCCGCGGCCGGAGCTCGCGATGCCGATCGCGGTCGCGACGAGGTTGATGCCCTCGGTCGCGTTGCCGGTGAAAACGATCTCGTTCTCGTCGACGGCGAGGAAACCGGCGATGGTGCGGCGGGCCTCCTCGTACAGCTCGGTCGCCTCGGCCGCGAGCGTGTGGGCACCACGGTGCACGGCCGCGTTCTCGTGCTCGTAGTAGGCGCGCTCGGCATCGAGCACGCGCCGCGGCTTCTGCGCGGTCGCCGCCGAGTCGAGGTAGGTCAGCGGGTGGCCGTTGACCGCGCGGTCGAGGATCGGGAACTGGGCGCGGATCGCCGCGATCTCAGCAGGTGACAGGGGCGCGGCGCTCACCCCTCCAGGGTAGTCGCGGGCACCGGATGCTCCCCCGGTGTTCGCCGCCGGCGCAGTCGCCCGGCGCGCCGCGGTTCAGCCTCCGAGCTCGACCTCGTAGACGGGTACGAGCACGATCGTCACCGCGGCCGGGTCGACACCGCGGTCGACGAGCAGCGCCTCGAGCGCGTCGGTGTCCGGCTGCGGCAGCGGGCCCTCGAGGTGGATCGTGAGCTCACGGCTGCTGTAGTCGATCGACTGGATGCGCCAACCGGCATCTGCACCCCACTCCTCCACCACCCCGACCACGGCCGACTCGATGATCGACTTCGCCCCGATCTCGAGGCTCGTGAGCGACAGCGGAACGCCGATGATGATGAGCATCGACAGCAGCAGCACAACCGGCTTGCGCAGCGAGGCGCGGCGCGACCCGTCGACCTGCGCGGCGGCTGCGAGCTTCGTCACCCCGTACACGGTCATGACCGCGATGCCAGTGGCGATGATCGCCACGACGTTGGTCACGAACAGCAGCAGGGCGCCGAGCGCTTCGCCGACCGCTCCCGACTCGAGCGTCAGGCCGACGACCGTCAGCGGCGGCACGAGCGAGATCGCGATCGCGACACCCGGCAGGGTGTCGGAGATGTCGCGGCGCACGAGCGCGACCGACCCGACGACGCCGGTGCCGAGCGCGGCCAGCAGGTCGATCAGGCGCGGGCTGACCCGCCCGGCGACCTGCGAGTTCGTCGCGGCGACGACATCACCGGTGACGAGCATCCCGACCGCGAAACCGATGGCGATGGCGACGAGCGCCCCCGCGACCACCAGCAGCAGCGAGCGCACGAGGTTGGCGCGGTCGCCGAGCACGGTCGCGAGCATCGTGCCCTGGATGGGGCCGAGCAGCGGGGCGACGATCATCGCGCCGATCACCGCCGCCGTCGAGTCGGCGACGACACCGGCCGCCGCGATGATCGCCGAGAGCACGAGCAGCAGCCAGAAGCGCGAGAGACGACCGCGCGCTTCCGGACCGTCGATGAACACCGACTCCCGCATCTGCTGCGGTGTCGAGAAGCGCGACTCCATGGGGCGAATCTAGCCCCGGGCGGGTCGCCGCGCGAGGGCGACGGCGGGCCCCGCGCGGTGCCTATAGTGAAGGCATGATCCGCCACATCGTGCTCTTCAAGCTCGCCGCCGACGACGACGCGCAGCGCCGCGATGACGCCCACGAGATCGCCGCGCGGCTGACCGCGCTCGAGACGCAGATCCCGGGCATCCGCAGCATCCGCGTCGACCGCGATCTCGGCCTCGTCGACGGGCACTGGGATGTCGCCCTGGTCTCGGAGCACGACGACAACGCGGCGCTCGAGGCCTACCAGGTGCACCCCGCCCACAAGGAGGCGGCCGCCTTTGTGGCGACGGTGATCAGCGACCGCGCGGTCGTCGACTACTCGATCTGACGGCGATGACCGGAGGCCCGGAGGAGGTCGTCTCGACCCCGCGGATGCCGGGGTGGATGATCGCCAAGCCGGGCGAGGAGCTGGGCATCGAGCGTCTTCGGCTGCGACTCGCGGCTTATGTCTACGGCAACATCCTCGTGCTCGCGGCGATCGTGGTCGCCACCGGAAAGTCGATCCAGGGCGGGGAGGCTGCGCTGCTCGTCGCGGCGACGGCCCTCACGACGTACGTCGCGCACATCCTCGCCCAAACGGTGGGTCAGCAGCTCGGGCGCGAGCGCCACGCGCATCGTCCGCACGTGCGGCACGAGATGCGCGACGCTCTGCCGATTCTCGTCTCGGGTGTCGTACCCGCGGTCATCCTGCTGATCGCGACGCTCGACATCGTGCCCACGCAGCTCGCGCAGCTGGTCGCCGCGGTGTGGGTCGTCGGCCGCATCGCGCTCATCGGGTTCCTCGTCGAGCGGCTCAGCGGGCGGCAGCCGACGTGGCGCACGCTCTCGGGCGGGCTGTTCCTCGCGATCGCCTGCGCGCTCGTCGTCGTGCTCAAGGTGCTGTTCGCGCACTAGCCGTGCGGGCCAGCGCGTTAGCCCTGCGCGATCGGCACCACCCGCGCGCCGGGCAGGCCAGCGAGGTACTCGCCGGTCACCAGAAGCTTCGCCCCGCGGATGCCCGCGCCGACGATGAGCAGACCGCTCGACGCGACGGCCTCGTCGACGAGGATCGGCCAGTCGGCCGGGAGGCCGAGCGGGGTGACGCCGCCGTACTCCATGCCGGTCGCCTCGATCACGAGATCGAGCGGGGCGAAGGATGCGCGGCGCGCGTCGAGCATCCGTCGCACCGCCCCGTTCACATCGATGCGTTCGCTGCCCCGGATGAGGCAGGCCGCGAGCGTGCGCACCTCGCCGCGCTTCGCCTCGACGACGACGCAGTTCGCGCCCGCGGACGGGTCGATGGCGTAGTGCGCGCAGAAGGCGGCCGTGTCGGCCAGTGCCGCATCGATCGCGCCGACCTGCACGCGGTCATCGGGGTGCGCCGCGAGGAACGCGCGCACCGGCGCGGCGAGCAGCTCGGGGTGGGCGGAGGCGGGCGCGAGGGCGAGCGTGCCGAACGTCGTCATGCTCCCAGTCTCATGCCTGCTGCGCCGCAGGAGCGGCGGCGCAGCCGAGTATTCAGACGCCCAGCGCGCTGAGTCCGCCGTAGACGGCATAGGCCGGCCAGACGATCGCCTGCAGCAGTCCGAGGATGACACCCCCGAAGCTGCCGTCGCTCTGCCCGATGAAGTAGATCGCGGCGCCGATGTAGGCGAGGAGGCCGGCGAAGCCCCACGTCGCGCCCTGCTGCACTGCCTTGCCTGCCATGGTGGCCTCCCCGGTCGGGTCCTGCTGCGGTCGCCTCAGGCTAGTGCGCGGCGCGCGGCCCTCGGGAGGGGGTTAACCCCCGACGTACTGCGCCAGGTGCTCGCCGGTGAGCGTCGACCGTGCGGCGACGAGGTCGGCCGGGGTTCCCTCGAAGACGATGCGGCCGCCGTCGTGGCCGGCCCCCGGCCCGAGGTCGATGATCCAGTCGGCGTGGGCCATGACAGCCTGGTGGTGCTCGATCACGATGACCGAGGTGCCCCGGTCGACCAGCCGGTCGAGCATGGCGAGCAGCTGCGCGACGTCGGCGAGGTGCAGGCCGGTGGTCGGCTCGTCGAGCACCAGCACGCGCCCCGGGTCGGCCATCGCCATGGCCAGCTTGAGCCGCTGCCGCTCACCGCCCGAGAGGGTCGACAGCGGCTGCCCGATCGTCAGGTAGCCGAGGCCCACGTCGGCGAGCCGCTCGAGGATGGCGTGCGCGGCGGGCACGCGCGCATCCCCCGCGGCGAAGAACTGCACGGCCTCGGCGACGGGCATCGCCAGCACGTCGGTGATGCTGGCGCCACCCAGGCGGTACTCGAGCACGGACGACTGGAAGCGGCGGCCGCCGCAGTCGTCGCAGGGCGTGGAGACGGTGGCGAGCATCCCGAGATCGGTGTCGATGACGCCGGCGCCGTTGCACGACGGGCAGGCACCCTCGGAGTTCGCGCTGAACAGGGCCGGCTTGACGCCGTTGGCCTTCGCGAAGGCCTTGCGGATCGGCTCGAGCATGCCCGTGTAGGTGGCGGGGTTGCTGCGCCGCGAGCCGCGGATCGCGCTCTGATCGACGGCGACGACGCCCTCGCGCGGCGCGCCCCCGTCGTGCACGACGGCTCCGTGGATGAGCGAGCTCTTGCCCGAGCCGGCGACCCCGGTCACGACGACGAGCACGCCGAGCGGCACGTCGACGTCGACGCTCTGCAGGTTGTTCTCGGATGCTCCCCGCACGCTGATCGCCCCGCTCGGCGTGCGCACCGCGGGCTTGAGGGTCGCACGGTCATCGAGGTGTCGGCCGGTGAGGGTGCCGCTCGCGCGCAGGCCGGCGAGGTCGCCCGTGTAGACGATCTCGCCGCCCGCCGACCCCGCGCCGGGGCCGAGGTCGACGACATGGTCGGCGATCGCGATGGCTTCCGGCTTGTGCTCGACCACGAGCACGGTGTTGCCCTGGTCGCGCAGGCGCAGCAGCAGCTCGTTCATGCGCTGGATGTCGTGCGGGTGCAGCCCCACGGTCGGCTCGTCGAAGACATACGTGATGTCGGTGAGCGACGAGCCGAGGTGCCGGATCATCTTGGTGCGCTGCGCTTCGCCGCCCGAGAGCGTGCCGGCGGGCCGATCGAGGCTGAGGTAGCCGAGGCCGATCTCGACGAACGAGTCGAGCGTGCGCCGCAGCGTCTCGACGAGCGGTCCGACGCCGGGTGCGTCGATCTTCGCGACCCACGCGGCGAGGTCGCTGATCTGCATCGCGCAGGCGTCCGCGATGCTCACGCCGGCGATGCGCGAGCGGCGGGCGGGCTCGGCGAGGCGGGTGCCACCGCAGTCGGGGCAGGCCGTGAAGGTCACGGCGCCCTCGACGAAGGCGCGGATGTGCGGCTGCATCGCCTCGACATCCTTGCTGAGCATCGATTTCTGGATGCGGGGCACGAGCCCCTCGTACGTCATGTTGAGCCCTGAGACCTTGACCTTGGTCGGCTCCTTGTAGAGGAAGTCGTGGCGCATCTCGGGGCTGAAGTCGCGCACCGGCACGTCGGCGGCGACGATGCCCGACTCGGTGAAGATGCGCACCATCCAGCCGTCGGGCGTGTAGCCGGGCACCGTGATGGCCCCCTCGCTGAGGCTCTTGGAGTCGTCGACCAGCTGGGCGAGGTCGACATCGCTGACGCTGCCCATGCCCTCGCACCGCGGGCACATGCCGCCGAGGTAGACCTCGTTCTCGATGACGGTGCGCTCGCCGGTGGCGCTCTCGCGCTCGCCGCTGACCTTCGTGGTCGGCACGTTGAACGAGAACGCGTTGGGCGGTCCGATGTACGGGTCGCCGAGCCGGCTGAACAGCACCCGGAGCATCGCGTTGGCGTCGGTGGCCGTGCCGACGGTCGAGCGGGAGTTCGCCCCCATGCGCTCCTGGTCGACGATGATCGCCGTCGTCAGCCCCTCAAGCACATCGACGTCGGGGCGGGCGAGGCTCGGCATGAAGTTCTGCACGAAGGCGCTGTAGGTCTCGTTGATCATGCGCTGCGACTCGGCGGCGATGGTCGAGAAGACGAGGCTCGACTTGCCCGAGCCGCTGACCCCGGTGAACACGGTCAGACGCCGCTTGGGGATGTCGACGCTCACGTCGCGCAGGTTGTTCTCGCGCGCCCCGCGCACCCGGATCGTGTCGTGCGTGTCGGCGGGGTGCATTTCGGCGGGGCGGGGTGCGGTGGCCATCCGCCCAGTCTGGCCCAGAGCCACCCGGTCGCGTGCAGGGTTGTGGGGCATCATCAACACCATGCGCGCATCCCGCACCCCCGAGGTCGACGCGGTCGTCGTCGGCGCCGGACCGAACGGGCTGGTCGCGGCCGTGCGGCTCGCCGAGGCGGGCCTGCGGGTGCTCGTGCTCGAGGCCGCCGAGCAGGCGGGCGGCGGGCTGCGCAGCGCCGAGGTGACCCTGCCCGGGTTCGTGCACGACCTCGGCGCGACCGTGCACGCGCTCGGTCTGGCGTCGCCGGCGATGCGGGCGCTCGCGCTGACGGAGCCCGGGCCCGACGGTCGCGCCGCGCTCGAGCTCGTGCATCCGCCCGCACCGCTCGGCCACGCGATCGACGCGGGCCGCTCGACGCTGCTGCACCGCTCGGTCGACGCGACGGCCGCCGGTCTGGGGCGCGACGGGCGCGCCTGGCGCGGGATGCTGGCCCGCCTCTCGGCGAATTGGCCGGGTCTCACCGCCTCGGTGCTCGACGCCACCCGGCTGCCGCCGCACGACCTGGGCGCGCTGCTCGGCTTTGGCGTGCGCGGGGTCTGGCCGGCGTCGTTCGTCGCCGGCACCGTGCTGCGCGAGGAGCCGGCGCGCGCGCTGCTCGCGGGCCTCGCCGCGCACGCCGCCGTGCCGCTCTCGCAGCCGCTGACGACGGGCATCGGCCTCATGCTGGGCGGGCTCGCGCACGGCGTCGGCTGGCCCGTCGCGCGGGGCGGGTCGCAGCGGGTCGCCGATGCGCTCGTCGAGCGGCTGCGCGCGGCGGGCGGCGAGCTGCGCACGGGGCACCGCGTCACCTCGCTCGCCGAGCTGCCGTCGGCGCGCGTGACGCTGCTCGACCTCACTCCGCGCCAGGTGCTCGCCATCGCCGGCGACGCCCTGCCCGCGCGCGAGGTGCGACGGCTCGCGCGCTGGCGCTACGGCGCCGGTGTCTTCGCTGCCCACTGGGCGCTCGATGCTCCGGTACCGTGGGCCGATCCGGCCCTCGCGGGCGCCGGAACCGTGCACATCGGCACGAGCGCGCAGATCGTCCGCACCGAGCGCGAGGCCGCCCGCGGGCGGCACGTCGACGACCCCTGGCTGCTCGCGGTGCAGGCGACGGTCGCCGACCCCTCCCGCGCACCCGCGGGCAAGCACACGCTGTGGGCCTACTGCCGGGTTCCGAACGGGTCGCCGGTGGATGCTCTGCCGCACCTCGAGCGCCAGCTCGAGCGCGTCGCGCCGGGGTTCCGCGACCGCGTGCTCGCGGTGCACCCCATGGGCCCGGCCGAGCTCGAGGCGTGGAACGCCAACCTGGTCGGCGGCGACATCGGCGGCGGTGCGACCGACCTGCGCCAGCTCGCGGCGCGACCGCGCCTGTCGCTCACCCCGTGGGCGATGAGCGTGCCGGGGCTGTACCTGTGCTCGTCGTCGACGCTGCCCGGCGGCGGCGTGCACGGCATGGGCGGCTGGAACGCCGCGGGCGCGGCGCTCGCCCGGCTCGGCTAACGCTCGGCGCGAGCCAGCGAACCCCGTCGCCCGCCCGCGTAAAACAGTGCACTCAGAGTGCAGTATCGTGCACTCATGGATCTCGAGACCGACGCCCTCGCCCGCGCCATCGGCGCCCGCGTGCGGGCCGAGCGCGGGGCCCGCGGCTGGACGCTCGACCAGCTCGCCGCCGCCGCCGGACTCAGCCGTCGCATGGTGGTCAGCGTCGAGCAGGGCACGGTCAACCCGAGCATCGGCACGCTGCTGCGCCTGAGCGATGCGCTCGGCGTCGGGCTGCCCGCGCTCGTCGAACCGCCCGCCCAGCCCGACGAACGCATCGCCCCGGCCGGCACGGCTCCTGTGCTGTGGCGCGGTGAGCGCGGCGGCACGGGATCGCTCGTCGCCAGCACGCCCCCGCCCGAGGTCGTCGAGCTCTGGCAGTGGCAGATGCTGCCCGGCGAGCGGCACGCGAGCGAGCCGCACTCGGCCGGCACGCGCGAGCTGCTGCTCGTGCTCGAGGGGGCCGTACGGGTGGAGGTCGAGGACCGCGTGCACCTGCTGGCGACGGGTGACTCCATCGCCTTCCGGGGGGATGCTGCGCACAGCTACGCCTGCGCCGGCGAGGTGCCCGCCCGCTTCGCGCTCACGGTCTACGAGCCGGGGGTCGGCACGATGAACGCCGCAGGGCCGACGAGCGGAAGCGGAGCATCCGATGCCTGACACCACCGCAGCCGCCCCGACGACCCGGGGTGACGCTGTGCCGCCGTGGTCGCTCGCGATCATCGCCATGCTGCTCATCCAGGCGTCGAACGCGCTGTCGGTCACCGTCGTCGAGGTGGTCGGCGCGGCCGGAACCTCGTGGCTGCGCATGTGCTTCGGCGCACTCTTCCTGCTGCTCATCGTGCGGCCGCGGCTGCGCAGCCTGCGTCGCGCCGACCTGCCGATGCTGCTCGCGCTCGGCACCATCACCGGGCTCATGACGACGTTCTTCCTCGCCGCGCTCGACCGCATCCCGCTCGGCACGGCCGTCGCCATCGAATTCCTCGGCCCGCTCACCGTCGCCGCCGTCACGAGCCGTCGACGACAGGCGCTCGTCTGGCCGGCGCTCGCACTCCTCGGCGTCGTGCTGCTGACCGAGCCGTGGCGGGGCGCGACCGACCTGCTCGGCGTGGTCTTCGCCGTGCTCGCCGGAACCTGCTGGGCGCTCTACAACCTGCTCACCCAGCGCGTCGGCGACCGCTTCAGCGGTATCACGGGCCTTGCCTACACGATCCCGATCGCGGCCGTCGTCACCACCGTCATCGGGCTGCCCGGCGTCGTGACCGGCGCCCCGACCGTGCCGATCATCCTGCTCGCGGCGGGCATCGCGCTGATCACGCCGGTGATCTCGTTCGGCCTCGAGATGCTCGCCCTGCGGCGCATGACGCACACCGCCTTCGGCACCCTGCTCGCCATCGAGCCCGCCTTCGGGCTCGTGATCGGGCTCATCGTGCTGAGCCAGGCACCCGGGGTCTGGCAGCTGCTCGGCATCGCGCTCGTCGTCGCCGCGGGCGCGGCGGCGCAGCGCGGCGGGCGGCGGGCGGTCGCGCAGACGACCTAGGCGGCTGCCCCTGCCCCGCGGTCTACGGCGCGAACCGGATCTCCGACTCGCAGAAGACGGTCGAGCTCGCCCGGGTCGTCCGGCAGGCGCCGTCCACGAGCGGGCGGTCACCGAGCGGTTCCGGCAGGAACACGGTCGCCGGAACCTCGTCGTTGCCCTGGCAGTCGGCGACCATCGGCGTGCCGGGACTCACCGTGATCGTGATGACCACTTCGCCGTCGAGCGCCTCAACCCGCGGCTCATCGACCGTGCCGGTGACGCCGCTGTTGCACTCGAGCCGCGTGACCAGCACATCGATCGACGTTGCCGCCGCATCCGGTTCGGCACCGGGCGCGAGGCGCCAGGTCGCGGTGACCCCACTGGGCGACGGCTGCGCGCACCCGGCGAGGGCGACGATGACCGCCGACGCGATGAGGGTGCGCAGAGCGAGAGCCATGGCCCCAGTATGCGGTCGTGATGCGCTGTCGACCAGGGTCAGCGCACGGCCGCATCCCACCAGCGCAGCACGCGGAGCGCGTGGAAGGTGAGCCAGGGCGAGGGCTCGCCGACCGGCACGTCGAGGTCGAACCACACCCGACCCGGGTAGTGGCGCTGCTGCAGCCAGGTCCCGTCGGGCTGCTGGGCGGCACGGATGATCCCGATCGCGTCGGCGGCGCGCTCGTCGGGCGGCACCCCATCGTGCAGGGATGCCCGCCGCAGGTAGTCGAGGGCGTTGAGTGCCGTGTACACGTGCCGGAACGGGTAGCCGAAGTACTCGACCCACGGGCCGACGTGCTCGCCGGTCGAGGCGCGGTAGAGCATCCGTCGACTCAGCAGGTACTCCTGCGCCGTGTGCCGCACCGCGCGCAGACTGTCGTCGCCGGTGCGGATCTCCCAATCGAGGATGCCCTTCAGCGCGTTGAGCGTCGAGTGGAAGCTCGACCGCACCGAGCCCTCGACCCACTCGCAGTTCCAGCCGCCGTCGGGCAGCTGGTGCTCGGCGAACCAGCGCGCGATCGCGGAGACATCGGCCGCAGCCGCATCGCGCGGGCTCGCGCTGCCGAGCCAGGCGCCGTTGGCGAGGGTGAAGCCGTTGATGCACGCGTCGACCTCGCCGCCCCAGTAGGGCAGGTCGTCGTACTCCCAGCGCGCGTTCGCGGCGAGCTTGTCGGCGGTGCCGGCGAGCGCCGCGGCGTCGAGCCCCCACTCGCGCAGGGTGTTGAGCGACCAGGTCGTGGCCGTCCAGGGTTGGCCCGCGCCCTCGGCCGCCTCGGGGCCGTCGAAATCGAAGCCGGCCGGGAAGTACGCGCCGCCCGCCCACTGCCCGTCGGCATCCTGGTGCGCGAGCAGCCGCGCCCCCATGCCCTCGGTCGCGACGCGGGCACGCGTCGCCTCCCACACGGCGGGCGGCTCATCGAGCAGATCGCGCTCGACCTGCCAGCGCAGCGCCGGGTCGGTGTCGAGCATCCACTGCAGCACAGCGGCGGAGGGAAGCGGGCTGGTCATGCCGCGAGCGTAGTGCGCCGCGGGGACGGTCACGAGATGGGAGAAACGGGGTGGACCTGAGGGGATTCGAACCCCTGACCTCTTCATTGCGAACGAAGCGCGCTACCAACTGCGCCACAGGCCCGTACGGCTCGACCACATTACCACCGCGGCCGGGGTGCCTCGAAACGACGACGACAGCGACCGATGCCGCCGCGACGGGGATGCTCAGCCCGCGGCACGCCGCCGCTGCAGCACCTCGTCCAGGTCGGGGGCACGCCCCGGCAGCCCCTCGATGACTCCCATGCGCGCGAAGCGGCTCGCCGCCGGGCGCTCGACCTCCCGCTCCGTTCCGTCCGACGATCGGGACGCCGCCGTAGCCGGTGCCGCCACAGCCGGTGCCGTCGCCGCCCGCTGCGCGCGCTCGGCCTCGGCCGCCGCCGCGGCGAGCGCCGCCGCGTGGTCGAGCGCGGGGGCCGCGGCACCGGTCGGCACGACCGGTGCACTGAGGTACGTCGGCTTCGGCAGGGGCACGGGCGTCCACTCCCGGCGGGCGGCGGTCGGCACACGCGGGGCCTCCGGCGCGAAGTCGACGAAGGAAGGCGAGGCGGCGCGCGCCACGGCTCCGGTGCGGCGGCGCTGCGCGCGCGCCAGGCTCGAGAGCAGCATCCCGCCGCTGACCGCGACGAAGGCGGCGAAGCCCGCCCACGCCCAGGCGCCGCTCGCGACCGCGATCGCGACGCCCGCCAGGGCGATGAGGGTCGTCAGCGAGGTGAGGGCGCGGGTGCGGCGGAGGCGGCGCTGCCCGCGACGGGCGGCGTCCATCTCGGCCATGAGGCCCGGCGCCGACTCGGCGAGCCGTGCGCGCAGGGCACGCTGCGCGGCGGCCTCGCGGGCGCGCTCGATCGCGGCGAGCTCGCGCTGGCGTGCCGCGAGCGAGCGCTGCTGGGCGGCCACGTCGCGCGCGGTCAGCTCGGCGCGCACGGCCTCGGGAACCTCGGCCGCGTGGGCCATGATGCGCAGCGTCTGCTGCAGCCGGATCGCGTTGCGCTCGGTCGCCAGGTACTCGCGGCGGCGGCGCCAGATCGGCACCAGGTAGACCAGCCACAGCACCGCGGCGAGGGCGATGAGCACCGCCGTTCCGCCACCCGTGGTCTCCATGCCGCCCACCGTACGAGGCGCGGCCCGCACGGCCCGGGAAGGCCGCGGAGTGTCTGTACACTCCGACATCGTGACCACTCCCGAAACTCCTTCATCCACCCCCGCCGCCCCCCTCACCCGCCTGTTTAGCAACACCGAGCTGATCATCGTCATCCTCCTCGGCATCGTCTCCGTCGCCACCGCCTGGGTCTCGTTCCAGGCCGCTCTCTACGACGGTCAGACCGCGAAGGCTCTCTCGCAGTCGCAGAGCGCCACCGCCGAGGCCGAGTCGCTGTATCTCGAGGGCAACCAGGAGTACGTGCAGGACTCCCAGACGCTCGCCCGCCTCACGGAGCTGCAGGCGCAGATCGACTTCGGCGACCCCGTCACCGCGGCCCTCGCCGCCGAGACGTACGACGCCCTGTACTTCGTCGCCGTGAGCGAGCACTTCGGAGCCGCAATCGAGCGCGCTGCCGCGGCGAACGCCGCCGATCCCGAGTTCTACACCAGCCCGCTCGATGACGAGGAGTACCAGGGCGTGCTGTTCGGCGCCTACGGCGAGAAGAGCGAGGAGGCCGTGGCACTGACCGCGCAGGCCGACGAGCTCGACGCCCGCGGCGACTGGCTGACGCTGACGACCGTGCTCATGGCGATCTCGCTGTTCCTGCTCGGTGTCGCCGCCGTCGTGCGCAGCCGCCGGGTTCAGTACAGCCTCATCATCATCGGCTCGGCGATCTTCGTGTTCGCGGTCGGCATCATGCTGACCGTTCCTGTCACCTGGGTCTAGCGAGCGGGTGGAAGGCTGAGCCCCCGGCGCGCGGCGATCTGATCGATCTCCGGGATCGCCGCCGCGCCGGGGGGCACCCGCCCCGATCGCCAGCGCTGCAGCACGCCCTGCGGCACCTCCTCGACGGTCAGCGCGAAGCAGAAGTGGTCGCGCCAGTCGCCGTTGATGTGGATGTACCGCCGCCGCAGCCCCTCGTACCGGAAACCGAGCTTCTCGACCACCCGCAGCGACGGGCCGTTCTCGGGTCGGATGCAGATCTCCATGCGGTGCAGGCCGAGCGTGAAGAAGACGTGGTCGGTCGCGAGCGCCACCGCCGTCGGGGTGAGCCCGCGGCCGGCGAAGCCGGCCCCGACCCAGTAGCCGATCGTCGCCGAGGCGAGCGAGCCGTAGGTCATGCCGCTCACGTTGAGCTGCCCGGCCAGCCGCCCCTCCGTCTCGATGATGAACGGCAGACCCGTCCCGGAGCGCGCGGCCGCCAGCAGGCTCCGGATGCTCGCCTTCGTGTCCCACGACATGGGCGCCTGCGGGCTCGTGGCCTCCCACGGGCGCAGCCAGGCGCGCGAGGCGATGAGCTCGGCCTCGAGCGCGCGGGCGTCGCGCACGCGGATCGGCCGCAGCACCGTCGCCCCGTCGCGCAGGGTCGGGATGCTCGTCACGCGTCTACTCCAGGCTCGAGGCGAACTGCCGCAACCAGGGGCGCAGCTCCGGGCCGAGATCGTCGCGCTCGACCGCGAGCTGCACGATCGCCTTGATGTAGTCGAGGCGATCGCCGGTGTCGTACCGGCGGCCGCGGAACACCACGCCGTAGACGCCGCCGCACTCGGCATCGTCGGCGAGCTCGAGGAGGGCATCCGTCAGCTGGATCTCGCCACCCTTGCCGGGCTGCGTGTGCTCGAGGATGTCGAAGATCTCGGGCCGCAGCACGTACCGGCCGATGACGGCCAGGTTCGACGGCGCGGTGCCGGGGGCGGGCTTCTCGACCAGGCTGGTGACGCGCACGACGTCGGGCTCGTCCGTCGGCTCGACCGTCGCGACGCCGTAGAGGTGGGCCTGCGCGGGGTCGACCTCCATGAGGGCGATGACGCTCGTCTGACGCTGCTCCTGCACTGCGATCATGCGGCTCAGCAGCGGATCGCCGGGGTCGATGATGTCGTCGCCGAGCAGAACGGCGAACGGCTCGCGCCCGACGTGCATGTGCGCCCGCAGCACCGCATGGCCGAGACCGAGCGGGTCACCCTGCCGCACGTAGTGCATGTCGGCCAGGCCGGTGGAGTACTCGACCTTCGCGAGCTTCTCGGTGTCGCCCTTGGCCTCGAGCGTGGCCTCGAGCTCGCCGACGCGATCGAAGTGGTTCTCGAGGGCGTTCTTGTTGCGGCCGGTGATCATCAGCACGTCGGTGAGACCGGCGGCGACGGCCTCCTCGACCACGTACTGGATGGCCGGCTTGTCGACGACCGGCAGCATCTCCTTCGGCATCGCCTTCGTCGCCGGGAGGAACCGGGTTCCGAGCCCCGCCGCAGGGATGACGGCCTTCGTCAAGCGCTGGGTCATGGCCCCAGCGTATCGGGGCGGCTCTACGATGGGCATCATGGCCCCGCAGCGCGAGAGCGACCCGATCGCCGAGAAGCGGGCGCTGCGCGCCGAGCTGCGCGAGCGGCGCCGGATCCGCTCGCAGCACGAGCGCGACGCCGCCACCGAGGGTCTGACCCGCCAGCTGATCGCGCTCACCTCGACCTTCGGGCCGAGCGCCCTCTCGTGCTACCTCGCGACCCGCGACGAGCCGGAGACCCGGCCGTTCCTGACCTGGGCGGTCGAGCAGGGCATCCGCGTACTGCTGCCGGTCTCGCGCGACGACGGCCTGCTCGACTGGGCCCCCTACGACAGCGATGACGAGGGCCTCGACATCATCGGGATGCCCGTGCCGACGACCGAGCTGCTGGGCCCGATCGCCGTGAACGACGTCGGACTGCTGCTCGTGCCCGCCGCCGCCGTCGACCGCTCGGGCATGCGCCTGGGCTGGGGGCGCGGGTACTTCGACAAGACGCTCGGCTCGATGGACCGCCGCCCGCCGGTGTTCGCCGTCGTCTATGACAGCGAAGTGCTCGAGGCCCTGCCGCGCGAGGCGCACGACCAGGGCGTCGACGGGGTGGTCACGCCGTCGGGCATCCTCCGCTTCGCCTGAGCTTGGCTTCGCCTGAGCACCGCCTCGGCTGAGCCGGCCCCGGTCGGGCCGGGACCGCGCGCCCCGTATCCTGGAGGGCGGAGGTTTCCACGATGCCCACGTACTCGTACCGCTGCACCGAATGCTCGACGGCGTTCGATATCCAGCAGGCCTTCACCGACGACGCGCTCACCGAGTGCCCGTCGTGCCAGGGCCGGCTGCGCAAGATCTTCTCGGCCGTCGGCGTCACCTTCAACGGCTCCGGCTTCTACCGCACCGATAGCCGGTCGTCCGGGTCGTCCGGCTCCGGCTCGGGGTCGTCAGGGTCGACCGGCTCGTCGGGCTCGGGCAGCTCGAGCTCCGCATCCGCCGCCCCCGCCGCGACCAGCGCCTGATCGCGCGCCCCTGGCACCGGCCCGCGAGCCGGGCCTAGCATCGACGCATGCTCAAGGGTTTTCGTGAATTCATCCTGCGCGGCAACGTCATCGACCTCGCCGTGGCCGTCGTCATCGGTACCGCCTTCACCGCCGTCGTGAACGCGATCGTGAGCGGCGTCATCAACCCGGCGATCGGGGCGCTGTTCGATGCCGCGACGCTGGCCGAGGCGTTCCCGGTCGTCATCCCGACCGTCTCGGGCGGTGAGGCCGTGCTCTACTTCGGCGCGGTCCTCGGCGCGGTTCTGAACTTCCTGATCGTCGCGGCCGTCGTCTACTTCGCCCTGGTCGCGCCGATGAACCACCTGCGGCGCGTCGCCGAGAAGAAGCGGCAGGCCGGCCAGACGGATGCGGAGCCCACGCCGCCGACCGAGCTCGAGCTGCTCGCCGAGATCCGCGACCTGCTCGCGAAGCGCGACGCCGCGCCCTAGCGGCCGGCGGCCGCGCGCTCAGTAGTGCGGCGGCTTCTCGGCGCGGAGGCGGTCGTCGTTCTCATCGAGCCGGTGCCGCTCGGGCTCCGGGCTCGGAGCGGGGTCCGACCCGGGCGGGGGCGGCGTCGTGACGCGGCGCGGCGCGCGTGCGCGCGTGCGCGGCGTCGGCTCCGCATCCCGTTCGGTCATGCCCTCAACGGTACGCGAGCGGGCGATCAGCGGAGGATCGAGAGCTCGTCGGTCGCCTGCTCGGCCGTCGCGGCGCGCGGGGAGGCGACGGGCGCGGCCGGCGCCGCCGCCGCCGCTGCCCCTGGCGCGCCGCCGACGAGCGCGAGGATGCGGTCGGCCACGGCCTCCGGGTCGCTGAACAGTTCGAAGACGTGCACGCGGGCGTAGTGCCAGCCGAGGCGGCGCAGCAGGTCGGGCCGCAACCGCAGCGACTCACGGAGGCTGAGGTGGCCGAGCGCGGCATCCGTCTCGACGGCGACGCAGTAGCCGCCTCGGCTCGCCACCAGCGGCAGCTTGCCGCGGTGCCCGAGCGCGACGGTGAGGCCGCGGGCCTCGAGCCGGCGGGCGAGGTCGATGAGCATCGGGTCGCTGTCGTCGGGCAGCTCGACCGCCGCGCGCCGCGCCTCGATGTCGGAGAGCAGCTCGGCGAGCGCGCGCGCGCCGTGGGTCAGGCGGTCGTCGTCGAGGTCGGCCGGGCGCAGGCAGCTGACGATGCGCAGCGAGCGGCGGGCGCGGGTCATCGCGACGGCGAGCAGGCGGTCGCCGCCCGGGCGGCCGAGCGAGCCGAGCTCGCTCAGCACGCGGCCGTGCGGGGTGCGGCCGTAGCCGATCGAGAAGATGACGCGGTCGCGCGACTGCGCCACCGACTGCTCGATGGTGAGCACCGCGAACGGCTCAGGCCGGTCGCCGAGCAGCACGTCGTGCAGGTCGGGGCGGTGCACGAGCGCCTCCAGCACCGCGGTGTGCACGCGTGCGGCGTGCTTGGCGCTCGCGGTCACCACCATGAGCGACTCCTGCGGGCGCGCGGTGGCGTGCTCGATGACGAGCTCGACGGCGCGCTGCACCTCGACGTCGACGCTCTCGATGGCGCCCGAGTCGTCGTCGGGCATGCCGTGACCGTCGGCCAGGTAGTCGACCGCGATCGACGGATGCCCGAGGAAGGACCCGGCCCACGGCAGCGACTCGATGCGGCCGGCGTAGAAGCGGCGGTTGACGAGCTCGGCGAGGTCCTCGCCGCCCGCGCGGTACGAGCGCGTGAGCGACAGCGCCGGCAGCAGCTCGCTGAGCTGGAACAGGGCGCTGGAGGCGTGGCGGGCATCCACGTCGGCGTCGTCGACGCGCTCGCCGACGGCGATCGCGAACGGCGCGGGAGCCTGCGTGACCGGGTCGCCCACGGCGACCACCTGGCGGGCCCGGCGGATCGCCCCGGTGGCCTCGGCCACGGTGATCGCGCCCGCGTCGAGCAGCAGCACGGTGTCGAAGGCGAGGCGGTCGCTCACCTGGTGCACGTCGTACGGCGACGCCAGCCAGATCGGCGCCAGCGGGCGGCTCAGGTGCGGCGCCTGCTGCTGCAGGGTCTCGCTCGTGATGCTGCCCGCGCGCAGCATGGCGCGCAGGGCGGCGGCCTCGTCGGGCCAATCGGTGATGCCGATCGACCAGTTCTCGGCCAGCTGCCACGCGAGCAGTTGCGCGCTGCCGGCGGCGTGGGCCTCGTCGACGAGCCGGAAGTCGGCCTCGAGACGCTCGAGCACGTCGGGGGCGGCGGCGAGCAGGGCGCGGTCGTGCTGCAGCAGGCTCTCGAGGGCCGAGCGCCACCAGGCCAGCTCGAGCTCGGCGGCCACCTGGTCGTGGGGCACGTGGCGGGCGGCCAGGTCGCTGAGGAGCGGGCCGACATCCCACTGCTCGAGGCGCTGCATGAGTGCCGTGCGCTCCTGCAGGTTGTTGAGCACGTCGCTCTCGGCGGCGAGGCCCTCGAGCAGCGCATGCAGCTCGGCGAGCGGCCGGTGGGCCAGCTGCCGCTCGCGGCTGTCGTGGCCGAGCGGGCCGTCGAGGGCGGCGAGATCCTGCTCGACCTGTTGCAGGGCCACCGCGACGTCGGCGATGCCGACCGGCACCGAGGGCGTCAGGCCACTGGGTGCGAAGCGCTGCCACAGCACCCGCTGCTGCTGGATGCGCACCAGAGCCTCGTGCAGGTCGGGCACGCTCACCCCGGGGCGCAGGTACTCCTTCGCCAGCCCCTTCAGGCGGCGGCGGGTCGCGGCGGGCATGGTGCTGGACTCGCGGCGCGGCGCGGTCGCCGCGATCAGCTCGCTCAGCGACCGGTCGAAGACAGCGGGCTGGAACTTGTCGAGCGTGTCGCGCAGGTCGGTGAGCAGGCGCACGGCGACGCCCAGCTCGGCGATGGTCTCGAACGGGCGCATCGGGGTGGCCGCGATGAGCGCGCGCCCGCGCTCGACCAGGCGCGGCACGAGCTCGTGGTGCAGGCGGCGGGCGAGCAGCTGCGACTGCGCGGCCTCCTCAGCCGTGCGGAACCGCGCGCCGTACCAGGGCGAGTCGCCCGGGCCGTAGCTGAACTGGCCGAGCTCGGCGGCCTGCACCATGGCCTCGGCCGCCTCGCGGCGGTCGGCGGCGAGCAGCTCGACGGCGGCGCGGCTCAGGCGGGCACGGGTCGTCGGCGGGATCGGGAGCAGCTGCAGGCGGCTGAGCTCGCCGATGCAGTCGAGCACGCTGATGCCCAGGTCGGGGTCGGGCGCCGTGAGGGCATCCCGGTAGTCGATGAGCACGGTGCGGAGGCGGACGAGGGCGTCGTTGACGTCGGCCACGCGCGGGCGCTCGGCCTTCTCGTTGCGGCTGATCGCCCGGATCAGGTCGCGGCGCAGCGTGGCCGGGGTGACCGCGATGCCCGCCAGGCCGATGTCGTTCAGGCGACGGGCGATGGCGCGCAGCGTGGCCCGACGGGGGCTGACGACGAGCACGCGCTTGTTCTGCGCGACGAGGGCGCCGAGCGCGTTGACCATCGTCTGCGTCGCGCCCGTGCCGGGCAGCGTCTTCACCACGAGCGAGTTGCCGGCGGCGATGCTCGCGATCACCGACTCCTGCTCGGCGTCGGCGTCGAGCAGCAGCAGGTCGGTCTCGGGCGGGCGGCGATCGGCCGGCACCGGGGCGACCTCGGTCGCGCTCTCGGTGACGGCCCAGCGGGCGCTCGTGTTGCCGGCGAGGGCGTCGAGCACCGGGTGCGCGAGATCGTGGGCGTCGGCCACGAGCTGCGGGCCGACCTCGGCGAAGCAGCCGACGACGAGGCGCGCGGTGATCGTGAAGCCCTCGAGGTGGGCGGTCAGACCGCGCAGCCGGTCGAGCGGCGGGTTCGGCTTGAACGCCTCGCCGTCGTGGGCGAGGGCGACGAACGCGGTCTCGTCGAGGTGCAGCTGGAACTGCTCGGCGAGCGCGCGCACCAGCGCCGGATTGACCCGCACCGATCCGGTGAGCGTGAGCTCGACATCCCGCCCCCGGCGGCGCAGGCGCAGCGGGCGCAGCAGGAGGGGCGCGCAGTAGTCGATGCCGGAGCGGTGCCACGAGACCAGGCCGATGCCCAGGTGCACGGCGTCGATGCCGCGCACGCTCGCGAGCTCGACGCCGGCGTCGGCGATGCGCTCGGCGGCGACCCGCGCCTGCCGCAGTGCGAGGTCGTCGCGCACCAGGTTGCTGAGCAGCGTGGGGCTGCCCGCGATGAACCGGGCGAGCCCACCGGGGTGGCTCGTGCCGAGCTCGATGCGGCCCCGCGGGTCGTCGTCGAAGTGCAGCAGCGTGCTGACCCCGCCGACCCGGGCGAGCTCGTCGCGCCAGCGCTGCCAGATCGGCTCGGCGATGTTCATGGGCGCGACCCGCGGGTCGTCGAAGCGCACGGACGACGGCGAGAGCGGATTGATGCCGCTCGTCGCGGTCGCCAGGGGGTCGACGTCGTCATGATCGTCGTATCGGTCGGCACGCCACACGCGGTCACCCTACGGCGGGTGGGCCGGATTTCTGGGGATTTCCGCCGGTCTGCCCTCGATCCAGGCCGCAACTCTAGACTTCGGTCGTGGAGCTCATCGGTGGCCTCGTCGGGGGTCTCATCGCGGCGGGCGGCACCGTGCTCGTGGTCACCGCGGCCGTGCTCGTCGGCGGCATCGTGGTCGTGTCGCGACGCCGTGCGCGGCCCGCGCAGGTGTCGGCGAGCATCCGTCGCCGGGCCGGATCGGCCCTCGTGCGCGCCGACGACCGCCTGGCCGAGGGCGAGGCCGACGTCGAGTTCGCGGTCGCCCAGTTCGGCGAGCGCACCGCGCAGGACTACCGCGGCGCCCTCCGCCGCGCGCAGGCCGACCGCGACGAGATCTTCCGCCTGCACCGCATGATCGACGACGAGCCCGACGCGGGCCTCGCCAATCGCGAGCGCGCCGACCGCATCGTCATGCTCGCCGACCGCATCGAGCGGGCCCTCGACGAGCAGGCGCGCTCCTTCCGCGAGCGCCGCTCGCTCGAGTCGACCGCTCCCGAGCGCCTGGAGCGCCTGCGGGTGCGCATCACAGAGGCACGCGCTCGCCTCGCGGCGGCGACGACGCAGCGGGATGCCCTCCTCGAGCGCCACGCCCGCTCAGCGCTCGGCCCCGCGGTCGACGCCCCCGAGCGTGCCGCCCGCGCACTCGACCGCGCCGAGGCGCAGGCCGCGGATGCTGCCCCCGGCACGACCGCCGCCGCCAGCAGCGTCATGGCGACCATCGCCGAGGCCGAGCGCCTGCTGTACTCGGCGGAGGAGGCGCTCGAGCAGGTCGACGCCGCGGCTGCCCGGCTCGCCGACGCCGTCGCCGCCCTGCAGGGGCTGCGCGACGACGCCCGCGCCGCGCGCACCGAGGCGCTCGAGGCCGCCGAGAGCGCGCCCGATGGCGAGGCCGGGGCCGCGATCACCGCCGCCGTCGCGCAGCTGGACGCTGCGGTCGCCGCGACCGGCGGCGGCACGGCCGGCGGCACGGCCGGCGGAGGCACCGAACGTCCCTCCGACCCGTTCGAGCTGCTCGACGAGCTGCGCGAGGCGATGGACGCGGTCGAGCTCGCGCTCGCCTCCTCGCGCACGCAGGCGCAGCGGCTCGCGCACGCGCGCGAGGCCTACCACGCCGCGCGGGTGCAGACCGAGGCGCAGATCCTCGCCGCCCGCGACGCGCTCGGGGCCGGCGGCTCCGCGGGGGCGCGAGCGCGGCTGGAGGAGGCGGTCGACGAGCTGCGGGCATCCCGCGCCCTGCTCGAGACCGACCCGGTCGAGGCGCTCGACGCGGTGCGCCGCGCCCTCACCCACGCCCGCGACGCCGAGGTGCTCGCCCGCTACTGACCTGCGCCTCACTTCTCCCCAGATTTGGGGCAGAAGGGCGCTATGCCGTACAGGAACGGCCCGTTTGGCCCAGATCTGGCAGGAAGAGGGGTCGGGTCATCGGGCCTGCAGCCACGCGAGCACCGCGAGCACGCGGCGGTGGTCGCCGGCGGCCTCGTCGAGCTGCAGCTTTCCGAAGATCGACGAGATGTGCTTCTCGACGGCGCCGACCCCGATGAACAGGGCGGCGGCGATCGCGGCGTTCGTGCGGCCCTGCGCCATGAGCTCGAGCACCTCGCGCTCGCGGGCCGTCAGCGACTGCAGCGGGTCGACCCGGCGGGCCATGAGCTGCGTGACGACCTCCGGGTCGAGAACGGTGCCCCCGGCGGCGACCCGCTCGAGGGCATCCCGCACCTCGTCGAGCGAGACGACGCGGTCCTTCAGCAGATAGCCGACGCCGCCGGTGCCGGCCGCGAGCAGCTCTTGCGCGTACGCGACCTCGACGTACTGCGACAGCAGCAGGATCGCGACCCCGGGGTGCGCCGCCCGCAGCGCGATCGCGGCCCTCACCCCCTCGTCGCGGAACGTCGGCGGCATGCGCACGTCGAGCACCACCGCGTCGGGCGCGAGCGCGGGCACCGCGGCGAGCAGGGCGTCGGCATCGCCGAACGCTCCGACCACCTCGACGCCCGCCTCCTGCAGCACGCGCACCAGCCCTTCGCGCAGCAGCACCGAATCATCGGCGACGGCGACGCGAAGGGCTGGCATGGGGTTCAGCCTAGGCACCCGGCTCGGCGGCCGGGGCTGCCTCGGCGGGTGTGGATGCGGAGCCCACGCCCGCCACCGGCACCGTCACGGCGACGCGGGTCGGGCCGCCCTCGGGGCTGACGAGCGCGAAGGTTCCGCCGAGGCCGGCCGCGCGGTCGCGCAGCCCCGCGAGCCCGTGCCCGGCCTTCTCAGCCGCGCCGCCCACGCCGTCGTCGGTCACGGCGATCGTGAGCTGATCGTCGATGTTCGTGACGCTCAAGGTGATCGCGCTCGCCTGCGAGTGCTTCGCCGCGTTGGCGATGAGCTCGCTCGCCACGAAGTAGGCGGTACGGGCCACCTCGTCGGGCAGGTTCGCGGTCGCGCCGAGCTCCGACTCGAGGGTCACGGGGATGCTCGACCGGGTGGCCAGCGACTCGAGGGCGGCGAACAGTCCGCGATCGAGCAGCAGCGGCGGGGCGAAGCCGCGCGACACGTTGCGCAGCTCGTCGAGGGCGTCCTGCGCCTGGCGGCGAGCATCCTGAATCAAGCCGGCGGCAGCCTCGGGGTCGTCGGCGAGGCGGCGCTCGGCGGCGGCGAGGTCCATCTGCAGTCGGATCAGCCGCTGCTGCGGCCCATCGTGGATGTCGCGCTCGATGCGCCGCAGGGCCGAACCCTCGGCCGCGACGGCCGCCTGGCGCGAGGTGAACAGGCTCGACACCTGCTGCTCGAGCTGCTCGTTGGTGAAGCGGCCGAGGAAGGGGCGGGCGATCGCGGCGTGCAGCCAGGTGAGGCCGCGCAGCACGTAGGGCAGGGTGACGAGGGCGATGACGCCGAGCACGATCGCCATGCCGGCAAGCACCGGCAGCACTTCGACCAGGATGCGCGGGCCCGACGAGGTCGGACCGCCGACAAGAGCCCACTCGTCACCAACGATCGCGAACCGGATCGGCAGCCCGATCGCGACCGCGATGAGCGTGAACCACAGCACGAGCACCGCGAAGCTGACGGTCGCGATGATCGGCGCGATGATCGCCCCGTGCAGCAGGCTCAGCCAGTAGCGGCCGTTCGCGAGCGGGCGCAACCAGCGCCTCCACCACACCATGCTCGGGTCGGGCCGCCAGTCGGGCTCAGTGATCGGCGCCTCGCCCGACAGTCGGAGTCGGGCGACCTCGAAGGTGCCGAGGTACCGGGCGATGAGCAGCGTCAGCGACAGCGCGAAGATGCCGACGACGAACACCAGCAGGCTGACCGCGCCCGAGATGAACGTGTTGAGCAGCACGCTCACCGCGATCGCGATGATGAAGGTCGGCACGAGGTAGCCGAGCGCGCGAGGCACGCGGCGCCAGAGCGCGCCGTAGCTCCAGCTGTCGGGCACGGCGGGCGTTGCCGGCGCGAGCCCGGTGGGGGCGGGTGCGGTGGTCATGAGGTCTCCTGATCCGAGGGTGGCACGGCACGACTGTGACGCGGTACCTCCACCCTCGCGAGCGTGCGGCCGCCGCAGAATGCGGCCCGCCCCCGAACCGGGGTGGGGCTATCCCCCGCTCTCGCGCCGCCAGATCTGCCGCAAACGGGTGCTACCGGGAGAGCACGAGCGCCCGTTCGCGCCAGATCTGGCACGAAACGAGCTGAGGCACGGGCTACGCCACCTGCAGGGCGAGCACCGTCACGGCGAGGGTCACCGAGATCGGGGCGCTCCAGCCCTCGAGCACGGCGCCGACCTTCGAGCGGTCCTGGTGGAACGCGTTGGGCCCCATGAACACGGCGTCGAGCGCCTGCTCGACCGTGAGCTCGACGCGGCGGCGCACCTCCTCGCGCGACACGAGGCGGGCATCCGGGATGCTCACCGCCACCTCGTCCGCCTTGCCGGCCGGCACCTTCAGCAGCTTGAGGCCATGCCCGAGCTCGCGCATGTGGTCGGCGTGCGGCACGACGACCACGGCGGTGCCGCCGGGCGCGAGGATGCGCCGCACCTCGCTCGCGCTGCCGGGCGCGAAGACGCGCAAGGCCACGTCGACACTGGCGTCGCGCAGCGGGATGCCCGTCCACACGTCGGCGCTGACCGCGGCGAGCCGCTCGTGCGCGCGGGCCGCGATGCGCACCGCCGGCACGGAGGCGTCGAGCACGACGCCGCGCAGCTCGGGGCGGGCATCCAGGATCGCCGCGGCGTACCAGCCGGTGCCGCCGCCGAGGTCGGCGAGCCAGCCGCTGGCGTCATCCGGCACCGCAGCGAGGACGGCCGCGCGGATCTCGTCGTGGAATCCCGCCCCCTGGAACCGCTCGCGCGCCTCGAGCATCTCGACCGTGTCGCCGCTCGCGGGCGCCCCCTTGCCCTTGTGCGCGGCGCGCAGCCCGAGGTAGCCCTGGCGGGCGCGGTCGAAGTGATGACGGTTGGGGCAGCTGGCTCCCCCATCGGCCGCGACCAGCGGCGCGCCGCAGCTCGGGCACTGCAGGAGGTCGAAGGCCGCGTCGAGGATGCTCACTCGCGCAACCGTACCCGCTCGGGGGCTCACCGGGCCCCGCGCGGCGGAGCGATCGGTACGCTGAACCCGGCGACTCCCGAGCAGGTTCGGCGGCCATCCCTTCGCACCGAAAGACACCCGTGGCTGTCGTCTACACCCTCATCAACGCCCTGTTCATCTCGATGAGCAACGTGCTGGGCGGCGAGGCGGCGAAGCGCATGCCGCTCGCCGTGGTCGTCGCGATCACCGGCCCGACCACGATCGTGCTGGCTGTCGTGATCGCACTGCTCTTCCCGGGCGCCCCCAGCGAGCCGGGGTTCTGGATCGGCTTCCTCGCCGGCCTCTTCGGCGGCTCGGGCCTGCCGGTGGCCTACCGCGCGTTCGCGCACGGGCCGGTCGGCATCGTCGGTGCCGTTCTGGCCGTCGTCGGCACGGTCTGGCTCACGATCGGCGGCGTGGTGACGGGCGAGCCCCTGACGCCGATCCGCTTGGCCGGGCTCATCCTGTGCGTGCTGGCGATCCTGCTCGTGACCTACCGTGCTCCCATCGACGGGGTGCGCCCCAACCTGCGCGGGCCGCTGCTTGCGATCGTCGCCGCGACGCTGTTCTCGGGCTTCATCCTCACCATCAACACGGCTCCGGCCGCCGACGGCCTGTGGCCGGTCGTGGGGGCGCGCTTCGGGGTCACGACGGTCGCCCTCGTGTTCCTGATCGGGATGCTCATCCGCACCCGCGGCCGCCTCCTGCCGCGCCGGCTCACCGGGCGCGTGCTGCTCTTCCCGATCGCCGCGGGCGCCACCGACATCCTCGGCAACCTGTTCCTCGTGCTCGCGCTGCAGACCGGCGACCTCGTGCTGCTGGCGATCCTCGCGCCGGCCGCGCCGATCTTCACGGCGATCATCGGCCGGGTGTTCCTCGGCGAGCGGATGACCCGTTGGCAGATCCTCGGCCTGGTCGTCGCGTCGGTCGCGCTGATCCTCGCGTCGCTCTAGCCCTCGGTGTCGGCAGCGCCCGGGGCGCGCGCGGCGAGCGCCACCGCGATCGCCTCGACGACGTCGAGCGGCAGCGGCTTCGCGTGCGGGAAGTGCACCGAGTCCGTCTTCGCGCGGTACGGCCCGACGAGCGCCTCGTAGCTCTCGTCGCCGCGGTAGACGGGGTAGAGCGCGAGGTGCTTCGCCCACGCGGCGTAGTGCAGGCCGTGGCGGGCGTCGATCATGACCGCGGGCATCCCGTACCGGAACGCCTCGATACCGGTCGGGATGCGGCGCCGCACCACCTCCCGCACCGCCTCGAGCCGCTCGCGCGCGGGAGGCGGCGCCGCGGCGATGTACGCGTCGATCTCGCTCACGCACCCATCCTCCCCGCCCGCCTGTCACAAATCACGGACTTTCTGCTCCGCGCGCGCCGGAGAGCCGCACCGAACGGGCCGGGACGGCCCGGAGTTCCGTGATTTGTGACGCGCAGGGCGGTCAGCGGGCGGCGGCGACGCGGGCGAGGGCAAGAGCGTCGGCCGCGTCGAGCGGGGTGACGCCGTCGGCGACGGCGCGGGCCAGCACCTCGGCGAGGGTGTCGCCGATGGCATGCAGCCGCGCGGTCACGGTCTCGGGGGTCTCACCGCGCTCGGTCAGCGCGAGGTGGATCACGCCGCCCGCGTTCACGACGTAGTCGGGGGCGTACAGGATGCCCCGCGCGGCCAGCGCGTCGGCGCCGCTGCGCTCGGCCAGCGGGTTGTTCGCCGGCCCGCAGATGGCGCGCACCGGCAGCCGCTCGATCACGGGCGCGGTGAGGACTCCCCCGAGCCCGGCCGGCACGAACACGTCGGCGGGGGTGGTGACGGCGTCGGCCGCGTCGATCCAGGTGGCGCCGAGCTCGTCGGCGAGGGCGCGCGCGGCCGGGTTGATGTCGGTGACGGTCAGCTCGGCCCCGTCGGCGGCGAGCAGCCGCGCGAGGCGCGAACCCACCTGACCGAGCCCGGCGATGACGAACGAGCGCCCGGCGGGGTCGGGGCTGCCGACCACGCTGCGCAGCACCTCGCCGATCGACGCGCGCACGCCCACCGCGGTCGCGGCTCCGGGCTCGCCCGAGCCGCCCGACGCGGCGGGCAGGCCGACGACGTGCGCCGTCCGCTCGCGCACCACGGCCATGTCGTGCTCGGTCACGCCCACGTCTTCGGTCGTGATGTAGCTGCCGCCGAACGACTCGACGAGGTCGCCGAGGTCGAGGAGGGCATCCCGCCGCTGCAGGTCGTCGAGGAGGAGGCCCGGCGGCAGCGCGATGACGGCCTTGCCGCCGCCCGCGCCGACATCGGCGAGCGCGTTCTTCATGGTCATGGCGCGGGCGAGGCGCATCGCGTCGCCGAGCCCGTCGGACCAGTGCGGGTAGCTCCACAGGCGGCAGCCGCCGAGGGCGGGGCCGAGCGCGCTCGAGTGCAGGGCGACGGTGATGCGCAGGCCCGAGCGGGAGCCGGTCACCGTGGTGACGCGCTCGTGGTCGAAGTCGGGCAGCGTGGTCGACGGGAGGGCGGGCGTGGTCATGCGGGCTCCTTGATCGGGGCGGGGCGGCTGCCGAGCCGCTGGGTCAGCTCGACGAGCAGGCGTGGCGCATCGTCGCGGGGAAGGGTGACGTGCACGAAGACGGCGCCGTCGGGCGCGGCCGCGGCGGCCGCGAGCGCCTCGCGCAGCTCGCCCACGGTCGCGGCGTCACGCACGCGCACGCCCGCGCCGCCGAGCGCAGCCGGGATGAGCCGCCAGTTCCACGGCACGATGTCCTGGTACACGGCCTCGGGGCTGCGGATCATGCGCTCGACGGTATACCCGGCGTTGTCGAGCAGCAGGATGACCGGCGCGAGCCCGTGATGGAACACCTGCCCGAGCTCCTGCACGGTCAGCTGCGCGGCTCCATCGCCCACGATGAGCACGGGCCGGCGCTGCGGGCGCGCGAGCCCGGCGCCGAGCGTCGCCGGGATCGTGTAGCCGATCGACGACCAGACGGGCTGGCCGAGCAGGTCGCAACGGTCGGGCAGGGTGAGGTCGAGGGCGCCGTAGAAGGCGGTGCCCGCCTCGGCGATGAGCGTCGTGTCGGGCGGCAGCCAGGCCTGCACCTCGTCCCACAGCGCCGCGTGGTCGAGCGGGGCATCGTCGTCGCGGTGCGCCGGGGTGGCGACAGCCGGCGCGGCGATGCCGGCCGGCTCGACGAGGTGCGCGGCCGCGATCACCCGGTCGAGGGCGGCGATCGCGTCATCGAGCCGAACGTCGGCGAAGACCGCGTAGCCGACGCGCGCGTGATCGAGCGCGAGCTCGGCGGCGGCCGTCGGGTCGAAGCCCTGCGTGAAGAAGCCGGTCGTGAAGTCGCTGACGACCGTGCCGATCATGATCAACAGCGCGGCCTCGTCGACGGCACGGCGCGTGGCCTCGCGCTGCGTGATGGCGCCCATGTAGGTGCCGAGGCTCGCCGGATGGTCCTCGTCGATCACCGCCTTCGAGCCGACCTGCGAGGCGATACGCACCCCCGGCAGGGCGGCGAGCGCGGCGACATCGGCCTCGACGCCGCGGCGGTGGATGCGGGGACCGGCCAGCACCGTCACCACGGCCTCCCCCTCCCCCGCGTCGGAGTGCGCCTGCGCCACGGCCTGCGCGAGCGCCCGCTCGAAGGCGGCCAGCGCGCCGGGGTCGCTCGCGCGCGGCCGCAGCGGCGCGGTCAGTCGCGCGGCATCGTCGGGCGCGAGCTCGGCGACCGCCACGTCGGTCGGGATGCCCAGGTACACGGGCTTGCTCGTGCTGAGCGCGACGGTCAGCACGCGGTCGATCTCGGCCGCCGCGGTGGCGGTGGTCAGCACCGCCTGCGCCGCGGTGACCTCGCGGAAGGCGCGGACGAAGTGCTCGTGGTCGCCGTCGAGCAGGCTGTGGTGCAGCAGGGCTCCGCTGCCGAGCGCGCCCGTGGCGGGCATGCCGACGACGCACACGACGGGAACGTCTTCGGCGAAGGCACCGGCGATGCCGTTGATGGCGCTGAGCTCGCCGACCCCGTAGGTGGTGACGACGGCCCCCATGGTGCGGCCGACCCGGGCGTAGCCGTCGGCGGCGTAGGCGGCGTTGAGCTCGTTGCTCGACCCCACCCAGGTGAGGGCGGGCTCGCTCAGCATCTCGTCGAGGAGGGCGAGGGTGAAGTCGCCCGGCACGCCGAACGCGTGGGCGGCACCGCACTGCACGAGCCGCGCGGCCAGGTACCGGCCGACACTCATGATCGCATCGTTGGTCACCATGACCAGAACCCTGGCCCTCGGGGGATGCTCACGACAAGATCGGCGGAGCAAACTGGTCGAATCGCCCACATTCCGGCGTAGAGTGACCCGCACCATGGTCAGATCAACCAGAGTTCTCGACGCCACGAGCCGCCGTATCGTTCGCGCTCTCGATCGCGACCCGCGCGCCACGGTCGGCGGGCTCGCCGAGACCCTCGGCCTGGCGCGGGGAACCGTGCAGAGCCGCATCGGGCAGCTCTTCGACGGGCGAACCCTGCGCCCGACCAGCACGACCGTGCCGCCCGAGGCGCTCGGGTACAGCATCCGCGCCGTCGTGACGGCGGAGGTCGACCAGGACCGCTTCGACGAGGCCATGGTCGCGCTGCGCGAGATTCCGACGATCATCGAGTGCGTCGCCACATCGGGCCAGAACGACCTGCTGTGCCAGGTGGTCGCGCGCGACACCGACGACCTCTACGCGGTCGGCCAGAGCATTCTGCGCTGCCCGGGAATTCGGCGCACCGCGACCTCGATCGTGCTGAAAGAGCTCATCGCCTACCGCACGACCCCGCTGCTCGACGGCTGAGCCGGACGCGCCGAGGCCTGATGCGCAATGTGCATTCCTCGGCGAAGAGGTCTACCATCGCGCGAGTGGCTGATCTTCAGACGCACCTCACCTGCAACGTCGAGCAGTACTCCCAGCGCATCAAGATGCGCGACGACGTCGACGCGGCCCGCGAGGTGGAGCACTTCGCGAACTTCCGGGCGATCAAGGATGCCCGCACTGCCGCCGCCACCCTCGAGCAGCTCGGCTACTCGGTGACCGTGAACCGGCGCTTCATCGCGCGGGGCACGCTGCGCGCCGCCAAGCTGGCGACGGTCGACGTCGAGACCGCCGATCGCATGGTCTCCGAGGTCTTCGCCGTCGTCGAGGCGCACCACGGCGCGTACGACGGCTGGTCCGCCCCGCTCGTGCAGGACTAGACGACCCGGGGGCTCAGGCCCCGACGTCCTCCAGGTCGCCGACCGCGACCGACACCGCGCCGGTGAGGTCGGCGATCGTCTCGGGGCGAGCGGGCATCCAGGTCAGGCGCTTCTTCCAGCGGCCCCGGCCGAAGCCGCCGACGAGCGCGCGCAGCACGGCCGTCTCGTCGAGACCCGCTTCGGCGAGCGCCGCGAGCTCACCGGGGTGCACGCCGAGCGGCTGCTCGCCGTTGCCGAGGTCGCTGCCGTAGAGCACCTCTCCCCCGGCGGCGCGGAAGGCCTGCAGGTTCGCCAGCGCGGCGGCGCGCTCGGCCGCGTTCTCGACCGCGTCGTGGATCGCGAGCGTCGACACCCAGCGCTGGTCCTGCTCCGCCGCCTGGGCGATGAGCGCCTCGGGCAGCACCTCGCTGAACGGGGCGTGGGCGAGCACGTCGGCCCCGGCCGCGATCGCGCGCTCGGCCTGGCCGACACCCTCGACGTGCGCGACGACGGGCAGGCCGGCGGCGCGCACCTCGGCGACCACCTCAGCGAGCAGCTCGTCGCTGAAGGTCGGTCCGGCGTCGCTGTGCAGGGCGATCTTGATGCGGGATGCTCCTGCCGCCACCTGCTCAGCGACGGCCAGCTCGACGTCATCGGCAGAGGCGACCTCGCGCACCGAGCCCGCGGGGGCCCAGGTGCGGTCGCTCGGGTACCCGCCGGGCGCGGTCAGGAAGGCACCCGCGAGCTCGACGGCAACGCCGAAGGGGTCGGGCTCGGCGAGCGCGGCGAGGGCGTCGGGGTCACCGCCGAGGTCGATGACGCGCGAGATGCCGCCGGCGAGCAGCCGCAAGCGAGCATCCGCTGGCAACAATTGCAGGTGGGTGTGGTGGTCGGTGAAGCCGGGCAGCAGCACGCCGGGAATCGCGATGACATCGGCCGGCAGGGCCGCGGGGGCAGGCCCGACGTAGTGCAGGGTCGCGCCGCCGCGCCGCACGAGGCTCGGGCCCATCCAGGTGCCGCGCCACACGTCGGCGACGCGGAACGTCGCGGGGGGCGCGTTCATGACGACCGGGGTCATTGCTGGCCGATCTCGGTGCGCACGGCGTACAGCTCGGGAAAGAACGTGAGGTCGAGGGCGCGGGTCAAGAAGTCGACGCCGCTCGATCCGCCCGTGCCGCGCTTGAAGCCGATCGTGCGGCGCACGGTGCGCAGGTGCCGGAACCGCCAGAGCTGGAAGTTGTCCTCCAGGTCGACGAGCTCTTCGCACGTCTCGTAGATGCGCCAGGTGTCGTCGTCGCCGCCGTGGGCGCCCTCGTAGATGGCGACGAACACGGGCACGAGCTCGGGCGTGAACACGTGCGCCTGGGTCACATCGCGCTCGAGCACGCTCGCCGGGATCGGCACGTCGTGGCGCGCGAGATAGCGCAGGAACTCGTCGTACAGGCTCGGCTCGTGCAGCAGCCCCTCCAGCACGGCGTGCGCTTCGGGGTCGCTCTCGAAGACCCGCAGCATGCCCGCGTGCTTGTTGCCGAGGATGAACTCGATCGCCCGGTATTGGTGCGACTGGAAGCCCGAAGAGTTGGCCAGGAAGCCGCGGAACTCGGCGTACTCGGTGGGCGTGAGGGTCGCGAGCACGCTCCACTGCTGGATGAGCGTCTCTTGAATGTGCTTGATGCGCGCGATGCGCTTGAGCGCCCCGCCGAGGTCGTCGTCGATGAGGCACTGGCGGGCCGAGCGGGCCTCGTGCAGCAGCAGCTTCATCCAGAGCTCGCTGGTCTGGTGCTGGATGATGAATAGCAGCTCGTCGTGGTGCTCGGGCTCGCTGATCGGGCGCTGCAGCTGCAGCAACTCGGGCAGGGCCAGATACGCGCCGTAGCTCATGCGGGTCGAGAAGTCGGTGACGACCGAGTCTTCGATGGCGCGGGTGTTCTCGCGCGGGGTCTCGGTCTTCTCGCTCATGACAGCTCCGGAGTGTGCGGGGGCGGCACGCGGGTGCCGCCGAGAGCGGAGCCGGGCCGGGTGGCCGCGGCTTCGAAAGCGGCACCGAAGGCGAGCAGTCGGGCGTCATCGTACGCGCGACCGGCGAAGGTCAGGCCGATCGGCATGCCGATGTCGGCCATGAGCCCCATCGGCACCTGCACGCACGGAATACCCAGGTGCCGCGGCACGAGGTTGCCGTTCGCCACCCACGTGCCATTGCGCCAGGCCAGCTCAGCGCTCGCCGGGTTCACGTCGGCGTCGGCTGGGCCCACGTCGGCCACGGCCGGGAAGACGACGGCGTCAAGGCCGAGCTCGTCCATCCACGCCTCGAGGTCGCGCCGACGCGTCTCGACGAGGCCGCGCACCCCCTCGGCGATGGTCGGAATCTGCTCGAGGGCCGGCACCCCCGTCGCCCGCGCGCGGTGCACGTAATCGGCGAGGTCGACATCCTCCGGCGCGAAGCGACTGAGGTGATCGTCGTACTGGCCGGGCAGCGAGCCGGGCGGGGTCGGGAAGATCAGCTCGGGGTCCACGTCGACGAGCCGGTGCAGGGCAGGGTCGCCGTTGGCCTGGAGGAACTCCTCCCACCCCCACATGCTCAGCTCGTAGAGCTCGTGGTCGGCGAAATGCGGCGGAACGAGGCCGCGCGCGACCATCGAGCGGTCATCCGCTCGCCCCCGGCTCTCGTAGTTGGTGACGACCGGGAAGTCGACCTCGACCACGGTCGCGCCGGCCGCCTCGAGGTCGGCGCGCGCCTTCTGCCACTGGGCGATGACGGTCGGCCGCGCCTCGATGGGGTCATCGTTGTCGGTGTCGCCGACATACATCCGCGGCACTCCGAGGCGCATGCCGTTGAGGGCATGCGGGTCGGCGAGGGCAGGGTACGACTCGGGGCGCAGCTGCGATGCGGGCGGGATGCTCACCCACGGCTGCGCCCGCCAGAAGTCACCGCGGCGGGTGGTGTCGTCGTCCACGACCGCGTCGAGCACGAGCAGCAGCTCGGCCATCGTGCGGGTGTACGGAACGACGACGTCCATCGTCGGCACGAGCGGCCAGTTGCCGCGCACCGAGATCACGCCCCAGCTGGGCGTGTAGCAGCACAGCCCGTTGTTGCTCGCGGGGCCACGGCCGCTCGACCAGGTCTCCTCGGCAAGGGCGAAGGCCGCGAACGAGGCCGCGAGGCCGGTGCCCGAACCGTTCGACGACCCCGAGCCGAACGGCGCCGTCAGGTAGGCGGGGTTGTACGGGCTCTCGGCGCGGCCGTACAGCCCGCGCTGCATGCCGCCATTTGCCATCGGCGGCATATTCGTCAGGCCGAGGCAGATCGCCCCCGCGGCGCGCAGGCGCTCGATGGTAAAGGCGTCGTGCTGGGCAACCAGATCGGCGAAGGCGGGCGAACCGCTCGCGACGGTCAGCCCGCGCACCATGTAGCTGTCTTTCGCCAGGTACGGGA
>VFQU01000355.1_pt1 | contig 43181 bp, 36 predicted proteins | sample 3512311 | NCBI WGS metagenome assembly VFQU01 (sample SAMN10412377, study PRJNA504923) | tailings metagenome | isolation source: Relicate 3 Philex TSF3 active mining site | place: Philippines: Tuba, Benguet | collected 2017-08-29 | reverse complement strand
CACCTCGGAAGAATCACTGAACATGCGACAGATCTCCTGAGCTTGGTACCGGACGGCTGCAGGCGCAGCCACGCTCCGACCCTAGGCGGGGGGCATTTCCCGGCAGTGTCCCGTATGTTTCCGGGATGTTACGGCGGGCGCCCCGGCCGTCGACGATGGGGGCGGGACGCTCAGCCGACCGCCTGCGCGAAGCCCTCGGTGGTCTCCGCGAGCGCGCGCATCGAGGCGGGGATCTCGCGGCCCTTCGCGACCATCGACTGCGCCCAGAGGCGCCCCGCGCGGTAGCTCGAGCGCACGAGCGGGCCGGCGAGCACGCCGAGGAAGCCGATCTCCTCCGCCTCCGCCTTCAGCTCGACGAACTCCTCCGGCTTCACCCAGCGGTCGATCGGGTGGTGCCGCGAGCTCGGGCGCAGGTACTGCGTGATCGTGACGATGTCGGTGCCCGCCGCGTGCAGGTCGCGCAGGGCCTGCGAGACCTCCTCGCGCGTCTCGCCCATGCCGAGGATCAGGTTCGACTTGGTGATGAGACCGAAGTCGCGCGCCTGCGTGATGACGTCGAGCGAGCGCTCGTAGCGGAAGGCCGGACGGATGCGCTTGAAGATGCGCGGCACCGTCTCGACGTTGTGGGCGAACACCTCGGGCCGCGACTCGAACACGACCCGCAGCAGCTCGGGGTTGCCCGAGAAGTCGGTCGCGAGGAGCTCGACCCCGGTGCCGGGGTTCAGCTCGTGGATCATCCGCACCGTCTCGGCGTGCAGCCAGGCGCCCTCGTCGGGCAGGTCGTCGCGGGCGACGCCGGTCACGGTGGCGTAGCGAAGGTTCATCTGCACGACCGACTCGGCGACCCGGCGCGGCTCGTCGGTGTCGTACTCGGCGGGCTTGCCCGTGTCGATCTGGCAGAAGTCGCAGCGCCGGGTGCACTGGCTGCCGCCGATGAGGAAGGTCGCCTCGCGGTCCTCCCAGCACTCATAGATGTTCGGGCAGCCGGCCTCCTGGCACACGGTGTGCAACTGCTGGTCGGTGACCAGGGAGCGCAGCGCGCTGTACTCGGGCCCCATCTTCGCCCGGGTCTTGATCCACTCCGGCTTCTTCTCGATCGGTGTCTGGGCGTTGCGCACCTCGAGGCGCAGGAGCTTGCGGCCCTCGCTCGGGTGGGTGATCGGCGAGGCGGTCATGCGGGAGCTCCTTCGCGGTCGTGCGCGGAGGCGCCGACCGGGCTGAGGTCGAGCGCGGAGGCGCCGACCGGGTCGTGGACGAGGGGGGAGAAGTGCCGCTCGATCAGGGGGATGACCTCCGCGGGCGTCACGGTGCGGCCGAGCTCGCGGCTCACCGAGGTCACACCCGCGTCGGCGAGGCCGCAGGCAACGATCGCGCGGTAGGCGTCGAGGCTGTTCGAGCAGTTGAGGGCGAAGCCGTGCATGGTCACGCCCTGGGCCACGCGGATGCCGATCGCGGCGACCTTGTCGGTGCCCCGCATCCAGACGCCGCTGCGCCCGGCGACGCGGCCGGCACCCTCGATGCCGAGATCGGCGAGCATGGCGATCAGCATCCCCTCGAGGCAGCGCACGTAGCGCACGACGTCGACGGGGTCGGCGAGCCGCATGATCGGGTAGCCGACGAGCTGGCCGGGACCATGCCAGGTGATCTTCCCGCCGCGGTCGACCTCGATGACCGGTGTGCCGTCGGTGGGCCGCTCGTGGGGCTCGGTGCGCTTGCCAGCGGTGTAGACGCTCTCGTGCTCGAGCAGCAGAACGGTATCGGGCGCCCGGCCCTCGACGACGGCGGCGTGCAGGGCACGCTGCTGCTCGAGACCCGACAAGTACGGCACGGAGTTGGCGCTTAGCCCCGTGACGACGTAGTCGATCACGCGCTCAGTGTACGCCCGAGCCCGACTCGTAGGCTGAAGGGGTGACGGACACCCCTCCTGCTTCCCCGCCCGACTGGCCCGGGCAGCGCCTCGGCCTTCCGGAGACGGGCCCGCGATCGGTCGGCCGCTTCGGCCGCCGCTTGGGTGCCCTCGCCATCGACTGGGGGATTGCGGTGATCCTCTCCGCCGCGTTCTTCGCCTACGACTCGATCGCCACCCTGCTGATCTTCATCGGACTCCAGGTGCTGTTCACGGTCGTCGTGAACGCTAGCCCCGGGCATCTGATCCTCGGGCTCCGCGTCGTGCCGATGGAGGGCGGGCTGCTCGGCGTGTGGCGGCCCATTGTGCGCGCCCTGCTGATCGCCCTCGTGATCCCGCCGATGCTGTTCGACGACAACAACCGCGGCCTGCACGACCGCGTCGCGCGGACGATCCTCCTGCGGCGCTGACCGCGCTCCCGTCCGGCGACGCGGAGGTCGGCGAGGTCGGCGGGCCCGGGGGGGCTAGCGGGGCTTGGGTGCCCGTGCCTTCAGCGGGTCGATGCCCTTCGGGATGGGCAGCGGGTTCGACTTGCTCAGCGAGGTCAGCCGGTTGTTGACCGCGAAGACCTCCGCCTTGGTCAGCGACTTCTTGAGCTTGTTGAGGGTGCGCGCGAGGTTCTCGAGCTTCACGCTGTCGGCATCGGGGCCGACGTGCAGGAAGTGCACCGGGACGTTCGGCACGATGCGGCTCACGTTGCGCCGCTCGTCCTCCATCATCCGGCGGGTGCGCGACGCGGGCCCCTCGCCGATGATGACCACCCCGGGCTTCCCGACGGCGCGGTAGACCGCATCCTGGGTCTTGGGGCTCACGGTGATCGGCATCTCGCTCGCCTGCCAGGCGCGCCGCAGCGACGACTTGAGCACGGCGCCGACGGCGCCGGGCTGTCCCGAGATCTGCCGGTAGGCGACGCGCTCGGCGCGCCGGCCGAGCACGATGAGCGTGAGCAGCACACCGAGCAGCACACCCGTCGTCACCCACAGGATGCTCGCCAGCACGTCGCCCGGCGTGACGAAGACGGCGAGCAGCACGGAGCCGAGGATCGGCAGCAGGAACGCCAGGAGCATGATCCAGACGGCGAGGCTGTCCATGCGGCGGGTCATCTGGAAGACCTGCCACATCTGCTTCATGCGACCGGGTTCTTTCGGGGGCTTCGGAGCGGAGGTGCGGGCCATGCCTACCAGGATAGGGGCTGGCCTCGGCTCCTCCCCTCCGCGCGGCGGCGGTCGGCTGATCACGGTCCGCTGCGGCCGCCCGCCCCGCCCGGTTCGGCTCCGGCACCCTGCGGCCATGACGTCCCGGCTCCCCGCTGACCTGCCGCCCGTGCTCGGTGGGCACCGCCTCGTGCGGATGCTCGCTCAGGACGATCAGGCCGTGAGCGCCCTCGTCCACGCCGACGGTCGGTCGCACGTCGCACGGGTCTTCGCCCCCACCGCCGACCCCGCCGCCATCGAGCAGGAGCTCGCTGTGCACGACCTGCTCGCGACCGCTCCCGCCGCCCTCCGCCAGCATGTCGTCGCCCTCGCCGACCTGTTCACCCTCCCCGACGGCCGTCTCGTCGCCCTGCTCGATCCGGTGCCGGGGTGCCGCCTCGACGAGCTGCTGCGGCCGTCCGCGGTCGGCCTCTCGCCCGGCGAGGCGGTGACCGTGCTCGCGCCGCTCGTCGGAGCCGTCGCCGCGGGTCACGAGCTCGGCCTCACGGGGCTGCCGCTGCGGCCGTCCGTGATCCGCTTCACGGCGGCGGGCGCGCCGACGATCGTCGAGCTCGGCGATGCCCGGGTCTCGCCGCCGCTGCCCGACCGCTACCGCGCCGCGGAACCCGCGTACCGGGCCGACAGCGCCGCGCTGCGGGCCCTCGCGGATGCGGTGGCCGCCGCTCTGCCCCCTGCCGACGCCTCGGCGCTCCGGGGGATTCTCGAGACCGTGAGCATGGAGGGCGACCTCGCGGCGGCTGCGTCCGCCCTGTTCGGCCTCGCCGTCCCGGAGCCGATCCGGCTCGAGGAGCGGGCGGCTGGGGGGCTCGCGCCCCCGTCGACCGCGAGCGCACCGACGGAGGCTCAGTCGTGGCCGCTGACGGCGCTCGACGTGGGTTCGCCGTCCGCTGTCCCGTCGTTCGGTTCGCAGCCGTCCGCAGCAGGGCCCGGCCAGGCCGCAGCGGGCGGGTCGGGCCGCGCCCGCCGCATGGTGGAGGAGACGCTGCGGGCCCTCGCCCTGCCGGACGGCGTGCGGCGACCGGTCCAGCGCGGACTGCACACCGTGGAGGTCTGGCTCGACGCTCGACGTCGGCGGGGCGGTCTGCGCGCGGTCGTGGCCCCCGCGGCGCCGGGAGAGGGTGACCGGCGAGCCGGGCCGCGTCTGCGCCCCCGGTACGCCCTCATCGGGGCGGCGGGTATCGCCGCCCTCCTCGGCGCCGTCGTCCTCGCGCAGGACGTCGCGGACGCGTCGGCGGAGCGCGGAGCCGACGACACCATGCTCGTCGGCAGCCCGGGGGTGTCAGGAGAGCCTCGCGACGCCGGGACGGGTGGCCCCGCCGCTGCGGCAGCTCGCGATGCGCCGGAACGGCTCCAGCGCCCCGAGGCCGACGAGTGGCCGGAGATCATCGCGACGCTCGTCGAGCGGTGGGACTCGTGCCGTGCCGAGGATGGAGTCGCGCGAGCAGACTGCGCCGTGACGGTCGCCCACGCGGGCTCGGCGGCCGCCTCGCTCATCACCCTCGACGACGACCGCCACGCGGCGCTCGCGGCGTGGGCGCGTGACGGCGGCGACGTGGTCGTGGTCGAGCGGATGGGCGGGGCCGTGCTCGTGGACCTCGTCACGCCCGGACCCGGCGGAACGACAGCGGCCTCGCTCCTCGTGATGAGGAGCGAGGCCGGCTGGCGGATTCGCGACGTTCGCGACTAGGCGCCGTTCTCGACGAGTGAAGGTTCTCGACTAGATGCCGAGGTCGGCGTCGAAGTCGGCCTCCTCGAGGCGCGCCTTGACGGCCGAGAGGAAGCGGGCGGCGTCGGCGCCGTCGACGATGCGGTGGTCGTACGACAGGGCGAAGTAGACCATCGAGCGCACGGCGACGACATCCGAGCCGTCGACCTGGATGACGGCGGGCTTCTTGGTCACGATGCCCGTGCCCAGGATGGCGACCTGCGGGAGGAAGACCACCGGGGTGTCGAAGAGCGCACCGCGCGAGCCGGTGTTGGTCAGCGTGAAGGTGCCGCCCGCCAGCTCGTCCGGCTTCAGCTGGTTGTCGCGGGTGCGCGCGGCGAGGTCCGCGATCTCGCGAGCGAGGCCGGCGATGGTGAGGTCGCCCGCGTTCCGAACCACCGGCGTCAGCAGGCCGCGCTCGGTGTCGACCGCGATCGAGAGGTTCTCGGTGTCGGGGTAGACGATCGAGTCCCCCTCGACGGTCGCGTTGATGATCGGGAACGCCCGCAGCGCCTCGGTGGCCGCCTTCGCGAAGAAGGGCAGGAACGAGAGCTTGGTGCCGGTCGCCTTCTCGAAGTCGCCCTTCACGGCGGTGCGCAGGGCGGCGAGGCGGGTCACGTCGACCTCGACGACGGTCGTCAGTTGGGCGGTCGACTGCATCGACGCGACCGCACGCTCGGCGATGACCTTGCGCAGGCGCGACATCGCGGCGGTCGTGCCGCGCAGCGGCGACACCTCGAGCGCGGCACGGGGCGCCGCGGCGGCGGCGTGCGCTCCACCCGCGGCGGCCAGCACGTCCTGCTTCCGGATCCGACCACCGACACCCGTGCCGGTCACACGCGCGAGGTCGACACCGTGCTCGGCCGCCAGCTTGCGGACGATCGGCGTGATGTACGCGGCGGCGTTCGACGGGGCGGGCGAGGCCGGGGCCGCGGGCGCCGCAGGAGCAGGCGCGGCGGGCGCGGCGACCGGAACCGCCGGGGCGGCCACGGGGGCCTCCACCACGGGAGCCGGCGCCGCCGGAGCGGGAACGGGCTCCACGACCGGAGCGGCGGCCGGGGCCTCTGCCACAGGCGCCGGGGCAGCGGCGGCCGGAGCCTCCGCCGGGGCCGCCGGCGCACCGGGAGCAGCCGAGCCGGAACCGTCACCGATGCGCACGAGCGGGGTGCCGACCTCGACGGTCTCGTCCTCCGCCACGAGGATCTCCTCCACGACGCCGGCGATCGGCGACGGGATCTCGGTGTCGACCTTGTCGGTCGAGACCTCGAGCAGCGGCTCGTCGACCTCGACGCGGTCGCCGACGTTCTTGAGCCATCGGGTGACCGTTCCCTCGGTGACGCTCTCGCCGAGCGCCGGGAGGTTGACGGATTCGCTCATCAGTAGTGCTCCTTCGAAGCCTGTGGTGTGGTCTCAGCCTAGTCGCGGCGGCGGGTCAGATGCCGTGGAGCGGCTTGCCCGCCAGCGCGAGGAACGCCTCGCCGAGCGCCTCGTTCTGCGTCGGGTGGGCGTGCAGCAGGGGCGCGACATCCTCGGGGTGGGCATCCCAGTTCACGGCCAACTGCGCCTCGCCGATCAGTTCACCGACGCGCGCCCCGATCATGTGAACACCCACGACCGGGCCGTCGACGACGCGAACGACCTTGATCGAGCCGGCCGTCTCGAGGATGTGGCTCTTGCCGTTTCCCGCGAGGTTGTACTCGTAGCTGGCGATGGCCGCGTCGCCGTACTGCTCCTTGGCCTTCGCCTCGCTGAGCCCGACCGAGGCGACCTCGGGCTCGCTGTAGGTCACCTTCGGAATGTTGACGTCGCTGATGACGACCGGGTTGAGGCCCGCGATCTCCTCGGCGACGAAGATGCCGTGCTGGAAGCCGCGGTGGGCCAGCTGAAGCCCGGGAACGATGTCGCCGACCGCGTACAGGCCCGGGATGTTCGTCTCGAGTCGCTCGTTGGTGAGCACGAAGCCGCGGTCCATGGCCACACCGACCTCCTCGAACCCGAGCCCGGCGGTGGCGGGCCCGCGCCCGACGGCGACCAGCAGGAGGTCGGCCTCGATCGTCGCTCCGTTCTCGAGCGTGACCACGACGCCCTGGTCGTTCTGGGTGACGCTCTGGAAGCGGACGCCGGTGGTGAACTCGATGCCGCGCTTGCGGTAGGCGCGCTCGAACTGCTTCGAGATCGACTCCTCCTCCATGGGCACCAGGCGCGGAAGAGCCTCGATGATGTGCACCTCCGAGCCCCACGAGCGCCAGACGCTCGAGAACTCGACGCCGATGACGCCGCCGCCGAGCACCGCGACCTTCTTGGGCACGTAGTCGAGCTGCAGGGCCTGCTCGGAGGTGATGACGCGCCCGCCGATCTCGAGCCCCGGCAGGGTGCGCGAGTACGACCCGGTCGCGAGGACGATGTTCGTGCCGGTCACGGTAGTGTCGCCCACCTGCACGGTGGTGGGGGAGGTCAGGCGGCCCTCGCCCTCGATGAGGGTGATGCCGCGCGACTTGATGAGGCCCTGGAGACCCTTGTACTTGCTGGAGACGATGCCCTCGCGGTACTGGATGACGGCGGGGACGTCGATGCCCTCGAGCGTGGCCTTGACGCCGAAGCGGGCGGCATCGCGGGCGGCGTCGGCCACCTCGGCCGCGTGCAGCAGGGCCTTGGTCGGGATGCAGCCGACGTGGAGGCAGGTGCCACCGACCTTCGACTTCTCGATGAGCGCGACGCTCATCCCGAGCTGGCTGGCGCGCAGGGCGGCGGAGTAGCCACCGCTTCCCGCACCGAGGACGACAAGGTCAAACGTGTGGCTCGACACCGGCAGAGACTCCTTACATCCGCGAAGGATAGTCGTGCGGGGGTCGACGTCGAGGTGGCGGGTCGACCCGATGTGCGGCACGACGGTCACGTGCCAGCGTCGAGCCTACTACTTGGCCGCGAGCCGTTCCGCGAGCCGGACCAGCAGCCGCACCATCACCCCGGACGGGCCCTTGGGGGTGTAGCCGAAGGGGCTGCCCGGGTTGTTGGCCGGTCCGGCGATGTCGAGGTGGGCCCACGGGATGCGGGGCGCATCCGGCTCGGACCCGGTTCGCCCGACGAACTCGCGCAGGAACACGCCCGCCAGCAGCATGCCGGCCGCGGTGCTGCCCGGCTTCGCGTTGGCGATGTCGGCGACGTCGCTCTTGAGCAGCGGTCGCAGCTCGGCCGGCAGCGGCATGGGCCACACGAGCTCGCCCGTGTCGGCCGCGGCGGCGCGCACCTGCTCGACCAGGGCGTCGTCACCCATGAGGCCCGCGTACCGCTCGCCGAGGGCGACCCGGGCCGCGCCGGTGAGCGTGGCGACGTCGACGATCGCGTCGGGGTGCTCCTCGCTGGCGGCGGCGAGCCCGTCGGCCATGACGAGGCGGCCCTCCGCATCCGTGTTCAGCACCTCGACGGTGGTGCCGCCCCGGATCGTCAGGACGTCGTTGGGCCGCATCGCCGTCGACGACGGCAGGTTCTCGGCCAGGCAGAGCCAGGCGGTGACCCGGGTGGGCAGACCGAGCCGGGCGGCGGCGATGACCGCGGCGAGCGCGGTCGCCGCGCCCGTCATGTCGTACTTCATGCCGACCATCGCCGCGGCGGGCTTGAGCGACAGCCCGCCGGAATCGAAGGTGATGCCCTTGCCGACGAGCGCGAGGTGGGGGCCGCCCTCCGCGCCCGCGTAGCGGACGGCGAGCAGGCGGGGCGGACGGGACGAGCCCTGGCCGACGCCCAGGATGCCCCCGAACCCGCCGGCGGCGAGCTCGTCGGGGCCCCACTCCTCGAACGTGAGCGGGAGGCCCGCTGCCGCCGTGCGGGCGCGCTCGACGAAAGAGGCAGGGTAGAGGTCGTTCGGCGGCGTGTTCACGAGGTCGCGCACGAGGGCGACCGCGTCGGCGGTGATGCCGGCGGCGATGGCGGCCTCGCCCGCGGCCTCGTGGTCGGAGACCAGGACGAGCTCGGTGGTCGTCGGCCCGGGCTCGGACCGTCGGTAGCCCGTGAAGCGGTAGCCGCCCATTGCGGCTCCCTCCAGCACCGCCTGGCAGTCGGCGGCGGTCTGCGCGGGCAGGGCCAGGGCAATCCGAGTCGCGCTGCTGAGTGCCCGCGCGGCGGTCCCGGCCGCGGTGCGCAGAGCCTCCGGTGTCTGCTCGCCACGGCCGAGACCGACGGCGAGGAGGCTCGCGGCAGCGACACCCTGCGGCGCGGGAACGCGCGCGGTCTCGTCGGCGGCGCCGGTGTGGCCCAGCATCCGCAGCATGTCGGCGATGCCGGTGAGAGCCGGGTCGTCGATGCCGACGAGCGCAACCGCGCCGTCCGCATCCGGGCGGGTTCCGATGACCAGGGCGTCGGCGACGACGGCGCTGAGGGACGCGGCAGAGACGGTGAGGGCGGGGGAGGGCATGCGCGCCATGCTAGCCGCGGCCGCTGTTCGCTCAGGGCGCTCGCGCTCCGGCCGGTTCGCCCGATCGGCGCGACCTACCATGGAGGTATGCGCACCCCGGCCGAGCTCTACACCGTCGCGATGACGGAGAACGAGGTGCCGCGCGGCCTGGCGCTGGTCGTCGGACTCACCGGCTTCGTCGACTCCGGCGGCGCGGTCGCGCAGGTGTCGGAGTACCTTCTCGACGAGCTCGACCACCGCGACGTCGTCGTCTTCGACAACGACGAGCTGCTCGACTACCGCGCCCGTCGGCCGATCATGGTCTTCGAGGAGACCCGCATCACCGAGTACCGCCGCCCGCAGCTCGTGCTGCGCCTCGCGGAGGACGAGCTCGGCGCTCCCTTCCTCCTGCTCACCGGGTACGAGCCGGACTTCCGGTGGGAGCGGTTCGTTGATGCCCTCCTCGATCTCATCGAGCGCTATGGGGTGGCCTCCACGACGTGGGTGCACGCCATCCCGATGCCCGTTCCGCACACCCGCCCGATCGGTGTGACCGTGAGCGGGACGCGCGAGGAGCTCATCGAGGCCTACTCGGTGTGGCGCCCGCGCACGCAGGTGCCCGGCAACGTCCTGCACCTGCTCGAGCACCGGCTGACCACCGCGGGTCACCCGACCGCGGGCTTCGTGCTGCTCGTGCCGCACTACCTGGCCGATACCGAGTTCCCCTCGGCGGCCGTGACGGCCCTCGAGAGCATCACCGCGGCGACCGGGCTCCTGTTCCCGACCGACCGGCTGCGGGAGGAGGGGCGGGAGTTCCTCGCCCGCATCGAGGCGCAGGTCGAGGAGAACAGCGAGCTCGCGCGGCTGGTGGGCGACCTCGAGAATCGGCACGACTCCTATATGGAGGACAACCCGCTCCGCTCGCCGCTGACCGACGAGGACGGCGAGCTGCCGAGCGCCGACTCGATCGCCGCCGAGCTCGAGAAGTTCCTGGCGCACCGCCAGGCCGCGGACGACGACCAGGGCTAGGCGCCCGATCCGGCGCCGGTTGCGGGCGCGCGGGCGCGGTGGTCGGCGCGTCGCGGCCCGTGTGCGATAATTAACCCTCACGACCCGGTCGGACGCCCGGCTCGCCTCCGCTTCATGCGGATGCTGGCCATCGCGACTTGACATGGGTCGTTCTCCTGCCCGCAGAACGCGAGATGAGGCCCCCATGGCTTCCCGAGCCACCACCGACGGCTCCACCGAGCCGGTCACGGCCGCGGCCAAGAAGCGCGCCGCATCCGCGAAGGGCGCGGCAGGTACGCCGGCGGCGAAGACCGCCACGGCGAAGGCCGCCCCCGCGAAGACCACCGCGGCGAAGGCGACCGCCCCGAAGACGGCCACCTCGAAGACGGCCACCTCGAAGACGGCCACCCCGAAGACGGAGAAGAGCACCACGAAGACTGCAGCTTCCGCGACCACCACCGCGGCCACGAAGACCCCCGCCGCGAAGACGACGGCCGCGAAGACCCCCGCTACAAAGAGCACCGCTGCCAAGGCCCCGGCCGCGAAGACGACGGCCGCGAAGACCGCCGCGCCGGCCGCCACCAAGCGCGCCGCCGCGAAGAAGGCCACGGCCGCCGTCGACGGTGTCGACCCGGACATCGACGAGGACCTCGACGCGGTCGAGCCGGATGACGTCGAGGTCGTCATCGACGACGAGGCCGCGGACGACACCGCCGATGTGCCCGCCGGCGACATCGCCGCCCCGGACGAGGCGGTGAGCGGCGACTCCGCCGCCGATGAGGACGACGCGGCCGACGACGAGGACGACACGGAGGAGTCCGGCTCGGCCGGCCCGCTGCCGACCGGCGCGATCGTCATCTCGAACACCGACGACGATGAGCTGCCGGTCTACTCGACGACCATCACCGGTGCCACCGCCGACCCGGTCAAGGACTACCTCAAGCAGATCGGCAAGGTTCCCCTCCTCAACGCCGCGGAGGAGGTCGAGCTCGCGATGCGCATCGAGGCCGGCCTCTTCGCCGAGGAGAAGCTCTCGCAGATGACCGACAAGGAGAAGCGCACGACTCTCGGTCGTGAGCTCGACTGGGTCGCGCGCGACGGCCAGCGGGCGAAGAACCACCTGCTCGGCGCGAACCTCCGCCTCGTCGTGTCCCTCGCCAAGCGCTACACCGGTCGCGGCATGCAGTTCCTCGACCTGATCCAGGAGGGCAACCTGGGTCTGATCCGCGCCGTCGAGAAGTTCGACTACACCAAGGGCTTCAAGTTCTCGACCTACGCGACGTGGTGGATCCGTCAGGCGATCACCCGAGCCATGGCCGACCAGGCCCGCACCATCCGCATCCCGGTCCACATGGTCGAGGTCATCAACAAGCTCGCTCGCGTACAGCGGCAAATGCTGCAGGATCTCGGCCGAGAGCCGACGCCCGAGGAGTTGAGCCGCGAGCTCGACATGACTCCGGAGAAGGTCATCGAGGTGCAGAAGTACGGCCGCGAGCCGATCTCGCTGCACACCCCGCTCGGCGAGGACGGCGACAGCGAGTTCGGCGACCTGATCGAGGATACGGAGGCCGTCGTGCCGGCCGACGCGGTGGGCTTCACGATGCTGCAGAAGCAGCTCGAGAGCCTCCTCGACTCGCTCTCCGAGCGTGAGGCGGGCGTGATCCGCATGCGCTTCGGGCTCGGAGACGGCATGCCGAAGACCCTCGACCAGATCGGCGACACGTTCGGGGTCACCCGGGAGCGCATCCGCCAGATCGAGTCGAAGACGATGGCGAAGCTGCGTCACCCCTCGCGCTCGCAGGCCCTCCGCGACTACCTCGAGTAGGGACGGACTGCTCGACACCTGCGCCGGCGCGCGCCCCGCATCCCGAACGGAGACAGACCCCATGACCGCTCAGCCCAATGAGGGGAAGCCGCTGACGCGCGACGTCGACGGCGCGACCTACGAGCGCATCCCCGTGCGCACCCACGTCGTCATGGCCGGGGAGGACGTCGTCGACGTCGTCACCTCCTACGCGCGGAAGCTCGTCAAGCCGGGCGACACCGTCTTCGTCACCGAGAAGATCGTCGCGATCAGTCAGGGGCGCGCCTATCCCGTCGACGAGATCGTGGCTCGCCCGCTCGCGACCTTCCTCTCGAAGTACGTCACCAAGACCTCGCACGGCATCGGCCTGGGCATCCCCGAGACGATGGAGATGGCGCTGCGGGAGTGCGGCACGCCGCGCATCCTGCTCGCGGCCGCGGTCGCCGCCGTCACGAAGCCATTCGGGCGCAAGGGCGACTTCTACCGGGTCGCCGGGCCGCGCGCCCGCGGCATCGACGGGCCGACGTCGCACACCATCCCGCCCTACAACCAGCAGGTCGTGCTGATCCCGCTTGACTCGGCGGGTGTGGCCCGCCAGCTCAAGGAGGCGCTGGGCGGCGAGGTCGAGGTCGCCATCGTCGACGTCAACGACTTCGGCGGCAACATCCTCGGCTCGACCCTGACGGCGGCCGGGGAGAAGGCCCTGGTCGGCATCCTCGCCGACAACCCGCTCGGTCAGGGCCGCGAGAGCACCCCGATCGGCATCGTCCGCCGCGCCTCCTAGGCCTGGGCCGCGAGGCGTCGTCAGAAGCCGATGACGCTCCGGTACAGCGGCAGCAGACCCTCGCGAACACCGGTGACGCTGGGCTTCAACTGGAAGACCCCGGTGTTGTAGTTGCCCTCGATCACGGCTGCCCCGGTCGGGGTGACAGCGAGGTCCCACCCGACGTAGCGGATCTCCGGTACCTCCCGCGCGATGGCGTCGACGAGCTCTTCGACGGCCGCCCAGTTCGGCACGCGGAAGCCGACGATCGGGGTGCCCGAGAGCGGGTGCGCGGCGAACACGCGGTCATCGCCGTCGATCGCGGGATGCTGCGCCCTGCCCGTCTCGTCGAGCACCGTGTACATGCCGCCGGCCTTGAAGTTGTCGACATCGCCGCCGTTGCCGATGCGCAGCACGCGGACGAGCCGGTGGACGGTGCCGTCGTCGCCCAGGAAGGTGACCACGCGCAGCGTGTTCACGCTCGTCGGGTTCAGCGCCGTCATGTCCGGGTGCTGCGTGAGGAACTCCTCGAGCAGCACCTGGCGTCCGGCCAGGCGGGCCGCCCGGAAGGCCTCGGGGTCGCCCACCCCGTCGCTGCGATAGACCTCGATGCCGTCGCCGCCCAGGCTGTCGGCGACCTTGGCGACAACTCGCGGATGCCGCTCGAGGAAGGCGCGGAGCTCGTCGGCACTCGCGCGACGGAGGTCGAGCACCTCGCGACCGAGATGCGCGGCGAAGCGCTCGTCGAACTGCGCCTTGTCGGCGAACAGCTGCCGGTGGCTCGCGGCGTTCCAGCGCTGCGACAGGTGGTTCGACTTCGCGCTCGTCATGTAGGTCGCGCGCTCGCGCCGCGTCAGGGTGTGGAAGTCCCACTCGGCGTAGTCCTGGAAGTTGACCTCGTGCCGCACCGCGCACCACAGCATGTCGATCATGATCAGCGGCCGGGCTCGGCCGCTGCGCTTGGCCACGCGCCCCGCGATGCGGGTCAGGTTGCCCGCGTCGAAGGCTCGAGCCCGACCGGCGAGGTAGCGCAGCCGACGACCCCACGCGTCGAGCCGACCCATCGGGTCGCCGTCCCGGTCAGGCCGACGCGGTGAGGCGTGCGGTCTCGTCGTGCCAGGCCAGGGCCGTTCCGGCGAGCTTGTCCTTGAAGCGCGCCGCGTGGTGGGCGCAGAAGAGCAGCTCACCGGTGGCGAGCGTCGCCCGCACGTACGCCTGGGCGCCGCAGCTGTCGCAGCGGTCGAGCGCGGTCAACGGGGCGGTCGCGACCGTCGGGTCGTCGGTGGTGATCTGCGTCATGGGATGCCCCTCGCTCTCCGTTGGCGTCTCGGAACTGCTGATGGTTCATTGCACCACACCGGTGCGACGGTGACGTGTCAATCCGCCCCGATTTCGCTGAACGCGTAGGCGCGCGCAGGGCGGAGTGGCGGCCGGCAGGCGGTCGGAGCGGCGGCCTACGATGGCAGTCGTGTCCAGCTCCGACTACTCCGCACGCCACCTCTCCGTTCTCGAGGGCCTCGAGGCGGTGCGCAAGCGGCCGGGAATGTACATCGGCTCGACCGACTCCCGCGGCCTCATGCACTGCCTGTGGGAGATCATCGACAACGCCGTCGACGAGGCGCTGGGCGGGTTCGGCGAGCAGATCGACCTCGTGCTGCACCGGGACGGCAGCGTCGAGGTGCGCGACCGTGCGCGCGGCATCCCGGTCGATGTGGAGCCGAAGACCGGGCTCACCGGTGTCGAAGTGGTGTTCACGAAGCTGCACGCCGGCGGCAAGTTCGGCGGCGGCTCCTACGCCGCCTCGGGCGGTCTGCACGGTGTCGGCGCGTCCGTCGTGAACGCGCTCAGCGAGCGCCTCGACGTCGAGGTCGATCGCGACGGAAAGACCTGGGCCATGTCCTTCCACCGCGGCGAGCCGGGCGTGTTCGACGACGGGCCCGCGGGGCCGAGCCCCGACAGTCCCTTCACGCCTTTCATCTCGGGCAGCGAGCTGCGCGTCATCGGGAAGGTGGCGAAGGGCGTGACCGGCACCCGCGTGCGGTACTGGGCCGACCCGCAGATCTTCACGAAGGGAGCGAGCTTCCTCACCGACGAGCTGCTCGGCCGTCTGCGGCAGACCGCCTTCCTGGTTCCCGGCATCACGCTGTCGGTGCGCGATGAGCGCGGAGCGGAGCCGGTCGCGGAGGCGTTCCGGTTCGACGGCGGCATCAGCGAGTTCGCCGATTTCCTGGCGCCGGATGCTCCGCTCACGGACACGTGGCGGATCACCGGCATCGGCACCTTCACCGAGACGGTGCCCGTGCTGCAGGAGAACGGCCACATGGTGCCCACCGAGGTCGAGCGCGAGTGCGCCGTCGACCTCGCGCTGCGCTGGGGCACCGGGTACGACACGACCTTCCGCTCGTTCGTCAACATCATCGCGACGCCGAAGGGCGGCAGCCACCAGCTCGGGTTCGAGCAGGGGCTGCTGAAGTTCCTCCGCGCCGAGGTCGAGAAGAACGCGCGCCGGCTCAAGCCCGGCACCGACAAGCTCGAGAAGGACGATGTGCTCGCCGGCCTCACCGCCGTGCTCACCGTCCGCCTGCCCGAGCCGCAGTTCGAGGGCCAGACCAAGGAGGTGCTCGGCACGCCCGCGGTGCGGTCGATCGTGGCCTCCGTCGTCGCGAAGGGCCTGGGTGAGCGCTTCGGCTCGAGCAAGCGCGACGACAAGGCGCAGACCGCGCTGCTGCTCGATAAGGTCGTCGCGGAGATGAAGAGCCGCATCTCGGCCCGGACGCACAAGGAGACCCAGCGGCGTAAGAACGCGCTCGAGAGCTCGGCGCTGCCCGCGAAGCTCGTCGACTGCCGGTCGAACGATGTCGAGAGCAGCGAGCTGTTCATCGTCGAGGGCGACAGCGCGCTCGGCACCGCGAAGCTCGCGCGCGACAGCGAGTTCCAGGCGCTCCTGCCGATCCGCGGCAAGATCCTCAACGTGCAGAAGGCCTCGGTCAGCGACATGCTGAGCAACGCCGAGTGCGCGTCGATCATCCAGGTGATCGGCGCGGGTTCCGGCCGCACCTTCGACCTCGAGCAGGCGCGCTACGGCAAAGTCATCATCATGAGCGACGCCGACGTCGATGGCGCGCACATCCGCACCCTGCTGCTCACCCTGTTCTTCCGGTACATGCGACCGATGATCGACGCCGGCCGGGTCTTCGCCGCTGTGCCGCCGCTGCACCGCGTCGTTGTCATGAACCCCGGCTCGAAGCCGAACGAGACGATCTACACCTACAGCGAGGCCGAGCTGCAGGGCGTGCTCGCCGCGCTCAAGAAGGCGGGCAAGCGCTACCAGGATCCGATCCAGCGCTACAAGGGCCTCGGTGAGATGGATGCCGACCAGCTCGCCGACACCACGATGAGCCGGGCCCACCGCACCCTCCGCCGGGTGCGGGTGACCGACGCCGAGGCGGCCTCGCGCGTGTTCGAGCTGCTGATGGGCAACGACGTCGCTCCGCGCAAGGACTTCATCGTCGCCGGCCAGGGCCTCGATCGCGACCGCATCGACGTCTGATCCCGCCCGATCGCGAGGCCGTTCCGAACCAGTCTCAGGCGATCGGCGTGCCGACCGAGCCGAGCGGGGAATCGAGGAGGGTGCCGGAGGCGTCGCGCCGGGCGCCGCCCTCGGGCAGCGTGCGGCTCGAACCATCGGCGCCGACCGCGAGGGGGTGCGCGCCCGCCCAGGCGAGCTGGAGCACGTCCTCGCCCTTGAGGAAGGCGTGGCAGCGAACGCCGCCGGTCGCGCGCCCCTTGCCGGGGAACTGCTCGAAGTCGGAGACCTTCGCCCGCCCCGGGTCGGCCCCGGCGATGGTCTGCGTGGAGCCGGACACCGTCACGACCGCGACGCCCTCACCGCGGACGACCCCGAAGTGCAGCACGGATGCGCCCGCACCGAGCTTGATGCCGGCCATGCCCCCGGCCGCGAGACCCTGGGGGCGCACCTGGTCGCCCGCGAAGTGCAGCAGCTGGGCATCCGTCGTGATGAACACCAGCTCGTCGTCATCGGCCGCCGGGGCCGCGCCGACGACCTCGTCGCCGGGCTTGAGGGCGATCACCTCACCGTCGGGACGCGACGGCCAGGCGTCGGTCGTGACGCGCTTGACGACGCCCTGCCGGGTGCCGAGAGCGAGCGGGGTCGCGCCGGCAGGGTCGATGATCGTGACCACGCGCTCCTTGGCGTCGGTGAGCCCCAGGTAGTCGCGCAGGCGGGCGCCCGCCGCGAGCTGCACCGAGGTCGCGGGAACGCTCGGCAAGTCGACGGGCGTGAACCGCACGAACCGGCCCTTCGACGTCACGGCGACGAGGTCGCCTCGGGTCGTCGAGTCGACCGCCGCGAGGATCGCGTCGTGCTTGCTGCGGCGGCTCGGTGCCGCGATCGGCGCCCCGTCGGCGAGCTCGACGCGCACGGCGCGACCGGTCGTCGACACGAGCACGCGGCAGGGCGCGTCGGCGATCTCGAGCGAGACGGCCGCCGACGCGCGGCCCCGGGCGGGTGCGGCGGCGCCGCTGGCCTCGGTGAGGAGGGTGCGGCGTGGGGTGCCGAAGCGCTCAGCCGTCGCGTCGAGCTCCGCACCGACGGCGGCGCGGACGCGCGCCGGATCGGCCAGCAGCGCCTCGAGCTCGGCGATCTCGGCCCGCAGCTGATCGCGCTCCGTCTCGAGCTCGATGCGGCTGAACTTCGTGAGCCGCCGCAGGCGGAGCTCGAGGATGTACTCGGCCTGCAGCTGGCTGAGGTCGAAGACGTCGATGAGGCGTGTGCGAGCCGCATCGGCGTCGTCGGAGGTGCGGATGACCTGGATGACCTCGTCGATGTCGAGGATCGCGATGAGCAGACCCTCCACGAGGTGCAGGCGCTCCTGACGCCGGGCGAGCCGGTAGGCGCTGCGGCGCGTGACGACCGCGATGCGGTGATCGAGGTAGACGCGGAGCAGGTCGACGAGCCCGAGCGTCTGCGGCCGCCCGTCGACGAGGGCGACGGCGTTGATCGAGAAGCCGTCCTCGAGCGGCGTGAAGCGGTAGAGCTGCTCCAGCACCGCCTCCGGGCTGAACCCGGTCTTGATGCCGATGACGAGGCGCAGGCCGTTGCGGCGGTCGGTGAGGTCGGTGACGTCGCTGATGCCGGCGAGCTTCTTCGACTGCACGCCGTCCTTGATCTTCTCGATCACCTTCTCGGGGCCGACGAGGTAGGGCAGCTCGGTGACGACGATGCCGGTCTTGCGCGCCGTGATGGGCTCGATCGAGACCTTCGCGCGCGTGCGGAACGAGCCGCGCCCGGTCGCGTAGGCCTCGCGCACGCCGTCGAGACCGACGATGGTGCCGCCGGTCGGGAGGTCGGGGCCCGGCACGAACGCCATCAGCTCCTCGAGCGAGGCCTCGGGGTTCTCGAGCAGGTGCCGCGCGGCGGTCGCCACCTCGATCAGGTTGTGCGGCGCCATGTTCGTGGCCATGCCGACGGCGATGCCGCTCGCCCCGTTGACGAGCAGGTTGGGGAAGGCCGCGGGCAGTACCGAGGGCTGCGTCAGCTGGTTGTCGTAGTTCGGCACGAAGTCGACGACGTCCTCGTCGAGGTCGTCGACCATCGCCATCGCCTCGGGCCGGAGGCGGGCCTCGGTGTAGCGCGAGGCCGCCGGGCCGTCGTCGAGCGAACCGAAGTTGCCGTGCCCGTCGACGAGGGGCACGCGCAGCGTGAAGTCCTGCGCCAGCCGCACGAGCGCGTCGTAGATCGCACCGTCGCCGTGCGGGTGCAGCTTGCCCATGACCTCGCCGACGACGCGCGCCGACTTCACGTGGCCGCGATCGGGCCGCAGGCCCATCTCGCTCATCATGTAGAGGATGCGGCGCTGGACGGGCTTCAGGCCGTCGCGGGCATCCGGGAGCGCGCGCGAGTAGATGACCGAGTACGCGTACTCCAGGAAGGAGCCCTGCATCTCATCGGCGAGGTCGACGTCGTCGATGCGCTCGATGATCGGCGCGGCGGAGGGCTCGGAGCCCCGGGAGCGGGAGGCAGGAGGGGGAGTCATAGGATGGCCCCCATGCTACCGGCGGCACGCGGCCAGACCCCGTCACTCGCCGACGTGTTGACCGGTGCGCTCGCCGCGATCGAGGGTTCGGCGAGCACCCTCTCCCTCGCTCCGGTGCGCAGCGCTGCCGTCGTCCTCGTCGACGGTCTCGGGATGTCCGCTCTGCGCCCGCGGGCGGGCCACGCTCGTCGGCTCGCCGCCGCGGCTCCCCGGCGCGGGGGATCGATCGATGCGGGCTTCCCGACCACGACGGCGGCCGCTCTCGCCACCCTGACCACCGGCCTGGCGGCGGGCGAGCACGGCCTGACCGGCTACAGCGCCCTCGATCGCCGGAACGATCGGGTCGTCAACCTGCTCCGCGGCTGGGACGATCGGGCGCGCCCCGAGCAGTGGCAGCCGCACCCCACCGTCTTCGAGCACGCCGCGGCCCGCGGCATCGAACCGGTCGTGGTGGGTGCCGAGCGCTATCGCGACACCGGCTTCACGACCGCCGTGCTGCGCGGCGCGCGCTTCGAGGCGCACCGCTCGATCGCCGACCGCCTCGCCGCGGCCGTCGACCTGCTGCGCGGCCCCGAGAGCCGGCTGGTCTACGTCTATGTGCCCGAGCTCGATCAGGCGGGGCACGCGGAGGGCGTCGGCTCGGGAGCGTGGACGCGTCGGCTGGAGGATCTGGATGCGGCGCTCGCGCCGCTCGAGCGCGGGCTGCCGACCGATGCCGGGGTGCTGCTCACCGCCGATCACGGCATGCTCGACGTCCCGCCCGAGCGCCGGCTGGTGGTCGAGGGCGGCAGCGCGCTGTGGCAGGGCATCCGGCATGTGGCGGGCGAGCCGCGGTGCCTGCACCTACAGGTCGATGAGCCGGAGCGCCTGCCCGAGGTCGTCGAGCGCTGGCGCGCGGCTGAGGCGGGCCGGGCCTGGGTGGTCACCCGGGCGGAGGCCATCGAGGCCGGGTGGTTCGGTCGCGTCACGCCGGAGGCGGCAGAGCGCATCGGCGACGTCATCGTGGCTGCGCGCTCGGAGGTCGCCTACTACGACGAGCGGACGGCGGAGCGGTCGGCCCTGGCGATGGTCGGCCAGCACGGATCGTTCAGCGACGACGAGCGCCGCGTTCCGCTCGGGCGCTGGGGCGCCTTCGCGCGCTGACCACTGCCGCTGGTCGCCGCCGCCGGTCGCCGCCGCCGCTCACGGCGGTGTCGGCTAGGCCGGGTCGTCGTCGGGACGGGCGCCGAAGACGATCTCGTCCCAGCTCGGCATGGCGGCACGGCCGCGCCGCGCGGAGCTCTTGCTGGCCGGGGGCGTCGATTCCTCCGCGCCGGCGTCGTCTGCGGCAGCGGTGCCGTCCGCCCCGGTCGGCACCTCGATGGTGTCGCCCAGCTGCGGGTCGTCGGCGGGGGACTGGCCGGCTCCGGCCGCATCCGCGACAGGCAGATCGGCAGCGGGGCCCTCGGCGGTCGGTGGGTCGAGGGGCACCTCGACGATGCGGATCGAGCCGGTCGACGGGTGCGCGGCCCGCGAGGTCTCCCATTCGTCGGCCGCCGCGGACTCCCGCTCGCCACGGCGGCGTCGCAGGGCCTCCAGCAGGTCGGCGGTGTTGCCGCCGTCGGTGCGGGCATCCGGTCGGTCCTGCTCACCCGGAGCGTCCTCGCTCGGCACGGGGGTGAAGGCGCCGCTGTCGAAGCGCGCCACGCCCTCCGAGGGCACCGCGCGCAAGCGCGGGAGGACCGGCGCGGTGCTCTCGCCCTGCTGCGAGAGCGATTGCGCCTCGTGGTTGATGGGGGCGAGCACCGAGCGCTTGGGGTCGAAGCTCCAGGTCGCGGTGCGCGCGGTCTCGCCGTCGAGGAACGACACCGACACCTGCCAGTGCGCGTCGGTCTTGCGGCTCTCCCAGCGGACGTCCCGTGCGCCGAGCGCGCTGAGCCGGCGATCGATGACCGAGCCGAAGGTGCCGGTCGTCCCGGGCTCGACGTCGGCGGCGACGGCGACCGGCGTCGAGCGGGCCGCGGTCACGACGTACTCGCGCTCGGCCAGCACGGGGCCCTCGAAGCGCTGGATGTACTCCAGCTGCTCACCGGTCTGCGCGGCCACCTCGATGGCGGTGAGGCCCTGGCGGATCATCGCCTGGATCTCGCGCGGCGCGACGCGGTGCGGCGCGGGCGACGGGGGGCGGTTCTGCCGCAGAGCGGTGTGCAGCGCCTCGGTGATCGGGACGCGGAAGCGCGCGCCGTCGGCCGACACCACGATGAGCGCACCGTTCTCCGCGCCGATGACGGTCAACTCATCCACGGTCCGTGCTCCCTCCCCATCGGGTTCGTGGGGGACAGCATCCCATGCCGCGCGGGGCGGCGCCGGGAATACGGCGGGCGCGCCGGAAGTTGCACCGACTCACCTGACCGGCGGGCCGCGGAGCGCGTGTTTGCGTTTCCCGGGGGCTTCCTGCAAACTATGGCCGCCGAACGCGGCCCCCGAGCGCTGATGAGAAGTGGACTGGCATGGCAACGGACTACGACGCCCCCCGCAAGACCGACGAGGACACCGACTCGATCCAGGCCCTGCAGGAGCGCGTTCCCGACAAGCTCTCCGGGGTCGTCGACGTCGACGACGCCGACAACCCGGGCTTCGAGCTCGCCGGTCAGGACCTCGCCGACATCGACCTCGATGTCGTCGTGCTGCCGCCGCAGGCCGATGAGTTCACGTGCATCAGCTGCTTCCTCGTGAAGCACCGCTCGCAGCTCGACCACGAGGAGAAGCTCGGCTCGGTCTGCCGGGAGTGCGCCGCCTAGGTCCGGCACCTCAGCTGGCGCGGCCGGCCTCGATCGCGGCGGCGAGCTCCTCCGGACGCCGCGTCGACACGACCCAGTAGGGCGTCGGGTCGTCCGGGTCGGCCAGGTCGATGCGGAGCACCGGGTCGATGTCGGGCCGCAGCACGAGGTGCGCGCGGGCGTCGAGCTGCGGCCCGCGCGCCGCACGCGCGTCCTCGCGCCGGGCGACGCTCGTGCCCGCGATGACGCCGAGGGGGATGCGGGCCGTGCCCGCGCGGAGCATCCCGTCGCTCACCACGATCAGCGGAGCGCTGACCACCGCGGCCGCGATGACGCCCCCCGCCAGGATCACCCCCACCACGGCGCCGGCGACGATGCTCACCGGCGCGAACGTGAGCAGGCTCGCCGGGATGGCGAGGGCGGCGACGAGGGCGATCCAGGGTGCGGGCCACAGGCGCTCGCGGTAAGACTCCATGACCCCATTCGACCATGCATTAGCCTCGACCCGTGCTGCGAACGATCGAGGTGCTGCTGTCGGGCGGGCATGCGCCCGAGTACGCGCGTCCCGGTGACGCGGGCGCCGACCTGCGTGCCGCCGAGGCGGTGTCCCTCGCCCCGGGCGAGCGGGCGACGGTCGGCACCGGTATCGCCATCGCGCTGCCCGACGGCTACGCGGCCTTCGTGATGCCGCGCAGCGGCCTCGCCTCCCGCAACGGCATCACGCTCGTCAACGGTCCCGGCACCGTCGATGCCGGCTATCGCGGGGAGATCCGCGTGACGCTGCTCAACACGGACGCCCGGGAGACCTTCGAGATCCGGCCCGGCGACCGCATCGCGCAGCTCGTGATCCAGCCGATCGTTCGCGCCCGCTTCGTGCCGGTCGAGACGCTGCCCGGCTCGCACCGCGGCGAGCAGGGATTCGGCTCGACCGGCTACCGTGGGGAGCCCACCGAAGGAGGAACTCCGTGACCGACGAAGCGTTCATCGAGGAGGACGTCGACTCCGCCGATGCGAAGTCGGCGCCGGCCGATCGTGCCGAGAATGGCCCGCTCGACGAGAGCGAGGCCAACGCGGTGCGCCCCTACGTCGACCTCGGCGGGGTGAAGCTCGTGCCCCGTGAGGGCCTGCAGTTGCGCCTCGAGATCGAGGAGGGCAGCAAGCGCGTCGTCGCGGTGAGCCTGGACATCGCCGGTTCGACCCTGCAGGTGCAGCCCTTCGCCGCGCCGCGGTCCAGCGGGCTCTGGCACGAGATCCGCGCGCAGATCGTGGAGCAGATCCGCAGCCAGGGCGGCGAGACGCAGGAGCGCGAGGGCGCGTTCGGGCCCGAGCTCCTGGCCCGCATCCCCGTCTCCGGCGGCGCGCCGGGCGCCACGCGCGTGGCCCGCTTCATCGGCGTCGACGGCCCGCGCTGGTTCCTCCGCGGGGTCGTGGCGGGTGAGGGCGCCGTGGGCGGCGACGCGGCGGCGACCATCGACGACGTCTTCCGCAGCATCGTCGTCGTGCGCGGCTCGACCCCGATGCCTCCGCGCGACCTGATCCCGCTCCAGGTGCCGGCGGGTGCCCAGCTCGCGACGGGCACCGCGTGACCCGCTCCGAGGAGGAGCTCCCGGTGCGGCAGGAGCAGGACGCGGACGGGCAGCAGGAGCCCGACGCCGCGGCCGAGCTGCGCCAGGCGCTCGCGCAGGCCGCGCAGCGCTCGGGCTTCGGGCGCGTCGCGCCGGGGGAGCGCCCCACGGCGCAGGCGCTCTGGGCCGCGGTCGGGGGAGTGCGCGGTCTCGTCGAGTCGCTGCTGCCGGGCTTCCTGTTCCTCGTGGTGTACACGATCACCGCCGACGTCACGCCCTCGGTGCTGATCCCGGTCGCGGTCGCGGTGGTCTTCGTCCTGGTGCGTGCCGTCACCCGCTCGCCGATCATGCCCGCGGTGGTCGGCCTCGTCGGCATCGCGCTGTCGGCCGGCCTCGCGCTGTGGTCGGGGCGCGCCGAGGAGAACTTCCTGCTCGGCTTCGTCATCAACGGCGTGTGGCTCGTCGCCCTGCTGGTCAGCCTGGCCGTGCGGCGGCCGCTGATCGGTGTCATCACGGCGCTCCTCACCGGTGATCACGCCTGGCGGTCCGACCCGGCGAAGCGCACCGTCCTGACCGTGACCACCTGGCTGTGGGTCGGGCTCTTCTCGCTCCGCCTGGGCGTGCAGGTGCCGCTCTACCTCTCTGAGCAGGCCGCGGCCCTGGCCGCGACCAAGCTGCTCATGGGCCTGCCGCTGTACGCGGCGGTGCTCTGGGTTACCTGGCTCATGGTGCGCGCTGTCTATGCGCGGCGCGCCGACTGAGTGATAGCATCCATTTATCTCGATATCAAGATAGTTTCGGCCCCGCGTCCTAAGGAGTCACCGTGTCCGCCGTCAACAGCTTCCAGTCGATCGACACCCTCTCGGTGGCCGGCACCGACTACCAGGTCTTCCGCATCGACCGCGTTCCCGGCTACGAGACGCTGCCCTTCAGCCTGAAGGTGCTCCTCGAGAACCTGCTCCGCACCGAGGACGGCGCGAACGTCACCGAGGCGCAGATCCGCGCGCTCGGCTCGTGGGACCCGTCGGCCGAGCCGGACACCGAGATCCAGTTCACCCCCGCCCGCGTGGTGATGCAGGACTTCACCGGCGTGCCCTGCATCGTCGACCTCGCCACGATGCGCGAGGCCGTCGCCGCGCTGGGCGGCGACCCCAACAAGGTCAACCCGCTCGCTCCCGCCGAGCTGGTCATCGACCACTCGGTCATCGCCGACCTGTTCGGCACCGCCGACGCGCTCGAGCGCAACGTCGAGATCGAGTACGAGCGCAACGGCGAGCGCTACCAGTTCCTGCGCTGGGGCCAGACCGCCTTCGACGACTTCAAGGTGGTGCCCCCGGGCACGGGCATCGTGCACCAGGTGAACATCGAGCACCTCGCGAAGGTCACCTACACCCGCGAGGTCGGCGGCGTGCTGCGCGCCTACCCCGACACCTGCGTGGGCACCGACTCGCACACGACCATGGTCAACGGTCTCGGTGTGCTGGGCTGGGGCGTCGGCGGCATCGAGGCCGAGGCCGCGATGCTCGGCCAGCCCGTGTCGATGCTCATCCCGAAGGTCGTGGGCTTCAAGCTCACCGGCTCGATCCCGACCGGCGTCACCGCGACCGACGTCGTGCTGACGATCACCGACATGCTCCGCAAGCACGGCGTGGTCGGCAAGTTCGTCGAGTTCTACGGCGCGGGCGTCTCCGCCGTCCCGCTGGCCAACCGCGCCACGATCGGCAACATGAGCCCCGAGTTCGGCTCGACCGCCGCCATGTTCCCCATTGACGAGGTCACGCTCGACTACCTGCGCCTAACGGGCCGCAGCGACGAGCAGGTCGCCCTGGTCGAGGCGTACAGCAAGCTGCAGTCGCTCTGGCACGACCCGAGCGTCGAGCCCCGCTTCAGCGAGTACCTCGAGCTCGACCTCTCGACCGTGGTGCCCTCGATCGCCGGCCCGAAGCGCCCGCAGGACCGCATCGAGCTCGCCGACGCCAAGAAGGCCTTCGCGGGCGTCCTGCCCTCGTATGCGCCCGAGGCGTCGACCCCTGTCGAGGTCACCGTCGGCGGCGAGAGCTTCACCCTCGACAATGGCGCCGTCACGATCGCGGCGATCACCTCGTGCACCAACACCTCGAACCCCTCGGTGATGCTCGCGGCCGGCCTCCTCGCCCGCAATGCGGCGCAGAAGGGTCTGAAGGCCAAGCCGTGGGTGAAGACGACCCTCGCGCCCGGCTCGAAGGTGGTCACCGACTACTACGAGAAGGCCGGTCTCACCGACGACCTCGAGGCTCTCGGCTTCTACACGGTCGGCTACGGCTGCACGACCTGCATCGGCAACTCGGGCCCCCTCGCCGAGGAGATCTCGGCGGCGATCGCCGAGAAGGACCTCGCGGTGACCGCGGTGCTCTCGGGCAACCGCAACTTCGAGGGCCGCATCAATCCCGACGTGAAGATGAACTACCTCGCGAGCCCGCCGCTGGTCATCGCCTACGCGCTGGCCGGCACGATGGACTTCGACTTCGAGTCGGAGCCGCTCGGCACCGGCAGCGACGGCAACCCGGTCTACCTGCGCGACATCTGGCCCGACGCGGCCGAGGTGCAGGCGACGATCGACGCCTCGATCGACACCGCCATGTTCGACCACCAGTACTCCTCGGTCTTCGAGGGTGACGAGCGCTGGCGCTCGCTGCCCACGCCGGACGGCGCGACCTTCGACTGGGATGCCGAGTCGACCTACGTGCGGAAGCCCCCGTACTTCGACGGCATGACGCTCGAGACCTCGCCGGTCTCCGACATCCACGGCGCCCGCGTGCTCGCGAAGCTCGGCGACTCGGTGACCACCGACCACATCAGCCCCGCGGGCTCGATCAAGGCCGACTCGCCGGCCGGCCAGTACCTCATGGCGCACGGTGTCGATCGCAAGGACTTCAACTCCTACGGCTCGCGCCGCGGCAACCACGAGGTGATGATCCGCGGAACCTTCGCGAACATCCGTCTCAAGAACCAGCTGCTCGATGGCGTCGAGGGCGGCTTCACCCGCGACTTCACGCAGGCGGATGCTCCTCAGGCGTTCATCTACGACGCGAGCGAGCGCTACCAGGCCGCGGGGGTTCCCCTCGTGATCCTGGCCGGCAAGGAGTACGGCTCGGGCTCGAGCCGCGACTGGGCCGCGAAGGGCACCAGCCTGCTCGGGGTGAAGGCCGTGATCGCCGAGAGCTTCGAGCGCATCCACCGCTCGAACCTGATCGGCATGGGCGTGATCCCGCTGCAGTTCCCGGCGGGGGAGTCGGCCGACTCGCTCGGCCTGGACGGCACCGAGTCGATCGCCATCACCGGCATCGAGCAGTTGAACGACGGCACGACACCGAGGACGGTGCGGGTCGTCGCGACGCCGAGCGCGCACTCCGCCCCGGGTCGCTCGCCGATCGAGTTCGACGCCGTGGTGCGCATCGACACGCCCGGTGAGGCCGACTACTACCGCAACGGCGGCATCCTCCAGTACGTGCTCCGCAGCCTCGTCTAGGTCTTCAGCGAACCGTCGGCGAACGCTCAGCAACAGGCGTCCGCCGACGGGCCGCTGCGGCGGGCCCAGCCCGTAGAGTGGAGCAATGGCACTCCTCGACTCGATCCGGAACCCGCGCGATCTCGACGGCCTGACCGAGGCCGACCTCGAGCAGCTTGCGGACGAGATCCGGCGCTTCCTCGTCGCGGAGGTCTCGAAGACCGGAGGCCACCTCGGCCCGAACCTTGGCGTTGTCGAGCTGACGATCGGCATCCACCGGGTGTTCGACTCGCCGCGCGACGCCATCGTCTGGGACACCGGTCACCAGTCGTATGTGCACAAGCTGCTCACCGGACGCCAGGACTTCTCCCGCCTCCGTCAGAAGGACGGCATCGCCGGCTACCCGCAGCGGGCGGAGAGCGAGCACGACATCGTCGAGAGCTCGCACGCCTCGAGCTCGCTCAGCTGGGCCGACGGCATCTCGCGCGCCTTCGAGATGACCAGGCAGGACGACCGCCACGTCGTCGCCGTGGTCGGTGATGGGGCCCTCACCGGCGGCATGACGTGGGAGGCGCTCAACAACATCAGCGACGACAACAGCCGCAACCTCGTGATCGTCGTCAACGACAACGGTCGGTCGTACGCTCCGACCATCGGCGGCATGGCGCGGTTCCTCTCGACCGTGCGCACGCGCCGCTCGTACTACCGCTTCCGCCGCGGCTCCGAGCGCGCCTTCGGGTACCTCGGCGCCCCGGGGCGCGCGATGTACCGCGGCGTGCGCGGTGGTCTGCACGGGTTCCTCTCACGGTTCACGAACAACGAGGCGCTGTACTCGAACCTCGACATCAAGTACATCGGCCCGGTCGACGGCCATGATCTGAAAGACGTCGAGCGCGCCCTCCGCCAGGCGAAGGAGTACAGCGCTCCGGTGATCGTGCACGCGATCACGCAGAAGGGTCGCGGGTACGAGCCCGCTCTCGCCGACGTCGCCGACCAGTTCCACGCAGTCGGGCAGATCGATCCCGAGACGGGGGAGTCGGTCGAGCAGTCGAGCCGCCCGTCCTGGACCTCGGTGTTCTCGGACGAGATCGTGCGCCTCGCCGATGCGAACCCGCGCATCGTCGGCATCACGGCCGCCATGCTCCGGCCCACGGGGCTTCACAAGCTCGCGGAGAAGCACCCCGACCGCATCATCGACGTCGGTATCGCCGAGCAGCACGCTGTCGCGTCGGCAGCGGGTCTGGCCTATGGCGGCATGCACCCGGTCGTCGCGGTGTATGCGACCTTCATCAACCGCGCGTTCGACCAGGTGCTGATGGACGTCGCGCTGCACAAGGCGGGGGTGACCTTCGTGCTCGACCGCGCGGGCGTCACCGGCCCCGACGGCGCCAGCCACCACGGCATGTGGGACCTCTCGATCCTGCAGGTAGTGCCGAACATCCGCCTGGCCGCGCCGCGCGACGCGACCCGGCTGCGCGAGGAGCTCGCCGAGGCGGTGGCGGTCGACGACGCGCCGACCGTGGTGCGCTTCTCGAAGGGCTCCGTCGGCACGGAGTACGACGCGGTGCGGCGGACCGCCGATGGCGTCGACGTGCTCCGCGAGGCTCCGCACAAGGACGTCCTGGTCGTCACCGTCGGGCCGATGGCGAAGATCGGCCTCGAGGTCGCCGAGCGGCTCGCCGACCAGGGCATCGGAGCGACCGTTGTCGACCCGCGTTGGGTGGTGCCGGTGCCGAAGAGCGTGATCGACTTCGCGCGCGATCACCGCATCCTCGTGTCGATCGAGGACGGCGTGCGCGTCGGCGGCATCGGCACCCGCATCCGCCAGGACCTCCGGGCTGCCGGTGTCGACACCGCCGTCGACGAGCTGGGCCTGCCCGACGAGTTCCTCGAGCACGCGTCGCGCGAGGAGATCCTGGAGCGCGTCGGCCTCACCTCGCAGGCCATCGCGCGCGACCTGGTCGCCCAGGTACTCGGCACCAAGGTTCCCGTCGCCCGGCCGCTGCCGGACGAGCACGCCGCGGTCGATCAGGACGAGCGCACCCGCTAGAGACACGCGCGAAGCGACCCCGGAGCCGGACCCCCGACCCCGCACGCGAGAGAGCCCCGACCATCCGAGGATGGCCGGGGCTCTCGCCGTGGTGCGGGGGCGTCTAGCGCACGCCGCGGATCCGCGGGTCGTGGAAGGTGCCGCCGAAGACGCGCTCCGAGGCCCCCACCCGGTCGAGGAACGGCGTAACGCCGCCCATCTGGAACGGCCAGCCGGCGCCGAGGATCATGCAGAGGTCGATGTCCTCGGGAGCAGCGACAACGCCGTCGGCGAGCATCCGGTGGATCTCGTCGGCGAGACCGTCCTCGAGGCGCTGCGTGAGCTCCTCGACGGTCCACGGGCGGGCGTCGGCCGGGCGGTGCTTCGCGACGATCGCGACCGCCTTCTTGTCGATGCCCTTGGCGTTGCCCATCGCGTCCTTCTCCAGCAGCACGCCGGCCTCCGCCAGCTCGTGCAGGGCCTTCGACTCGAAGAACCGGTCGGGGAAGGCGGTGTGGTGCGTGTCGAGCACGTGCGCACCGACCTTGAGACCGACGAGGTCGAGGAGGACGAACGGGTCCATCGGCAGGCCGAAGTGGCGCTGCGCCTCCACGACCGTCTCGAAGGGGGTGCCGAGCTCGACCGCGTGCATCGCCTCGCCGAGCACCTTCGCCAGGATGCGGTTGACGACGAACCCGGGGGTGTCGGCCGTGATGACCGCGTTCTTCTTGAGCGCCGCGGCGGTCGCCATGGCGGTGGCGAGGGTGGCGTCATCCGTCTTCGGAGCCTTCACGACCTCGATCAGCGGCATGACCGCGACCGGGTTGAAGAAGTGGAAGCCGACGACACGCTCGGGGTGCTTCAGCGTGGCGCCGATCTGCTCGACCGAGAGCGACGAGGTGTTCGTCGCGAGCACGGCCTCGGGGGAGACGTGCTTCTCGATCTCGGCGAAGACCTCCTGCTTGATCGACAGCTCTTCGAACACGGCCTCGATGACCCAGTCGCAGTCGGCGAAGTCGGCCTTGTCGGTCGTGCCCGTGAGAAGGGCGTCCAGGCGGTTGCGCTCGTCGGCGTCGATGCGGCCCTTCTGCAGCAGGGTGTCGAGCTCGCCGCGGATGTACGCGAGGCCCTTGTCGACGCGCGCCTGGTCGAGGTCGGTGATCACGACCGGCACCTGGAGGCGGCGCAGGAACAGTAGCGCGAACTGGCTGGCCATGAGGCCCGCCCCGAGCACGCCCACCTTGGTGACCCTCTTGGCGAGCTCCTTCTCGGGGGCTCCGGCGGGCTTCTTGGCCCGCTTCTGCACCAGATTGAAGGCGTAGATGGATGCCCGGAACTGGTCGCCCGCGACGAGGTCGGCGAGAGCCTTGTCCTCGGCGGCGAAGCCCTCGGCCTTCGTCGAGCTCTTGGCGGCGGCGAGGAGGTCGAGCGCCGCGTACGGCGACGCGGCGACCTTCCCGAGACGCTTCTCGAGCATCTTCCGGGCGATGCCGATCGCGGCATCCCACTTCACGGCCCGCTCGAGCTTGCCGGGCTCGTTCGGGCGCTTGACCTTCACCGCGCCCGAGAGCACGCCGTCGGCCCACCGGATCGAGTCCTCGAGGAAGTTCGCCGGTGCCAGCAGCACGTCGGCCATGCCCAGCTCGTAGGCCTCGGCCGGCTTCAGCATGCGGTTGTTCTTGAGCGGGTTCTCGACGACGACCTTGAGCGCGTTCTCGATGCCGATGAGGTTCGGCAGCAGCCACGCGCCGCCCCAGCCGGGGATGATGCCGAGGAACACCTCGGGCAGCGCGAGGGCCGCGGCGCTCGAGTCGAGCGTGCGGTAGTCGCAGTTCAGCGCCACCTCGACGCCGCCGCCGAGGGCGAGGCCGTTGATGAAGCAGAACGAGGGAACGCCCAGCTCGCCGAGCTTGCCGAGCGCGTAGTGGCCCAGCTGGGCCATCTGCAGGCCCGCCTCGTAGCTCGGGATGTCGCCGACCTTCGACAGGTCGGCGCCGGCGGCGAGGATGAACGGCTTGCCAGTGATCGCGAGCGCGCGGATCTCGCCGGCCGCCGCCCGGGCCTTCTGGGCGTCGAGCAGCTCGGCCAGCTCGGTGAGGCCCGCGGGGCCGAGGGTGCTCGGCCGGGTGTGGTCGCGGCCGTTGTCGAGGGTGACGAGAGCGAGCATCCCGCCGCTCGGCAGCGGCACGTCGCGGACGTAGGAGTGCGTGATCACCTCGTCGCCGCTGATGGCACGCAGCTCGTCGAACTGCTCGGGGGAGTACTGCGCGGTCGCGCTGGGGGTCGCCACGATCAGGCCTTCTTTCCGGTGTAGTGCGGGTTCTCCCAGATGACGCTGCCGCCCTGGCCGAGGCCCACGCACATGGCGGTGAGGCCGTAGCGCACATCGGGGCGCTCCTCGAACTGGCGGGCCAGCTGGATCATGAGGCGCACGCCCGAGCTCGCGAGCGGATGCCCGAGGGCGATCGCGCCGCCCCACGGGTTCACGCGCGGGTCGTCATCGTCGATGCCGAAGTGGTCGAGCAGGCTCAGCACCTGCACGGCGAAGGCCTCGTTGAGCTCGAACAGGCCGATGTCGTCGATCGTGAGACCGGCCTTCTTCAGCGCCTTCTCGGTCGAGGGGATCGGGCCGATGCCCATCACCTCGGGGGCGACGCCCGCGTAGGCGAAGCTGACCAGGCGCATCTTTGTGGTCAGACCGAGTTCTTTGGCGGCGTCGGCGCTGGCGAGCAGGCTGACGGTCGCCCCGTCGGTGAGGGGGGATGCGTTGCCGGCGGTCACCCGGCCGTGCGGGCGGAACGGGGTCTTGAGGCCGGCGAGCCCCTCCATGGTGGTCTCCGGACGCAGGCCTTCGTCAGACGTCGCGAGGCCCCAGCCCTGCTCGCTGCGGATCGACACCGGCACGAGGTCGGGCTGGATCTTGCCCGCGGCGTAGGCGGCGGCGACCTTCTGCTGGCTGCGCATGCCGAAGCGGTCGGCGCGCTCCTTGGTCAGCTGCGGGAAGCGGTCGTGCAGGCGCTCGGCGGTGAGGCCCATGTTGAGGGCGTCCGCGCTGACGAGCTTCTCGGCGAGGAAGCGCGGGTTGGGGTCGGCCCCGAAGCCCATCGGGTGGCGGCCCATGTGCTCGACGCCGCCGGCGATGGCGACGTCGTAGGCGCCGAAAGCGATGGCGCCCGCGGTGGTGGTCACCGAGGTCATGGCGCCGGCGCACATGCGGTCGATGGCGTAGCCGGGAACGCTCAGCGGCAGCCCGGCCAGGATCGCGGCGGTACGGCCGAGGGTGAGGCCCTGGTCGCCCTGCTGCGTGGTCGCGGCGATGGCCACGTCATCCACGCGGTCCTTCGGCAGCGAGGGGTTGCGCTCGAGGAGCCCGATCATCGCCTTGACGATCAGGTCGTCGGCCCGGGTGTTCCAGTACATGCCCTTCTCGCCGGCCCGCCCGAACGGGGTTCGGACTCCGTCCACGAATACGACGTCGGCTCGTTCAGCCACGATGCTGCCTCCCAGGGGGTCGATGGTCAGCGTTCAGCCTAGGGAGGGGGGCGCGATCGAGGGGGGAGGCCTGCGCCTTCCTACGAACCGGGCTCGCCGGGCTCCTCGGGCTCTTGGAGTGCCTCGACAAAGGCGACCGCGATCGCCTGTGCGGTTGCGTCAACCTGCCACGATCGCGCGCCGAGCTCCCGCAGGGCCGTGGCGATGCCGTCGAAGCCGCGATCGACCGGCGGACGCCAGGCGAGGCGGCGGGCGTGCTCCGGGGTCAGCAGGTTCTCGACGGGGAGATCCAGCGACTCGGCGATCTCCTGCAACCGCGACCGCATGGCCCGGTAGCGGCGGTCGGCCTCCGGGTCGCGGTCGGCCCACGATCGCGGCGGCGGGATGCTCTCCTCACCGCTGCGGATCGACGGCAGGTCGTCGGTGCTCATGCCGGTCTCGATGGCCGCCCACCACCGGTCGATCTGTGAGCGGCTCGCCCTTCCGGTGAACGCCTTGAGCGCGGCGAGGTCTCGCTTGGCGGTCAGCGGGGCGCGGGCCGCGGCCACGATGGACGCGTCGGGCAGCAGGCGCCCGGGCGCCGTGTCGACCTCCTGGGCGTAGGCGTCGCGGGCGCGCCACAGCTCGCGCGCGACGGCGAGGGCCCGCTGGCCGCGCAAGGCCGAGATTCCCGTGAGACGCCGCCAGGGCTCGGCGCGCACGGGCGCCGACGGCTTTGCCAGCACGGCCGCGAACTCTTCCTCCGCCAGGGCGAGCTTGCCGGCGGCGTCGAGCCGGTCGGCGATGCGATCGCGCACGTCGAGCAGCAGCTCGACATCGAGGGCGGCGTAGGTGAGCCATGCGTCGGGCAGGGGGCGGGTCGACCAGTCGGCGGCGGAGTGCTCCTTCGCGAGGTGCAGTCCGAGCGTCTCCTCGACGACCGCGCCCAGTCCGACGCGCGGCATGCCCGCGAGGCGGGCGCCGAGCTCGGTGTCGAACAGCGTCGCCGGCTCGAGCGCCAGCTCGCGGAGGCAGGGGAGGTCCTGGCTGGCGGCGTGCAGCACCCACTCGGCGTCACCGATCGCCGCCTGCAGCGGCGTGAAGTCGTCGATCGCGATCGGGTCGATGAGGAAGGTCCCGGCGCCGCGGCGGAACACCTGGATGAGGTAGGCCCGCTGCGAGTAACGGAAGCCGCTGGCACGCTCGGCATCCACCGCGACGGGCCCATCGGCGGCGGCGAGGGCCGACACGGCGGCGGCGAAGTCGTCGGGCGTGTCGATGACGCGGGGCACCTCGGCGAGGCGGGCGGAGGGCAGGGCGGGCGCGGGCGGTTCCGCGGGCGCGGTCGGGGCGGCGTCGGTCGCGGGAGCGGATGCGCGCTGGTTCTGGAGGGCCTGCGCGAGCTCGGGCGGGACGGCGAACGGGTCGGTGATCGGCGGACGGTCAGCCACGCGACCCCCGTCGTGGCGGCAGCACCGCCAGGCCATCCGCGGCCGGCGGGTATCCGGCGACCATGCACAGCAGCTCGGCCCAGCCCTCGACGTGGGAGGCGAGGTCGAGCTCGAGCGGCGTCCACGAGGCGCGCAGCTCGATCTGCGCACCACTGCCTTGGCCGGCCAGCTCGCCATAGCCGGTCGAGAGCACCTTCGTCGCCGTGCCGCTCGCGGCGGTGTACTGCGCGCCGCGTGCGGCGAGGGCGTCGACCAACCAGGACCAGGCGACATCGGTCACGAAGGGATCGAGCCCGATCTCGGTCTCGAGCGGCGCCTGCGCGTAGCAGATGACCCGCACCGGGCCGCCCCAGCCGTCGGGCGACTCGGGGTCGTAGAGGATCACGAGCCGGCCGGTGCCCAGGTCGGAGTCGTCGGCGTGGCGGGCGGGGTTGACGTCGGCGGCGAGAGCGTGCGCGAACGGCGCGAGGCCCGTCGGGGCGGGGATCGTCGAGACCTCCAGCTCATCGCGCAACCGAGCGCGCTCCACCGAGGCAACGACACGCGCGAAGACGGCCTGCGGTGTCGACCCGTCGGGGCTTGCGGAAGGCACGTGTGCAGACTAGGCGCAGTTGCTAGTCTCCGGGCGTGAGACTCGCCGCGCCGCTCCCGCCCCCGCGCCCGGAGCGCTCGTGAGGGGCGGTGCCCGGCTCGCCGCGCGCGTCGCCGTCGCCGCGGTCGCCGCGGGGCTGATCGGTGCCGCCGCGGGCGCCGTGGTGGCGGTCCGGGTCGCGCGCGACGTCGTGACTCCGCCGCGACGGCGCGCCTACGACATCCCCATCCTCGCCGTCGATCGCGCCGCCGGAACCGTGCTGCTCGGCCGCACCCCCGACACCGAGGTCGCGGGCCGCTACAGCCTGCGCTTTGACGAGGATCGCGGGCACGCGCGGGTGGGCGACATCATCGCCCTCGACGAGGCCACGGTGCTGCGCCGCCTGGAGGGCGTGCAGCGGGGCGACCTCGAGCGGGCATCCGTCGGCCGGTGGAGCGCGTGGTGGTACCAGACCCCCGCCGATCTCGGGCTGCCGTACACCGAGGTGGGGGTCGAGACGCCGGTCGGGGTCGCGCCGGCCTGGCTCGTCGAGCCCGATGACGCGAGTGCCGCATCGCCCTGGCTGATCGCCGTGCACGGGCGGGGGGTCACGCGCGCCGAGCCGCTCCGCGCGGTCCCGGTGTTCCGCGCGGCCGGGTACCGCTGCCTGCTCGTCAGCTACCGCAACGACGGGGAGGCCCCGGCGAGCGCCGACGGCCGCTACGCCCTCGGCAGCGAGGAGTGGCGCGATGTCGAGGCGGCCATCGCGCTCGCGGTCGAGCGGGGTGCGCGCCGCATCGTGCTGATGGGCTGGTCGATGGGTGGCGCGACCGTGCTGCAGTGTCTGCTGAGCTCCTCGCTCGCGCACCGCATCGACGGCGTCGTCCTCGAGTCTCCGGTCGTCGACTGGGTCACGGTGCTGCGCTTCCAGGCCTCCGAGTTCGGTCTGCCGCCGGCGGTGCGGGATGCGGCGCTCGCCCTGCTCGGTTCCCCCCGCGGCTCGTCCCTCATCGGGCTGGATTCGCCCATCGACTTCGCCCGGCTCGATGTGGTCGCCCGCTCCGCGGAGCTCCCGGTGCCCATCCTCGTGCTGCACAGTGATGACGACGGCTTCGTGCCCAGCGACGGCAGCGTCGCCCTCGCCGCTGCGCGGCCGGACGCCGTGCGGCTCGAGCGCTTCACCCGGGCCCGGCACACCAAGCTCTGGAACTACGACCCCGAGCGGTGGGAGCGCGCGATCCGCACCTGGCTCGACGAGCGCGAACTGGCAGGCGGGTCGGTCAGCGGGTCGACCACCGGCCGTACAGCGCGCCCGTGTCGTCGGCCAGCAGCTGACGGAGCCGCAGCCGGCTGAGCGGCTCTTCCCCCAGCCCGTCGAGGTCTCCGCCCAGCAGCGGCAGCTCCGCTCCGCCGACCAGCGGCATGAGCGTCAGGCAGATCTCGTCGACGAGCCCCGCCCGCAGCAGGGCGCCCGCCACCCGGGGTCCTCCTTCGGCGGCGATGCACCTCAGCCCCCGGTCGCGCAGCGCGTCGATCACCGCCGCGAGCGGCAGTCGCCCCGTGTGGTCGGGGATCAGCACGAGGGCCTCGGCCTCGGGGCGCTCGTCTGCGAGGCGCTGCGCGCCCGCGGGCGTGGTCGCGACGAGCAGCGGGGGAGCCGTGGAACCGGACGGCGCGGTGCACGGGGCGCCGAGATGCCCGCTGGCCGACAGCACGACCAGCGGCCGCGCGCGCGGGACGAGGCCGGGTTCGCGCCGCAGGCTCTCCGCCCCCACCAGCACCGCGTCGGACAGTTCGCGCACCACCCCGAGCACCGTGCGGTCGACGCGCGACGTGAGCGACTCCGAGGTGCCGTCGCCCCCGGCCGCGCGGCCGTCGAGGGTCGAAACGAGCGTGAGCCGCAGCCACGTGGGCTCGTCGAGCCGGTAGCTGTCGAGCAGCGCGGAGCGGGCATCCGGATCGGTCAGGGTGATCGTCGGCCCGGCCGGCAGCACGCGATGCAGGCGCGGGGTCTCGGTTCCGGATGCCGCGTGCATGCCCTCAGGCTAGTCAGGCGGCACCCAGGAGCGCCGGTAGAATCGAGGCGTGGATTCCACGATGACGGTCGGCCGTCTGATCGACCGCCAGCCGGGCATGACCGCGGCCGAGCTCGTCGGTCACCTGATGCCCCCGCCCCAGTTCGCGACCGCGAGTCTCGAGAACTACGTTCCCGACCCCCGGTTCCCCTCCCAGGCCGAGGCCGTCGAGGCGATGCGGACGTTCTCGAGCGAGACCATCGCGGCGCCGCGCGGCCTGTTCTCGCGCAAGCCGGCCCCCGCGGTCGCGAAGCCCGGTGTCTACCTGGATGGCGGCTTCGGCGTCGGCAAGACGCACCTGCTCGCCGCACTCTGGCACCGCACGCGCGGCCGCAAGTACTTCGGCACCTTCATCGAGTACACGGCGATCGTCGGGGCGCTCGGCTACCGCGAGGCCGTCGCGCACTTCCGCGGGGCATCGCTGATCGCGATCGACGAGTTCGAGCTCGATGACCCAGGCGACACCATGGTGATGTCCCGGCTGCTCGGCGAGCTCGTCGCGAGCGGCTCGCGCATCGCCGCGACCTCGAACACGCCGCCGCACGCGTTGGGCGAGGGCCGCTTCGCCGCCCAGGACTTCCTCCGCGAGATCCACGCCCTGGCCGACCGGTTCACTACCGTGCGCATCGATGGCGAGGACTACCGCAAGCGCGACATCGAGGGTCACGCGGTCGCGCTCGATGAGGCGGAGTTCGACCAGCGAATCGCGGCCGAGGCGGGAGGCGTGACCGTTGACGCGTTCGACGATGTGCTGCGCCACCTCGCGACGGTGCACCCCAGCCGCTACGTCGGCCTCATCGGCGGGCTCGACGCGGTGGGCCTCCGCCAGGTGCGCGTTCTCGACAACCAGACCGACGCGCTCCGCCTGGTCGCGCTCGTCGACCGGTTGTACGACGCACAAGTGCGCATTCTCGCCACGGGCGTACCGCTCGACCAGATCTTCCCCGAGGTGATGCTCACCGGCGGCTACCGCAAGAAGTACCTCCGCGCTGTCTCGCGCATGATCGCCCTCACGTCGATCGGCTCCGAGTCGATGACCGGCGTGGTGACGAGCAGCGTGGCAACGAGCGGCGAGGCCCCGAGCAGCACTCTGGGCGATTCCTGAGCGTTCGCGGCACGTCCGCCCGATAGGGTAAGGTCTGGAGTGCCGGGAAGCCTGGTCGGCGAACGAGCGTGATCGTCACGAACGCTCGAAACCTCCGCCTTGCCCGGCGGAGTCGAACCGACCGACCCGCCGTAAGGACGCCATGAGCCCTGTCTGCCCCCGCACCCGGATGCCGCAGCCGTGCTGCTGACGCTGCTCGGAGCAACGCTCGCGATCGTCGGCCTGACCGCCGCCGTCTCGGCCGTCATCGGCCGTGCTGCGGGCTGGGTCGCGGCTGCCGCTCTGGCCGGCTGTGCCGCTGTCATCGCGGCCGCGGCGCCCGCCGTCGTCGAGGGAGGGGCGGTGCGCGAGACCCTGCCCTGGCTTCCGACCATCGACGTCGCCCTGCGGGTGCGCCTCGACGGTCTTGCGGTCATCTTCCTGCTCATCGTGCTCGGTATCGGTGCGCTGGTCATGGCGTACTCGGCGCGCTACCTCTCGACGCGCGACGTTCACCGGCACACCGGCTACTTCGTCTGGATGACCCTCTTCGCTTTCGCCATGACCGGGCTGGTTCTCGCCGACGACATCGTGCTGCTCTTCGTGTTCTGGGAGCTCACGACCCTCTGCTCGTTCTTCCTCATCAACCGCTCGGGCCGCAAGGCGAGCGCCCCTGCCGTGCGCACGCTCATCGTCACGGCGATCGGCGGGCTGATTCTGCTGCTCGCCGTCGTCCTCATCGCAGCTCGTACGGGAACGACGGTTCTGCACGAGGTCGTCGCGGCCGAGGTCTGGGCCACCGACCCCGCGTTCACGTCGGTGGTGGCCGTGCTGGTCGCCCTCGCGGCACTGACCAAGTCGGCGCAGTTCCCCTTCCACTACTGGCTACCCGACGCGATGGTCGCCCCGACACCGGTGAGCGCGTACCTCCACGCAGCGGCCATGGTCAAAGCCGGCATCTATCTGCTGCTCGTGCTGTCGCCCGCGTTCGCCGGCAACGGAGCCTGGCAGGCCGTGCTCATGGTCAGCGGCCTCACGACCGCTCTGCTCGGCGGCTATCTGGCCCTTCGTGCGGTCGACCTGAAGCAGATCATGGCCTATTCGACGGTCGGCCAGCTCGGCTTCATCGTCGCCACGATCGGGGTCGGAACCCCGGGGGCGATCGCCACGGCCGTGCTGTTCACGGTCTCGCACGCCCTGTTCAAGGCGGCCCTGTTCATGGTCGTCGGCATCATCGACCAGCAGGCGGGAACCCGCGACATCCGCCTGCTGCGCGGGCTCGGTCGTCGGATGCGGATCACCCTGGTCATCACCGCTCTCGCCGGCCTGTCGATGGCCGGCGTGTTCCCGCTTCTCGGCTTCGTCGCGAAGGAGTATGTGCTCGGGGCGCTGCTCTCGGCCGGCCCGGTGCCGTTGGTGGGTGTGCTTGCCGTGACAGCCGCGGCATTGGCCGCCGTCGCGACCGTCGCGTACACCGGGCGCATCCTGCTCGGCGCGTTCACCGATGATGGTGCCGCCAACGCGCCGGAGCACCCCGACCGGCACCGGATGCCGGCCTATCTCGACGAGGCGTCCGCCGCCTTCTGGGTGCCCGCGGCGATCCCGGCGTTTCTCGGTCTCGGTCTCGGCCTCGCCATTCCGACCCTTCGACCGCTGCTCGGGTCAGCGGCGGAGGCGGCGTCGGGGGAGGCGTATGCGCCGACCTTCGCGCTGTTTTCCGGTCTCACGATCGAGCTGGTGCTGTCGGTGACGATCCTTGCGCTGGGGGTGCTCGCGATCGTGCTGCGGCACCGTCTCGCCCCCGTCATCGCGCGCCGCGTCCTTCCGATGACAGCGATCGAGGTCGTCGAACGGCTCCGCGAGGGCGCGATCGCTCTGGGCGGTCGCATCGGACGCTTCGGGGCCACGGATGCGCACACCCAGCACCTCGCGATGCCTTGGCTGTTCTTGCTCGTGCTGGCCGTCGTCGGCTTCTGGGCCGCCCCGAATGCGGGAGCGGTCGTGGACGCGGCGGAGCCCTGGACCGATGCTCTCCTGCTCGCGATGACGGCTGTCACGGTGATCCCGGCGCTCGTGGCGCGGTCGCGGCTCGTGGCGGTCATCCTGATCGGCGGCGCCGGATTCGTGGTTGCGCTCTGGTTCTTCGCGCTGGGTGCGATCGATGTGGGCCTCACACAGTTGCTCGTCGAGCTGCTCACGGTGGTCGCCCTGGTGCTCTTCCTGCGGCGGCTTCCTCCGCTCTTCCACCGGGTTCGGCGCAGCCGCACCGTCGTGACGGGTGTGATCGCGGTCGTCGCGGGAGTGCTGGCGACGGCAGCCACGCTCGCACTCACCGGTCGACGGGACCTGTCTCCGGCCGGCCGCACCTTCCTGGAGTCGGCGTACGCCGACACCGGCGGCACCAACATCGTCAACACGATCCTCGTGGACTATCGGGCGCTCGACACCTTCGGCGAGATCACCGTGGTGGCGGTCGCGGGCATCGTGCTCAGCGCGGTTCTCGCCGCGCGACGCATCCAGCCCGAGCGCACCCCGGAGGTCGGCGCGCTCGGTCGCACGGCACTCGGCCGCACCGCTGACAACACGCTCCCCGTGCGGGTCGTCGCGCGCTGGGCGGCACCGATCGTCATCGCCCTGTCGATCTATCTCTTCCTGCGCGGGCACTATGAGCCGGGCGGCGGCTTCATCGCGGCGCTCGTCGGCGGCACGGGATTCGCTCTCGCCTACCTCGGTGCCGCGAGCGACACCTCTGCTCCCGTCCGCTGGCCCTACCGGCGCCTGTTCGCGGCGGGAGTGGTCATCGCGGCCCTCAGCGGCATTTGGGGTCTGGCCGTGGGTTCCTTCCTGAAGCCCGTGCGCTTCGGAATCCCCTTGCCATGGGGCGGCGAGTACGGCTTCACCTCGGCCCTCGTGTTCGACCTCGGCGTCTACCTCGCCGTCGTCGCGATCGTGATCGCTCTTCTCAACGAGGTCGGAGGGGTTCTGGGCCGTCGCGCGGAGGAGACCGAGACCAACGCCGACCCGCCGTCGTCTACCGGCTCTGATCCGACCTCTGACGACCGAGAGGAGGTACGCGCATGAGCCTCGCCCTGACCATCGGACTGCTGATCGGCGCTGGCGTGTTCCTCGTGCTCCAGCGCGGCATGATCCGCATCGTGCTCGGTTTCGTGCTGTTGACGCACGGCGTCAACCTCCTGTTGATCGCCGCGGGCGGAACGGCCCGTCGCACTCCGCCCTTCGATGGCGTCGATCCGGCTGTGGCTGCCGACCCGCTGCCGCAGGCCTTCGTGCTGACCGCGATCGTGATCGCCTTCGCCATCACGGTTGTCATGGCGACCTTCGCCGTGGTCGGTCGGCGCGACGATGACACCGAAACCGACGACACCGAATCCGACGACACCGAAGCCGACAGCATCGAGCCCGGTGCGACGACGGTGCACCGTCAGGCGGGGGAGGCGTGATGATCGCGATCGTCGAGCTCCTGCTGCCGCTTCTCGTCGGCCTTCCCCTGCTCATCGGGGGTGCCCTCTTCGCGGTGCCGAGCCATCACCGGCTTCGTCAGACGATCGGTGCGGCAACCCTGGGCGCGCTGGCAGCCGCCGGCGTGACTCTGGTGGTCCTGACTGCTGACGGTTCGGTGCTGAGCCATCAGATCGGGCTGTGGCCGATCGGCATCGCCATCCCTTTCGCCGTCGATCTGTTCTCGGCGCTGCTGCTCACCGTCACGGGTGTGATCACGCTCATCGGTGCGCAGTTCCTCATCGCGGCTGGCCAGGGGCGCGAGGCCTCGAGCATCCCGCTGCTGCTCGTGCTCGCGGGGGGAGTCTCTGGCGCTCTGCTCACCGCCGACCTCTTCAACCTCTTCGTCTTCGTCGAGGTGATGCTGCTGCCCTCCTACGGGCTGCTGCTCGTCTTGAGCCGACGCGGCTCCGTCGGGGGTGCGCGGCTCTTCGTCACCGTGAACCTGTTGGCCTCCACCCTGTTCCTGGCGGGGGTCGGGCTCGTCTATGCGGTGACCGGCACCGTCAACCTGGGCGAGCTCGCCGGGGCGGCCGAGAATCCCGCGGTGGCTCTGGCCGCAGCCGTGATGTTGGCCGGTATCGCCGTCAAGGCGGCGGTTTTTCCGGTGCACGGATGGCTTGCCCGTACGTACACGAGCGCGACACCGGCCATCACCGCCATCTTCTCGGCGGTGCACACCAAGGCGGCTGTCTATGTGATCTACCGGGTCTTTGCCGTGGTGTTCGAGGGCGCCGAGACCTGGCAGCCGGTGCTGCTCGCGATCGCCACGGTCACCGCCGTCGTGGGCGCGGCCGCGGCCCTGGGCGAGACGTCCATGCGATCGCTCCTGATCTTCCAGATGGTGAGCGGCATCGGGGTGATCCTGCTCGGGGTCGCCCTGTTCACGCCGCTCGCCCTCACTGCGGCGATCGCCTACATGATCCACCACATGCTGTCGAAGGCCTCGCTCTTCCTCACGGTCGGAGCGATCGAGGAGACGTACGGAACCGGTGAGATTCGGCAACTGGGCGGCTTGCGCACGCGCGAGCCGCTCATCACTGCCGCTTTCGTCGTCGGCGCTTTGTCGCTCGTCGGTCTGCCACCGTTCTCGGGCTTCGTCGCGAAGGTCGCCGTCGTTCTCGGAGCCGCCGAGGCGGGTCAGGTCATCGTCGTACTGACAGTCCTGGCGGTCAGTGCGCTCGCGCTCGTCGCCGTGCTGCTGATCTGGGCGGGAGTGTTCAACGGCAAGCGCCACGACGAGGCTGAGCAGCGTGCGGCCGCGGCCCGCATCCGCCGTCGTCGGGGCCTTCTCGATGACGACCCGATCGACGGCGCGGAGCTGCAGGCGGAGGTCGACGAGGCGCTCGAGCGGCACCAGCCGCCACGGGGCTCGCAGGGGGAGGACCCGCATGACCACCGCGGCACGCGCATCCCTGTCGCGCTTGCGCTGCCTGCTGTGCAGCTGGCGGTGCTCGTTGTCGCTCTGGGTATTGGCGGCGAGCTCCTGCTGTCGCTGTCAGCGACGGCCGCGGCAGGCCTGATCGACATCACCGCGTACGTCGAGGCGGTGATGAGCGAATGACACGACCCTGGAGTCTGCCGTTGCGAGCGGTGATCTTCGCCCTGTGGTTCTCGTGGCAGGTCGTCGTCACGAGCCTCCGTGTCAGCGCCCTGATCCTCACGCCGGGCCGCCAGCCGCGCCCGGGGATCGTTCGGGTGCCGATCCGCGACCTCTCCGACGGCGAGCTGACCCTGCTGGTCGCGCTCGTGACGATCACCCCCGATACCCTCGTGATCGCGATCGATCGCGATGCGGGCATCATGCACGTGCACGGGATGTTCGTCGACGGTGACCCGGAGGCCTTCCGGGCCGCCGTGCGCGGGATGGAATGGCGCATGCTGCGGGGTATCCGGCGGCGCCCCCCGAGCGTGGAAGAGGTGGCGTCATGATTCCCGTCTCCGTCGCGATCATCGTGGGCGTGCTCCTGGTCGCCGCGGTCGCCCTGGCCGTGGTCCGCATCGTTCGGGGTCCGACCCCGGGCGACACCGCCGTCGCCGGTGACCTGATCTTCTTCGCCTTCGTCGGTCTTGTCGCCGTGCTGGCGCTGCTGTTCGGGATCGTCGCGGCGCTGGACATCATTCTCATCGCCACGGTCCTCGGCTTCCTGTCAGTGCTATCGCTGGCGCGCCTGCTGCAGGGAGGTCGTCGATGATCGCCACCATCATCGGGAGCGCGCTGCTGATTCTGGGTGCGTTCATCATCTTCAGCGCTGCTGTCGGGCTCCTCCGCCTTCCCGACCTCTACACGCGCACGAGCGCGATCGGTACCGCGGCCGGACTCG